>CABDYO010000224.1_pt1 | contig 32474 bp, 24 predicted proteins | sample 3131971 | NCBI WGS metagenome assembly CABDYO01 (sample SAMEA5534338, study PRJEB31848) | metagenome | biome: tundra; feature: field; material: soil | place: USA | collected 2013-05 | depth 0.45 m | reverse complement strand
GGTCGGGCGGGGCCGGCGGCGGGTCGGGCGGGGCCGGCGGCGCCGAGGCGTTTGGTGCCGGCGGCGGCCGCTTTCCGGGCCGTGGCGCAAGCCGGAGCTGCGCCGCCCGGGGGCTCGTGGCTCGCCGCCCCTTCCCGCGCGGTTCGGCCATCGCCGCCCCTCCCATTCAGACGTACTCCGGTCCCTGCCGATGCGACTCCTTCATCTTCACTGGCCCCACCTTCTCCTTCGCCTGGCTCGCAGCCGAGCCTCAGCGCCCTTCGGGGCGGTGCCGATCGTTCTGGGAGGTAAGCCTTGGACGGACGGGAGAGTTCTCGACGCGAGCAGATCGGCACTGGAGATGGGAGTAAGGCTGGGCATGCCGCTCGGGGCGGCCCATAGACTCGCGCCGGAGGCGCTCTTTCTAGATCCCGATCCGGCGACGGATGCCGCTGCCCTGGAAGCGGCTCTGGAGCGGCTGGCCGCCTTCAGCCCCGGCGTGGCGGCCGAGACCGAGGCGTCGATGCCGGGCTTTGGGCGGGCGGAGGTCCAGCTCGACGGCCTGGAGCGGTTGTGGGGGCCGGAGACGCTGATCGTTCGGCGAATCGGCGAGGCCATGGCGGGAATCCTGCCGGGGCCGCCTCTGGCGGGAATCGGCGGAACGCGATTCGGGGCAGCAGTAGCGGCCGCGGTGGCGGCCAGAGCGGCTGCGGTGGCGAGTGGCCCCGCGAGTGGCCCCGTCGCGCTCCACGTCATCGAGCCGGGCGCCGATGCGGGCTTCCTGGCGGGGCTCCCCGCAGCCATGCTGAGTCGCGATCCGGAGACTCGGGCCCGCCTCGAGCGGTTCGGGCTGCGCCTCGTCGGCCAGGTCGCCGAGTTGCCGCGGTCCGCGGTCGTGGCCCGGTTCGGGCCGGAGGGGGAGCGGCTCCACGCTCGGGCGCGGGGCGAGGAAACGGATGCGTTTCGGCCGCGCCAGGCCCCGGAACGATTGGCGATGGCCCTGCCGATAGACCCGCCCGTGGCTGATGTGGAGGGGCTGCGATTCGTCCTGCACCGGCTGGCGGCGGCTTTTGGCGATCAACTCGAGGCGCGTGGCGCGGCGGCCGCCTGGGCGCGGTTGACTCTGGAGATGGATCGATCGTTTTCGGCCGGCGACGTGCCGGCCACGATGGTCGTGGAACAGCACCTGCCCGAACCCACGTCCGAAGGGCTGGCCATCGAGCGCCTGTTGATCGCTCGCTTGGAGGCCGTTCCGCCTCGGGCGCCGATCGCGCGAGTGGAATTGGAGCTTGGCAACGTGGCCCCGGCGGCCGGCACCCAGCTTGCGTTGTTCACGCCACAGACGGGACGGACGGGGCGGCTCGGCTGGCAGCTGGCGCGGCTGGGGCTTCGTTTCGGTGAGGAGCGGGTGGGCTGGATGGAGATCGCCGATCCGGATGCGCCGCTCCCGGAGACGCGCTGGGTGTGGCGGGGGCGGCCGACCTCGGGAAGCGGCTCTCTGGTCGGCCGCGTCAGGCGGACCCAATGACCCGGCTGCTGCGTGAGCACCCTTTGATCGAAGTCGAACTCGGGCCGGATGGGCAGCTTGTCGCCTTTCGCTGGAACGGCCGGCGCGAGCAGGTCGAGGTCTGCAATCGCTGGCGCGTCGAAGAGAGCTGGTGGAGCCAGCCGATCGCCCGCGACTACTTCAAGGTTGTCGGCCAGAGCTGGCTTGCGCTTCTGTACCTGGATCGAGTTGACGGGACCTGGCATATGGAGCGTCTGTATGACTGAGCCGAAGGCCGCTTACGCAGAACTCCACTGCCACACCAATTTCTCGTTCCTCGACGGTGCCTCCGCTCCGGATGAGCTGGTCGGGCGCGCCGTGGAGTTGGGCCTGTCCGGGCTGGCCGTCACGGACCACAACGGCCTGTACGGCGTGGTCCGGTTTGCGACCGCGGCCCGGGAGGCGGGTCTGCGGCCGATCATCGGGATCGAGATCGAACTGATGGACGCCGCGGCGCCGTCTACGAGACCGAGTTCGCTTGCGAACTCGGAGGTGAACTCGCTTGCGAGTTCACACGGCATCGTTGTGCCGGCGAGGAGACTGCGGCGCCACTCTCCGGCGGTGGGCGCGCCGCTCCTTTCGCCACTCCCCGGCGAGGGGCTGCCGGCCCGGCCGCGTCCGGTCCGCGCCCGGCTCCCCGGCCACCGCGACCCGGTGAAGGAGGATTTGCGTGGCATCGGCGAGGCGCAGCGCGGCCCGCACCTGGTGCTGCTGGCTCGGAACGCGGCCGGCTATCGCAGCCTCTGCCGTCTCGTGAGCCGGGCTAATCTCGCCGGCACGAAGTCGATGCCGCGTTTCAGCCACGAGCTGCTGGCCGAGAACGTCGAAGGCTTGGTGGCGCTTTCCGGTTGCCGCGAGGGCGAGATTGCCCGGCGGCTGCGGGTCGGGGATCGGGAAGGGGCGCGAGCCGCCGCGGAACGGTATGCCCGGCTTTTCGCCGGTCGCGAAGGCGGCGGGCCCGCCCGCGGGCCCGCCGCCCCACGCCCGGACGCCGTGGCCACTGCATCGTTCTTCCTCGAGATGCAGCACCACCTGCTCCCCGACGACGACTGGCTCGTGGCGGAGACCGCGCTCCTTGCGGAAGAGATGGGTCTGCCGGTCGTGGTCACGAACGACGTCCACTACGCCCGCCCGGAAGGACGCGAGATGCAGGATGTCGTGACGGCGATCCGCCACGGCCGCCCCCTCGACGAGTTGCGCGATCTTCGGCGCCCGGACGGAGAGTCGTTCCTCAAGTCCGCGGACGAGTTGATGGCTGTGGCCGGAAGGACTCCACCAGGTGGCGCCGCGCTCGGCTTTGCGGGGGCGTACGCCGGGACAATGGCCGCTTGGGTGGAAGGAATCGGTAACGCTGGTGAGCTGGCCGCCAGCTGCTCAGTTGACCTTGGTTTCGAGCGCTATCGCTTTCCCGGCTTCCCGATCCCGAAGGGGCACACGCCGTTTTCGTACCTGGAGGAGCGATGCCACGACGGCGCCCGGCGCCGCTATCATCCCATCTCGTCGCCGGTTCTGCGGCAGCTGGCCCATGAGCTGGACGTCATCGAAAAGACCGGTCTGGCCGAGTTCTTCCTGATCTGCTGGGACATCATGCGGTTCGCCCGCGAGGTCGGGATCCCGGCCCAGGGTCGGGGAAGCGCCGCAAATTCGATCGTCGCTTACGTCCTGGGAATCACGCGCGTCGATCCCATTCGCCACCGCCTGCTATTCGAGCGCTTCATCAACGAAGGCCGGACGAGCTACCCCGACATCGACATCGACTTTTCCTCCGAGCGGCGGGAGGAGGTGATCCAGTACGTCTACGCTCGCTACGGCGCCGAACATACCGGCATGGTCTGCAACCTGGTCACGTACCGGGCCCGGTCGGCGGTGCGCGAGGTGGGGTACGCGCTGGGGTTTCCGCGGCCGCTGGTCGATCGGGTCGCCAAGGCGCTCGAAACGTACGACGCGAGTACGGTCCGGCGCGATCTGGAGGCGGACGGCGGGTTCGGCGCGTTCTTCGCCGAGATGGTCGAACGGGAGGCGGCGGCCGAGGGAGTGGTGGGAGTGGTGGGAGTGGCTGTCCGTGGCGCCGCGGAGACGGCGGCCGAGCGCGGCTTGACCGACCGAATGGGGCAGCTGAACCGCCCGCGCCGCGGCAGGATCGCGGATAGTGGGGCGGTGGAAGTGGCCGACGGGCGCGGCGAGCCAGACCATCGTGCCGCCGAGTTTCATCGGAATAGTGGCCCGGGCAATCTTATGGAGGGGTCCACTTCGGGATCGACGATCCAGACCGGCATGGGCACCGGTACTCCGCCCGATCCACGCCCAGTGCGGCCCGCTTCCGGGTCGGAATGGCAGGCGCAGGGATCGTCTCAGGCTCTGCTTTCCACTTACCATGGCCCCCACCTATATTCCGATGAAACTCGGCGACCCGGGCAGCGTGCGACGGCTCCACTAGCCGATATCGGCGGCGGGTCGGCGCTCGAGCAGCAGCACAGGCTGGAGCGGCGGCGGCAGTTGGCGATCTCGGACGACCAGGGTGGTCCGGGCGACTCGCGGGCGAGCATTGCCCGGTTGGCTGCGGAACGAACGTCCGCCGAGGGCCTCCACCCACCATCGCTCCACGCTGAAGTGGTGGCTGAGCGCTACGCGAGCGGCGGACGGAGGCCTTCGGCTGAGATCTCGTCAACCGCGCCGGTCTCCGCCCCATCCACGGACAGCGGCGGCTCCACGGCCGGCATGCCGGAGTGGGAACGCTGGCTGGCGTTCTGCGGCCGCATCGACGGCTTCCCGCGCCACCTCTCGATCCACTCCGGCGGCATGCTCGTGACCGCCGCGCCGCTGATCGACATCGCGCCGTTGGAGCGGGCCACCATGCCGGATCGTGTCGTCGTCCAGTTCGACAAGCGCGACGTCGAGACGCTCAAGCTGATCAAGCTCGACCTACTCGGCCTCGGGATGCTGGCCGCGATAGACGAGACGCTGCAGCTCATCGAAGCCGACTGCGCCGCCTGTGTTGACCTCGACCGGCTGCCCGAAGACGTGCCCGAGGTCTTCGCGATGCTTCAGGCCGCCGACACCGTGGGCGTCTTCCAGGTCGAGAGCCGGGCCCAGATGCAGACGCTGCCCAAGTCGAAGCCGGCCAACCTGGACGACCTGGTCGTCGAGGTGGCGATCATTCGGCCGGGTCCCATCCAGGGCAACGCCGTTCATCCGTACCTGCGCCGACGCCAGGGTCTCGAGCCGGTCGCGTACCTTCACCCGAGCCTGCAGCCGGTCCTCGAGGAGACCCTGGGCGTGATCCTCTATCAGGAACAGGTTATGCAGATCGCCATCACGGTCGCGGGATTCAGCGCCGGCGAGTCGGATGGGTTTCGGCGGGCGATGGGGACGTGGCGCTCCAGCGCCGAGATGGAGAAACTGCACGCCCACTTCGTCGACGGCTGCCGCACCACCAACGGCCTTACCAATGAGCAGGCCGAGGAGCTGTTCCGACAGCTCGCCGCCTTCGCCTCGTTCGGTTTCGCCAAGAGCCATGCCGCGGCGTTCGCCCGAACCGCCTACGAGTCGGCCTTCCTCAAGCTCTTCTACCCAGCTCATTTCAGCGTGGGCCTGATTAACGCTCAGCCGATGGGCTTCTACCCGGTGGAGGTGCTGATCAACGACGCCAAGCGCCACGGGGTGGCGGTCCTGCCCGTGGACGTCAACGCCTCGAGCTACAAGACGACGACGGAGTGGGTTGGGCCGGGCAAGCAGGCGGCCGTGCGCTCGTCGGGTTGCGTCGTGCCGACCGTGGCGGCGCGCGAGCGATGGGCCGCCGATTCGGCGATGGGCCACGGGATCCGACTGGGGCTGCGCCTGGTGAAGGGGATCGGCGCCGAGCATGCCGCGCGTCTGGACACCGAGCTGGCCCGCGGATCGTACGCAACCCTGGCGGACGTGGTGGCCCGGACGGAGCTGCCGGAGGAAGTGCTCGAGCGGCTGATCCGGGCTGGAGCCCTGGACTCGCTGGGCCGGCCGCGGCGGGAGCTGCTGTGGCAGCTGCGCGAGGTAATGGGCGCCGCCAGGGGGCGCGCGTCCGGGGTCGCGTCCAGGCGCGGGGGCGCGGGCGGGAGCCAACGGCCGATGGACCTGCGCCTGCCGCCGACTCCTGCCCCCGAACTCCCAGCCCTGACCGAGGGCGAACGGCTGAGCGACTCTTATGCGGTCCTGTCGCTAGACGCGAGTCGTCAGGTGGTCTCGCTCTTCCGGCCGGCTCTGGATCGTCTCGGCGCCGTGACGAATGCCTCGCTGGCCGATCGGGGGCCCGGCCCCGTGAAGCTCGGCGGGTTGGTCGTGGCCCGACAGCACCCCATGACGGCGAAGGGCACGGTCTTCCTGGCCCTCGAGGACGAGACGGGCATGGTCAACGTCACTCTCTGGCCGGACGCGTGGGCGCGGCTCCGAGGCGTCGTGCGGCGCCACGCCCTGCTCTACGTGGACGGCGTGCTACAGCGCGAGGCCAACGTCGTGAACGTGGTGGCGCGCGAGATCAGGCCGCTCCCAGAAGTGGCGGAGTCGGTCGGTGGGCCGGCAGGGCCGGGAGGCTGGTCGCCTCTCGGCGGTCTAAGGGCACTCGGCTACAGCGGCATGCGCCGCGGCTGAGGTCTACCCGCCTCGGCCGTACTAGCCTCGCGTGGTTGGGCGGCGCCGCTGCGTCGGCCGCTGGCTGGCCGACTTGGCCGGTGCCCGATTCCGCGGCGCGGAGGTCAACGTCAGGAAGCGCTTGTACCACCCAGACAGGGCGGCCATCATCAAGCCGAACACCAGAGACGTCGACAGCATCTGGAGCGCAATCTCGAGCAGGCCCCCGGAAAATTCTCCTGCATAGCCAGGTACCCTGGTCGTGGTCATAGCGAAGAACCCGACCACCGTCATCGTCGAAATGAAGGCGGCGATCAAGCCGGCGAGCCAGGTCGATCTCGGCGCCAGGAAGCCGGCCATCATCGGCGGCACCAACGGGACCGGGAAGAGGAGGAACTGGAAGAGGGCCCTCAGGACTGGATCATCGTAGCTGGCGCCGCTGGAAATCCGAAAGACGCTGAATGCCCCTGCGGCCACGCAGACAACGAGCACCGGCCAGACCGCTTTGGAGTGGAAGACGAGCGATCGGATGTTGCGGATGTCGTCCATGTAGTGGGGCGTTCGATAGGCGGCCTTGGCCGCGGCGAATATGCCCAGGCGGCCGCCCGGCTTAATGACTGCCTGGGGCCTCTGGTCGCGGCTGCGTGCCGGCTTGGAGCTGGCCACGTCCGCTGCGCCATCCGAGTCGTCGGCTTCGGCGGCCGCCGTCTCTTGTTTTTCCTGCAGGTAGGCGCGGTACTGGCGGCGCGCCTCAGCTCGATCGGTCCTCTTGGCGCGAGCCACGTTGTCTCCTCAGATCTGTCTGCATGAGCGCGCGGAGTCGATCCGCGCCGTATCCCCGTGGCCGGAATGGTAGTCGATGGCGACCTCGAACACAGGACCGCCGATAAGCCGCCGATAAGCCGCTGATAAGCCGGGCGTAAGAAGGTGGGCGTACAACTGCGGTGCTTGTTCCCGCCGGAGAGGCCGCCTGAGGTGCCCAATGCCTGCTCCGCGCCGGGTCTATGCCGTTCTGTCGCTCGTTCTCGTCATGTCCGCCTCGGTCGCCGCCGCCCTCTCTCCCGGGCTGGCGGCCGCCGCGGCCTGGCCGGCGTCAACTGGATTGCTGCTGGCGGAAGTCGTTACCGGTGGATTGTCCGCCTCCGACGAGTACGTGGAGATTGCCAACGCCGGCCCCCTTGCCGCTGATCTCGGTGACTGTGAGCTGATTTACATCACTGCCTCCGGCGCCACGACGACCCGCAAGGCCCTCTTCAGCGCGCCACTGCTGCTCGCGCCGGGTCAGCATCTGCTCGTAGCGAATGCCGCGGGCATCTACGGACCGATGGCCGATGCCACGTACTCGGGCGGGTTGGCGGCTGATGGCGGGGCTCTCGCTCTGAGAATCGGGGGAGGATCGGCAATCGACACTGAGGGATCGGTGATCGACTCCGTCGGCTGGGGCACGGCTGCCAATCAGTACGTCGAGGGGAACGTGGCGCCTGCTCCGCCGGCGAAATCGAGTCTCGAACGCAGGCCGGGTGGGCCGGAAGGCAACACGGTCGACACGAACGACAACCGCTCGGACTGGTTTCTCCAACCAAGCCCGATTCCGCAGTCGTTGTCGTCCACGCCGACGAGTGGAGCCACCGCCACGCCGACCATGAGCACGGCTGCGTCGGTGACTACGGCGGCCGGCAGTTCGAGCGGTGCTGCCACGCCGGAGCCAACCGGGCCCGAACCCACACTGGCCAATCCGACCGCAACGCCCCAGCCGACTGCAACGGCCAACCCGACTGCGCCCCAGCCGACCGCAACGGCAAACCCGACTGCTCCCCGGCCGACTGCGCTCCCTACCCTATCTCCCACCTCGGGCGTCGTACCCACGCCTGCACCGACCGCCTCCCCTTCGCCCACTCGCGCGCCCTCGCCCTCGCCCAGTGCGTCTGAGCCGGATCCGATCTCGATCGCCGCCGCTCGCGCCCAGACTCCCGGTGCCCTCGTCCACGTGTTCGGAGTCGTGACCGCCGCACCTGGGTTGACAGGCATTGAGGGGCTCTTCGCGGTCGAGGACGTGTCGGGCGCCGTATTCGTTCGCTGGACGGGGCTCGAAGTGGGCATCGTGCCAGGAGCCGCAGCGGAGGTGGTCGGGGTCCTGGCTGCGCCGTACGGCCAGGTCGAAGTCCGCGAACTCCATCGTCTAGCTGTCGGACCACAGGGGGAGGAGCCGACGCCCGCTCGCGCGGAGCTGTCTGCCATCGGCGAAGGGAATGAGGCTCGGCTCGTGACCGTTCGAGGGACCGTTGAGTCAGTGACCACAGAGGCCGGCCGGCTTACGGTTGTCGTCGGCGACGGCTCCGCCAGCGTCCGAGTCATGGCTGATCCACCAACCGGCCTCTCGAGCGCGGATGTGACCCGCGGCGACATCGTCATGGCCACGGGTGTCGTCGGTCAGAGGGCATCTGCATTGGGCTTGGCGGATGGCTACAAAGTCTGGTTGCGAGCCCGATCGGACCTTCTCGTGCGGCCCGAAATCGACCCCCAGCAGCCAGACCCCCAGCAGCCAGACCCCCAGCAGCCGGCGCCCACGCAGCCGGCGCCCCTGCCAACTTCTACAGGCGCAGCCGCGTTGCACGATCTCTCATCGCTCGTGGGAAGGCGAGGCAGTGCTGTCGACGCAAAGGCGACGGTGACGGCGGCTGCCGGTTTGCTGGACATCAACGGCCCCACGATCGTCGTCGAGGACGGTACCGGCGCGGTTGCCGTCGTCCTTCCTGCGGGCGTGGATGCTCCCGGAGTCGGAATGAGGGTCCACGTAACCGGCAAGGTTGGCTCATGGGAGGGAGGCCCAACGATCCTGGCCACTCGAGTCGAGTCTGACGGTGAACTGCAGGCCGTCGAGCCGGATCAGGTTAGCGGCGCTCTAGGGTCGTTCGCCGAATGGCGTTTGGTACGAGTCTGCGGGCGCATCCAGCGCGTGACTCATGCGGGCTCGCGCTGGCGCGTGGAGGTGCTCGTCAACGGCCAGCTGGTCGTCGTTCTGGGCGAGCCGGCCGCCGGTATATCGATCACGTCGTCGTCGGTCGGACGGTTGGCCATGGTTACGGGCATCGTGCGCCGCTCGACCTCGAATTCGGACGAGTTCCAGCTCCTGCCTCGCTCTCCGCTCGACTGGCGGCTCGGCCCAGTCGGGGCGGCGAGAGCGGTCTCGACCTCGTCAGGCGAGAACGTGGCTGGCCTATCGGTCGTCGCGACAGCCTCGGGCGGGCCGGCCGGCGGCGTGATCGACATCGAGTTTGTGGCCGGCCATCTCGGGCTCGATGTCACTGTGGTCGGCCTCGTCACGGCAACGGGCGATGGCGAGGTCACAATCAATGACGGTACGGGCGAGGTACGGATCGGCGGTCCGAGCGCAGCCGCGGCATTGTCTCTGCTGGAGCCGGGGGATGCGGTGGAGGTCAGAGGTAGGGTCACGCAAGACGAGCGAGGCCTCCTTATCCTGGCCGACGCTGCTTCGATCGTGTTTCTTCCAGGCGGGGAGGCGGACGCGAGTCGCAGCCCCGGCAGCGTCGTGGGTCTCGTAGCAGGCAAAGAGGATGCGTCAATCCTGCCAGGCCCTTGGAGCGCCTCATCAATTCGACAGGTCCTGCCAATAGCCCCGCTGCCGGATGTTCCGACTCTTCTGGGTGCAGTGGCACTTCTCATCGTCGGCGTTGTGGTCTGTTTGGCCGCTGCACGTCGACGGAATCCATTGACCGCGCGGCTCTTGATTCTTGCGCGACTACCTCGTCTCGGGCTGCTCCCGCGACTTGTGCGGGTTGCTCGGCTGCCGCGTGTTCGGTAACTTTCGTGTCTCTCGAGGCACGTTTGGCACCAGGCCTCGCTCTGCGCAAGGTCTCGCTCGCGAAGGCCCGATTAGTTCGTGCCAGCCATATCCGATCTCAAGAGTGCTTGACGCACAACTTTGTGGCCGACTATGCTCCGCGAACGTGCTGGCCTGTCGGCTGGGACCTGTCGTACGAGGCAGTCTGAATTCATCTCCATCAGGTACCCTTGCCTGGACAGGCGCTCATCAATGCTCGGGGCAAGGGCCCCGTTTGTCACTGGGAGGCTATGAACCATGGTCGAGGGCTATTGCGTCAAGGATAAGAAGAAGGTCGTGATCCAGAACGCCGAGAAGATCACCATGAAGAATGGCAAGCCGGCGACTCAGGGCATCTGCCCCGACTGCGGCGGCAAGGTCTTCCGGATCGGCGGCTGAACGGCTAGGAGTTCGATAGCGATTGCGACCCCCGCTCCGGCGGGGGTCGCAATCTTTCTGGGCCAGCGGCGTCTGCCACGCAACGCACTGTGCGCGTTGCGCCACGCACGGCGGCGTTACGGCGTGACCTAGCGGTGGCCTGTGGCAGCCAAATGCCCCACCGCGAGGGGATGCCCGGCCCGGCGATGCGGGCCTTTGCAGACGGGCCGAACGGGCCGACCGGCCCGCTGATGCCAGAATCCCCTTTGCTAGAATTGTCGAGTCTTCTCACCACATCCAAGTTCGAGGGTCTTCCTCTGTTAGCACGACCAGTCCTCGCACTCGACGTCGGGGGCACGCATGTTCGCGCCGCCGTGGTGCTGGACGACGGATCCCGACTGGCTCTGACCAAGGTCCGCACGCCGATCGCCGATGGCCCTGGGGCCATTCTCGACGCCTGCGAGGCCGCTCTCGTCAGGGCCCGCGAGCACGTGCCGGCAGACATACGGTCCGGGCTCGTCGGCGTCGGCATCTCCAGCCCTGGTCCTGTGGATCCTTGGCGGGGAGTTGTCCTGCAGACGCCCAACATGGGCCCTGGGTTCAAGGACGTCCCGATGGCCGCAGAACTTGGGGCCAGACTCGGCTTGCCCGTCTTCCTCGATCGCGATACCAACGTGGCGGCCCTTGGCGAGATGGCCTTCGGCGCCGCTCGCGCCTGCGAGGACTTCATCTATCTGACGGTATCGACCGGGGTCGGCGGAGCCATCGTCATCGAGGGGCGCATCCTGCACGGCCCAGATGGCACCGCCGGAGAGCTGGGTCACACGCCTGTCTCTATGGACGGCCAATGCGGCTGCGGCGCTGTTGGCTGCCTCGAGGCCTTCATCGGCGGGGCGGCGATGGCCAGGACCGCTCGCCGGGCCATGGCTGATGGCCAGAGCCCCTTCCTGGCGGCCCGAGCGGCCCAGAAGGGCATCGACGCCATCGAGGCGCGTGACGTCGCCGAGGGCGATGAGGCCGGCGATGAGACGTGCCGGAACATCATGGAGCGCGGCAGACGCGCATTCGCTGTTGCCTGCGTCGGGTTCGTCGACGCACTCAACCCAACCCGAATCGTGGTCGGCGGCGCGATCGCGGACGCTCAGGGCGAGCGGCTTCTCGGTCCGGCTAGGGCGCAGGTCGCTGCCACCGCCTTCCGAACGCCCCGTAGCCGGGTTCAGATCGTCCATGCCGAGCTCGGCGCGGACGTGGGCCTGGCAGGCGGACACCCACTCGTGATCGCACGTCTCGGCGACCCGGTTTGGCGCGGCGGTCGGGCCAACTCTGTATCCGCGAACGGTTGACCGAGCGCGGCATCACTCCCCTGGAGGATAAGTAATGACAGTTCGTGTCGGTATCAACGGTTTCGGTCGCATCGGCCGGCAGTCGCTTAAGGCGATCCTCGAGCGCTCGCCTGAGCTCGAAGTAGTCGCGGTCAACGATCTAGTCGAAGTCTCGACCAACGCTCTCCTCTTCGCTCACGACTCCACCTACGGCAACTTCGACGGTACCGTCACCTACACGGACGACGCCATCGTCATCAATGGCAAGTCCGTCAAGGTCCTCCAGATCGCCGATCCGACCCAGCTGCCCTGGAAGGACCTCGGCGTCGACATCGTCATCGAGTCGACCGGTCGCTTCACCGATGCCGACAAGGCCCGCGCCCACATCAACGCCGGCGCCAAGAAGGTCGTCATCAGCGCCCCAGCCAAGGGCGAGGACATCACTATCGTCCTCGGCGTCAACGAGGGCAAGTACGACCCGGCCAAGCACGTGATCATCAGCAACGCCAGCTGCACGACCAACTGCCTTGCGCCGGTCGCCAAGGTCCTGAACGATACGTTCGGTATCGAGAAGGGCCTGATGAACACGATCCACAGCTATACCAACGACCAGAAGATCCTGGACGTCGCCCACAAGGATCCTCGCCGCGCCCGCTCGGCCGGTCTGAATATGATCCCGACGACGACCGGCGCGGCAAAAGCTCTCGGGCTCGTCATCCCCGAGCTCAAGGGCAAGGTCGACGGCTTCAGCCTGCGCGTTCCGACCCCGACCGTGAGCATCGTGGACTTTGCCGTCGAGCTTCGCGACGAGACCACCGCTCAGGCCATCAACGACGCGTTCCGGGCGGCCGCTGCCGGCCCGCTCAAGGGCATCCTCGGCGTGTCGGACGAGCCCCTCGTCTCCATGGACTTCAAGGCCGACACTCGGTCCTCGATCGTTGACGGCGCTCTGACGATGGTCATCGGCGGGACCGGCAAGTTCGTCAAGGTCCTGGCCTGGTACGACAACGAATGGGGCTACAGCAGCCGCGTTGCCGACCTGACCAAGTTCATCGCCGAGCGTCTATAACCCCCAACCCAGAGCACTTGTGACCACGGAAAGGCCTTCAAGAGCCTTTCCGTTAAGGCGACCGGCCTCCCGGCTGGTCGCCCCCGGTCGCCCCCCGAGGTCAAGATGAATAAGCTCACCATCCGGGACCTGGACGCGGCGGGCAAGCGCGTCTTCCTCCGGGTCGACTTCAACGTTCCTCTCGCGGACGGCAAGATCACGGACGACAGCCGGATCGTAGCCGCCCTGCCGACGATCAAGGCACTCCTTGCTCAGGGCGCCATCGTCATTCTGGCCAGCCACCTCGGCCGGCCGGACGGCAAGGTCCAGGACAGCATGCGCCTGCGGCCCGTTGCCGAGCGCCTCTCGCAACTGCTCAAAATGTCGGTCTCGGTCACGGGTGACGCCCTGGGCGTCGGCACCGAGGACGCCATCAAGCGCCTCAAGCCGGGGGAGTGCATCCTCCTCGAGAACCTTCGCTTCCACGTCGAGGAAGAGAAGAACGACCCCGGATTTGCCAAGACACTGGCGAGCTACGCCGACGTCTTCGTCAACGACGCCTTCGGCACCGCCCACCGAGCCCACGCCTCCACTGAGGGCATCGCCCGCATCTTGCCGGCGTATGCCGGTCTCCTCATGGAGAAGGAGATCGAGTTCCTCAGCAAGCTGATGGAGCACCCGGAGCGCCCATTCGCTGCGATCATCGGCGGCGCCAAGGTCTCCGGCAAGATCCAAGTCTTGCGTAACCTGGTCGACAAAGTCGAGATTCTCGTCATCGGCGGCGGCATGGCCAACACGTTCATGCTTGCCCAGGGCAAGTCGGTCGGCAAGAGTCTGGTCGAGCCGGATCGCGTCGAGGATGCCCGGGCGATCATGGAGTCGGCTGCTAAGCACGGCACCAAGATCATCCTGCCGATCGACGTCATCGTGGCCAAGGAAGTCACGCGCGGCAGCGAGTACAAGACCCTGCCGGCCGACAAGGTTCCGGCCTCCTGGAACATCGTCGACATCGGCAAGCAGAGCCTCGACGCGATGCGCAAGGCTCTGGAGCCCGCCCGGACGGTCTTCTGGAACGGCCCGCTTGGCGTCTTCGAGATCCCGGCCTTCTCGACTGGTACCAATGAGATCGCCCGCTTCCTGGCTGGACGTGCTCAGGCCGGTGCGACCGTTGTCGTGGGTGGCGGCGACTCCGTTGCCGCCGTCGAGCAGCAGGGCCTGGGCGACAAGATGACGCACATTTCCACCGGCGGCGGTGCTTCCCTCGAGTTCATGGAGGGCAAGGAACTGCCCGGTGTCGCAATCCTGCTAGACAAGGCGCCAGCAGCCGCAAGTGAGTGATTGCTGACGTGTCGCCAGCTGAGCGCTGGCGACGCTTGCGTGTGATAGAGACAGGCCCGCCGGCTTCCGCTGGCGCCAAGGAGTAGCTATGACAACCATCGATCTCATCGAAGCCCGCCAGATTCTCGATTCGCGCAGCAACCCGACTATCGAAGTCGACGTTGTGCTGGTCGACGGTTTTGTCGGCCGCGCGGCTGTTCCGTCCGGCGCCTCAACTGGTGCCAACGAGGCGGTTGAGCTGCGCGACGGCGATAAGAACAAGTACGGCGGCAAGGGTGTCCTGAAGGCCGTCAAGAACGTTCGCGAGATCATCGCCCCTGAACTGCTCGGCACGGACGCGGCCGATCAGGCCGGTCTCGACGCGGCCCTCATCGCCCTCGATGGGACCCCGAACAAGGGCAAGCTCGGCGCCAACGCCATCCTCGGCGTTTCCCTCGCGGCGGCGCACGCGGTCGCGGCCAGCTACGAGATGCCGCTGTACCGCTACCTCGGCGGTGTCGGGGCGCGCATCATGCCCGTCCCGTTCTTCAACATCCTCAACGGCGGCAAGCACGCCCTGAACTCCACGGACTTCCAGGAGTTCATGGTTGCTCCGGTCGGCGTCGACACCTTCGCCGACGCACTCCGCGCCGGGTCCGAAGTCTTCCATGCTCTGAAGTCGATACTGAGCGCTGAAGGCTTCTCCGTCGGCCAGGGCGACGAGGGCGGTTTCGCGCCGTCGCTGCCTTCCAATGAGTCTGCGGTCGAGGTCATCCTCCGGGCCATCGAAAAGGCTGGCTACAAGCCGGGCGAGGAAGTGGCAATCGCCCTCGACCCGGCGGCCAGCTCGCTCCTGGTCGAAGGGACCGGAACCGGCAACGTGACTGGGCAGTACCGCCTCGAGAGCGAGGGTCGCACCCTTGACTCCGGCCAGCTCATCGACCTCTGGGAGAAGTGGGTCTCCAAGTATCCGATCATCTCCCTCGAGGACGGCCTCGGCGAGGACGACTGGGCCGGTTGGGCTGAGCTGACCAAGCGACTGGGGTCGAAGGCCCAGCTTGTGGGCGACGATCTCTTCGTGACCAATCCGGACTTCATCGCCCGTGGCATCCGCGAGTCGTCCGCCAACTCGGTCCTGATCAAGCTCAACCAGATCGGCACAGTCACCGAAACGATCGATGCGATCGCAATGGCTCGCCGGGCCGGCTGGACCGCCATGGTCAGCCACCGCTCGGGTGAAACCGAGGACACGACCATCGCCGACTTTGTCGTCGCGATGGGCACGGGCCAGATCAAGACCGGCGCCCCGTCCCGTTCGGAGCGGGTCGCCAAGTACAACCGGCTCCTCCGCATCGAGGAGGAGCTTGGCTCGGCCGCTCTCTACCTCGGCCGCAAGGCCCTGGCCGGCGTCAAGCCGTAACACTCGCGCAACTACGCGGGCCGGTCCTTCGGGCCCGGCCCGCTTCGATTCGTGGGCCGCATGCGGCTAGCCGTCTTGATTCGGGCCGCGAGCGGCCGGGTTGATTAGGCGGCGGGACACTGGCCGCGCTGCCTAAGGCGCGGTCCATCGGATCGAACAACGCCGCGTCTGGTGAGGACACACTGGCCACCGGAAGGGTCACCGCCCACTGCGTGAACTCCCCAGCGACTCCCCGCGACCCTACTCGACCATGACCCCCGTTTCGTCGGCGCCGCCGGCGTACTCGAGCAGGGATGCGGCCGCTATCTGCGTTCGATTAACGAGTGCGAGGCCGAAGTGGCTGATGACCCGGCGATCGGCAAGCGAGCGGGCCGTGACGTCGACCATGGCAATGAAACGCGGATCGGGCGAGTCCACGAAGCTGACAATTCCCGTCTCGGCGAAGAGCTGGATCGTGCCGGTCAGGGTATGGCCGGGGGTGAAGATGACGATTTGGCGTCGCACTCGTTCCATGAGGGGCCGGTCCATGCCCCCGCCACCCGTCGGAGCTGAGGAGACCTCCTCGGCAGTCTGAGCGATGAAGGTGATCTCGTCCTGATTGACCATCAGCTCTTGCACGATCAGGTTCGTCGGCTCTCCGTTGCGGCGCAGCAGTCGCGCGTTCGTGAGGCGAACATAACCTTGGTTGTGGTTGATCAGGTCAGACAGGCGACTGAACTTGAGCAGCGAGATGTCACCGGACACACGGAGGTGCGGCCCCACGAGCTCGATGGTCTCGCTCTTGCCTGGGCCGATCGGGTCGTCTGAGCCAGGCGAGTCGGATCCCTGCGGATCGAACCCCGTCGAAGGCCTTCCCCAGGTCATCTGGACCCTCCTATTGCGGCGGCTCTCGCGCAGCGATTCTACCGCCGATAGTGACGTACCGGCGGCCAACCCGCCAGGCCTTCGTTGTCAGGTGAGACCAAGCGCGGGCAGCTCGATCCAGAGACGCGCTCCACCCTCTGGGCGGTTCTCGGCGCCGGCTCGACCGCCGTGAGCTTCGGCCAGGGCCTTGACGATCGACAGACCCAGGCCGCTGGTGCCGGTGCCTCGACTGCGCGAAGGGTCGGCCTGATAGAAACGCTCGAAGATGCTGGCGAGCGCCTCTTCGGGAATGCCCGGGCCGGAGTCCTCGACGGCAATTTGAACCACTGGCCGGGCCGGGGCGATTTTCCCGCCGACCGCCGGCCCCGCGGCCCTTGAGGCGATGGCCACGAGTCGCACCGAGCCTCCTGTAGGCGTGTGCCGCAGCGCATTGTCCACGAGGGCACCGACGATCTGGCGGATGCGATCGGGGTCGGCTTCGACGGTCAGGCCTGACGGGCCGTCCGTCGACAGCCTGACGGAGCCGGCGACTGCCCGAGCCTCAAAGGCAGATGCGACTGATTCGAGTACTGCCCGAACGTCCAGCGGCCTGCGTTGCAAGGGCAGGTGCCCGCCTTCGGCCAGGCTGATCGTCCGCAGGTCATCGACGATGCGGGCCAGGACGCGCGATTGATCGCGGATCGTCTCGAGGTGGCGCCGTTCCGGCGTATAGACACCGTCGATCATGGCGCTGGACGTGGCCTCGATGACCGCCAGCGGCGTCTTCAGCTCATGGGCCGAGTCCTGCAGGAACCGCCGGCGCGTCTCTTCCGCGAGTTGAAGCTGCCCGGCCATCGAGTCGAATGTGCGGCCCAGTTGTCCGAACTCGTCGGTACGATCGGCCAGGCCGGAGCGCCGGCCGAGGTCGCCACGGGCCACTGCCGCGGCCGCCTGCTCGAGTCTGGTCAGGGGGCGCACCAGCCGCCCCGCGGCCCACAAGCCGAAGAACGAGGCTACGGCCGCTGCCGCTGCCGCGGCGAGCATGAGGCGGATGATGGTCGTCTGTTCAGCCTGGCCACTCGTTGTCGTGCCGGTCGTCGTGGCCGTAGCGGGAGCCACAGAGCCGCCGTCCTCGCTCGAGCTGTCTCCCGGCTCGGTCGTGTTGGCTGCGCCCAGCACGGTCGCCACCGGCTGGCCGCCGTCCCCGTCGGTATCGATGTCGGAGAAGCCCTGTCGGACGATCGGCAGAGTGGCCAGGGCGATCACGGCCGCCGTGGCCAGGGCGACGAGCGCAAAGCCGATGGCGATTCGCCAGCGCAGGCTCACATCCCCTCCCTGGTCTCAGGCCTGGTCGAGTGGACGCGCGGCCCGATAGCCGACGCCGCGTATCGTCTCGACATAGGCTCCGCCATCGGGGCGCGTCCCGAGCTTGCCTCGAAGGTTCTTGATGTGGCTGTCCATCGTGCGGTCGAAGGTATCAAACGCCTCGCCGAAGACTCGCTGCCCGATCTGCTCGCGAGTCCAGACCCGACCCGGCTGCTCCGCCAGCGCCGCCAGGACGTCTAGCTCGGTCCGAGTCAGGGGCAGGCTCGATCCCGCTCTGGAGACGTCGCGGGCGTCAATGTCGAGGGTCAGGTCGAAGAATGTCATGACCGGCCGGCCGGCCGGCACGTCGGACTCAGGGGCGGGCACGATGGCAGCGGAGACTCGGCCGAAGCGCCGCAGGATCGCGCCAACTCGGGCGACCACCTCTCGGGGCTCGAACGGCTTCGTGACGTAATCGTCGGCGCCCAGCTCGAGGCCGGCGACTCGATCGATGACGTCGTCGCGGGCGGTCAGCAGCAGCACGCCCACGCTCGACCCTTCGCTGCGGAGGGCGCGCAGCACGTCGAAACCAGAGCGGCCAGGCAGCATGACATCAAGGATCAAGAGATCGAGGGGCGTCGTCCGGCTCTGCTCGAGCGCGGTTTCGCCATCTTCCGCCTCCACGACCTCGTAACCCTCACGCTCGAGGTAGGCCCGCACAACCTCGCGGATGTGGGGCTCGTCGTCGGCGACCAGAATTCTGGATCCCATGCCCGCAACGATAGAGGAGTCTGCCCAAGGACGGAACCACGGCGTCGTGGGACCCGGTTGCGGCTGGATCACGTCGGCCGTCTCAGGAAGCCGCCGGTTCCGGGTCGGTCGAGTGGACCGAGAGGTGCGGGGCCGGGCACGGGGCCGCCGGCCCGCCCGCCGGGCACGGCGCGGCGTCTGCGGACGCTGTTCGAGAGGCTGACAACGAGTCGGTACGTGGTGAGGAAGATCATTGCCGTCACGGGTGCGAGATAGACCCAGAAGGCCCAGGCGCTGCCGCTGTCGCTGCCCGAGGCGCTGCCGTGCAAGGTTGCTCCGGCGAAGGTGAGGAACGTCACGTAGTGGAGCAGCCGCCAGGTCCGCTGGCCGATGCGGCGCCGGACGTAGTGGCCGTGACGTATCCATCCACAACCAGGGCGCCGGCCACGGTAATTACGGCAGCGACGCCCGCAACACCCAGGCCGATGCGATGTATCTGGTTCATCGCTGGTCTCCTGTTGCACCGACCAAGTCGACCTGCGGTGGGTATGGCGGTCGCCCGCTGGTGGCCACTCGGTCTGGTTAGTCACCACTCTCGACTGCGGGGGTGGAACCACCGTGGAGCGTGGGTGGAGTAACGATGGAGGTTGCGTCCAGAACGGATCGATCGCAGGGTGCCGGATGGGAGCTGCGCAGGCGAACCCCTGAATCAAGAGGGCCAGGTCGGTAGACCTGGCCCTGCAGCGATGTCGATAGGCGAGATTAGGGCTTCGCCTTCTTCTCAGCCTTTGGGGCCTTGCCGGCCTTGGATGTCGTCGCGGCCGGCGCCTTTGGGGCCTTCTCTGCCTTTGCCGGAGCCTTGGCAGAAACCTTGGGCACGTCCAACTTGGCAGAAACCTTGGCGGCAGTCTTGACTGGCGCCTTCGGAGCCTTGGCAGCAGCGGCCTTGGACGCCGTCGCGGCAGGCGTCTTCGGTGCCTTGGCAGCCTTAGCCGGCGCCTTAGTGGCCTTGGCCTTTGGTGCCTCAGCCGCAGCGGCGGCCGGGGTGGCTACGGCTGCGTCGGCGCGAGCCGACTTGGAGAGTGCGGCCTTGGCCTTGCCGGCGGCGGTCTGCGGGCCCTTGGCCTTGGTGGCCTTGCCCGTTGCGATGCGCGCGCGTGCGGCTTTGATCGAGGCAGCGGTGCCGGTCGACTTGGTGACGCGGGCCGTCGTCTGAACGGCTGTGCCCCCGGATAGAGCGTTGAGCTTTAGGGCGAGGCGAGACTTGCGCCGCGCGGCGTTGTTCGGGTGGATAGCCCCGACCTTCGCTGCCCTATCGAGTGCGCTCATCGCCTCGGCGAGAGCCGTGGCGGTTTCCGCCTCGTTGCCGCCGACCGCAACCTTGACGGCGTTGGCGACGTACGTCTTCGCCGCGGTCTTGCGCGGTTGATTGATGGCCCGCCGGCGCTCTGCCTGGCGGACCCGCTTGATCGCTGACGGCGTGCGGGCGCCTGTCCAGCCTCGGGGCGTCTTGGCCAAGTTCGAAGACCTCTATTCTGCAAATGCTGATCGACAGGCAGCCGGAAAAGGGCCGACTGGCGCGACGGTTGATGGTATCAGAGTCCCGCGTGTGCGCGCTGGCGCGTGTGGCGCGTGTGGCGCGTGTGGCGCGGACGCGATTCCCGAGCGGCGCCGCGAGCGTGTCAGCGGCGGCGGCGGCGACGACGGGCCGGCGATCCGAATAGCGTTCCGAAGATCCCCCGCAACAGGCTCTTCGTGGTTGAACTCGTGAGCACCCGCGTGCCAAGCTTGGCGGCCCCTCCCCAGTTCAGCCCACCTGAGCCGCGTGAGCCACCGCTGCCGCGACGGGCTGGTCGCGTGGCCCGGGCCTCGTCTCGGGCTTGAGCTCTTGCTGCGCTCGCCTGGGCCTTCTGGCAAGCCTTCGTGGCCTGGACCTGCCGCCGGGCGTACTCCTTCTCGATCTGGGCCTTCGTCTTCGCAGCCGCGGTCGCCGCCTGTATCTGGGCTTGGGCTGCCACAGCCTGCCTCTGCGCCTGCCGCATCCTCGCCGCCAGCATCTCCTTGGCGGACTGCGGATCCACGTCCGTGGCGTACTCGCCGACCAGGTTGGACGCCGAGATGGCGGCCGTGAATGCGGTCTCGTCAAGCTGCGCCATCAGCGACCGTGGCGGGCGCATGACGCAGTGAACAGTGGGCGTGGGCACGCCGTTTGGCCCGAGGACGCTGACCAGTCCTTCTCCGGTGCCGAGCGAGGTGAGTTCGGTGGCGACGTCGTACAGCTTGGTGGTTGGGAAGGTTCGGGCCGTCGCGTCGATCATCTTCTGGTCGTTCGGGGTGAAGGCTCGTAGGGCGTGCTGGACGCGGTTGCCGAGCTGCGCCAGCACCTTCGGCGGGACGTCCGCGGGCGACTGCGTCACGAAATAGACGCCTACTCCCTTGCTGCGGACCAGGCGCACGACCATCTCGATCTGGCCGAGGAAGCTCTTGTTGGCCTCTTCGAACAGCAAATGCGCCTCGTCGAAGAACAAGACGAGTTTGGGTTTGTCCAGGTCGCCGACCTCCGGGAGGTCGTGGTAGACCTCGGCCAGCAGCCACATCAAGAAGGTGCTGAAGAGCTTGGGCCGATCCTGCATGTCGGCCACTTCCAGGATGCTAACGACACCGCGTCCGGCGCGCGTCTCCAGCAGGTCCTCGACGTCGAACTCGGGCTGGCCGAAGAAGGACTGGGCGCCCTGCTGCTCGAGCTCGACGATCTTGCGCAGGATCACCCCGACGGTGGCCGTCGACAGGCCGCCGTATTCGGCCATGGCGACCTTGCCTTCGTCGCCGTTGAGGAAGTTCAGCGTCGCCCGAAGATCCAACAGGTCGACCAGGGGAAGCTGCTGGTCGTCCGCGTACTTGAACACGAGAGAGAGGACGCTCTCCTGAGTCTCGTTGAGCTGAAGAACCTTGGAGAGCAGGATTGGGCCGAATGACCCGACCGTCGCGCGGACTCGGGCGCCTCGCCCGCCCTTCTCGAGCGTCAGAAACTCCACCGGATACGCCTGCGGCTGCCAATCCTTCATGCCGATCTGGTCGAGGCGAGCCTTGACGCGATCGTTCGCCTGACCCGCCGCACCCAGGCCCGAGATGTCGCCCTTGATGTCGACCAGGAAAACCGGCACGCCCGCGTCGGAGAGCTGCTCTGCTAGAACTTGCAACGTCTTGGTCTTGCCGGTGCCGGTTGCCCCGGCCACGAGTCCGTGGTGATTGGCCATCTGCAGAGGGAGGCGCACGCGGGCGGTTGGGTGCGTCTTGCCGCCGATGGCCGCCGCCCCCAGTTCGATGCCCGGCACGTTCCAGCCGTACCCGTCGCGGAGGACCTTCTCCAGATCGGCTGAACCCATCTATTCCTCCTGCGGCCAGACTGTGTCGGACATTGTCGCGGACGGCGCCCCGAAGCGGGAGATGAGACACGACCTACCTAGGAGGGGTCTTGCCCAAATGGGGCGGTCAGGGCGCATAATCAGACCTACTGGGCATAGTCAGGATTCTGATTGTCCACGTCGCTGCTCCATCGGAGGACCCTGAATGAACGTCGCCGACGTCGAAGGAATCGGTCCCGTATACGTCGAGAAGCTCGCTGCCGTCGGGATCAAGACAACCGACCAACTGCTCGAGCAAGGCGCAAAGCCTAAGGGCCGCGATGACCTCGAGGTGGCCACCGGAATCGCGCACGCCCTCATTCTCAAGTGGGTCAATCGCGTCGATCTGTATCGCATCAAGGGCGTTGGTTCCGAGTACTCGGACCTGCTCGAGATCGCCGGTGTCGACTCGCCCGTCGAGCTGGCTCATCGCAATGCGGCCAACCTGACTGAGTCCATGGCCGAGGCCAACGCGGCCCGAAACCTGGTCCACCGCCTCCCGACGCTTGCGGAAGTCACCGCCTGGATCGAAGAGTCCAAGACGCTGCCCAAAATCGTAGAGCACTGAGATTGGAGCGGCCGCCGGCCGCTGCTCGCGTCCGATACGTAACCGAAATATGGCGTCTAGCGGGTCTTCTCGCCGGGCGCCGTTTGCGTGCTACACTCCCGCCGCCCAGCCGCGGGCCGTACCCTAGCGTCTGCACCGCGTGTTCCTGGTATACCACCGGCCATCCCCGAGGGTCCATTGATTCCGCAGGCTAGACTGCGCAACTTCTCGATCATCGCCCACATCGATCACGGCAAGACCACCTTGTCGGATCGGTTGCTGGAGCTGACGCACACCATCGACGCACGTCAGATGAGCAACCAGATGCTCGACTCCATGGACCTGGAGAAGGAACACGGCATTACGATCAAGGCGCGGGCGGTGCGCCTCGAATACACGGCCGCCGACGGTCTGGTGTATGGCTTGAACCTGATCGACACGCCCGGCCACGTTGACTTCAGCTACGAAGTCAGCCGTTCGCTCCAGGCCTGCGAAGGCGCCATCCTCGTCGTGGACGCGACGCAAGGGATAGAGGCTCAGACGCTCGCCAACGTCCACCTGGCGCTCAAGCAGAACCTGACGATCATCCCGGTCATCAACAAGATCGATCTGCCTTCGGCCCAGATTGACGTCGTGATCGAAGAGCTGGAGAACGTCCTGGCGATACCTCGTGAAGAGGTCCTGCTCGCCTCGGCCAAGGACGGCACCGGCGTGCCGGAGATCCTGGAAGCGATCGTGAAGCGGGTGCCGCCGCCCAAGGGAGACCCGGCGGCCCCGGTCGAAGGGTTGATCTTCGACTCTCACTACGACGCCTACAAGGGCGTGGTCGTCTACGTCCGGCTCGCCCAGGGGACGCTGCACACGCACGATGTCATTCGCCTGATGGGTTCCGGTGCCGAAGCCGAGTTGATCGAGCTGGGATTCTTCCGGCCGCAACTCGTGGCCGTGCCGGAACTGCGGGCCGGCGACGTGGGCTATGTGGCCACGGGGCTCAAGAGCGTCCGCGACGCCCAGGTCGGAGACACGCTCACGACCATGGCGCATCCCGCTCCGCATCCGCTGCCCGGCTATCAGCCGGCCAAGAGCCTCGTTTTCGCCGGCATTTACCCAGTTGCGGGAGTCGACTACCCGGTCCTGCGCGAGGCGATGGAGAAGCTCCACCTCAATGACGCCAGCTTCAGCTTTGAGCCGGAGAGTTCCGTCGCCCTCGGCTTCGGCTTCCGTTGCGGTTTCCTCGGCTTGCTCCATATGGAGATCGTCCAGGAGCGGCTGGAGCGCGAGTTCGGCCAGGAGCTAATCGCGTCGGCGCCGTCGGTCGAATATCGCGTCGTGCTTCTCAACAACGGCGGCTTAGTCGCCGTCGACAACCCGTCCAAGATGCCCAACGCGGGCGAAATCGAAGAGATCCAGGAGCCGTGGGTCAAGCTGAGCGTCGTGGCTCCCTCGAACTTCATCGGGGCGCTCATGGAACTGGCCACGAACCGGCGCGGGACGTTCCTGGGGATGGAATACCTCGACCCGCAGCGCGTCCTGCTCACATTCGAGCTGCCCCTGGGCGAGGTCATCGTCGACTTCTACGACCAGCTCAAGAGCCGGACACAGGGCTACGCCTCGATGGACTACGAGGAGTCTGGCTATCGGGCCGCCAACCTCGTCAAGGTCGATGTCCTGGTCGCCGGCGAGCCGGTCGATGCGCTCTCCGTGATCGTCCACCGCGACCGAGCCCAAGCAATCGGGCGGGAGCTGGTTCACAGGCTCCGGGGGCTCATTCCTCGCCAGATGTTCGAGATCGCCATCCAGGCCGCGATCGGCTCTAACGTCATCGCCCGCGAGACGGTCGCTGCCATGCGCAAGAACGTCCTGGCCAAGTGCTACGGCGGCGATATCAGTCGCAAGCGAAAGCTTCTCGACAAACAAAAGGAGGGCAAGCAGCGCATGAAGCGCGTCGGGTCCGTCGAAATACCACAGGAGGCCTTCCTGGCGGTTCTTCGCATGGACGACGTATGACAATGGAGACTGTTCGGGTTCTGGTGGCCTGCGGCTTCTTCATGCTGCTGCTGATGCTGCGCCTGGAGGCCCAGCGGTTTGGGGCGGCCGAGTTCAGCGAGCCCGGCGAGCGACGTGCCGGTCTATGGACGCGGTTGTCGTGGTATCTCATCGCCGCGCTCTTGCTGGCGGCTCTCTATGTCGTTCACCCGGCCCCGCATGACGTCCTGATCATGCTGGTGGGTCCTGGAGCTGAGGCAATCGAGTTTGGTCTTGCGCTCGCCGCGCTGGGAATTGCCCAGGCGGCAGCGTTCGCCTGGTTCCGCTACGGGAACCTGAGGCTGCCGCCGACTTCGGCCTATCCGGGCGCGGGGCTGAGCGCCATCGGCACGGCCGTCGTCGATGAGGTCGCCTTCCGGGGGGCTTTCCTAGGTACGTTGGTGGCAATCGGTACGCCTGCCACCGGTGCCATTCTGCTGACCACGCTGGCGTACGCTCTGGCAACGCGAATGGCCTCGCCTGGACGGGACCCCTACATGGTGCTGCTCTCACTCGGAATGGGTCTGGCCTTCGGCTGGGCAACTCTGGCGACCGGAGGACTCGGCGCGGCCATCATCGGCCACGTGGCGACTTCTTTCGCCGTGTTCGTTTGCACCGGCCACGCCGGGCAGGTGCCTCAGGCCGGTCAGGAACCGGAGGATGTGGCGGCCCGGAGTCAATTGCCCGAGGGCTGGCAGATTGCAGGCCGACCGTCAGTCGCGGGGCGTGGGGCCGGACCCGGCGGCCTAGCCGAACAGATTGCCCGCTCTGGCTTTATCGATCGTGCTGAACGGCGGGTCGTGGCGCAGCCGTCAGGTGGCTTTCTTGTCAGGCTGCGCGCGGCGGTCCAGGCCCTGACGCATCCGGCTGAGCCCCGCGCTCCCTAGTCCTGGCCCAGAGGCGGCGCGACGGGTCGCGTCGCCGACCACCGGACCGCGATCGGTGTGCCGCCGGCGATCGGTGTGCCGCCGGCGATCGGTGTGCCGCCGGCGATCGGTGTGCCGCCGGCGCGACCCGGCTAACCTCTGAGGGTGAGCAAGCCCCGGCCGCCGATCGCGCTCTATGTCCATCTGCCGTTCTGTCTGGCTCGCTGCCCGTACTGTGATTTCGTGGTCTATGCCGGTGGTGACGCCCGCGGTCCGCGCGCCCGGACCGAGAGGTTGTATGAGGCCGTAGGCCGCGAGTTGGAGCTGCGCGCGGATGCGGTCGATGCGCGGTTCGGCCGGCCTGGGGCGGGCGCCCCGGCCGATGCGGGCGGCGCCCCGGCCCCGGCCGATGCGGGCGGCGCCCCGGCCCACGTAGCCGCCCTGCGCGAGCCGCTGCGGAGCGTGTACTTCGGTGGCGGCACGCCCTCGCTCGTCCCCGGGGAGTGGCTTGATCGGCTGATGGCGATCGTGCGGGCTCGCTTCGGCGTCGCCCCGGACGCGGAGGTAACTCTCGAGGCCAATCCCGGCCCTGACGAGCGTGGCGACCTCGTTGCGTTTCGCCGCGCCGGAGTGACGCGCGTTTCGTTCGGGGCGCAGAGCCTCGATGCGAGCGAACTGCGGCGCCTGGGCCGACGCCACTCCCCGGAGGACGTGGCCACGGCCGTTGGCGGGGCGCGGGCGGCGGGCATCGGTTCGGTCAATCTGGATCTGCTGTATGACGTGCCGGGCCAATCGGTGGCGGCCTGGGAGGCCACGCTGCGGGCTGCACTCGCGCTCGGCCCGGACCACCTATCGCTCTACGGCCTCACGCTCGACGATCCCGACGCGGAGGGGATAACGGGCCTGGGCGGCGACCACCTGCCGACGCCCCCGGGCGCGCGACGATGGCGTGAGCGAGCCCGACTCGACCAGGATGACGATCGCGCGGCGGACCAGTACCAACTCGCCACGACTCTGCTCGCCACCCAGGGCTGGCGTGGCTACGAGATCTCCAACTGGGCCCGCCCCGGTCACGAGAGCCGCCACAACCTTGCCTACTGGGAGCGCGAGCCGTACGAGGCGGTCGGGCCCGGGGCCCACGCTTTCGACGGAGTCGTGAGGCGGTGGAACGCTGCCGCCAAGGATCCTTACATCGCTGCGCTGTTGCCGGCGCAAGGCGCTGCCGCCGAGCCCGCGGGCGGTCGCGAGACCATTACGCCTGAGACCGCTACCTCCGAACGGATCATCCTGGCTTTGCGGCTGGACATTGGCGTTCCGGCGGCGTGGGCGGATCGGTCTCCGCTGGCCGAGGCGCGCGAGTGGGCCGAGTCGGCCGGCCTGCTGGAGAGCATTGAGGTCGGCGGCGAGGCTCGCCTGCGACTCACACTCCGCGGCCGTTTGCTGAGCAACGAGCTGTTCGCTCGCCTGGTCTAGCCGATCTCGCCATCCCATGCCGTTTGCCCGGCAGCGAGGCGATTCGACTGTCGATCGGCCTTTCACCGCATACGTCGTTGCCCTCCAACGGAGCTGGCGGTTGTGGCCTTCCGGTCATTTATGGTAAGGTCCGGACGAATTCGTCTTGCTGGAGGCCAAGCCATCGACCGTTTTGCTACTCGTGCCCCAAACGAGGAACGAAAGCCGATAGTGATCTGTGGCGACGGTGGAGTCGTATAAACAGAGGTACGGCATCGCAATCCAATCCGGAGACGGTGTAGCTGCACCTTAGCGGTCCCCTGTGGCGTCGCGCTGGCGACTGAGTGTATCTGAATCGGAGCGCTGTTGGCGTCTCTAGTCGACGAACTGGCCGCCCATGGGCTCGGCGGGTGGCGCCCCCCAATGGTAGCCAGGCGGCGGGCACATCGGATATTCTGTATCCAGGCCGAACCGGCAAGGAGGTGATGCCAGGGCCGACCGTTCCGGGGCGATGCGAAGCCGTCGCCTTGTAGAATGCTCCAGGCAGCCGGCTTGAGGAAGCCGGGCCCAAAGCCAGAGGCAATCGTTCGCCACACAGAAGAGATAAGTGATAGAGGAGATGAGGAGTTGTTGAACTCTAAGAAATTCACGGTCGCGATCGCCTCGATCGCGGTCATTGTGGTTGCGTGCGGCGGGAGCGTCGCGACACCGTCTGCCGCGCCGATCGTGACGCCGTCAACGCCGCCGGTAGTTGCGTCTGCGTCGCCGGCAGTTGCGTCTGCGTCGCCGGCAGTTGCGTCTGCGGCCGCTCCGGTGGTCGACATCGCGGCGATCACCGCCAGTGGCGCCACCTTCTCGGCCATGGCCCAGCTCACGGCGCTGACCAAGGCCGGCAAGGGCCTCGTGGGAGTGATCCTCCCCGACGTCACGACGTCGGCACGGTACGCTGCTTATGACGCCCCGTATCTGACATCGGCATTCACGGCCGCCGGATACACCCCGGCCCAGTTCAAGATCGACAACGCCCAGGGCACTAGTTCCACGCAGTTGACGATCGCCCAGGCCGACATCACGGCCGGCGCCACGGTCCTGCTGGTGGACCCGATTGACAGCGTCGTCGGCAACCAGATCCAGGCCTTGGCTGCCCAGAGCGGCGTCAAGATGATCAGCTACGACCGGGCCACCTTCCAGGGCACGAATACCTACTACATCAGCTTCGACAACGTCCAGGTCGGCAAGTACATCGGCCAGGGCTTCATGGACTGCGTCACGGCCTGGGGCGTTAAGACCCCGAAGGTGTTCACGCTGAACGGCGGCCAGGACGTCGATCCGAACGCCATCGATTTCGCCAAGGGCTACAACTCCGTGATCTGGGGCAAGTCGGAAACGCCCCTCCCCGTTGGTACGACCAACAGCGCCGGCTTCACCCTCGTCGGTGACCAGATCACCCCCAATTGGGTCAACGCCACGGGCGGCACCATCTTCACCCAGGCGTACACCGCGAACAAGGCGATCAACGCCACGGTTGAGGCCAACGACGGGCTGGCCAATGCTGTGATCGTCGCCCTCAAGGCGGCGGGCGTCCCGGCCAAGAAGATCCCGACGGTCGGACAGGACGCGACGATCCAGGGCATGGAAAACATCCTCCAGAACTTCCAGTGTGGCTCGGTCTACAAGCCGATCTACCTCGAGGCCCAGGGAGCGGTCGCGCTGGCCACCTACCTGCGCGCCGGTCAGACGCCGCCCAGCGGCCTTGTGAACGGCAAAACCACCGATCCGAAGAACGCTGCCTCGGTTCAACCGGCGGTCCTCCTGGGCTCGTACTGGGTCACCGCCGCCAACATGGAGGAGACGGTCATCAAGGACAAGGCTGTCTCCGTGACGGACCTGTGCGCCGCGGTTACCGCCGCCGTCTGCACAGCCGCTGGCATCAAGTAACGAACAGTCGGCCGCGATGGCGCATACGCGAATAGCGCATCGAGTTTTCGCGGCCCAGCCGTGTCGCACCCGCATAGCGCGGGTGCGACACGGCATTATTGCGGCCGGCATACGCGACGCCGCGTAAGCTAGCTAGACCGGCATCGCACCAGCAGGACAAGGGGCCGCGCGGACCAGCGATCGCGGACCGCAACAAGAAGCTGCCAAGGGCAGCTGCGCGAGCGCAGATGGGAGTCAAAGGGATGTCATTGACTCGTATGGACGAGCCCACCGGAGCTGCTCCTGCCCCGGGAGGGCGGACAATCGCGAATGCAGCGGGGGGCGCGGAGCCGTTGCTCAAGTTGCGGGGTATCAGCAAGCATTTCGGCGCAGTCCAGGCGCTGTTCGGGGTGGACCTGGATCTCCCTGCGGGACAAGTTACCGCGCTGTGCGGCGACAACGGCGCCGGTAAGTCGGTCCTGACCAAATGCATCGCCGGTATCCATCAGCCCGACCAGGGGCAGATATTCTGGGAGGGCCGGCCGATTCACATTCGCAGCCCTAGAGACTCGGCCTCGTTGGGGATCGAGACCGTCTACCAGGACCTGGCACTGGCCGACAACCTGGACATCGTCCAGAACATGTTCCTCGGCCGCGAGCGCGGGCGCATCTTCCTCGACGAGGACGACATGGAGCGGGCCGCCGCGGCGACCCTGGCGAGCCTGCACGTGACCACAGTTCGCTCGATCCGCCAGCCGGTCGCCACGCTCTCAGGCGGCCAGCGCCAGGCCGTGGCGGTGGCCAAGGCGGTCATGTGGAACTCCAAGCTGGTGCTGCTGGACGAGCCCACGGCGGCTCTCGGCGTGGCCCAGACCAAGATGGTGCTGGATCTCGTTCGGCGGCTCAAGGATCACGGCCTCGCCGTCATGGTCATCTCTCACAGCCTAAACGACGTCTTCGAGGTCGCCGACCGGGTCGCCGTCCTTCACCTGGGCCGCATGGTCGTCCAGGACCGGCTCTCGTCCTTCGACCGGCAGCGCGTGGTGGATTTCATGACCACTGGCGGGTCGAGCCGCGAGGTGCTCGCATCCGACTCCAGCCAAAGAAAGGGCTGAACCGTGGCTTCGATCGAGGACAAATCGGGGAGCAAGACCGCTCCCGACATTGCGGCCGAGGCTGAAGCCGCGCCGGATCTGACTGCCGCGGCGGTCGACGTCATCCCGCCGGAGATCATCGCCCAGTCACTGGGCGAGTACCTGAGGGCGTGGGTCGTCCGGGTAAGGAGCGGCGACGCCGGCGTGCTGCCCGTCGTGGCCGCCCTCATCGCCGTCACGGTTGTCTTCCAGATCGTTAGCCCGAACCACGTCTTCCTCTCGCCGGGCAACCTGGTCAACCTTTTCGACCAGAGCGCGGTGTTCATCGTGCTGGCGATGGGCGAAGGCTTCGTCCTGCTGTTGGGCGAGATCGACCTTTCCATCGGCTATGTCGCGGCGATCGGCGGGATCGTGGCCGGCAACTTGGTGCAGCACGACCCCGGCTGGCCCTGGTGGGCAGCCGTCATCGCCGCGCTGCTCGTCTGCGCGGCGATCGGGGCCCTCCAGGGAATTATCATCACCCGGTTGCGGCTACCCGCGTTCATCGTAACCCTGGCCGGCTACCTTATCTGGTTCGGGGTCATGATCATCATCCTCGGTGCCGCCGGGGGCGTAGCAATCAGCGGCGTGTCTGCCGACCAGAAGGTCCTGTACGGCATTGTGTATGCCTACATCGATCCGATGATCGGCTGGATCGGGCTGGCAGCGATCGTTGGGCTGCTCGGCGCGACCATGTGGCTGCGTGACGCCGGGCGGCGCCGCAGCGGCCTGGTGGCTCCGCCCGTGGGCCTGACGGTCGCCAAGATCGCTTTCGTGGCAGCGGCGGGGATCGCGGTAGTGGCCATCTGCAACATAGACCGAGGCGTGCTCCTGCCGATCATCGGCGTGCCATGGGTCATCCCCGTCGTCATCGTCGTGCTCGCGGCCTGGACGGTGCTGCTCGAGCGGACCCAGTTCGGACGTCACGTGTATGCGGTCGGTGGCAATGCCGAGGCGTCCCGGCGGGCCGGCATCAGCGTGTCCAGCGTGCGCATTTCGGGGTTCATCCTCTGTTCGCTCACCGCGGGGATGGCCGGCATCATCTACCTCTCGCAGCTGGGCGGTATGACGACCAACATCAACGGCGGCCAGCTCGTGCTCTACGCCGTCGCCGCCGCGGTCATCGGCGGCACCAGCCTCTTCGGCGGCCGTGGCAGGGCAATCCACGGCCTCCTCGGAGGACTGGTCATCGGAGCCATTTACAACGGCCTCTTCCTTCTGGGGTTCTCGGTTCAGTGGCAGTTGGTCGCGACGGGTCTCGTCCTGCTCGCCGCAGTGACCGTCGATTCCGTCTCCAGGGGAGCGGGGAGCGGGAGCCTGGCCCACGCCTGACGATCTGGTTCGCCGGGGGTGCTAACCGTTGTGTGTAGCGGGATGCGCTCGTGGCCGTATCGATGCTGACCCTGCCGCGTTCTTGCGGCTTGCGGCAACATTGAGGCGGTTGCGGGCGCATCCGCGTTTCGGGGGCCCGAGCGGGCGCCGCATCTGGGTGCGAGCCCTCTCGCATCTGCTCCGCGCGGACGCCGAGCCACACGTCGGCCCTGCCGTTGACACTCTCCGGGGCTCGCTGGTACCATCCACTTAGCACGTTAGCACTCTCATGGTGAGAGTGCTAACCGCCGCCCAAGCCAGGCCAACCCGGGGGTTGCCAGGCGGCGGCGGACCTTCTGCCCTGGGCTAGGCCGCGTTCCGTCGGAGGTCGCACCTCGACATTGGACCGGCGTGAAATGGAGTCAAGCATGGCGCGACGGCCACGCCGCACCATCGGCTCGCTCGACGCGCGATCGGGCGCAATCCTGCGGGCCGTCATAGACGAATACATCACCTCCGCGACGCCCGTCAGCTCGAGCTCGCTTGTCTCCCACTACCCCATGGGAGTCAGCAGCGCCACGGTCCGCAATACCCTGTCCGACCTGGAGGCCCTGGGCCTGCTGACGCATCCCCACACTTCGGCCGGCCGAGTGCCGACTGACGAGGGCTATCGCTACTACGTCCAGGATCTCGCAGACGAGTGGTCGCTGCCTGCCGTCGAGCAGCGGATGATCCGCCATCAGTTCGGCCAGGTGGAGTTCGTCAGCGAGCACTGGTTCCGCCTCGCGGCCAGCACGCTAGCAGCCAAGACCGGCACCGCCGGTCTGGCGACGACGGCCAAGCCTCAGACGGTGCGGGTGCGACGGATCGACCTGGTTTCGGTTCAGGATCGGATGGCCATGATGGTCGTTGTCTTCCGTGAAGGCACGATGAAGCAGGCTCTCCAGAACCTGCCGGAAACAACCGATCAGGAGCAGTTGGACCGAGTCGCGGGGCTCCTGAACGTGCTTGCGGTTGACCGCACGGCGGACGAGATCATGGCCGCCCTGTCGGATCTGCCCCACGAATCTCAGCTGACTGTCGAGTCGGACCTTCTGCGTCGGGCCGGCGAGGGCTTGCTCCGGACCATGCGTGAGTTCGATGCCTCGGTAATCGACGATCTCTTCAGCGATGGCCTGCTCAACGTCATGGCCGCCCCGGAATTCGATCGGAGCGCGAAGGTCCGGCAGATTTTCGCGGCCCTGGAGAACCGGGCCTACCTCGGCTCGCTGGTGGAGAGCGTGGCTGAGGCCGGCAGCATTCAGGTGTTCATCGGCCATGAGAACCGCCCCCTCGAGATGCAGGACGTCTCGCTCATCCTGGCGCCGTACGGCCGGGTTGGTCGGGCCGTCGGTGTGGTCGGCGTCCTCGGGCCAACACGCATGCCATACGCCCAAGCGATCGCCTCGGTCGAGTTTGTTTCGGGGCT
>CABDYO010000205.1_pt1 | contig 33772 bp, 31 predicted proteins | sample 3131971 | NCBI WGS metagenome assembly CABDYO01 (sample SAMEA5534338, study PRJEB31848) | metagenome | biome: tundra; feature: field; material: soil | place: USA | collected 2013-05 | depth 0.45 m | reverse complement strand
GCCAGGGCGCTCTTGCCGGTCTGGCGGTCGCCGATGATCAACTCGCGCTGGCCTCGGCCGATCGGGATGAGGGCATCGATGGCCTTGATGCCCGTCTGGACGGGCGTGTCGACCGGCTGACGGGTGATGACGCCCGGGGCGATGCGCTCAACGGGGCGAGTCGCGGTGGCGGCGATCGGGCCCTTGTCGTCCAGCGGGCGGCCGAGCGGGTCCACCACGCGGCCCAGGAGGGCCGCCCCGACGGGCACTTCCGCGACGCGACCCGTGGTCTTGACCGTGTCGCCTTCCTTGATCGCCGTGGAGTTACCGAGGATGACCGCGCCCACGGTCTCTTCTTCGAGGTTGAGGGCCATGCCCATCACGCCACCCGGGAACTCAAGGAGTTCCGACGACATGGCGCCGGAGAGGCCGTAGATTTGGGCGATCCCGTCCCCGACCTCGACGACCGTGCCGATACTGCGCGACTCGGCGCCCGCATCGAAGCTCTCGATCGTGTTCTTGATGATGCTGACGATCTCGTCTGAGCGAATGGCCATTCCTTCTCCGTTCGGCCGTGGCGGCCCCGGGTGTCGAGCCGAATCTCGGCCCCGACCTCCCGCGTCTAGGTCGTTCCCTGGACCAGCCGCCCGCGCAGCCGCTCGAGGCGGCCACGGACGCTGGCGTCGATCAATCTATCGCCGATCTTGATGGTGAGCCCTCCGATGAGCCCAGGATCGACGCTCGTGGCAAGTTCCACCTTGGCGCCGGCGAGCTGTTCCACGCGCGCCCGCACCGCCGCCAGTTCCTTCTCGGAAAGTGGCTCCGGCGTGGTCACTGTGGCGGCGACGATGCCGCGCGTCTGTCGGACCTTGGCGTCGTATTCGGAACTGACGGAGGAAAGGACTCCGAAGCGTCCCCGCTTTGCCAGGAGCAGGGCCAGGTTCAGGGTCTGAGGCGAGACGTGCTTGCCGAGCAGCTGCTCGACGACCTTGCGCCGCTCGAGGAAGGGCACGGCCGGGCTGTCTACGGCCCGGGCGACCCGCTCGTCGCTGGCCATCTCAGCGGCCAGGGCCAGCTCGCGCTGCCACGCGTCAACCGTATCGTCGCGGACGGCCAGCTCGAAAGCCGCCTCCGCGTAGCGCCGTCCGGCCCCAATGCGTGGCATCAGTTCTTCCACCCCTCCTCAAGGCTGCGCTCGGCGAGGTATTCCTCGACCAGGCGCCGCTGGCGTGGCGCGGTCATGGTTTCGCCCACGACCACCCCGGCGGCAGCAAGGGCCAGATCCGCGACCTGGGCCCGCAGATCCGCCATGGCGCGATCTCGCTCAGCGACGATATCCGCGGCAGCCTTCTCATGAAGCCGGCCCAATTCTTCGCGGGTGGCGGCTATGTCCGATTCCCGGAGGTCCTGGGCGGCCTTCTGAGCCGTGGCGATCAGCGTCTGGGACTCGCGCCGGGCCTCGGCGATGAGGCGTTCGCGTTCGGCCGCGCCCGCGTCCCGCTCCTTGCGGGCCTGGGCGGCATCCGTCAGCCCCTGCTCGATACGAACCTTGCGCTGGCCGAGGATGTTCGCGATCGGCTTGAAGGCGAACATCCAGATCAGGGCCAGGAAGAAGATGAAGTTCAGGGCAGCGACGATGACCCAGAAGAAGTTGATGGAGAGGCCGGGCGCGCTAGCTGCCGCCGGCGCTATGTCCGCGAGGAGATGCACGGTTAGTGCTCCGTCCAATCCGACCTACTTGGCGGCCGGAAGGACCATGGCCAGGATGCCGACGACGATTGCCAGAACGCCGAGGCCTTCGGCGAAGGCCGCGAGAAGGATCGCATTGCCGCGGATCGCGCCGGCCGCATCGGGATTGCGCCCGATGGCGTTGCTGGCCATTCCGCCCAGGATGCCGATGCCGATGCCGGGACCGATGACGCCGAGGGCCGCCAGGCCCGCCCCGATGTGTTCCACTTGTTGGACCTCCTCTACTCGGCCGAAACCGGGTAGTTGCTGGTGGGCGGTCAGACCGCCTCGGGCAGTGGGTTGTCGGTGCCTTCGAGCACCATGGAGCCTTCCGCGAAATCGCCGGGATGCGCCGGCTTGTGCTCTTCCTCGCCATGCCCTTCGATGGCCATGACGATGAACACGAGCGTCAGAACCGAGAAGATGAGGGCCTGGATGAGGTTGAGCAACGCCTCCAGGCCGATGATTGAGACGGGGACTACGGCCACTGTGAGCGCAGTCACCACAGCGAGCGCAACCTCGCCGCCGTAGATGTTGCCAAAGAGTCGCATCGACAGCGTGATCGGTTTCACGAACTCCAGGAAGAGTTCAATGATGCCCACGTACATGGCCAGGAAGCCAGCGCCAATGCCTTTTCGGAACTCACCGAGCGGAAAGAACTTGCCCAGGTAGCCGCGGATACCCAGGCGTCGGAAGCCCTCAAACTCGAAGATGCAGAACGAGGTAAGGGCCAGGCCAATGGTGATGTTGACGTCGCTGGTCGGCGCCCGCAGTTGGTCGATCCTGCCGACCGGCGGCACCAGGCCGCTCCAGTTCGAGAAGAGGATTAGCACGAAAAAGCCGGCGAAGATGGGGTAGTAGCGTCTCGCTTTCTCACCGGCCAATCCAGCCGAGAAATCGGAGCCGAACTCGTAGGCCCATTCGACGACGTTCTGCAAACGACCGGGAACGAGCTTCATCCGCCGCGTGGCGATGAAGCCCACCAGGAGAATGAGGGCCATCACGATCCACATGGTCAGGATCGTGTTGCTGATGCTGGGGTGGAAGTAGATCATCGGGAGGGGATTCGGGGCCGTGTCGGGCTGCAGGTCAAGGACCACCGCCGGCGGCGGCATCTCGATCGTGCTGGTCACGAAGCAGACCGGGAAATCACATGCCTGGCCGGCCTGGCCATCTTTGGGGAAAGGCGGAACGAGCATCACGGCGACGATGTCGAGGACAACGACGGCAATGGCGAGCAGCAGCAAGACGCGGCCGGACGACAGCCGTCGGCGCTTCCTGGCAGGCTCAGCCGGCTGAGCCGCTCCCTCTGGGGATTCGATCTTCTCGGGTTGTACGCCCGGGTCGGTCGTCACACTCGCTCCGCTTTGCGGCGGGACCCGGAGGTCCCGCTATCGTCGATCCTCATCGTCCAGTTGCTTGAGGAATCTGGCCATCAATCGCCAGCAGCCGATCGCGCCACTCGTGCCGCCGATCGCGAACCCAACCAGGACGAAGATCGGGATCGTCCCCAGGTGCTGGTCCAGCCAGTACCCGGCGAGCGTGCCCGCCAGGACGGTCAGGAACAGAACGAACACGATCTCAGAGAAGAGAGCGATGTAGCCGGACGACTTCCCAAGACCGTTCATTCGTTTCCCTGGCAGGGCGCCGTGAGTGTAGCAGCCGACTTCCGGGGGCGCTTACCCCCCCCCAAAGCACCGCACGGACGGGCTAGAGGTTGTCTCTTTGGCGGCTGTCGACCGGGTCCGGCCCAGCTTCAACGGGTCGTTCGGCCGTCAGGCTGGCGAATCCGGGCCGTCATCCGCACGGCCCGAGTACGAGCCTGCGTCGAGGCTCTGCTCGATCGCATCGGCTCCACCGCCCAGACGCTCGATGAAGAAGAGGGCCAACCCAAACAGCACGACGAGGCCGAGGAAGGCATACATCTGGTTAGTCACCGACAGCCTGAGCGAAAGCACCGCCAGCAGGATGCAGACGACGTAGATCAGAAGAACCGTGCCGCGATGGGAGAGCCCCAGGTCCAACAGGCGGTGGTGGATGTGGTTGCGGTCGGCGGCGAAGGGTGATCGTTTCGAGGCCGTTCGCCGGACGACGATCCAGAACGTGTCCATTATCGGCACGCCGAGCACGAGGGCGGCCACGGCGACCTTTCCGGCGCCGAGGATCGAAAGAATGGCCAGCGAGTAGCCGACCACCATGACGCCGCTCGTCCCGCTGAAGATGGAAGCCGGATGGAAGTTCCAGCGCAGGAATCCGGCGAGGGCTCCCGCGAGAATGAAGCAGAGGAGAGCGATCAACGGTTCTTTGGTGCCGACACCCAGGCTGATCGTGCCGAGGGTCACGGCAGCGATAAGGGCGATGCCGGTGGACAGGCCATCCAGGCCATCGATGAAGTTGATGCTGTTGACCATGCCGACGATCCAGATGACCGTCGCCACGGCGGCGAAGATCCCGGCTATGTGCAACGTGCCCTGGTCGGCGAGTGGAAAGTTGACGGTTGCCACGGACACGCCCAGAGCAACCGCCACTCCCGCCAGGGCGAACTGGCCGACGAATTGGTATCGCGCCCGAAGCTGGAATACGTCATCTAGCAGCCCGATAGCTGCGGCCAGGACGGCACCGCCCAACAAAGCCGCGAGCTGAGCCGGGCCCACGCCCTTCGGCTGATCTACGAACTTGAGACCGAGACCGAAGTTGAGGGCCAGCATCAGGAGAGAGACGGAGATGAAGCCGGCGGCAATGGCGACGCCGCCGCCGCGGGCAACGGTCCTGGTGTTGACGCGCCTGGCCTCCGGCCTATCCACCATGCCCTGGCGCCGGGCGAAATTCCTGACCAATGGGGTCAGGCTAAGGCTCACGAGGAAGGCCAGGAGGAAGCCCACGACGAGGGCCGGAATGACTTCGATGACGTCAGCCGGCAGGTTCACGGCCGTGCCTCATGCGTGACGGACTGCGTGACGGACTGCGTGGTCAGTCCTCCCGAAGTCCCGGGACTGGAAATCGTGAGCACAGGTCGTGGATCTGAGCCGCCAGCCTCGACTGTTCCGCCGGATCGTCGCGGGCGACGATGGCCGAAACTATCGACTCGCCGATCAGACGCATCTCCGGCTCGCGGAAGCCGCGGCTGGTGGTAGCCGGTGTGCCCACTCGGATGCCGGAGGCGACGTTCGGCGGGTTCTTGTCGAACGGGATGGCGTTCTTATTGACGGTAATGCCGATCTCGTCGAGGAGGCGCTCCGCCTCGCGGCCGGTCACGCCCAGCGGCGTGACGTCGACCAGCATGAGGTGGTTGTCCGTGCCGCCAGAGACGACGCGGGCGCCCTTATCACTCAGAGTCGCCGCCAGGACTTTGGCGTTGGCGATCGTCTGGCGCTGGTCGTCGCGGAATTCATCTGTGTTGGCGAGCTTGAGCGCGACCGCCTTGGCGGCGATGACGTGCATCAGCGGGCCGCCCTGCGTACCTGGGAAGACGCTCTTGTCGACGGCCTTGCCGAGGTCCTCGCGACAGAAGATCAGGCCACCGCGCGGGCCGCGCAGGGTCTTGTGAGTGGTCGTCGTGACGATGTCGGCGTGGCCGAACGGGCTCGGGTGCAACCCTGCGGCGACGAGGCCGGCGATGTGGGCCATGTCGACGAACAGCAGCGCGTCGACGCTCTTGGCGATCGCCCCGATCCGCTCGAAGTCGATTGTGCGGGGGTAGGCGCTGGCTCCGGCGACGATCATCTTGGGCCGAACCTCGGCCGCCTGCTTCTCCAGCGCGTCGTAGTCGATCTGCTCGGTCGTCGGATCGACGCCGTAGGCATGGACCTCGAACCACTTGCCGCTGAAGTTAACCGGCGAGCCGTGGGTGAGGTGGCCGCCGTGGGCCAGGTTCATGCCCAGAATCTTGTCGCCGATCTGCAGGACGCTGAGATAGGCCGCCATATTGGCTTGGGCGCCGGAGTGGGGCTGGACGTTGACGTGCTCTGCGCCGGGGAAGAGAGCGAGGGCGCGTTCCTGAGCCAGGCGCTCGGCGACGTCCACGAACTCGCAGCCGCCGTAGTAGCGTTTGCCGGGCAGGCCCTCGGCGTATTTGTTGGTGAGTGGCGAACCTTGCGCCTCCATGACCGCCGCGAAGGTGTAGTTTTCGCTGGCGATCAGCTCGATCTTCCAGCGCTGGCGATCGGTCTCGCCGCGAATGGCCGCCCACAGCTCGGGGTCGACATCGGCCAGCCGGGCCCAGGCGATCCCCTCTCGACGTGCGATCGTCATGGTGGCTCTCCTTGCTCATGCGCCTGCCCGCCGCGGCCGGGGTCGGGGTCGGGCCTATTGTCGCCCATGCGAAGGAGGGGCGTCGTCTGTCGTCCTACTCTACGATCGAGTGCGCCAGGCTGGCTCTTGACAGGGTGGCGGCCAGTTCGGTCGAGGGGATTGCGCCGGGCCTCAAGACTCTCGGCAGCTCGCCCGAGCAATCGACGATGGTCGAAGGGATACCGCCGCGGGCCGGCCCCCCGTCCAGGACCAGGTCGACGCGCGAGCCGAGCTGGGAGGCGACCTCGGAAGCGTCGCGGGCGTCGGGGTGGCCCGACAGGTTGGCCGAGGTAACCGGCAGCGGCCCCAGCTCCCGGGCCAGGGCGCGGGTAGAATCGTGGTCTGGCAGCCGGACGCCGATCGTGGCGGCTCCGGCGGTGAGTACGGCCGGAAGCTGGGCGCCCGGAGCCTGGGCCAGAACGAGAGTCAGGCCGCCGGGCCAGAAGTGTTCCGCCAGGACTCGGGCCGCGGGCGATAGGACGCCGACAGAAGCCGCCTGCTCGAGGTCGGCCACGAGCAGGACTATCGCCCGATCGAGAGGCCGGTCCTTGGCCGCGAAGAGCCGCGCCAGGCCGTCGTGGGCACTTAGCGCCACCCCCACGCCATAAACGGTGTCGGTCGGCATGGCAACGAGGCCGCCGGCCCGCAGTACCTCGACAGCGGCGGCAAGCCCAGTGGCGTCATCGGGAAGCAACCGAGCCATCATTGCCGCTCCACCGCACGTCCGGGACCGGCGCTGGCCTCACCTGCCGGCGGTCGCCACCCGTCGAGCGCGATCCGCTCGATCATCTGGGCCGCGCCCTCCTCGCCGACCGGCGGCGCAACGTACCGCGCCGCTGCCTGGACTGCGGCCGGGGCGCTCGGCATCGCCACTCCGTGGCCGACCTCGCTGATCATCTCCAGATCGTTGTACTGGTCGCCGATGGCGAGGCACTGCCCCAGCGGCACGCCCAGTCGGTGGGCCAGCCACCGGATACCCAGCCCCTTCGACACGCCCGGGGCCATGAACTCGAGGAAACGCGGGTGGCTTAGAGTGACCTCGGCCTGGCCGGCGAAGTGGGCCCGACCCTCGTCGAGCAGATCGAGCGAGTGACGGCCCTCTCCCAGAGCCACGACCTTCGTTGCGTGACCATGCGCTCGGACGGCGATGTCCGGCACGACGCGCAGGCGGTCGCCGACGAAGAGCCTGTACTCCTCGAGCCTTTCCTCCGTGGATCCCACGATCATCCATTCCAGGTAGTTGAAGTGCGGCGTCAGGTCGCGCTCCTGGCACCATCGGACGATCTCGACCGTGACCGCCGATCGAAGGGGGCGGTGGTGGAGCATCCTGCCGGGCCGCTTCGATCCGGCGGCGGGCATCGCCCTAACCAGGGCGCCCTGCTGCGAGACGATCGGACCTGTCAGGCCGAGGGCCTGGGCGAATGGCACGGCGCTTGTCGCCATGCGGCCCGTTACGAGCGAAACGGTGATCCCTCGACGACTGGCCTCGGCGATCGCCTTCCTGGTCCGCTCGCCGATGACCAGATCGTCGCCGACCAGCGTGCCGTCGATGTCGAGAGCGATAAGTCTTATGGGCAGGGCCGGCTCCACCATCAACGCGAACCGGCACGGCCGGCCGCCGTGGCGCGTTCCACGTGCGCCAGTCGCGGCTTGCCCGACAGATCGGGCTGGATCCGGCAAGACCACGCGCCGGGCAGTGAGGCCGCGGCTGCCTTAACGGCCGGGCCCTGGTCAAAGCCGATTTCCAGCAGCGCCGCGCCACCTTCGGCCAGCGAGGTGGGCAGCACATCCAGGAGGCGCCGAATGAGCGCCAGTCCATCGGGGCCGCCGTCGAGAGCGGCTCGTGGCTCGAACGAGGCGGCCACCGGCAGCCCATCAACCTCGCCGGAGGGGATGTAGGGCAGGTTGGCCAGGACCAGGTCGAAAGGCGGCTCGGAAGCCAGCAGGAGGTCCGACTGGACGAAGACGATCACGTCTGCGACGGCGTGAGCTACCGCGTTCTCGAGGGCCAGGCCGAGGGTGTCGGCCGACTTGTCGACGGCCAGGATGGTGACTTCGGAGAGCATCCGTCGCTTGCGCAGTAGCGAAGCGAGAGAAATGGCGATCGCGCCGGAACCCGTCCCCACGTCGACGACGCGCAGCGGTGGCGTTCCAGGCGGTCGCGGCGCCGACGTTAGCCGCCGGGCGACCTCGCGCTCCGCCTCTGAGACGAGCAGCTCCGTCTCCGGCCGCGGGATCAGGGCGCGGCTGTCCACGCTGAAGGCGAGGCCGTGGAACTCCTTGAGGGAGCGTATATAAGCGACCGGCTCGCCGGCCTCGCGCCGCACCAGCGCATCCTCGTACGTCCTGGCCGCGTCAGCGCCGGCAGGCCACTCTGGATGGGCGATCACGGCTGTCCGCTCCGCCCCGATGGCCCAGCCCAACAGCAGCTCGGCGTCAAGGCGGGCACTCTCCGAGCCGGAGGCGCGAAGACGGACCGTGCCTCCGATGAGGAGCTCGCCGATGGTGGCCACGCTACTCCCCGACTACGGGCGCACCAGCCGCGCCCGAGCCGCCAGCCGCGCCGCCAGCCGCGCCGCAGCCGGTGTCACGCTTCGGGGCCTTCTGAAAGCAAACGCAGCTGCTCGGCCTGATAAGTGTTGCTCAGGGCGTCGATCAGCTTGTCGATGTCGCCGTCCATCACTCCGGGTAGGTTGTGCAGATCGAGCCCGATTCGGTGGTCGGTCAGGCGGTCCTGGGGGAAGTTGTAGGTCCGCACCTTCTCGGAACGTTCGCCCGAGCCGATCATGCTGCGCCGCATCGCCGACTCCGTCGCGGCGGCCTTGGCTCGTTCGTGCTCGAGGAGCCGACTGCGCAGAATGCTCATGGCCTTGGCCTTGTTCTTGATCTGGGACTTCTCGTCCTGTATGGCGACCACGATGCCGGTCGGCTTGTGCGTGATTCGAACCGCCGAGTCGGTCGTGTTGACCGACTGCCCGCCCGGGCCGGTGGACCGGTAAACGTCGACTCGAATGTCTCTTTCGTCGATCTGAACGTCGACCTCCTCGGCCTCGGGCATGACCGCCACTGTCGCGGTCGAGGTGTGGATTCGACCGCTCGACTCAGTCACGGGGATGCGCTGGACCCGGTGCACACCGGCCTCGAACTTGAGGCGGCTGAAGGCGCCGCGCCCCCCAATCTGCACTATGGCTTCGTTGATGCCGCCAATCCCGGTTTCGCCCAGGCTGAGCACCTCGGCGGACATCCGATGACGTTCGGCATAGCGCAGGTACATCCGCAGAAGTTCGGCCGCGAATAGCTTGGCTTCCTCGCCGCCGGTGCCGGCCCGGATCTCCAGGATCACGTTCTTCTCGTCGAGTGGGTCGCGCGGCAGGAGCAGGACGCGCAGCTGGTCCACCAGGTCGGCCTCCTTGGCCTCCAGGCTGCGGACTTCCTCCTGAGCCATGTCGTGCATGTCATCGTCGCCCGAGTCCCGCATCTCGAGGGCTTCGGCCAAACCCTTGCGGATAAGCAGCAACTCACGCCACGCGGCGACGACCGCTTCGAGCTGAGAAAGCTCCTTGCCCAGGCGCTTGAGGGCAGCCGGATCCGAGCCGGTTTCTGGCCGGGCCAGCTCGGCCTGAAGAGCATCGTACTGAGTCGCGATCTGGACCAGCTTGGCGTCGATCACGAGCCAACTCCTCCGGAGTTGGCTTTGGCAGTTCCTTCGGAACTGCTCGGCCCGGCGGCGTCGGAGTTGGCTTTGGCAGTTCCTTCGGAACTGCTCGGCCCGGCGGCGTCGGAGTTGGCTTTGGCAGTTCCTTCGGAACTGCTCGGCCCGGCGGCGTCGGAGTTGAGGGGGCGACTGTGGAAGTCGGCGCTACCGGCCGGGATCTCCGCCCCATCGGCTACAAGGGCCCGCTGGAGCGAAACAATCGCAACTTCGATCATGTCGTCTGTTGGTTGGCGGGTTGTGATCATCTGGACCCAAATGCCCGGCGACCACAGCCAGCGGACAAGAGTGTGGCTCCGGTGGCGAGCGCCAAGCTGCAGAATCTCGTAGCTGACGGCAGCGATCACGGGCACCAGCAGTACGCGGGACGCCACAAGCATCAACGGCGGCAGCGAGCCGATCACCGCGAATGCCAGGATCGAGACGAGCAGGACAACCACGAGGAACTCAGTGCCGCAGCGGGGATGCGCAGTGGGGTACTTGCGGGCCGCCTCCACCGTCAGCGGATCGCCGCCCTCGAGAGTGTGGATCGACATGTGCTCGGCGCCGTGGTACTGGAACGTGCGCCGCACATCGGCCGCCCGGCCCACCAGTACCAAGTACCCGATGAAGATGACGATCCGAATGACGCCCTCGGCGAGCTGAAGCCCGAAGCCTTGATTTACGCGTCCGACGGTTGCCTGAGCCAGCAGGAGCGGCAGCAGGAAGAAGAGACCGACGCCCAGGACGAGGCTTAGCAGCAACATGCCGCCGACGGCCACCGTGTAGCCCTTGCCAAGGCCCTGCTCGGCGCGAGCGGCGGACGGACCGGGCTGGTCGGTCGCGGTGGCAGGTCCAGAATCTGTCTCATCGGGATCGGTGTAAGCGCCGTCGGAGGAGGCCCCAACGATCCAGGCCATGGGAGCAAGGAAGGCCATCCGCAGCACTGATATGGCACTTCCCGAGGCGACCTCTATGGCACTGGGGCCACCCTCGGGGCTGGGGCCACCATTAACGTCGGGGCCGCCATCAGGGCCTTCCTCCAGTGCCTGAATAGTCGCGGATCTCACCAGCCAACGGGTGCCCGTGACGAGAGTGTCGTACAGGAGGACCAGGCCACGCAGGAAGGGCATCTTGAGGGCGCGGCGGGCGCGCAGACCCAGGTCCAGTCGTTCGGTGGCCCAAACGATCGAGCCGTCGGGATGGCGCAGAGCGACCGCGAGGGCGTTGCGACCACGCATCAAAACGCCTTCTATGAGCGCCTGACCGCCGTACTGATAGCGAGACATGGGGAAAGTCTAGCCTTCCAGATACGAGGCGCCTGAACGATCACGGCAGGCGGACCGAGGCGAAGTCGGCCGGGGAGGAGACGCTCCCCCTGCCTGCCCGGCGAGCGAGTGGCTAGGCGCGCTCGGAGCGCTCAAGCCGCCGCTGGAACCGTTCGACCTGGCCGGCAGTGTCAAGGATAATCTGCTTGCCGGTGAAGAACGGGTGGCAGTTGCTGCAAACGTCTACGCGCAACTCGGACTGGGTAGAGCCAACCTCGAAAACATTCTTGCACGAGGCGCAGTGGGCGGTTGCCTGCTGATACTTGGGGTGGATCTTCGGCTTCATGTGCAACTCCGGACGCCTTCCGCGCAGTCTCCCGCCGGTGGTCGTTGGTGGCGCGGGCGACGTTGCTACGTCGGCCGCAGGAAGTGCCCCTCAGGTTACTCGCCCGCCAGGGCCTCGATACGGATGCGCTTCTTGTCGCGTGTCTCGTGCTCGTAGTGCACGGTACCGTCGATCATGGCGAAGACGCTGTAGTCGTGTGCCAGGCCGGCTCCGGGGCCGGCCTTGAAGGTCATGCCGCGCTGCCGGACGATAATCGAACCGGCCGTCACGAATTGGCCATCGCCGGCCTTGCAGCCGAGACGCTGGCCGACGCTGTCGCGGCCGTTCTTGGAGCTTGAGCCTGCCTTCTTGTGGGCCATCGCTTGCTAGTCCTTCTTGGCGCGAGCGGGGCGCTTGGGAGCGGCCTTACTCGCTGGTTCATCGGTCTTAGCAGCCTTTGGCGCCGCCTTGGCCTTGGCCTTGGCTGGTGCGGCCTTCGCAGGCGCGTGGGTGGCGGCGGGCACCGCTACGTCGGCCGGAGCAGCCTTGGCCTTCGGTGCAGCCTTGCTCGCGGCTGGAGCGACCGCTCGAGCCTTGAGCTTCTCGGCGAGAGCCGTGTCTTCGGCAGCTTGACGAGCAGCAGCCTTGGCGACCTTTTCGCGCTCGGCAGCGGCTGCGGCGTCGGCCTCACTGGCCTCCGCGGCGGCGCTCTTGGCACCGAGGCGAACTTCCGTGATCTTGAGGACGGTCAGTTCCTGGCGGTGGCCCTTCTTCACGCGGCGGCGGGCCTTGGGTCGGTATTTGAAGGAAATCGTCTTCTCGCCGCGAATCTGCCGAAGCACTCGGGCGCTCACGGTCGCATCCGCCACAACGGGCTGACCGACTGCCGACTTGTCGCCATCCACGACCAGCAGCACGCGGTTGAGGTTGATCTCCTGGCCCGGCTCGACATCGACCAACTCCACCTCGAGCTCGGTTCCGAGTTCGACGCGGTACTGCTTGCCGCCGGTCTCGATGACTGCGTACATGGGTCCTCAGGGATGCGTCGGGGCGGTGTGGCCCCTGCTAGTGCGTGACACGAATACGCCCCCGGGCAGGCCGGGGCGCGAAGTGGGAGTGTACGGCGCGAGGTCGGCCTCGTCAAACGCCTTCTTGAAGAGTGTGAACGGACAGCGATTCTGTCCGAGATAAGCGGACAGCGATTTTGTCACCCTCGATCCCATGAAGACCAGGGAGACGATCACGTTGGACGCAGCTGTGGGCCGGCCTGCTCCAGCTCCTCGGCCAACCAGAACCGTTCTCGCACGGCCCCCACAGCCTCGAGGAGTGGAATTGGGGCAGCCGACTCGGTGGCATCGGGAGTGTCACCGGGTTCGGGAGGGGTCTCAGAGCCGCCGATCCCGGGCCTCTCGGCCGCACCCCCTTCGGCCTCGCCAGACGCCAGTCGCGTTGTCATCCCGAGTTCGCCCGCCAGGGCCGCAACCACCTCCTCGACGCGACCGCTGCCCCCGTCCTGCGAGTGGCGGAGCCGCAGCCACAGGCCCACCGCAGCCAGGTCGGCTGGGGCTTGGGCAACAGCGGCCTGGGCGATCGCTGCCGGATCTGGGGCGTGGACCTGCGCGTCGAGCAGAAGTGGCCGCAGATCGTATGAGATCGACCGTTTCTCGCGGTGGCGCTGCCGGGGCAGCTTGTCCGCAGCCATCAGCCTGGCAACGGCCGCGGCCAGGTCGCCATGTTTCACGTTGAACAAGGTCACCCGGTAGTCCGCAGCGGCCAGCTGCGGAGCAAGTGCCGGCGCCCCGACCCAGACGTCATGCAGGTCGACGACCCGGTAGCCGCGGGGCATGCCCGATGCCAGCCGCCCACGCAGGTCGGGCGATGTAAGCCGCTCTGCCAGGAAGAGGTCGGCCAGGTCGTGTTCGGCCAGCATGCCTAGCTGCAGCGGAGCAGCGAAGACGAGCTTCGATCTGGGATTGAAGCCTTCGCTCATGGCCAGCGGTATCTCGCCTCGTCGGAAGGCGCGCTCCCACAAATGGACGGCGTCAAGGTGCGAGAGATAACGGGCCTCTTCGTCGCGGGCAAAGGTGAGGCGCCAGCGCTGCCGAATCTGGCTCATGATTCCGATCCCGTGTCGGCCGGATTTCGACCCCAGCGAGCCAGGACCAGTTCCGCCGTTGTCGCCTGTACGACCAGAGTGAAAAGCACGACGCCGAATGTAATCGCCTGAAGTTGTGCACGGTTCGGGAAGTCGAGCGGCAACGAGAGGGCCAGGGCCGTCGAGACTGCCCCGCGCAGACCAGACCAGAAGATGACGTGCAGCCAGCCGAGCGGCAGGCCGGTTTCGTTGCGGACAACCTCCCCGGGCGCAGCCGGAGACAGGCGGCCTGCATGCCGAGCGCGCCCGACCAATCGCCAGCCACCGAGAAAGCCGTAGACGATCACCGCGCGGCCGACCAGCGCGGCGGCCACCGCCCAGGCGATCGGTACCGCCACATCCACCAACGAATGGGCCGCAATCGAAAAGCCGACGACCAGGAAGATGAAGGCGGTCGCAAGGAAGGCTACGAACTCCCAGACCGTGTCCAGGGCCTCCTCGGTCCTGGGCGACAGCCCATTGCGGCGGCCATAGGTGCCCAGCACGATCCCGGCCACGGCCGTGGCGATCACCCCAGATTGGTGGAAACCGTCGGCCACGAGATATGTGCCGTAGGCCAAGACCACGGACAAACTGACTTCGATGAGGTGATCGCCTACGTTGGGAAGGATGCGTGAAGCGGCGTAACCAGCCACGGCGCCCAGCACGGCCGAGAGGATCACGACCGAGACGAACGCCAAGCCCGCCTCGGCCAGGCCGACGGGCCGCGAGACGAAGCCAACGGCGATGGCAAAGAGAACGATGCCGGTACCGTCGTTGAAGACGGATTCCGCCTCCACGAGCGTGGCCAACCGCCGTGGGGATTTGAGGCGCTTGAACGTGGCTATGACCGCGGCCGGGTCCGTGGCCGAGAGCATCGCCCCAACGACAAACGCCTCCGGCCACATGAGTCCCGCCCCGAAGTGCAGGGCCGCGGCGATCAGGACGGCGCTGATGAAGACGCCTGGGCCGGCCAGCAGTACCACTCCGGCGATGGACGGCCGCAGCTTGGCGAAATCCGTCTTGTACGTGGCTTCGAAGATAAGCGCCGGCAGTAGCACCACCAGTACTAACTGCGGCGTGATGTCGACGCGGAGTGGCTGGGCAATGGCGCCGGCAACGATGCCAAAAGCCACCAGCGCCACTGTGTAGGGCAGGTTGATGCGCCGGGCCAGAAGAGTCACAAGGACCGTGGCGCCAATCAGGAATACAGAGAGTCGAATCAGCTGGAGAGTGGTATCGCCCGAGTTCAAGCCGTGGACTCGCCGCCGGCCGCCTCCACCAGCGACGCCAGGTCCTTTTGACCGGCGCTCTTCGACTTCATCTTGGTCCCCAACTCGTCCTGTGGACAGCCACGCCATTCACGGCGGGCAGCCTCCACAGTATCATCCGCGCCCGGCCCGTCGGCGGCGACCCGTGCGGCCGTGTCTGCGGCCGTGCCTGCGGCCGAGGCAGCGTCCCCGGCGCTCGCCGCGCCCGGCGGACCCGCGGCGCTCGCGGTTTCGGCGGCGCCCTCGTCTGCCCTGGGACCGCGGCGAGGATCGCCCGGCGGACCCACGTATCGCCAGCCATGGCCCTCGTCTCCCACCCTGACAAGCATCTGTCGCGGCCCTTGCTCGCCGGTCTCGCAGGCAAATCCCGTTGCGGCCGGCACGCCGCAGTTGGAGCACGGGCCCCAATGGCAGTCGACCGTGGTCTTCGCAGCCAGCGCTCGCTTCCGATCGCGCAGCATGAACTCCTTCGACACACCGCCGCTGAGGTGTTCCCAGGGCAGGGACTCGTCGATCGGGATATCGCGCTGGGCATACCAGACCGGATCGAGACCCTCGGCGGCGAATGCCGCCAGCCAAATCGCGAAATCGAAATGCTCGTCCCAGGCATCGAGTCGTGCGCCCTTCTGCCAGGCCCGCCGGATGACCGCGCCCAGTCGTCGGTCGCCTCGCCCCAGAGCGGCTTCCAGGATCGAACTCTGCGGGTTGTGCCACGACATCGTCAGGCCGCTGCCGTGCATCGCCTTGCGCAGGGCCACCACTTTGGCCTCTATCTCGATCGTGCTGGCCTGGCCGTCCCACTGGAATGGCGTCATGACCTTGGGTATGAAGGTTGAAATGTTCGCCTTGACTTGCGTCCTGCCACCGTGGCGACGATGCCCCATCTCCAGGACGCGCTTGCAGATGGCGGCTATGGCGAGGACGTCATCCATGGTCTCGCCAGGCAGCCCGATCATGAAGTAGAGCTTGATCGAGCTCCAGCCTCGATCGAAGGCCAGCTGGGCGCACCTAGCGATCTCCTCGTCGCTGACCCCCTTGTTGATGGTGTCGCGCAGCCGCTGCGTCCCGGCCTCAGGCGCAAAGGTGAAGCCACCGCGACGTCCGCCCGGCGCGATTGCGTCCACCAGATCGACCGTGAAGGCGTCGACGCGGGTGCTCGGTAGCGACAGGAAGACATCGGGCCGACGCCGGTGCAGCTCAGTGGCGACCTCGCGTACATACGTGTAGTCGGCCGTGGAGAGGCTCGTTAGCCCAATCTCCTCATAGCCGGTGGCCTGCAGGATCGCCTCGGCCGCCGCCACGGCCACGTCTGGCGCGCGCTCCCGCAAGGGCCGTGATTGCATCCCCGCCTGGCAGAAGCGGCATCCGCGCGTGCAGCCGCGCATGACCTCGATCTGGGCCCGGTCGAAGACGATGCCCATATTCGGCACGAGCTGTCGAATGCCATGCACGGTCGTTTCGAAGTCGGCGGCGATGCGGCCCGTGATGGCAGCCGGGGCAGCCCAGTCGAGACGGTCCAGGCCGTCGAACCGGCCATCGGCGCGGTAGCGAGGGCGATACAGCGATGGCACGTACACGCCCGGGATGCCCGCGAGGGCACGCAGGACCGTGGCCCTATCAACGCGGCGGTGCCACTCTCCGGTTTCAGGGTCCAGGCGGCGGTGCCAGCCGAGAGACATCAGGAGGTCGCTGATCTCCAGGACCACGTCCTCGCCCTCGCCCAGCACTACAGCATCGACGAAATCCGCAAACGGCTCGGCGTTGGGGACGATCGAACCCCCGGCGATTACCAGCGGATCGGCCTCGTCGCGCTCGGCGGTCGTTAGCCGGATCCCACCGACATTGAGCATCTCCAGGACGTTGGCCGCCACCAGTTCGAATCCGAGGCTGAAACCGATAACGTCGAACTCTCGAAGGGCGCATCTGGATTCGAGGCTCCATAGGGGAACTCGCGCCCGCCTCAGTTCGCCCGCCAGATCGACGTCGGGAGCGAAGCAGCGCTCCGCGAGCAGGTCCGGCCGGTCGTTCACGACCTCGTACAAGATCCGCAGCCCCAGGTTGCTCATGCCGATCTCATACAGGTCGGGATAGGCAAAGCACCACTTCAGGGCTACTTCGGACCACTCCTTGGCGACGGAGTTCCACTCGCCGCCGGCATATCGGCCGGGCTTGCGAACGCGGCTCAGCAGCCTCTCCACGCTCAGCGGAGGCACAGGCTGCGGGGCATAGAACGGCCCGTGCGGGTTTCGAGCGGGCGGGTCGCCGCTGTCCGACGTTGCCGTCATCGACGTCGCCGAGTCATAAAGCAACAGCCAGCGCCCGGGCGTATCGGCCGGCTGACGCCAGGGCTTCGGGCGACGCTACCACTCCGGTCTCTCGCGACGCAGATTCGTACTCTGGAGGAGGCCCAGACCGGCGGCCAGGCTGACCAGCGAAGCGCCTCCGTACGAGATGAAGGGCAGCGGGATACCGGTCACCGGGAGCAGGCCAACGACCATTCCGACATTCACCAACACCTGGAAGAAGATCATCGTGGCTAGGCCGCAGCCGATAAGCATCGCGAACGTGTCCGTCGAACGCCAGGCGCACGTCAAAAGGCGCCACAGAAGCAGACCGAAAAGGATCAGTACGACCACGGCCCCGATGAAGCCCAGCTCCTCGGCCAAAACCCCCCAGACGAAGTCCGTCGTCTTGACGGGCAGAACGACCGTGCCGTTGGTGAGCCCTTTCCCCCCAAGGCCCCCGATGTTGATCGCCGTCTGGGCCTGGGCTAGCTGGTAGCCGGCGTTCTTGGGATCGGCTCCAGGATTCAGGAGGGCGAGCAGTCGGGCCTGCTGATAAGGGCGCATCAAGTTCTCCCAGATGTATGGGATGGCCGCTGCGACTGTGGCGACGAGGGTGCCCATCCAGAAGAGGCTGGCTCCAGACATGAAGAGCAGGCCGGACAGGACCGCAACCATCACGAGGGAGGTGCCCAGGTCCGGCTGCATCATGACCAGGACCCACGGCGGCACCAGGATGACCAGGCCACCGATGATGGTCCAGGGTGACTTGATGCCTGGCTGGCGTCGGGAGAGATAAGCCGCGAAGACCACGATCATGATGATCTTGGCCAGTTCACTGAACTGGAATTGGAACTCGCCGACTTTCACCCAGCGCGCGGCCGAGGCCTCGCCGGTCCCACTGCCGAACCTGAGGGTGAAGACGAGGAGCGCGATGTTGACCAGGTACAGCGGCCAGGCAAAGGAACGGAACCATTTGTAATCGAAGACCGTGGTCAGGCCGAGCACGACCGCCGCGACGACCGCCCACAAGAGGCTGCGGACGAACGGTGAGCCCAGAGAGAGCGCGGCATGCGTCGTGGTGACGCTGTTGCTGTAGGCCATTGCCAACCCGAAGACGGTCAGCAGGACCGCATAGGTCGTCAGCTGGAAGTCGTAGTTGCGCCAGGCCAGCCAACCGGCCTTCGGGGCCCAGCCTCGGAGCATGAAGGTCCGCGCGCGAAGGATGTTCATCGATCAGCAGTCAGCGTCAATCGCGGCCGTAGAAGAGGCCCCTCTTGAGGGAATACGTATCGATGCCGCCGTGACCGAGGTTCGGGTTGCTGAACAGATTTCCCGGCAGCTTGAAGTGATTCCACATGTAGTACTTGACGATCTCCGTGGCCACGTTGCCCCTGGTATTAGCGCCATAGACGAAGGCAATCACCGCCAGCTGCGAGTCGGACTTGCTGAAATCGTCCACATACGGAGCGGCGGGCACCCACCCAACGAACCATTCGTGGTACGGCAGGTTGCCTGCTCGGTCTCGCACGCCAAACTCGGCGGTGCCCGTCTTGCCGGAGATCATGATCGGCAGATCTGTGAGGTTCCCGGTGTGCCGCGTGGTTACCACGTCCCTCATTCCCTGACGCAGCGTGGCGAGGTTCTGCGGCGAGATCTGCAGGCGCCTGATCAACTGTGGCTGTGTCTCAGTGACGAGCCCTTTGGGGTCGGTTACCGATTTGACGATCTGGGGCGTCCAGAGGTTGCCGCCGTTGGCGAGGGCGGAGTAGGCGTTTAGGACCTGCAGAGGCGTGGTGGCGTCGAAGCCCTGACCGATGCCGGCCAGCAGAACCTCGCCCGGGTAGACGACCTCACCTTTGTTCGTCTTCTTCCAGGCCGTGTCCGGGACGATGCCTTTGGCCTCTCCGGGAAGGTCGACACCGGTCGCCGCCCCAAACCCGTACTGCCGGGCCCAATAGGCCAGATTGTCGATGGCTACACTCGCGACTTTGTCCTTTCCTCCGAGCAGCAGGGAAAGCTGATAGAAGAAGGTGTCGCTCGAATAGGAGATTCCCTGAACGATGTTCAAGGGGCCCCAACCGATCTTGTTCCACTCCCAGAACTTGTAAGGACCGATGGCGATGTATGGCTGCGATAGGAGCTTGTCGCTGGTTGTGATCGCGGGTGGTTGGGCGGGGATAGGCGCCTGACCGGCCGACGCTGGCTGGGCTGGCACCCCGGACAATCCCGCGGTAGCCGTCACCAGTTTGTAAGTGGAGCCGGGAGCGTACTGAGAGATGGCCTTGTTCAGCAACGGCTGGTTCTTGTCGGCTAGAAGCTTCTGGAAGTCCGTTTCGCTGATGCCATCGGCGAAGGCCTGATCGTCGTAGCTCGGGAGGCTGACCATCGCCAGGATCTTCCCGTTCTGCGGGTTCTCCACGATGATCGTGCCCTGCTGGATTCCGGCATTGTCCATGCCCCACTTGAGGGCGTCGTAGGCGAGCGTCTGCTCCTTCGTGTCGATGTTCAGCGTCAGCGACGAGCCGGCCAGTTTTCCTTCCGTTTGACCGGCAAGGCCAGGGATCGGCTTCCCCGCTGCATCGAGACCCACTTTTTGGGTGCCATACACGCCGCGAAGCGCCTGCTCGTACTGAACCTCCAAGCCGGCCTGACCGACGACGTCCTGGCCCGAATAGCCGAGGACCTTCAATTGGTCGTATTGGCCCGAAGTGAGCGGGCCTTGGCCTTGATCGTTGATTTGGCTGCCGAGCTGTGAGCGGGTAATCTGGCCCTCATAGCCGATGAGCTCGGCGAAGAGCTCTTTGGTCAGATACTCGCGCTTCGAAATCACCGCTACCTTCACGCCGGGCAGGACGTCGGAGTTCTCTTCGATGAAGCGCGCGACCTTGACGTCGATGCCGTCCGCGATCTTGACCGGTTCAAACAGCGAACCTGGAGCGCTATCGATCTGGGTGACGATATAGACGGGATCCATGTTGAGGAGCGAGCCAAGTTTGGCGGCCACATCCTGCTTGCTATCCAGGGGCAGGTCGCTCGGTGTGACTGTGACCACATAGGCGATTACGTTCCTGACCAGGGGCGCTCCAGAGGCGTCGAAGATGAGGCCTCGCGTCGAGGGGACCGTGACTGTCTCGGTCGGCTGGATATCGCCGGCCGGGTTGGTCTTCTGGCCCTGGAGAATTTGCATGTCGAGCATGCGAGCCGAAAGCGTGCTAACGCCGATGGCAACGGCCAGGACAAAGAATCCGAAGCGGTAGACATTCTTGGATTCGACCCGCCTGCCTTGTGCTGCGACGCTCACTGCATCACCTCCACCAGAGAACTCGCTCCCGATTCTCGGCCCTTCGCTTGATGCCAATAAGAAGGAGCGCCAGCACCGCCGCGACGCCTGCGTTCGCCACGCCTGCCGCCACAAGACCGGTCAGTTGGAGAGGCGGGGCCGAAGAACGTAGAAGCCCGGTCGTTATGTCCGAGATGATCAGAAATATGGGCGTCACAAACAATGTCGCCAATACGCACCCGGCGTAGCGCGACCGCGACAGCAGCGGTTCAGTGACCATGACCAACGCTACTGCAACTAGAAGCTCGAACACGCTTGATCCCAGCGGCCTCATGGCGAAGAAGTCGAGACATAGCCCGCCGACGAAGGCCCAGACTATGCCCTCTTCGAAGCCAAAGACGATCGTCGCTGCGATGACAAAGACGAGGCTCATCTGAAGTTGCGCGCCAACGATCTGGTATCGCGACACGATCGTGGATTCAAGTAGCGCCGCCACGCCGGCGCCGACCGCAGCAAATGCGGGTCCCATCGCGGTCAGCCCTCAGAGGTGGGATGGGGCGACACTCCGTCCATTGAGGAGTGCGACCGACAAGCGGTATCGACTGACGGAGTATAGGGCCGAGCGCAAGAACGGGAGGACGACGGGGCGGGAGGGCGCGTACTTTGCCGGTATAGGGCCCCGGTGCGCAGGCATCGGTCAGAGTCCGGGCAATGGTCCGGGCGGCCTCTGGAGCTGAGTCGCGGCGCTGCTGGGCGCGCGTTCGGCAGGCGCAAGGCAACGGTCAGGGCCGACGAGAGCGAGCTCCAGTCGGGCCGCGGAATGCCGCTGTTTCACGTGAAACTCGGGCAGGGATGGGGCCACGACCCGACGTTCGACGCCCGCTCAGAATGGCGGGCCGCGCCTTCGAACACCGGCCGCAGGCGTCAGCGGTGCGGCTGGGTACGCAGCTGCACGGCAGCCGAACTCAGACCAGGGGGTCGTGGCCCTTCCGTGTGTCTGGCAGCGCCCAGCAGAACCCGGCGTAAAGACTCTCCCACAGCGCTGGAGTACCCTGCGGGACTCCTGGGGGAGGACCTTCTGATGGTGCGCCGCAGCACAGGGCCACGCGGCCATAGCACGCGGCCATAGCACGCGGCCATAGCACACGGCCTTGGCAACTCGTAGCGACGTCGTTTGAGGCCGGATAAGCGGGCGCTAAGCGAGCCTCGATACCCTTTGCTCGCGAACTGACACACGACCGTCGCGCTGGAGCCTGTCACAACCTCGACCTTGGGGGCAGAACCCGCCTCAACATCCAGCCGCCAAACCGGTAACCCGCCCCGAATGCTAGAATCAACGCGTTCTGAAACGACCGAAATGGGGACCTGATTGGGCCAGATCATCGCCTGCGCGAACCAGAAAGGTGGCGTCGGCAAGACGACGACGGTAGTCAACCTATCCACTTACCTGGCGCTTGCCGGCGACACAGTGCTCGTCATCGACCTTGACCCCCAGGGCAACACGACGAGCGGCTTCGGCCTAGACCGCGGCCAGATCCAGCACTCCGTCTACGAGGCGATCATCGAGAACGCCCGCGTTGCAGACTTGGTCATCTCGACGAGCATCCCGGGTCTCGCAATCGTTCCCTCGTCGATCTCGCTGGCTGGCGCCGAGGTCGAGCTGGCACCGCTGCCGCAGCGTGAGCGCCGCCTCGCCCGAATTTTAAGCGACATGGTAGCTGTGTACGACTATATCTTCCTCGACTGTCCGCCTTCTCTCGGACTTCTTACCGTCAACGCCCTCACTGCGGCAGACGCGGTCATCATTCCTATCCAGTGTGAGTACTACGCGCTTGAGGGCCTATCGCAGCTGATTGCAACCATCAACCTGGTCCGGAACCATCTCAACCCTGACCTCGCGATCAAGGGCGTGGTCCTGACCATGTACGACCCGAGAACCAATCTGTCTACTGAGGTTGATGCCGAGGTCAGGAAGCATCTCGGCGCGGCCGTTTTCGACACGGTCATCCCGCGAAGCGTGCGTCTCTCCGAGGCGCCGAGTTACGGCCTTCCGATCGCCCTCTACCGGCCGGACTCCAAGGGAGCACAGGCGTATGCGGAGCTTGCCGCCGAGCTGCGCGAGCGCGACGGCCGGTCTGCGCCCGTGGCCGAAGAAACCCCCGTCGGCCCCCATGCAACGGCTCCATCGGACGGGAGTACGCATTGATTCCGTCCCATCCTGAGCGGCATTCGGGCCTGGGGCGCGGACTCGGTGCCTTAATCCCGCAGGCGGCCCTTGCCGGCGCCGCCCCTTTGGAGATCCCGATCTCGCGCATCCGCGGCAATCCGTATCAGCCGCGGCAGCGAGTCGAGCAGAAGGCCCTCGAATCCCTGGCCGGCAGCATCGCCCTCCACGGCGTGCTACAGCCGGTCATCGTCACCGAGACCCTGGACGGCTATCAGCTCATCGCCGGCGAGCGGCGAGTACGCGCCGCCCAGATGGCCGGCCTGGATCACATACCGGCGATCGTTCGCCAGCTCGCCGCGCAAGACCAACTGGCCGTGGCGGTCGTTGAGAACGTCCAACGCACTGACCTCAACGCCATGGAGGAGGCTCACGCCTATCGCCAGCTGGCCGACGAGTTCAATCTGACCCAGGACGAGATCGCCGCGCGCGTTGGTCGAGCCCGATCCACCGTCGCCAACACGCTGCGACTCCTGGACCTGGAGCCCTCCGTGCAGGAGGCCCTTGGAGAGGGCAACATAACCGAAGGCCACGCCCGCGCCCTGGCCGGAGCCTCGCTTGCGGTGCAGCGACAACTCGTAGCTACAGTTTCCGAGCGCGGACTCTCCGTCCGCCAGACAGAAGAGCTAGTCCGACGCCTTCGCGAACGCCCCCCGACGAAACCCAGGACGGGACGCGACTCGGACGAGGAGATGAAGGGCCTGGAGGAAGACCTCCGTCAGGCCCTTGGCACCAAGGTGCTCCTGGCTCGATCGCGGAAGGGCGGACGCATCGTCATCGAGTTCTACAGCGACGAGGAGTTTTCTCGCCTCTTCGACCGCCTGACCGGAGGAGTCTCTTGACGCAGGAAACCCCGAACCGCGCCGTAGACGGATCGGTCAACGGATCGGTCAACGGAGCAGTCCCATCGACGCCGGGTCGCAAGGCTCGCAAGTCCACCGCCAGCGACTACAACGCCGAGAGCATCCAGGTCCTCGAGGGCCTCGATCCCGTTCGCCGACGCCCGGGCATGTTCATCGGCTCGACCGATGTCCGCGGCCTGCACCATCTCGTTTGGGAGGTCGTCGACAACTCGATCGACGAGGCCATGGCCGGATACGCGACTTACGTCGAAGCCCGCATCCTCGACGACGGCTCGGTCCGCGTGGCGGACGACGGTCGAGGCGTGCCCGTCGGTCGCCACCCCAGCGGCAAGGACGCACTCGAGATCGTGCATACGGTCCTCCACGCAGGTTCCAAATTCGGCGGCGGCGGCTACAAGGTGTCGGGCGGCCTCCATGGTGTCGGCGTCAGCGTCGTGAACGCCCTGTCGATCTCGCTCCGTGTCGAGACCGCCCGGGACGGCGCGGTCTGGGCCCAGGAGTACTCGCGCGGCGTGCCTACCTCCCCGGTCCGAAAACTCGGCCCGCAGGGCGATCGCAAGGGCACCACCACTACATTCCTGGCCGACCCAGAGGTCTTCGAGACGGTCGAGTTCAACTTCGACACCATCGCCCAGCGCCTGCGCGAGTCGGCTTACCTCAATAAAGGGCTCTGGATTCGGCTGATCGACGATCGGGCTGAGCGTGAACGTTCGTTCTATTTCGAGGGCGGGCTCGTCTCCTTCGTCCGTCACTTGAACAGGAACAAGGAGCCCCTCCACAGCCGCCCGATCTATGTTGAGCGGCGAGAGAACTCCACCACGATCGAGGTCGCGCTCCAATACAACGACACATACGCGGAGAATGTCTTCAGCTTCGCTAACAACATCAACACCGTCGACGGCGGGTCGCACCTCACCGGCTTCCGGGCCGCGCTGACCCGATCGCTCAACGACTACGCTCGGCGGGCCAGCATCCTGAAGGACAACGACGCGAACCTCTCCGGGGAGGACGTTCGCGAGGGCTTGACGGCCGTCATCAGCGTCAAGCTGGTCGAGCCGCAGTTCGAAGGCCAGACCAAGGCCAAGCTCGGCAACCCCGAGATCAAGGGGCAGGTCGAGGCCGCCGTAACCGAGGGCATAGGGCAGTACCTCGACGAGAACCCGACCGACGGCCGGCGAATGATCGAGAAGTCGCTGACGGCGGCCCGCGCCCGCGAGGCGGCACGCAAGGCCCGCGACCTCGTCATACGCAAGGGCGCCCTCGAAGGCATGGCGCTGCCGGGCAAGCTGGCCGACTGCCAGGAGCGCGATCCCGCCAAGAGCGAGGTCTACCTCGTCGAAGGCGACTCCGCCGGTGGCTCGGCCAAGCAAGGCCGCGACCGCCGCTTTCAGGCGATCCTGCCGCTGCGAGGGAAGCTTCTCAATGTCGAGAAGGCTCGTCTCGACCGGATTGTTTCGAGCGAGAACCTCCGGCCGCTGGTCATTGCCCTGGGCGCCGGCATCGGCGACTCACTCGATCTGACCAAGCTCCGGTATCACCGGATCATCATCATGACCGACGCCGATGTCGACGGCGCCCACATTCGAACTCTGCTCTTAACCTTCTTCTTCCGGCACATGCCTCAGGTAATCGAGAACGGCTACCTCTTCATCGCCCAGCCGCCGCTTTTCCGGGTCAGCACCGGGAAGGTGACGCACTACGCCCAGTCCGAGGCCGAACGCGACGCCATAGTGAACAGGCTGGCCACCAAGAACATCACCGTGCAGCGCTTCAAGGGCCTCGGCGAGATGAACGCCGACCAACTCTGGGATACCACGATGAACCCGGAGACGCGGACCCTGCTGCGGGCCGAGGTCGAGGACGTGGCCGAGGCCGACGCCGTTTTCACGATGCTGATGGGCGAGCGAGTAGAACCCCGCAAGGACTTCATCAAGAGCGAAGCGCGCAAGGTCCAGAACCTCGATGTCTGAGACGGCGACTACCCAGGCCGTACGACCGGCCGAGGATTCCTCGAGCCGCGAGGCGCTGCTCTCCTACAGCGACTTCCGCATCCAGCCGCACCACTGCTTTGCCTGCGGCGAGTTGAACGAGACCGGTCTGCACTTGAAGCTTCAGCTGGCCTCCGGCCGCTGCCAGGTGGAGTTGACCCTGTCCAACCGGTTCGAGGGCTGGGAGGGCCTCATTCACGGCGGGATCTTGTGCACGATCCTCGATGAGGTCATGGCCTGGGCCCTCGTCGAGCGCGACGCCTGGGGCGTCACGGCCAGGCTGAGCGTGGACTTCCGCCGTCCCGTCCTGGTGGGACAGGCCATTCGAGCCGAAGGCTGGATCGTCGAGTCAAAACGCCGAATCCAACGCACGGCCGGCCGCATCGTCGACGCCCAGACCGGCCTGGAGTTGGCCGCCGCCGAGGCCACGTATGTCGTAGCCACGGAGGCCCGCAAGCGCGAACTCAAGGATCGTTACGGACTTACGGCAGGGGAGTCGCGATGAGCGCGGCAAGCCGGTGCCGGCCCGGAGCCCCCACCACATCTCGAGCGGCGTTGGCCGCTGTTGAATTCGCCGCAGTCGGCGCCGCACCAGGGCCCGGCCAGGGCCTCCGGGAGGAATAGCGCACCGTGACCGACGATCTGGGCAGGGTCCGAACCGTCCGTATCGAGGACGAGATGAGGACCAGCTACCTCGACTACGCGATGAGCGTCATCGTGGCGCGAGCACTGCCCGACGTCCGCGACGGCCTCAAGCCGGTCCATCGCCGCATTCTCTTCACGATGGGCGAGATGGGCCTCTCCGCCACCTCGTCCTATCGCAAGTGCGCCGCGATCGTCGGCGAGGTCATGGGGAAATACCACCCCCATGGCGACGCCTCTCTGTACGACGCCCTCGTCCGCCTTGCCCAGGACTTCTCGATGCGCTACCCGCTCGTCGACGGCCAGGGCAACTTCGGCTCGATCGACGGCGACAGCGCCGCCGCCATGCGCTACACCGAAGCCCGCCTGGCCGGCATCGCGGCCGAGATGCTGGCCGACATCGACAAAAACACGGTCGACTTCGTTGACAACTACGACGGCACCCAGAAGGAGCCAACTGTCCTGCCGGCCAGGCTCCCCAACCTGCTCGTCAATGGCTCGTCCGGAATTGCCGTCGGCATGGCGACCAACATCCCGCCCCACCATCTGGGCGAAGTCTGCGATGCCGCCCGCGCCTTGATCGAAGACCCGGAGCTGACTTCGGACGATCTCTGCAAGTACGTCGCCGGCCCCGACTTCCCGACCGGCGGCACGATGTACCGCTACGAGACTCGCCGCAACCCCATAACCGGCGAGAACGAGACCATCGACGCCATCCGCGAGATGTACGCCCACGGCCGCGGACGCGTCGTGGTGCGCGCTCAGGTCGCGTTCGAGGAAACCCGCCTCGGCCGCATGGCGATCATCGTTACTGAGCTGCCGTACATGGTGAACAAGGCCGCCCTGCTCGAGAAGATCGCCGAGCTGGTGGGCGCCAAGAAGATCGACGGCATCGCCGACCTGCGCGACGAGTCCGACCGCGACGGCATGCGCATCTACGTCGAGATCAAGCGCGACGCAGACCCCCACCGCGTCCTCAACAACCTGTTCAAGCACACGGCGATGCAGACCGCCTTCAACATGAACATGCTCGCCCTCGTCGATGGCCAGCCTCAGACGTTGTCGCTCAAGGCCGTCCTGGGGCACTACATCGATCATCGACGCGAGATCATCCGTCGCCGGACCGAATTCGACCTTGAGAAGGCTCGGGCGCGGGCTCACATCCTGGAAGGCCTCAAGATCGCGCTCGATAACCTCGACGAGGTCATCAAGACGATCCGCGAGTCGGCCGACGTCGAGAGGGCGCGCCACAACCTCATGGCTCGTTTCGGCCTGAGCGAGATACAGGCCCAGGCGATCCTGGACATGCGCCTGGCCCGGCTGGCCGCTCTCGAACGCAAGAAGATCGAGGACGAGTACCTCGAAGTCATCAAGCTCATCGCCGAGCTGGAGGACATCCTGGCCAACCCGTCGCGCATCTCGGCCGTCATCAAGGACGAGCTGGCCGCGATCAAGACAAAGTACGCCGGCCTGCGCCGGACCCGCATTGCCGACTCTTCCAGCCGCGAGATGACCGACGAAGACCTGATCGCCGACGAGGACGTCGTGATCACGATCAGCCGGCGCGGTTACATCAAGCGCCAGCCGGTTGCCACCTACCGCCGCCAGGGCCGGGGCGGCAAGGGGATCATCGGCCACGTGACCCGAGAGGAAGACGCGGTCGAGTACCTGCTCGTGGCCAACACTCACGACTGGGCGCTCTTCTTCACCAACCGCGGCCGGGTCTTCTCGGCCAAGGTCCACACCATCGTCGATGCCAGCCGTCAGGCCAAGGGCATCGCGATAATCAACCTCCCCGGCGTCCAGGTGGAACCTGGCGAGGTCCCCATGGCCACAATTACTCTGTCCGACTTCAACGCCGGAAAGTTCCTGGTCATGGCCACCCGCAACGGTGTCGTCAAGAAGTCCCCGCTCGAGCAGTTTGACCGGGTCCGGAGCAGCGGCATCATCGCCATCACCATCGCCCCCGACGATGAACTCGCCTGGGTGGACGTGGCGACGGGCACAGACGATGTCATCGTGGCCACGGCCCAGGGCAAGATCGCCCGCTTCCATGAGGACGAGGTCCGGCCCATGGGACGCCCGGCCGCCGGCGTCATCGGCATCCGCCTCGCCAGCCCCACGGACCGCGTCGTGGGCATGAGCGTCGTCAAGCCCACGGCCGATCTGCTCGTCCTGACCGAGACCGGCTATGGCAAGCGCGTCCCGCTAACCGAGTTCCGGCCAATGCACCGCGGCAGCCAGGGCGTCCGGCTGATCTCCCTCGAGGGCAAGAAGACCGGAGAGGTGGCCGCCGTCCAGCAAGTCACCGAGCAGGACGAGGAGTTGCTGTTGATCAGCGCCAACGGACAGGTGGTTCGGACGGACACCAACACCATCAATCGCTACTCGTCGCAGGCCCGCGGCGTCATCGTCATGCGGCTCAATGGCGACGACAAGGTCGTTGGCATCGCTGCTTTCCGAGCCGGACTGGCGGAGCGGGGGGCCATAGCGGACAATGTCCCTGACGGAGCCACCCCAGCGCCTGATGGCGAGAGGTCCAAGTGACCGAGAGCGACGCTTTGCAGTCGGCTTTGGGATCAGACAAGTTCGACGTCTACACCGGGAACGCCAACCCGGAGCTGGCTCGAAACATCTGCCGTTACCTCGGTATCGACCTCGGCCAAGCCCACGTCTTCGAGTTTTCCAACGAGAACATCTTCGTTCGGATCATCGACAACGCCCGAGAGAAGGACGTTTTCCTGATCCAACCGACTTCTCGCCCGGTGAACAAGTCGATCATGGAACTGCTGATCATGATCGACGCATTCAAGCGGGCCAGCGCCGGCCGGATCACGGCCGTGGTGCCGTACTACGCCTACGGCCGGTCGGACAAGAAGGATCAGCCCCGAGTCCCCATTACGGCTCGCCTTATCGCCGACATGCTCACGGTCGCCGGAGCCAACCGGCTGTTGACGGTCGACCTCCATCAGGGCCAGATCCAGGGCTTCTTCAACATCCCGGTGGACGAACTGACGGCCGTCCACCTGCTCTCCGGCCATTTCCGCCAGAAGCAGATAGAGAATCTCGTTGTCGTAACGGACCTCGGCTTCGCCAAACGAGCCCGCACCTTCGCCCAGCTACTGAATGCTCCGCTGGCCATCGTGGAAAAGCGCCGCATCGGCAACCAGGATCGGACTGAAGTCCTGAATGTCATCGGTGACGTCCGCGGCAAGCGGGCAATCATCGTCGACGACGAGTTCGACACGGGCGGCACCCTCATCCAGATCGTGAACGCTCTGGAGCGCGAGGGCGTGACCGAGATGTACGCCTGTGCCACTCACGCCGTCCTGTCTGGCCAGGCGGTTGAGCGCATTGCTGAGTCCGCCCTGCGCGAGGTTGTGGTCACGGACTCCATCCCAATTCCTCCGGAGAAGCGCGGCGGCAAGATCAAGGTCATCTCTCTGGCCCCCTTGATTGCCGAGGCGATCGTCCGCATTCATCGCGGACAGTCCGTCGGTGCCCTATTCACGAGCGAGGTCCACGTCACTCAGGAGATGCTCCTGTGGGATGTGGACAGCGACTCAGGGAGACCGGCAGCCGGCGGCAACGGGCAATCACCGGCTGGCGCGGGCCCCCAGACGTACACAGAGACGACTACCGACGACGTTCCGGAAGAACGATGACGCTCCAGCTTCACCGACCCGACGGCCGCGGCGGGCTCGTCCCCTCGCCCCCACCCACAGGCCGAAACGACGATTGGCGGAAGGACCTCCGCTCGCGTCGGTGGCGCGTCGCCCGATTGGGCAACACGGAGATGAACCCCACCTCAACCCTCGTGGCCGTGGCGTTCTGGCTCGTTCTGGCCGGGCTGACCTTCGGGCTGCTGGTGTGGGGCTACGGTTCGCATTTCTGGCACTGACCAGTCTCCCGCGACGCCAGAGTTCTGCCGCCGCCTCCCACTGGCCTATACTTTCGGCCCAGCCTGCGGTAGGACCGTGAGGCTGTAATCGGTCGGCGCCGAGGGGCGTCGCCGCCTCAGCCGAGGTTCTGGCCAACCGCCCGCACTGCGGGCCTCAAACGAACGTGAGCCCCAATGCTTGGCTTCCTGAGCCGCTTCGTCGACTCGAATGACCGGGAGCTCCGGCGGATCCAGCCCCTCGCGGACCGGATCAACGAGCTGGAACCCGAAATGCTGGCCCGCTCCGACGAGGAGATTCGGGCCTTCGTCGATGGCATTCGCGACGAGATCCGCGAGGCCGGCGAACCCGAGGAGCCGTCGGAAGACGAGCGCCACCACCCGGACCTGGAGCGCCGGCGCGAGTTGATCAAGTCTCGACACAAACGCGAGAACGACCGGCTCCAGGAAGCCATGGACGATGTCCTGCCCGAGGTCTTTGCCGCCACGCGTGTGGCCATGCAGCGGTCCCTGGGCATGCGGCATTTCGATGTCCAGATGCTGGGCGGCATAGTGCTCCACCAGGGCCGGGTCGCTGAGATGCGGACCGGCGAGGGCAAGACCTTTGCCGCGACGCTCGCCGCAGCGCTCAACGCGCTGACGGGCCGTGGCGTCCACGTCGTGACTGTCAACGACTACCTCGCCCGCCGCGACGCCCAGTGGATGGGGCCCGTTTATCGCTTCCTCGGCCTGTCTGTGGGCATCATCACCCACGACACGTCGTATTTGTTCGAGCCGGGCTACCCCACGACTGATGAGCGGCTCCTGAACCTTCGGCCGTGCTCGCGCGCCGAGGCCTACGCCGCCGACATCACCCACGGCACTAACAACGAGTTCGGCTTCGACTACCTCCGCGACAACATGGTCGTGGAACTGGATCAGCGGGTGCAAAAGGAGCGCTTCTTCGCCATCGTCGACGAGGTCGATAACATCCTCATCGACGAGGCGAGAACGCCACTGATCATTAGCGGCCAGGCCGAAGAGTCCGCCGACAAGTACTTCCTCTTTGCCCGCCTCGTCCCGCGTCTGGTCGCTCGACCCGAAGGAGCGGAAGAGGGCGGCGACTACTTCATCGACCTTAAAGAGAAAGCCGTATCGCCGACCGAGGAAGGCATCACCAAGATGGAGCGGCTCCTCGGCGTCCAGAACATGTACGACGAGGATCCCACCCTGGCGCGCTACTTCGAGTCGGCCCTCAAGGCTCACGCTCTCTTCAAACGCGACCGCGACTACATCGTCAAGGACGGCGAAATTATCATCGTCGACGAGTTCACCGGCCGGCAGATGCCCGGCCGACGTTGGAGCGAGGGTCTTCACCAGGCCATCGAAGCCAAAGAGGGAGCGCGTGTCCAGCGCGAGCAGGTCACCCTGGCGACGATCACCTTCCAGAACTACTTCCGCCTCTACAGCAAGCTGGCCGGCATGACCGGCACGGCCATGACCGAGGGCGAAGAACTCCACAAGATCTACAAGCTCGAAGTCGTCGCCATTCCAACGCACCGGCCCATGATCCGAGAGGACGACTCGGACCTTGTCTTCCGCAATGAGAACGGCAAGTTCGCCGCCCTGATTGACGAGATCGTCGAGCTGCACGAGCAAGGACGCCCCGTCCTGGTCGGCACAGTCTCGGTCGAGAAGTCCGAGCGGTTGGCCGAGATGCTCGCTCGCCGCGGCATCCAGCACGAGGTCCTCAACGCCAAGTTCCACGACAAGGAGGCCCCGATCGTTGCCCAGGCCGGCCGGACTGGGGCCGTGACCATCGCCACGAACATGGCCGGTCGCGGTACCGACATCCTGCTCGGCGGCAACCCTGCCGGCCTCGCTTCGGAGATGCTCCATCGCCGCGGCCTCAACCCGGCCGAGGTGGACAAGGAGACATACGACGAAGCTCTGGCCGAAGCCAAGCGCATCTGCGACGAAGGCCACGAGCGCGTCGTAACCGTCGGCGGACTCCACATCATCGGCACAGAACGACACGACTCGCGCCGCATCGACAACCAGCTTCGCGGGCGCGCCGGTCGCCAGGGCGACCCGGGCTCTTCGCGCTTCTATCTCTCGCTCGAAGACGATCTCATGAAGCGCTTCGCCTCCGACCGTATCGCGGGCATCATGGAGCGCTTCGGTCTCGAAGAGGACATGGCGATCGAGTCACGCCTCGTCTCGAAGACCATCGAGAGCGCCCAGACTCGCGTCGAGGGCTACAACTTTGACATCCGCAAGCGCGTTGTCGATTTCGACGACGTCATCAACAAGCAACGCGAGACCATCTATGAGGAGCGCGACAAAGTCATCCGCAATGAAGACCTGACGGACACGATTCAGGCCTTCGTAGACGAAGAGATCGACGCCATCGTCGACAACCATCTTTCGTCGGCCCTGCCGATGGACGAGTGGAACATGGCCGCCCTCGTCGCGGCCGTGGACGCGCTGGGCCTGGGCGGCCCCGAGACCACCGAAGACGCCCTGTGGGGCCACCACAACCGCGACGCCATCGCACTGCTTCTCAAGGACCTGGCGGCCGAGAGGCTCGAGCAGAAGGACGCGGAGAACGCCTTCGACTGGGCCCTCATTGAGCGGCTCGTTCTTCTTCGGACGATCGACTCCGTCTGGATCGAGCATCTGACCGAGATCGACGAACTACGCCAGGGCATCGGCCTGCGCGGGTTTGCCCAGGAAGAGCCGCTCAACGCCTTCAAGAAGGAGGCGTACGGCCTTTACCAGGAGATGCGCCAGCTGATCCGGCACCAGGTCGCGACCACGATTTTCCGCGTCTCGATCGTTCGCCAGCCGGCGCAGCCGCCCGCAGATGGAACCAAAGCTGCGACCGAGGAGCCCGGTTCGGGCGGCGAGGGCAGCCCGGACGGCATCGGCAGCGCGGCCGGCGCGCCCAAATTCGCCGGGCGGCCGCTACCCAAGGCGCTGCCACAGGGACAGCCCTCTGGTGGCTCCACAAACACGGCTGCCGCGGGTGGCAAGAACAGCAAGGGCGGCGAGGTTCGGCCCGGCTACTCTCCGGCGGGCGTTCGGATGGGCCGCAACGACACCTGCTGGTGTGGCTCGGGTCAGAAGTACAAGAAGTGCCACGGGAGCTAGGAGGAGTGGGGCGGCAGATAACGCGGCAACCCCGTCACACGGGGCCCCGTCTGACTCTTGGGGAGAGACTCAGGGACCTCTTGCTCGTGGTCCTCGCCTTGATCGTCGGCGCCACGGCTGTGATGGCCGGCACGGCCTTCCGAATCTGGCAGGTGGGGCAGCAGGACGGCCGGCGCCACGTCGACGCGATCGTGGTCCTCGGCGCGGCCCAGTACAACGGCCGGCCCTCCGACGCCCTTGCGGCGCGCCTAGACCAGGCCATCGCCCTCTACAAAGACGGCTACGCCACGTACCTCATCACGACCGGTGGCAACCTTCCCGGCGACCGGACGACTGAGGCCGAAGTCGGACACCGTTACGCCGTCAAGAGGGGCGTGCCCGAATCGGCCATCCTCATGGAGAACACCGGCCACTCCACTCTCGACTCGATCCAGCACGTTCGCGCCATCTTTGTTGCCCGTGGCCTCCGGACGGCCCTGTTCGTGTCCGACCGAAGTCATATGCTTCGCGTCCTGCGGCTCGCCCAGGACCAGGGCATCGAGGCTTGGGCGTCGCCCACGTCGACCAGCCCGGACGACATCGACTCGGACCTGATCTACACGTCGATGATCCACGAGGTCGGCGCGATGGGCTACTACATGCTCGTCGCCGAGGATCCGGACAGCTCCACGGCCGCGCCCGGCATATCGGGCCAATCGGCCGAGCCAGTGCGTTCGCCGGCGCAGTAGGTTTCAGCCGCGCCCGGCGCTTCGGGCCGAGTCGGACCGTCCGACG
>CABDYO010000195.1_pt1 | contig 34607 bp, 34 predicted proteins | sample 3131971 | NCBI WGS metagenome assembly CABDYO01 (sample SAMEA5534338, study PRJEB31848) | metagenome | biome: tundra; feature: field; material: soil | place: USA | collected 2013-05 | depth 0.45 m | reverse complement strand
GATCGCACGCGCCACTGCCGGGAACAGGATCGTGGTGGTCGTGGTCTGCGCGGTCGCCGTCGTGACAATCGTGGCCACGGGCCTGCTGATCGCGGTCAGGTCTGGCGGCACCGCTGAGGCAACGGCCAGCGCGACGCCCAGTGCCATGCCCTCAGACTCCCCTTCCCCCTCCCCGTCAGACTCGCCGACGCCCATCCCGTCGCCCTCCGACACGCCCAACACTGGCCCGACGTCGCTGCCCGCAGGCTGGGCCTACTCCGACCTGGACGGCGTGGCAGCGCCGGCCGACCTGGCCCACCGGCTGCCCCTGGCGGTCTCTATCGGTGACAACGTGGCGGCCCGGCCCCAGTCGGGCTTCTCCTCTGCCTCGATCGTGTACCAGTCCTACGAGGAATCGAGTCAGGACCGCTACATGATGATCTTCCAGGAGGGAACCGGGACCGACATCGGGGGCGTCCGCAGCGGTCGACACTTCTTCGTGCGCTGGGCCGCCGAGTACAAGGCCCTCTATGCCCATGACGGCGGCGACACCAAGACCCTCAGTGTGGTGATCCCCGCGATGCAGAGCTACTTCTATGACGAGAACGCCTCCAACGGTGGATCCTGCCCCTATCACCGCATCACAACCCGCGTTGCCCCCCACAACGAGTACACGAACACGGCGGCGCTGATCGGCTGTCTGGCGCAGAGAGGCTACCCGACGACGTATCAGGGCGGGCCCGACCGTCTCTTCGTCGATGACATTCCGGCCGCCGACCGGCCCGCCTCGCAGTCGATCACGGTCCCCTATAGCACGGTTACCGTGGGCTACCAGTACGACCCGTCGACCGACTCATATCGCCGCTTCCTCGACGGCAAGCTCCAGATCGATCCGGCCAACAACCAGCAGGTATACGCCCGCAACATCATCGTCATGTTCCAGACCGTCTCGAACGACTATGTGGATTTCGGCATTCAGCGAGTCAACGTCGGCAACGTCGGCTCGGGCAAGGCCATCGTCTTCAAAGAAGGCCAGGCGATCGTCGGCACCTGGAAGAAGCCATCGGACGCTGCCCTCACCGTCTTGTACGATTCGTCCGGCATCGAGGTCCCGCTCGTCCGCGGCGAGATCTTCATGCAGAGCGTTCCGCCCGACGCGGCCGTCACTTACAAGTAGGGCGCCGGGGCGTGGGCGCTCCAAGGGCGCGAGGACGCCAGACAAGCCTCAGCCTTGTACCTCAACGAGTAAGATTACCGGGCGCCTTCGAGGACGCGGAATGACACAGCCTGCATTAGGCGAGCCAGGTCGTCCTTGAACGGCAGGCCTTCGAGGCTCACGCCCTTACGACGAGGCGAGAGAATCTCGATGCCAATGACGGACCCATCAGCGGCGTAGTCGATGCCGCGTGCGTCGTCGAGACGCACCTGATGGTCCCACTCGGCCTCAGTCACGGTAATGTAGGCCGCGTCCACGGACTCGTCGTATTCGAGTAGCAGGTTCTTCTTCATGGCTTGCGACCCTTCCGCCAGACGGTCACGACACGACCGTCGTAGACGTCTACGACGACCTCGATACCTTCTTCTGCGAACCAGCGCGTTCTGATCTCTCGTAGCTCGTCATGTTCCGATGGCCGGATGCTGTCTGGATCTTCATACGTCAGCCGGATCATCTCAAGGGTGATTCTCTCACGCCGCGCTTCGCGCAACGCGTGCGGACTCATCCGGCTCGGACTGAACTTACCTGGCACCGAGAACCTCCACTCCGCCTCGCCGTTCCTGTCTCACAGCGTAGTCGCGGATTTCCTCGGAGTCCACCGGATAAGCAAGAAGCCGCTACTTTCCGCAGGCCGCGGGCGCGACTCCCGGTTGCCCGTAGTACCGGCTGTCCTGGCCGAACATCTCCACGGACAGGTTCGCCACACGGCCAAGGTCCAGGACGGTCGTCCACGTCCCACCGCTCAGCGACGTGTCCGGGTGAACCGAATAGGGCGGGCCCAGCACGCAGCCCTCGATTTGGGTGATTCCCTGAATTCCCTTGACGTAGTTACGGGCCGTGTTGAGCGGGAAGTCCGTGGCGATGTCCCTGCCGGCTTCCGACAAGAGATTGCCTATGCGCGACAAACCGGTCGGGCTGAGTAGCCTGCTCTTGGCCGCCATCAGAACGGCCTGCTGTCGCGCTGCGCGGGTGTAGTCGCTGTCACCACCGCCCTCACGCGAGCGGACATACCCGATCGCTGTCGCGCCATCGACGTGGATGGAACCGGCCGGGATGTAGATCTTGTTCGTGTTGTCATTGATTGCCCGCGGGTTGTAGATGTCGATTCCGCCCATGGTGTCGATCATGCCCGCCAGACCGTCGAGACCGATCAGGGCGTAGTAGTTGACGGGGACGCCGACGAGGAATCCGACCTCATTTGCGAGAGTCTTGGGCGGATCGTCGGGTGACCCGAAGCCCTTCACCATGGCGGCATTCATGAGGGTATTGAGCTTGAACGAGGCTGGGACCTTGCCGCCGTAATACAGGTCGAAGTTTGCCGTGTCGCGCGGAACGCTGACCATGGCGGCCTTCCCGGTCGCCGTGTCGATGCTGGCGAGCATCATCGTGTCTGTGAGGGAATGGTCTCGCCCGACCATCCAGTCAACGCCGACCAGCAGGAAGGTGATCCGATTAGGATTGGACGGCCGGGTAGGCGACGGCTGTGCTGTCGGCACGGTGATCGCATTCGGCTGGAGCGAAGACCCGTCCGGCGGCGTGGGGGTTGGCGTTGGGGTCGCTGCGGGGGGCGACCCCAAACCGAGGAGGTCGTTGTTCTGGATCGTGACGCTGGTCTCGTACCAGGCCCAGGTGCCGGCAACGAAGATGCCGTGCGAGGCCACGATGATCACCACAAGGGCGACCCCGAACGCCAGCTGCCGAGGCCGCGATCGGGGCTGGCGCGAGGCCGAAAGGAAGGCGTAGCCGACGGCCAGGACCCTCCACACCCCGAAGGCGATGACGACCCCGGCGACGGCCAGGAAGTAGGACTCGTCCCACAGGCTGGCAGCGAACATCACGGCGCCCTGGCTCAGCTGGATGAGGGCCAGGAGCGCGACGAGCAGCGCCGGCACGGCCAGGATCGCGGCCTCCCGACGGCGCCCCAGGAAGAGATGACCGAGGCCGGGCCACAGGAACGACAGCCCGGCGGCGATCGCAGGCTTACGGTCGCGGCCGGCCGGGACCGGTTCGGGATCCGTGGCTAGAGTGGCCGGTTTCGTATCAGCCGCTGACCGGCCAGGGCGCCGGGGCCAAATCGCCAGCGCCTTTTGCCACGCCGCCAGCGCCTTCTGCCGCACTGAGAACAGGACCCTCTTAGCTCGGCTCATGGCCCGAATTATGGGGCATGGTTGATCGCAATTCGCATCAGTTCGATCTCCGCAGCCGGCAGGCTGGACCTGCGGGCTTTGGCCTCCCAGCCCGACACCGCCGCCGCGACTTCCTCGACGATCCCGGTTGCCTCTTGGGCGGACAGCCGATAGAAGGATCGGGTTGCGACCGCAAACTCGAGGGAGGGCTCATGCGAACGATCGTCGATGCCGAGCGCGTGCTGGGCCGTTTCCGGGGAGGGATTGACGTCAAAGGCCGGCGCCAGTCGCCAGCCCTCGGGCGCACGGAGGAAGCCGTGATTGCGGAGGTGGTCGTCGCGGTTGCCGACCATGACATTGAACACCAGGCGACGGAAAATCTGCGCCAGGTCGGACTCCACGGCCCCCGGCTCAACGTGGTTCGCAATCACCTGCGCGACCTCGAGGTAGCTCGCCTCGTCACCGTCGGTCTTGCCGATCATCGTCATGGCTGAGACAAAGAGGCGGCGCCGGTCGCCGTCGCGGTCAAATCGGCGGGTGGCGTAGGTTGTACCTAAGCTCGAGAGTTGCAGGGCCCGGCTGTCGGTCACCGTCACGCCCGCCTCCCGCGCCAGTTGCGCGGTGAGATGCTCCCATCCGCCGACATCCCAGCGGTCCTGGCGCGAAGGGAACTTGGCGATCCACAGCGCTCCGTCTGGATCGAGATAGGTCGCCTTGGGACGCGCACCGCCCAGAGAACTGCCAGGTGCGATCAGTAGCGCAACGTCAGGATCGTCGAGTGAGGCGCCTTGAGGATCGTCGAGACGCCGGGCCGCGGACTCGAGTGCGCGCAGTCGAGTGAGTGGCGGCACGGCTTGCGGCAGATCGTCGAGGAACGGGCCCTCGCGCCCAATGCCCAAGCGAAGGGCGCCCATCCTGGTGGCGTCCGCCACGCCCACAAGAAAATCCCAGTCGTCGAGATTGCGCGGTCGCCGGCTCTCTCCACGAGCGTTCGAGGCTTCGCGACGTTCGAGGAGCCTGCGGCCCCAGCGATCCGGCGCCGCATCGGCGAATATCCCTGGCAGGCCGCCACTGCTGGTGAATTGCTCGCCGGGCACGAGCGGTAGCGAAGGCTCCAGCGCAAACCGATCACTCGACTCGAGCCAGGAGCGGACGTATTCGTAGCTGACCACGGGCCGCGGGCCCGGCCTGCGCCGTAGCAATCCGACGGGACGGCGTGGCCCCAGGTCGCCTGCGTCGAGAACGACGACGAGCGTCTGCGTGTCAGAGCTCATCGGCAAGCGCCGACGATTGGGTGCGCCGCGGACGGCCGAGGCGAGCGTCGGTCAGACGCCCGCCAAGTTCGTCCTCCTGCGCAACCAGGTCCAGATCGTCATCAAGAGCGAGGACCTCGAGCATTCGGGCGAGCACGGCGAGACTCACCGTCAGGTCGCCTGACTCGAGCCGGCGGATCGTCGGTCGCGACACACCGACGCGGACGGCCATTTCGCCTTCTGTCATCCGACGCCTTAGTCGAGCTACGCGCAGCCGTTCACCAAGCGAACGCGCCCTCTCGGCGGTCTTAGGATAGAGGTCTCGGGCGGGTCTCGTCATGTATCATAGTGTTGCCATTAGAGGCCATACTGTCAATAGTATGTGCACAGCTGACGGTGGCGGCGGAACGGCCGAACTGACACTGGCGGGTGCCTGCGACCCCTACATCATCACCAAGCCGCCATCGACGGCGAGGACCTGGCCCGTGATGTAGCCCGCCTCGTCGGAGGCCAGGAACGTAACGGCGTTGGCGATGTCCTCGACCGTCCCAAAGTGGCCGAGCGGCGTCTGGGTCTTGATCTGGTCGGTCAGAGTTGCGGGCAGGTCCTTGGTCAGCTCGGTGACGATGAAGCCCGGAGCCACGGCATTGCAGGTGATACCGCGCGACGCAACCTCGCGGGCCGTGGCCTTTGTCAGGCCGATGAGGCCCGCCTTTGAGGACGAGTAGTTGGCCTGGCCGGTCTGGCCCGCCTGACCGGAGACGCTGGACATATTGATGATTCGGCCGCTGTGGGCCTTGAGCATCGGCCGGATGACGGCCTTGATCATGTAGAAGGCACCAAAAAGGTTGACCTCCAGGACCTTCTTCCAGTCGTCGATCGGCATCCGCATGATCAGATCGTCGCGGGTGATACCGGCGTTGTTGACGAGGATGTCGATCTTGCCGAAGGCTGCCAGCGTGGCGCCGACGGCCTTGACGCAGGCCTCCGGATCGGTGACGTCGGCAGGGATGTAGAGGGCGCGACGGCCGAGGGCCTGGATCTCGGCGACCGTGGCTTCGGCCACTTCCGCACGGCCAACGTCGACGAACGCAACGTCGCCACCCTGGCGAGCCAGGTTCAGGCAGATCGCCTTGCCAATGCCGCGGGCTCCACCCGTCACGAGGGCGACTTTGCCGGTCAGATCAAGCATTGTGTGACTCCCTTCGAGTTGGGGGCTGGGCCGCCGCTGGAGAAGCTGCGCCGGTCCGGATCCACTCCAGGGCCGGCGGGAACGGATTCACCGGCTCCAGGTAGCCGGGCGTGATCTTCACGTTCTCCGGGCCGATGCCGTCGGCTCGCGCGGCGGCCGCGGGATCCGCGGTCCACTCCAGGGTGATTGCGCCGGAGGTCAATCCGGCACCGAAGGCGACCAGCAGCAGCTTGTCGCCCTGCTTGACACGGCCCGCGGCCACGGCCTCCGACAGCGCCAGGGGGACTGAGGCGGCCGATGTGTTGCCGTAGCACTCGACGTTGACGAAGACTCGCTCCATCGGGAAGCCAAGCGACTTGGCCAGCCCCTCGATGATGCGGATGTTGGCCTGGTGAGGCACCACGAGGTCTAGGTCCTCGAGTTGGAGGCCGGCCTTGGCCAGCGAGGCGAGCGAAGTGGAGCCAAGCGTCCTGATCGCCATCTTGTACGTCTCGGAGCCCTTCATCTTCATGTAGTGCTCGCGAGCCGCTAGCGTGGCGTCGCACGAAGGCCTAGCAGCGCCACCGGCCGGCAGCCAGATGAGGTAGGCGCCAGACGGCTCTGTGGTCATCTCTATGCCCATCGTTCCACCTGGTTCGTCTGAGGCCGACAGGACGGCCGCTCCGGCGCCATCGCCGAAGAGGAGGCAGGTGCCGCGGTCGGTGAAGTCGGTGGCGCGGCTGAGCGTTTCGGCGCCGATGACCAGCACGTGCTTGGCGAGGCCGGCGGCCACGTAGGCATGGGCCGTGGCGTAGCCAAACACGAAGCCGGAGCAGGCGGCGCCCAGATCGAAGGCCGCGGCACGTTTGTTGCCGATGGCCTGCTTGACCAGGGCCGCGGTGGACGGCATCGGGTAATCGGGCGTGAGGGTGCCAACGATGATCAGGTCGATGTCGTCGGGCTGCAGACCGGCCGTGGCGATGGCTCGCAGCCCGGCAACCGCGGCCATGCTCGCGGTCGTCTCATCGGGGCCGGCGATGCGGCGTTCGCGGATCCCTGTCCGAGTCACGATCCATTCGTCGTTGGTGTCCACCATCTTCTCGAGATCGGCGTTAGTCAGCCTCAGGCTGGGTGCGTAGGCGCCCCAACCGGTGAGGTGGACCCCCGACAAGGAGCGCGGCATTACGGCTCCACCTCGATCAGCGGCGACTTCGCCTTGACGAGCTTGCCTGTCTCAGCGACGAGACGGACGACACGCCCGGCCTGGTCTGACTTGATCTCATTGAAGAGCTTCATGGCCTCGATGAGACCGATCACCTGTCCCAGGGCCACCTGCTGCCCCACCGTGACGAAGGGCGGCGAGCCGGGTGACGAGGAGCCATAGAAGACGCCGGTGAGAGGCGCCTTGACGAACCTTGTGGTGGAGGTGGGAGCAGGGGCCGCTGCAGCTTCGGTGGAGCCGGCCGGGGCCGGACCGGCGGACGTCGCGCCGGCGGCTGCGACGAGCGCATGGGCCTGCAGCGCCGCGGGCTTGCGCAGGATTATGCCGGTCTCGCCGGACTCGACCTCGAGTTCGAGCAGGTCGCTGCGCTCGAGGAGTGAGCCCAGGCGATCTATCAGCCCCAGGAGAGACGCGGTCTCCGCGGACATCGGCGCTACGTCGGCGGCCTTCTTCGTTGGCTCTGGCTGGCGATCGCTCATGTGCGCCCTCACTCGGCCCAGCGCCGGAGGACCAGGGCGCTGTTCTGGCCGCCGAAACCAAAGGAGTTCGAGACCGCAATTTCGATCTCACGCCGGCGGACCACCTTTGGAGTCAGGTCCAGACCAGCGGCGGCTTCGTCGGGATTCTCGAGATTGATGGTCGGCGGAATCAGTCCGGTCCGCATGGTCATGATCGTGGCGATGGCCTCGATGGCACCGGCGGCACCGAGAGTGTGGCCGATCATGCTTTTGTTGGCGGTGATGCTGACCTGGCCGGCCCGCTCGCCAAAGAGCGTCTTGATCGCCTCCAGCTCGCGCGGGTCGCCCTCCGGTGTGGACGTGGCGTGGGCGTTGACCATCTCCACGTCGTCGACGCTGAGGCCCGCCTTCTCGAGTGCGCGGCGAATGGCTCTGACGGCTCCCGCCCCGCCGGCCGCGGGCAGCGTGATGTGCGAGGCGTCGGCCGTGGCTCCGTAGCCGATGATCTCGCCGAGTGGCTCCGCGCCGCGGGCTCGAGCGTGCTCGAGCGACTCCAGGACAACCACGCCCGCACCTTCGCCGATTATGAAGCCATCGCGTCCCTTATCGAACGGCCGCGAGGCGCCTTCCGGATCGTCATTGCGGGTGGAGAGGGCACGCATCGCGGCGAAGCCGGCCACCAGGGCCTCGTGGCCGGTAGCCTCGGTCCCACCCGCGAGCATGATGTCCGCATCGCCGCGCCGGATCGTCTCCCAGGCCTCGCCAATGGCGTGGCCGCCGGTGGCGCAAGCAGAGACGATGCTGAAGTTCGGGCCCTGCGGGCCAAAGACGATGGCGATCACGCCGGCCGCCAGGTTGCTGATCGCCATGGGGATCAGGAAGGGCGACATGCGGGCGGGGCCCTTCTCGCCCATGAGCAGGATTTGCTCGGCCAGGGTCCGGATGCCGCCGATGCCCGTCCCGACGATGACGCCGGTCCGTTCGGCCAGCTCCCCTTCCATATGCCGGGGCAGACCCGCCTGCTGGATGGCCTCGTGGGCGGCCACGAGAGCTAGCTGTACGTAGCGGTCGTTGCGCCGCTGCTCCTTACGATCGAGAACGGACGACGGGTCGAAGTTCTTGACCTCGGCCGCGATCCGGGTCGTCAGGCGCGATGGATCGAACTGGGTGATGGGGCCGACGCCGGACCTGCCGGCGATCAGGCCCGCCCAGGTGGACGGCACGTCGTTGCCCAGGGAGCTGAGGACCCCCATGCCGGTGACCACTACTCTGGGCGTGGGGCGATACTCCAAACTCATCGGACAAGTTTCCGGGCGACTGATCGGGCTACGCCCGCCATCGCCTTGCGCGTTGCCTCCGGCAACGCGGCCTCCACTTCATTGCTCATCGGACAAGTTTCCGGGCGACTGATCGGGCTACGCCCGCCATCGCCTTGCGCGTTGCCTCCGGCAACGCGGCCTCCACTTCATTGTTCATCGGACAAGTTTCCCTGTTCTGATTGTGGCGGCGCGATAAACGTCGCCGGACAGGCCGCGCGCCGCGACGGCGTTCGAGGCTGCCATGACGTCGTAGCTCGTCCGGTGGATCTCGGCTTTGACGATATCTTCGTCGATCTCGATCAAGGCCCACGTGGCCGTCGGATCGCCATCGAAAACGTAGCCGGCACTGCCGACATTCACGATCGTCCGCCAGCCGACTTCACGGACCTCGGGCAGGTGGGTGTGGCCGCAAACGATCACCCGGGCGTCGGTTCCGCTAACCCGGTCCATCGTCACGACCGCATCGAGGTCCGCCGCCAGGCCGTCCGTGAGCGAGCCGGGCGAAGCGTGGCAGAACAGGATCAGGTCTTCACCGACGCGCAGACGGCGCTCGGACGGGAGGCGCCGCAGGTAGTTGATGCCGTCGTCGCCGATCTGATCGCGGGCCCATTCGGCAGCAGCCTCGTAGGCATCCGGGATGCCTTCCGTAAACCACGGGAAAGCGGCCGTGTAGTCGCCGTCGGCGACGGCCAGGTCCGTGTTGCCGAGGGTCACGAACGCTCCGGCCCGCTCGAGCTCCTGCACGAGAGCGAGGCTGCCGGCGGGATCCGGGCCGTTGAAGACGAGATCGCCGCAGATGGCCACAAAGTCCGGGCGCGCGGCATGGACGGCCCCGCGGACGGCCTGCAGGGCCGGCAGGTTGCCGTGAATGTCTGACAGAGCGGCAATCCGCACCATCAGCGGAGGGCGCTCTCTGGGGCGATGATGAAGCTCAGCCTGGCGTCGCAGGCAACATCGCCATCGACTGTCGCCACACCATGGCCGCGGCCGAACTTGCTGCCCAGGCGCTCCATCGTGACTTCCAGGCGGAGCTGGTCGCCAGGGGTGACGATGCGCTTGAAGCGGCACTCGTCGATGGCCGCGAAGAGGCCCAGCCGATCGCCGAAGCCGGGCTGCTGGGCCACGAAGATGCCCATCGTCTGGGCCAGAGCCTCAATCTGAAGAACGCCGGGCATGATCGGCTGGCCGGGGAAGTGGCCCTGGAAGAACCACTCCGTGGCCGTCACGGACTTGAGCCCGACGATCCGCTTGGCCTCCTGGTCGTACTCGACGATTCGATCTACGAGCAGGAACGGCCAGCGATGCGGGAGCAGCTTCTGGATCTGGCTCGTTGTCAGGATGGTCGTGTTGGTCGTGTTGGTCGTGTTGGTCGCGGCGGTATCGGTCATGGGCGGCTCCTGGGGCGGGTGGCGGGGCTAGCGGTTGCCCGCGGCGACGAACGGGGCGCTGCCTACTCGGTCGAGCAAGTTCGTGGTCACCTTGCCATCGACAAAAAGATGATTGGCAAGGATGGCGCGATGCAACTCGATGTTGGTGACGACGCCCTCCACGAGCAACTCGCGAAGGGCCGCATCGGCCCGAGCAATCGCTTGGGGCCGGTCTGGGGCCCACACGGAAAGCTTGCCGAGCAGCGAGTCGTAGTAGGACGGGACTTCGTAGCCCGGGTAGAGGTGCGAATCCATCCTGATCCCGGGCCCGCCTGGGGCGAGGTACGCCCGGACCTGGCCGGCCTGGGGCCGGAAGTCCTGGGCCGGATCCTCGGCCAGGATGCGGAACTCGATGGCGTGCCCGCGAGAAACGACGTCGGCCTGGGTCAGACCGAGCGGCTCGCCGGCAGCGATCTTGATCTGAAGCGCAACCATGTCTATGCCGGTGCAGAGTTCCGTGATCGGATGCTCAACCTGGACCCGGCAGTTGATTTCGATGAAGTAGGCGTCGCCCCTGGGGTCGACGAGGAACTCGAGCGTGCCCAGGCTCTCGTAGCCGGCCGCGGTCACGGCCCGGAGCGCCTTCTCCGCCAGATCTTTGCGGGCGACGGCGGATAGAGCCGGGCTGGGCGTCTCCTCGATCAGCTTCTGGTGACGACGCTGGACCGAGCAGTCGCGGTCGCCCATGTGGATGGCGTTGCCGAAACGGTCGACCGCCACCTGGATCTCGACGTGGCGGTTGTCTTCGAGGTACTTCTCCAGGTACAGGGAGTCGTTGCCAAAGCCGGCCTTGGCCTCGGAGCGGCTGACCTTGAATGTGGTTTCCAGCTCGCGAGGCGTGCGGACGAGGCGCATGCCCTTGCCGCCGCCGCCGGCCGAAGGCTTGAGCAGGACCGGATAGCCGATCCGGGCGGCCTCTTCGAGCGCGTGGGCCTCATCGCGCAGCATGCCCGAGCCGGGGATCGTGGCCAGGCCTTGGGCGGCGAGGATGCGACGCGTGGCCTCCTTCGAGGCGAAGCGCTCGAGCACTTCGGCCGAGGGCCCGATGAACGTCAGGCCGTGGGCCCGGACGACCTCGGCGAAGCCCTCGTCCTCAGACAGGAAACCGTAGCCGGGGTGGATGGCGTCGCAGCCGGTGACGACCGCGGCCGAGATGATGGCGGGCGCCGAGAGGTAGCTGTGCTTGGCGGGGGCGGGCCCGATACAGATCGCCTCGTCGGCCAGTTGAGCGGCCAGGCTTTCGCGATCGGCCTCGCTGTACGCGACGACGGCGCCGACGCCGAGAGTCCGGCAGGCGCGCAGGATCCGCAGCGCAATTTCGCCGCGATTGGCAATCAGGACCTTGCTGAACATCAGGCCTTCCCCGCCACTGGCACGGCATCGAGATCCGCCTGACTTACGACTGCGGCGGCTTGGCCGGATGCGGCTTGCGCGGGCGGCTCGATGCGGACCAGCTCCTGTCCATACTCCACGGCCTCGCCGGCTTCGGCCAGACTAGAGCCGATTATCCCGTCCACAGGTGATACCACATCCTGCTGGACGCCCAGGACATCGACGCTGCCAATCTTGTCACCGGATCGGACCCGCATCCCGACGGCCAGATCGCGCCGCGGGTTGTAGATGCCTACTGCCGGAGACATGGCTACCACTTTGCCCTGCTCGGCCTCCTTGGGCTCGCGGCCGCGACGGTCTCGGTCGTCAGGCCGGCTGTGGCCAACGGCCCTGGCATGGGCGGGGCTCTCGGCGGCGACGGCCTGGCGAGGTTCAGGGGCCGTGGCGGGCCTGCGCAGTCGCGCCTTCCAGCCGCCCTGGCGAACCTCGATCTCGCCCAATCCGCTGGCCGCCAACTTGGCGATCAGGGCCGGCAAGAGGTCGTCGGCCAGGCGGGCAATGGCGGCGTGGTCTTGCTGGATTCGGAGCGTCCTCTCAGGATCGGTCGGCCCGGGATTCGGGGCCTCCTGGCTCGCGGGCATCGACTAAACCTCCTCGCGGTCGGACGCGCTCTGTCGCAGCGTTCCGGAGAGCAGACCACGGAGTCGACCGGCGATGCCAATCCGCGGGGGCGGAGGGGCCGGCTGACCGGCAACCGTGTATGGGCCATAGGCGCGGTAGCGCTGGAAACGGGCCTCGACCAGTTCATCGAGAGACAGAAGTTCCAGCTCCTCCAGCCGTGCGACCACCACATCCTTGATGCGCCTGGCCGTCTCGGCGGGGTCAGTATGGGCGCCCTCGCCCGGTTCGCAGATCACCTCATCGATGATGCCAAGGTCGCGCTGCTCTTCGGCGGTGACCTTCATGGCCACGGCAGCCTCGGCGCTGTGCTCGGACGATCGCCACAGGATGGCAGCGCAGCCCTCAGGGCTGATGACCGAGTAGATCGAGTTGTCCAGAGCGAGGACGATGTCACCGACAGCCAGACCGAGCGCACCGCCCGAGCCGCCTTCACCGGTGATTACGACGATGATTGGGGTCCGCAGGCGGGACATCAGGCCGACGGACCTGGCGATCGCTTCGGCGATACCTCGCTCCTCGGCGGCGGCACCCGGGAAGGCGCCCTGCACGTCCACGAAGGTCAGGACCGGCATGCCGAATCGCTCGGCCAGCTCCATCATCCGCATTGCCTTGCGGTAGCCCTCGGGGTGCGGCAGACCGAAGTTGCGGCGGATGTTCTCCTCGGTGTCCTGGCCCTTCTGGAAACCGATCACGACGATGCGCCGGCCGGCGATCTTCGCAACTCCGGCGACGATGGCCGAGTCATCGCCGAAGAACCGGTCGCCGTGCAACTCGATGAACTCGTCGGCCATGCCATTGAGTAGCTCGAGCGTATGCGGCCGCTTCAGGTTGCGGGCCTGCTGGACGTGGGCCCAGACGACGGCCTTGGGGTCGTCTGCCTGGCCGTCGGCAGGGTGGCCGCGGCCTAGAAGTCGATCAACCACGGGGTGCCTCTCCTCGAGACCCAGCGGCCTCGCCGTTGTGTGAATCGCCGTTGTGGGAATCGCCGTTGTGCGAATCACCGTTGTGCGAATCACCGTTGCTATCGCCGCTCAGGACTCCGGTCAGGGCGGAGAGAAGGGAGCGCGGGCTGAAGCCAGGAGCTGCGACTGGTTCAATCGCACCGGGCACGGCCGGGGCCATCAGGAACCCAAGCAGGGCGATGATTTCATCACGGAGCTTGGAGCGGGCGACGATCCGATCCACGAACCCATGACTGAACCAGAACTCCGCCCGCTGGTAGCCGGCCGGCAACTCCTCGCCGATGGTGCCCGCGGAGACGCGGTCACCGGCGAAACGGATCATGGCATTCGGCTCGGCGATGTTGACGTCGCCGACGACCGCGAACGAGGCAAAGACGCCGCCGGTGGTTGGATCGGCGAGGACCGAGATATATGGGACCCGGGCAGCCTTGACGCGCTCGACGACGCTCATCGTCTTGACGAGCTGCATCAGAGCGTAGGTGCCCTCCTGCATGCGCGCGCCGCCGGACGAGGCGACGATGATCAGCGGGATGCGCTCCTCGATCGCGGCCTCACCGGCTCGCGTGACCTTCTCACCGACGACCGCACCCATCGAACCGCCGATGAAGCCGAAGTCCATGACGCACAGCGAGACGGGCTTGCCGCCCATGGCCGCCAGGCCCCACACGGCCGCGTCCTTCAGGCCGGTGGTCAGCTGGGCAGCGACGAGCCGGTCCGGATAGGCCTTGAGGTCGACGAAGCCCAGGGAGTCCACCGGGGCAAGGTCGGCGTCTCGCTCCACGAACGTGCCGCTGTCGACGAGCTGCGCGATCCTCGTCTTGGCCGCAATTCGGAAGTGGTGGCTGCAATTCGGGCAGACCCGGAGAGTCTTGTCGAGCTGCTTGTTGAACAGCATTTCCGCGCACCCGGGACATTTGGTCCAGAGGTCTGGTGGGTAGGCGTCGCGACGTGGGCGGAACGGCAATCTGATCGGCATCAGGACACAACCCCAAGGATTTCGTTGATAACCCCGGATCGACGACGGCCGGAGGTTGGGTGAGAGTGGCGCCAGGCGACGTATACCGCGCCCAGAGAGATAGCTGCCGAGGCGACGCCGACGCCGCCCACGATGAGCGGCCGCCGTGGATGAGCGGCCACATCTGGAAGGCCGCGCACGACCGTGGCAGAAGCGACGGACTCCGCGGCCGCGGCACCGACTGCTCCGGCGGCATCGACGCCCCGGAACGCGGCCAGAGTTCCGCCCGCGACGGGCGCCTGCGGCAGCTCGGCCGGCAAACCGGCCTTCAGCCTGTCCGCCGCGGCGGCGAGACGGGCAGCCAGGGCTTCCTCAAATCGGAAGGATGGGTGGACGCGTACCAAGCCGGCGCGCAGTTGGCGCGTGGCCAGGCGGATCGCCGGGTCCGTGGCTGTGTCTACGGGCATCTCGGCCGCACGGCGCTCGTCCGCGGCAACCAGACCATCGAGGTATCGCTCCGTGCGCCGAGCGTTTCGCGTTGCCCTGCCGAGCATCAGCTCAGCTGCCTGCGCAGGTCTTGTGCGACCGAGCGCAGGGCCCGGTGGAGCAGCACCCGAACCGCGCCTTCGGAGCGGCCCAGAACGGCAGCGATCTCGGCCGTGGACATCTCATCCACGAAGCGCAGGATTACGGCGCGGCGGCGATCCTCCGGCAGACGGGCCACGGCCTGCCAGGCGGCGCTGCCGGCTTCGCGCGCAGCCGCGGTCTCAGCCACGTCGTCCGGGGCGTGGAGTCCGATAGCGTCATCCAGCGGCGATACCGGCCGGCGGCGATCGCTGCGCCGCTCGTTGGCCACCACGTTGCGGGCGATTCTGAAGAGCCAGACTCGGAACGTGGAGATGTCCGCCAGGTCTGAGGCGACACCGGACGCGGCAGTCACGGGGCGAGACGCGATGAAGGCATCCACCCGTTCCTCGAAGCGGGGCAGGCCGGCCAGAGCCTGCATGAAGACGCGTTCGGTCGCGTCCTCCGCGGCGTGGTGGTCCCGGAGTTCGTAGAAGGCGTAGCTGTACACCTGGGCCAAATACTTCCTATACAGGGCGTCGAAACATCTCGGGTCGCGCCGGGCCGCCTCAACGAGACCGCGGTCGCGATCTAGCCGGGCAGGACGGGCGCCCTCTTCCGAAGTAGCCAACACCGGGCGGCTCAATTCGTTACACCCTCAACCCGGGAGCCGGCGCCGCCGGAGCCTCGCCCGCGGCAGCCGGCGCCGCCGGAGCCTCGCCCGCGGCAGCCGGCGCCGAGCGGAGCCTCGCCCGCGGCAGCCGCGGGAGCCGGGCCGTCGGCGTCCATTCGCACGTGAACGACCTCGCCGGCCAGCAGTTCGCGCTCCGCCGCACCAGCGGGCTCTCGCTCGTCGGCCACCAGCAGAGCCCCCGTGGCGCCGTCCACGCCGACGGCCTTGACCACCTCTGAGGAGCCGTCGGGCATGTCGATGCGGACCACTCTGCCCGTCGTAATCTGGCGGTCGTGCCAGCCGGCAACGTCGAAATGGCCGTCGCGCAGGCCGAGGACTCGCGGCTCCAGGTGCGACAGGAAGGCCTCGAGCAGACCCTCGGCCGAGACCGGCTGGCCGCGAGAGGCCTCGCGCAGGCTCGTCATGGAATCGGCCAGCTCGGGCGGGAATTGGGCGCGCGGCCAGTCAACGTTCGTGCCAATGCCGATGACGGCCAGGGGGTCCGCGGTGCCGGCTCCCTCGCTCTCGCCGAGGATGCCCGCCACCTTCCGAAGGCCGCCGTCCGGAGCCTCAACGACGATGTCGTTGGGCCATTTGAGCTTGAGCATGCCGATGGGCAGCCCGGCCAGGTCCTCGGCGGCGTCAATCATGGCCAGGGCCACGACTGCGGACAACCGCCAGGCACGATCGGGCGCCAGGTAGCTCGGCCGGAAACCCAGTGAGAGCAGCAGCGCGGCCCCGCTCGGCGCAACCCAGGCGCGACCGGACCGCCCGCGTCCGGCCGTCTGCTCGTCGGTGACGGCCACGCACACCTCGGCGGTTCCTTCGGCCAGCCAGGTTCGAACGATGTCGTTGGTCGAGGGAGCCGACTGGAACCGCTCGTGTCGCGAGAGGAACGCGACCCGCGTCGCGCTTGACTGCATCGAGACACGCCGCGTCGCGCTTGACTGCATCGGGACACGCTTCGTCGCGCTTGACTGCATCGGGACACGCTTCGTCGCGCTTGACTGCATCGGGACACGCCTCGTCGTCACGCGCCCGTCTTTAATGCCCCCCCGGATCCCTCCGCCTCGGCCTCACCGGCGACCAGCGGCTCCGGCTCCTCGAGTGCGAAAGCCTTGTGGAGCGCCCGGATGGCCGTCTCGACCTGATCCTCGGCGATCATGCAGGTGATGCGGATCTCCGATGTCGAGATGATCTCGATGTTGACGCCGGCCTCGGCGAGCGTCGCGAACATCTTTGAGGCGTAGCCCGGGGCATTCTGAATCCCGGCACCGACGATGGAGACCTTGGCCATGGCCGAGTCGGTCGTCAGCTCGCGGAAGCCCAGCTCCCGAACGATCGGCTCCAGGATGCGCTTGGTCTTCGCGAGATCGCCGCGAGTGATGGTGAAGCTCAGGTCTGTCGTGCCGTGGTGGCCGACGTTCTGAACGATCGTATCGACGTTGATACCGGCTTCGGCGAGGGGCGCGAAAACGGCATGGGCGACACCGGGCCGGTCCGGGACCTCAACGAGGGTCACCTTGGCCACGTTGCGGTCGTGGGCCAGGCCGCGAACCTTGTTGCGCTGCTCCACGAACGGATCCTCCTTGATGAGCGTGCCGGGTACGTCCTCGAACGAGCTCAGCACCTCGATGACGACGTTGTTGACCCAGCCGAGCTCTACGGCCCGAACTTGCATGACCTGGGCGCCCTGGTGAGCCAGCTCCATCATCTCCTCGTAGGAGATGACAGACAACTGGCGGGCGTCGGGGACGAGCCGCGGATCGGCTGTGTAGATGCCCCGAACGTCGGTGAAGATCTGGCAGCGTACGGCGTTGAGAGCGGCAGCCAGGGCGACGCCACTGGTGTCCGAACCGCCTCGACCGAGAGTCGTGATTTCAGAGAGAGTCGGGTCGTGCTTGCTCTGACCCTGGAAGCCGGCCACGATAACGACGCGGCCGGCGGCCACCTCGCTTTCGATCCGACTCGGATCTATGCCCGCGATGCGCGCCTTGCCGTAGTTGCCGTCGGTGGTGATGCCGGCCTGGGCTCCGGTGAGCGCTATGGCGGGCACGCCCAAGGCATGCAGGGCCATCGAGACGAGCGTGGCACTTTGGTGCTCGCCGGTCGCTAGAAGCATGTCCAGCTCGCGCGGATCCGGGTCGTCTGTGATGGCGCCGGCCAGGGCAAGCAGCTCGTCGGTGGTATCGCCCATTGCCGAGACCACGACCACCAGGTCGCAGCCGGTCGCCCGCTCACGGGCGATGCGCGCGGCGACGCGCCTGATTCGGTCGGCGTTGGCTACGGACGAGCCACCGAACTTCTGGACTACGAGGGGCTTAGACATGGCCCGCATTCTATCAGCCGAACGGCCCTGCCTCGGGTACTGACATCGCCAGGCCGGCTGTGCGACCATTCGCGAGCGCGAGGGCTCGCGCCGGCCACGGAGGATTCGATGTTCAGGCGACGAGATCCGAACTCAAATGACGAAGACCCTTCGGGCGAGGCTCCTGCGGGCGAGGCTCCTGCGGGCGAGGCTCCTGCGGGCGAGGCTCCTGCGGGCGAGGCTCCTGCGGGCGAGGAACTCGAGGAGCTGCCGGAGGATATGACGGCAGACCTGGACTCCCAGGCCGCCGAGTACTTCGCCGATAACGACGTCTGGATGTACGGCCCCAACGCCGCGGCCGTCCTGGAGATCCTCGATTGGCTCGAGGAGATCGTTCCGTCCGAGGCCCGACCGCTCGCCGCAGCCTGGCTGGCCATTCCAAAATCCGACCGCGACCGAGCCAGGAAAGCCGCCCACAAGATTGCCGAGGATGACCTCGAGATAGGCCGGCATCTGCAGCTGGCTCGCGAGGCCGTGACGACCTGGATGGCGGTGGCGGCGGCGTATCCGGACTTCGTGAGTGCCGAGCCGGATTGGGCCCGGCTGTGCGGCCAGGCCGCCGAGGCCGCGCTCGACGCCGCGACGGCCGTGATCCTCGAGGGCAGGCTGGAAGAGATGCACTACGAGGCGCTCCTGGAGCCGTGGTCGGAGACGACGGCCCAGCTGGACGCCGCGGCGGAAGCCGCCTCCCTCGATGGCGGAGGCGGTGCACTCGAGGAAGAACTTGATGAGGAGGGGGACGAGGAGGTGTTCGAGGGCGAGTTCGGGCCCAACTCGAACGAGGTGGTCGACTTTATGAACCGCCTCTGGCTCCTCGCGCCCGAGCAAATCGGCCGTTTGGTGACCGGCTGGCAGGACGCCCCGCGCGACGAACTCAAGATCGCTCATGAAGCCGTCCAGGAGGTCGCGGACGAGAATCCCGAGTGCCGCGAGCAGGTCCGCGCCGCCCAGGAGAAGCTGGCCCCGTGGCTCAACAGCGGGCGCGTGGCCGAGACGGCAGGCATCCTCGGTCAGACCGGGCAGGGCGACATGCGCAAGATGGCCGGGCCGGCTCTGGCCGACGCAATGGCCGCGCTCGTACTAGGAGACCTGCTAGAGCCCGCCGACGCCGAGACGCTCTATGCGCCCTGGTACAACATCATGGGTGCCCCCGAACTGCCGGAGTCAGCCCCGGTTGGGAAGATCAACAAGGCGTCGAAGCCCGCCAAGCCGACCAAGCCGACCAAGCCGACCAAGCCCGACAAGCACGCCGCCGCTCCTAAGGGCAAGAAGAAGGCCAAGAAGAAGTAGGGCTCGATGTTCAGACGTAAGCAGACGGGCAAGGGCAAGCCGGAGGCCAATCGGCTGAGCAACGAGGCCGAGCCGAACATGCTCAGCTGGGGTGCCTCCGATGCTCAGACCGCCGAGGGCGAGGACCTCGAGCTCGACGACGAGTTCGATGAGGACCTGGACGACGAGGCCGAGGACGACGCCCCAGAAGCCATAGCCCGCCGCCAGGCCGAGTTCGAGGCCGAAATACAACGTCAGGCCGAGGAGTTCGGGCTGGCAACCGACGATCCTCAGGCCATCTATGGGCCCAACGGCGAGAGCGTCGCGGCCGTGCTTGAAGCCCTTGATGAGATCGACCCCGAAACGGCAGAGCAGCTCGCCGACGCCTGGTACGCAGTGGACGCTAACGAGCGCGACGTCCTGGACCGTATCCTGCAGCGCCGCCATCGCGGCGGGAAGCACCACTACGAGCTGTCGGCGGCGGAGGATTCCGTCGCCGCCTGGTTGGTCGCGCAGAAACCGGCCGGTGACGAGGAAACGGCGGTCGCGCGAATAGTGGCCGCGGCGGCCCGAGACGCGGTGGACGCCTTCATCCTCGACGACGAGCTGGACGACGTTGACTACGAAACCCTGTCCGGTCCGTGGCTCGCGGTCATGGGATCGGAAGATGCCGAGGCGGAAGATGCCGAGGCGGAAGGTGGTGTAGTGGCCGGCAAAGTGGCCGGCAAAGCTGCCGGCAAAGTGGCCGCCGGAGACGCGCCCGACTCCGAGGGCGGGGGCGAATTTGGGCCCAACACGCCGCTCCTGATGGAGATGTTCGAACGGCTGCGCGGGCTAACGATTGACGACCTAGTGAAGATCGAGAGGGTCTGGAAGGCAACCGACCGAGAGGATCGCAGGGCCGCCCATCGGGCCGTGGAAGAGACCGTCCGGGAAGACCACGCCTGGCGCGACCAGGTCAAGGTGGCTCAGGAAGAGATCGTCAAGTGGGCCTCGGCGCGGCAGGGTCGCCAGGACTTCGTTCCGCCCCTCGTCGATTGCGTGGCGGCCCTGGTTCTGGCGGACATTCTCGAACGCGAAGACGCCGAAACGCTCTACGAGCCCTGGGCGACGGCGGTTGGCGAGCCCAAGCTGCCAACGTATGAGGACGATGAGGACGGCAACGAGGAATGAAGCAATCGATTGTCGCCCTGGACATGGAGGGCGTCCTGACGCCCGAAATCTGGATCGCCGTGTCCGAAAAGACGGGCATCCCGGAATTGCGCCGCACCACCCGCGATGAGCCGGACTACGACAAACTCATGCGCGGGCGCCTGGCCATCCTGGACGAGCATGGATTGAAGCTGTCGGACATTCAGAATGTCATCGGCACGCTGCGGCCCCTGCCCGGCGGAAAGGAGTTTCTGGATGAACTGCGTTCGTTCGTGCAGGTCGTAATCCTGTCCGACACGTTCGAGCAGTTCGCCGTTCCCCTGCTCCACCAACTCAATTGGCCGACCCTCCTGTGTCACCGGCTGATTGTCGAGAACGACCACATCGTGGACTATCAATTGCGCATCCGGGAACAGAAGCGCGAAGCCGTGGCCGCGTTCAAGCGGATGAACTATTACGTCATCTCCGCGGGCGATTCCTTCAACGACATCGCCATGCTCAGCGAGGCCCACGAAGGGATCCTGTTTCGCGCGCCCGAGGTTGTGAAAGGGCAATTCCCCCAGTTCCCAGCCGTCGAAACCTACGCCGACCTGATGGGGCTGATCAAGCGAGAGATGGCGTAGGCAGGCGGCTCGTTCGCGCTCGGGCGGGCCGATCCGTCAGCGCGCGGGCGTTGCCTTCTGGTCCAACTTGCCTGGAGCGAGAGTTGGCCATCGGATCGGGGCCGTGCGGCGGATGGTAGGGCGGCGGGAGACCGTCAGGGCGTAGGAGTCACGCTCAGGGGTAGGACCCACGAGCAGCCGATCACCGATTCGGGGTGGTCATTGCCCTCCCGTCTATTCCAACTCCCAGGTGAGGCAAGTTGGACTGGATGACCCGATCAACGGCCCCGCCTGAGCCGCGACCTACCAGCCCAGAGCCGCATGACGCCTGCGGTTGTCGGCGCCGATTCGTGGATTGCGAACGCGCCGCCGGCGGTTCGTTCGGCCGTCTCGGGGTCCTTGAGGCCGTGGCGCATCAGGCTTCTTGTGCGCCGAGCGACTTGACCATCGTCAGCCGACTACCGTCGCGGCCGACGACCTGGAAACCCGCGCGTTCGTATAGCCGAAGAGCAGGGTTCCGAGCATTCACCGTCAGGCTGACGGCGGTGTGACCTACATCGGACGCGGCCCGGGCGAGACCGTCGAGCAGACGCGCTCCGACACCTCGTGCCTGGTGCTTTGGTGCGACCGCGATCGCCAGCTCCGGGAGCGCGCGACCCTCGGCGTCTCGCGCCAACACGTCGGCCAGTACCCGACACCACGCCGCACCAAGACGCTCACCGTCGTGCCACGCGATCACCCCGACGTCACCCTGACACCCCCAACCCTCCAGCCACCGCGTGACGCGAGGCATCTGGGACGCCCCTTCGGGGAGCGGGCCGGGCGGGAACGCGGCCAGCAGCATCATCTCGGCGAGAAAGGGCAGGTCGGCAGCAGAGACGGAACGAAGTTCCATGTGCTCCACTTCGCTGCCAGCCGAGGCCGTGGCCCGTTCCGCCTACCAGCCCAGAGCCCGCATAACGCCGGCCGTGGTCGGGGCGGCTTCGATGATCGCGCCGGCGCCGCCGGCAGTTCGCTCGGCCGTCTCAGGGTCCTTGAGGCCGTGGCCCGTGAGGACGCAGACGATCGTGGCGTCGCGGTCGATCCGCCCGGCCGCCGCGAGCTTGCAAACACCCGCCAGGCTCGCCGCCGAAGCGGGCTCGCAGAAGATTCCCTGGCTCGCCGCCAGCTCGCGATACGCCGCCACGATCTCATCGTCCGTGACCGCCTCGATGAGTCCACCGGACTCGTCGCGCGCGGCCTCGGCCCTCTTCCAGCTCGCCGGATTGCCGATGCGGATGGCCGTGGCGATCGTCTCGGGGTGCTCGATCGGGTGGCCCAGCACGATCGGCGCGGAGCCGGCCGCCTGGAAGCCGAACATGCGCGGCTTGGCGCTGATGCGCCCTGCGGCTTCGTACTTATTGAAGCCTCTCCAGTAAGCGGTGATGTTGCCGGCATTACCGACCGGGAGCGCCAGGATGTCGGGCGCCGTGCCGAGATCGTCGCAAATCTCGAAGGCGGCCGTGGTCTGGCCGTCGATCCGGTACGGATTGAGGTGGTTCACGAGCGTGACCGGACGCTCCTTCTGTTCCGCCATCTCGCGGACGACGGTCAGCGCCTGGTCGAAGTTGCCGTCCACGGCAATGACTTTCGCCCCGGCGACGATGGCCTGGATCAGCTTGCCCAGTGCGATCTTGCCCTTGGGCAGAACGACGATCACTTCCAACCCGGCAACCGCCCCGTATGCGGCAGCCGAGGCCGAGGTATTCCCGGTGGAAGCGCAGATGACCGCCTGCGCACCTTCTTCGACGGCCTTGGAGATGGCCATGACCATGCCCCGGTCCTTGAATGAACCGGTCGGGTTCGTGCCCTCGTACTTGACGTACAGGTTGGGCACGCCGATCCGCGCCCCGATGTGGTCGATCCGAACCAGGGGCGTGCTGCCCTCACCGAGGGTGATGATCGGAGTGGCATCGGTGACGGGCAGGAACTCGCGATAGCGCTCGACCAGGCGCGGCCGGGCTGGGTATCGGGCGACGATCGGGCCGTTGGCGGGTGATGTGGGCACTTTGGGGCTCCGGCTACGAGGTCAGGATCGGGTAGATGGGCACGTCGCGATCGTCGGAGATGAGCGGCGCGATGGCCTCACGGACTTCGGCGAGGGGCATCGGCCGGGTTTGGACCGCGACCCAGGCTCGGCTGCGGTGGCGTGGCACGCTCGAGGGCGGCGGGGCGGCCACTGCCTCGGCGAGACGGCCGGGGACCTCGTCCGGCAGAACGCCCGGCAGGCAGACGTACCACGGTCGGCGCACCGTGGCGCGATCATCGGCCAGGGTGACAAGCTGGAGGGCCGCGGGCGGCAGATCCGCCCACGTACTGAGGCCGCTGCGGACGACTTCGAGCAGGTCCGCCAGGACGGCGCTGCTGGTGGCCGAGCCTCCGGCGCCGGGGCCCTCAAAGCTGACTCGACCGACCGGGTCGGCGTCGACCTCGAGGCGGTTGAGAACGCCGTCGGTTCTGCCGAGCGGGGTCCCAACCGGCACGGCCGAAGCCACGACGGAGCCGGCCAGGCCGAAGTGGGGCTCAGCTGTACCAGGTGTGCTGGCCGTGGCGATGAGGCGAATGGCGAGGCCCAGAGCCACGGCGCCGGCGATGTCGGCGGACGAAACGCCCGTGATGCCGGGCTTGCCGTCGCCGCGCAGGGACGGCGGGCAGGCGATGATCGAGTCGATCTCCGGCCACGCTCCAAAGGCGAGGCGAGTCAGGACGGCCAGCTTGTTGGCGGCGTCATGCCCTTCGACGTCGGCGCTGGGATCGCGCTCGGCGTAGCCCTGGGCCTGGGCGGCGGCGAGGACTTCTTCGTAGGTCCGCTTGGCCTGCATCATCTCGGTCAGGATGAAGTTGGTGCTGCCGTTGACGATGCCCCGCACCCGGCGGATGTGGTTGGCGGCCAGGCCGCGGGCGATCGTGTCCAGGACGGGGGTTCCGCCGCAGACGGCCGCCTCAAATCGCAATGCCACGGCCTTCGACCGGGCGATCGTTTCCAGCTCGAGGCCAGAGTGCGCGAGGACCGACTTGTTGGCGGTGACCACGGGCTTACCCGCGTTGAGGGCATCGGCGATGAAGGTCCGGGCCGGCTCGTTGCCACCCAGCAGTTCCACGATCACATCCACGTCGTCGCGGCGGATCACGGACGCGGCGTCGGGCACGATCAGATCGCGGGGCATGCCACGGTCTACCGCGCCCTCGACGTTCATGTCGGCTATCACGGCCAGTTCCAGCATCCGGCCGCAGGCTGGGCCGATCCGCCGGTCTGGGCTGCGCAGGAAGCCGCGGGCCACCTCAGCGCCGACAGTGCCCACACCGAGGATCGCGACGCGTACGGGTCGTTGCTCGGAGGGCATAGGCTCGTGGTACTGGGGCCAGCGGGGCCGAGATGGCGCCACAGCCGACGGTGATGGACGTGAGTGCGTCGTCCAGGAATGGTAACCGAGGCGCCGCCCATCGTGATCATGACCGCGGTCCCCCAGACGATCCGCTCCGTCCGCTACACTCGCCGCCATGACGACCGAAGCCCCCGCCCCCAAGCCCGCCGCTCGCGCCTCGAGCCTGCCCGCCAAGCCGCGCATCTTCAGCGGCATCCAGCCCAGCGGCGTCACCCATCTGGGCAACGATCTCGGCGCGATCCGCAACTACGTCGCGCTCCAGAACCGCGGTGCGGTCGAGGGCTTCGAGACGATCTACTGCATCGTGGATTACCACGCCCTCACGAGTTCCCACGATCCGGTGGTGCTGCGCCTCCGAACGCTCGAGATGGCGGCCTCGCTGATCGCTTTGGGCCTTGACCCGGACAAGTGCACGCTCTTCGTGCAGTCGCACCGGCCCGAGGTGACCGAGCTGTGCTGGCTCCTCAACACGGTGACGCCGGTCGGCTGGCTGCTGCGCACGCCGACGTACAAGGAGAAGCGGGCCGACCAACCCGATGATGTCAACCACGGCCTCCTAACCTACCCCGTTCTCCAGGCCGCGGACATCGTCATCTATAAGGCATCGCTCGTGCCCATAGGCAGGGACCAGGCCCCGCATCTAGAACTGAGCCGCGAAATCGTGCGCGCCTTCAACGCCCGATACGGCCAAACCTTCCCCGAGCCGCACGCCGTCTACACGGAGGCGCCGGTCGTCCTGGGCACGGATGGCGTCAAGAAGATGAGCAAGTCGGTCGGGAACACCATCGAGATCCTGGCCGAGCCGGACCTGATCCGGAAGCAGATCATGTCGATGGTCACCGACACCCAGCGAATCCTCCGCTCCGATCCGGGGCGGCCGCAGGTCTGCAACGTCTGCCAGATGCACCGCCACTTCGGCGACGATTACGAGGAGATCTGGGAGGGCGAACGAACGTCCCGCACGGGCTGCGTCGACACCAAGAAGCTCCTCGCCCAGCGAATCATCGACCACTACGCCCCGGCTCGGGAGACCTACCGCGAGTTGATCGCCGATCCGATCCGACTCGGCCGCATCCTGGACGCGGGCGCCGAGCGTATCCGCCCCATCGCCGAGGCCACGATGGCCGAAGTTCGAGAACGAATGGGGCTGCGCTAGCCGCTCGCCCAAGGCGACCCGCGCGGCGTACCATCTCGACGATGAGCGATCAGGCCGCCACCACGACATCCACTTTGAATCCTCGCCAGCAGGGCTGGCTGACCGCGTTGCTGATCGTGGCGACGCTGACCTTCGCCTTCGTCGTCGTCGACTACGTCTCCAAGTGGATCATGTTCTTCGGCGACGTGATCATGGTCTTCTTCCTGGCCTGGCTGCTCGCCTTCATCCTTAGTCCGCTTGCCAGCGCCCTGGTCCATTTGTTCCCGCGTTTGCCGCGGGCACTGGCCGTCATCCTGGTCTACACCCTCCTGATCGGCCTCCTTGTCGCGGCCATCCTGCTGGTAGCCCAACAGCTCTACACATCGATCAACAACCTGGTCAGCCAATGGCCGTCCGGCCAGCATCTACGCGACACTCTCCAGCCCTGGCAGGACCGCCTGAACTCCGTTGGTGGCAGCCAGATCAGCCTCTACGACCAGGTCAACCTCCTACTGGACAACATCAAGAACGGCGCGGGCCAACTCGCCAAGCCGCTCGGCGAAGTCGCCGTCGCCAGCCTCGGCGTCTTCGGCAACCTGCTTTTCGTGTTCTTTCTGTCGCTCTACATGGCGGTTGATCGAGATCGAATAGTCAGGTTCCTCTTCCGTCTGGTGCCGCCCTCGTACACCGAGCAAGCCAAGCTGCTCGAGCACAGCGTGGCCCGATCCTTCGGCGGCTTCCTGCGCGGGCAGGCTCTCTCAGGCGTGATCTACGCCGCCGTCTCGATGGCCGCAAGTGTCCTCTTGGGCCTGCCATACATGCCGGTCACGGCCGCCTCGTCCGGCGTGCTGCAGGCCATCCCCTTCTTCGGCCCGTTCATCTCGTGGCTGCCGCCCGTGCTGGTGGCCATCTTCTTCGCGCCCGAGGCCGTCCTGCCCGTGTTGATCATCATGATCGCCGGCTGGTTCGTGCTGATGAACGTCATCCAGCCGCGACTGATGTCGCAGGCGGTTGGCCTCCACCCGGTGGTGGTTCTTGGTTCTGTCATGGTCGGATCCAAGCTCGCGGGTATCCCCGGCGCCATTTTTGGCATTCCCGTGGCCGCGGTCATCGCCTCGTTCTTCTTCTACTACCTCGGCCGGAACGACACGGGCTCCGTGACCCTGCGCGCCGCGCGGCGTGTCGAGGAGCGCGAGGGACGGCCCGTGCGCGTCCCACGGCTCCCCCAGGCCGGGCGGGATCAGGAAGTGGACTCGGCAGCGGCGCCTGATGCGCGGCCCCGCGTGGATCGCCACCGCATGGCTCGGGCCAAGTCCACGGCGCCTGCGGACGAGTCAGGTCCTACGCCTTCGGAACCTTGACGAGAGCCGCGACGATCGAAGCGCCGCCTCAAGTCAGATCCTTTAGGACTTGGGAACTTTGACCATGGCTGCGACGATGCTGGCGAACGTCGCCTGAGTCACCCCGGTGCCCTTCGCCGTGTAGCCGTGAGCGGTCCCGGCACCGACGTAGATCGCGAAGCCAAGGCCCGGGCCGAGCGTATCAAGCGAGCCGCTGAGATCGCCAAACTTGGCCGAACCGATGACCTTGTCGTGCGGCGAGCAGGCGATTCCGCTGGTAATGCAGAAGGCACCTTCCTGAATGGCGACCGTAGCCCCAGCCGGCCCTGTATACGAAACATTGAGCACGCCGCCGCTGGGCTGCGTGTAGTTCCCGCTGGCCAGGATCCAGCCGCTGGGCAGAGCCGCGCAGTAGACCTGGAATGTGAGCTTGTTGGCTGCGTCCGCGAAGAAGGCCTTGTTGTCGGCGTCACCGGAGCAAGCACTCGCGGGTCCGCCTGAAGTGACCGGCGCGGGCGTGGGGGTCGCACTTGGCGCGGCAGAGGGCGTTGCCGATGCAACCGGGGTATCGGTTGGAACGGGCATCAGCGTCGGCGAGGGCGTGGGGGTAGCCACCGGCGTTGGACTAGCGGTCGGAGCCGGCGTGGCCGTGGTGTAGACGATTCTCTGCGTTGGGGCGTCAGCGCTGCACGCGGCCACGGCAATCAGAAGGGCCGACGCTGCCGCAACCATCGCCGAGGCGCGAATTCTTCGAAAGTTCATGGGGTACACCTTGGTTGTTCACGTTACCCCCCCCGTCTCGCGGTCAGGCAAAGACGGCGGGAAGCAATCTCCAGCAGATCGCCTGCTCCGATGTTAGCCGGAATCAGGCAGGGACGGCCGGCTGAGCAGTGAAGATGGACACCTGCGCCGCCTCGGGGAGCATCACGCCCAGGATTTTCTGCAGGGCGAGGACGTGAACGCAAGAACCCCAACTCTCGAAGAAGTGGCAGGTGCAGTGCCAGGCTTCGCTGTCAAGTCGAACCGTGTGCGTGTCGTTGTCGCCCTTAAACGTAACCGCGAGCTGTTCGAATGAGATCCGATCAAGCTCGCGGGCGTAGCGGTTCGCCTTTTCAACCTTGCCGATGAGTGAGCTGTGCATCGCCGATAGCCCTCCGTCGCCCTGCATTGCCCCGAAGAGTTCACTGCCCCGCCACGGGGTGGCTACGGCGGGCAGCTACGCTCCCACTGTACAGCTGCGAGCCGATGGCGGCGGTGCTGTTTCAGTAGTGATTGATGACATCATTTCGACTACCTCGGCCGGCCCGCCTGAGCTCGGTCCGACACGCCCGGATGACTCAGGAACCACGGACGATCGCCTCTCCCGCGGCCAGGTTCGAGTCCACCGCGGCGGCCGAAACGGCCTCCGTATACACGCGCACGAGAGGCTCCGTGCCGCTGAAGCGGACGAGGAGCCACGACCCATCATCGGCGAAGAACTTGAAGCCGTCGTTGGTCGAGAGCGTCTGCGTCCGAACGACCGGCCGACCGGCCAGCTCGGTCGGAGCCTTCTGGGGCAGCTCGACCAGGAGCCGATCTTTGAGGGCCGGATAGACCGCCCGATCGAAATGGACGTCCACGCGGCGGTAGCTGGACGGTCCCGCGATCTCGTGCAAATGGGCGATCGCCTTCGAGACGGGCCACCGCCCCGCATCCTTCTCGCACAGGAAGAGATCGAGCAGCATCAGGTCGGCGAAGATGCCGTCGCGCTCCGGCAGGTGCATCCCGAAGCCGAAGCCGCCCGACTCCTCGCCGCCCATCATCGCCCCGGTCTCGATCATCTTGGGCCCGACATACTTGAAGCCGACGGGAACCTCGTAGACCTGCACGCCATAGCGCTCGCCCAGCCGCTCCGCCATCGACGTCTCGTTGACCGTCTTGACGACCGGTGCTCGCAGGCCCCGATGCTCGACCAGGTAGTACATGAGCAAGGCATAGATCTGGAGAGTGGTTATGAATGTGCCGCGTTCATCCGCTGCGCCGGATCGATCCGCGTCGCCGTCGAGGAGCAAACCCAGGTCGTAGCGGCCGCCTGCGATCGTCCGGAGCGCCTCGTCCACGTTGGGCGGGATCGGCTCGGGATTGACGCCGCCGAAGTACGGGTTGCGCTCGGAATGCAGCTCGGTGACGCGGATCCGACCACCGGCGAGCAAACGCGGGATCCACGTCGCTCCGGAGCCGAAGAGCGGATCCACGAGCAAATCCAGGTCCGCGGCGCGGAGGCGGTCCAGATCCAGGTTTGTTCCGATGAACGTGCGATAGGCGTCGAACGAGTCGTAGCGCTCGACCAGGCCGGCCGCCTCGGCATCAGCGAAAGGCCGGCTCTCGATGGGCTTATCGGCACCGGCGGCGATGCGAGCCTCTATGTCGGTCAACATTTCCGGCCCGCCGGCCGCGCCCGTGGGCGATTTGATCTTGAAGCCGTTGTCGGTCCAGGGGTTGTGGCTGGCAGTGATGACGATGCCGGCCGCGGCCTTGCGCTGGACGACTTCAAACGACGACATCTGCGTCGGCACGGCATGGTCGGCAAAGACGACCGGGATGCCGTGGCCCAGCACGACTTCGGCCGCGGCGGCGGCGAAGTGCTCGCTGGCGAACCGCCTGTCGTAGGCGATGACGATGCCGCGGGACTGATCTCCGGCAGCGATCACATATTCGGCCACGGCCTGGGCGCAGCGTCGAACGTTGGCGAACGTGTAGTCGTCGCCGATCTTCGCGCGCCAGCCATCGGTGCCGAAGACGATCTGCGTGGCGCTCAAAGCTTCTTCTCCTCGTTGGCGGCGGGCGACCGGCCGCGTCTCGCCATCTCTTCGGCGATCTGTCGGACCTCTTGGGATCGATCTGCCGCACAGATAAGTAGGGCGTCAGGAGTGTCGACAACGATCGTGTCCGTCAATCCGATCGTGACGACGAGCCGATCGCCGGCGAGAACCAATGTCTCGACCGAACCGAGGTCTCGACGATTGCCCAAGCCGATGGTAGTGCCGTCCGGCTGATTCCCAGACCGGGCCTGCCAGACATCCCGCAGGGCGGCCCAACTGCCCAGATCGCTCCAGCCCACGGACATGGGGACCACGGCCACCGCGCCCTCGATGGACGCCGGCTCCATCACCGCGTAGTCGATGGAAGTGGCGCGGATGGCCGGATAGGCGGTTTCCAGGTCGTGGGATGTACCGCTCGCGGCGATGGCGCGGATCGGCTCCAAAATGTCCGGAGCGTGACGGGCCAGACGTTCGCGGATGGTCGCCCTCGTCCAGGCGAAGATGCCCGCGTTCCAAGACGCCAGGCCGGTGGCAAGCAACTCGACCGCTCGTTCCTTCGTGGGCTTCTCCACGAAGCGCTCAACGGAGAAGACCGGATGACCCAGGACCGCTCGAGCCGGCGGCCTAGAGAGAACATAGCCGTAGCCCGTCTCCGGACTGTCTGGGCTGACTCCGAGCGTTACCAACGAGCCGTCCCGAGCCACCTCGGCGGCGGCGGCCAGGGCGGCCCTGAACCCGGCCTCGTCGGCGATGTGAGCATCGGCCGGCAGCACGAGCATGACCTCATCGCCGGGCCGACCTATGACCTCAGCGGCCAGCGCCACGGCCGCCGCTGTATTTCGGCCGATCGGCTCGCCGATTACGTTGGCCGAGGGAATCGCCGGCAGCTGCTCCGCTACGAGGCCGAGGTGCCTCCGATCCACGACCACGTAGACGTCCCGCGGCTCCACGAGCGGCGCCAGTCGGGCCACCGTCCGCTGGATCAGCGTCTCCTCACCGAGGAGCCGCAGGAACGGCTTAGGGCATTCAGGCCGGCTCAGCGGCCAGAGCCTGGTCCCTCCACCGCCGGCGAGAACGACCGCGTACACGCCAGCTAGCGCCCGGCCGCATCCGGCATGGCGACACCGCACTCGTCCGCGAGCTGGGCCGCCTTGTTGGTCCGCTCCCACGGGAAGTCGTAGTCGGTCCGGCCGAAGTGGCCGTAGGCCGCCGTCGGCTGGTAGATCGGCCGGCGCAGGTCGAGGGCCTCGATGATCCGCGACGGGCGCAGGTCGAAGTGCTTCTTGATTGCGGCCAGGAGCTTCTCGTCGGAGACCTTCTCGGTGCCGTAGGTTTCGATGGAGATTGAGACCGGTTGGGCGACGCCGATGCTGTAGGCAAGCTCGATCTCAAAGCGATCGGCCAGGCCGGCAGCAACAATGTTCTTGGCAATCCAGCGGGCCGCGTAGGCGGCGGAGCGGTCGACTTTCGTCGGATCCTTGCCGGAGAATGCGCCGCCACCGTGGCGGGCCATGCCACCGTACGTGTCGACGATGATCTTGCGGCCGGTCAAGCCGGCATCGCCCATGGGTCCGCCGATCACGAAGCGGCCCGTGGCATTCACGTGCGTAACCGGGTCCTTGACACGCAACTCGGCCGGGATGATCGGCCTGATCACCAGTTCGGTGATGTCAGAGCGGAGCTTCTCAATGGCCACGTCCGGGTCGTGCTGGGCGGCCACGACGACGTTGGTGACCCGCTTCGGCACGCCATGGTCGTACTCGACTGTGACCTGCGTCTTGCCGTCTGGGCGGAGGTACGGCAGCTGGCCGCTCTTGCGGACTTCGGCCAGGCGGCGCGCCAGGCGGTGGGCCAGGGCGATCGGCAGCGGCATGAGTTCGGGCGTCTCGCGGCAGGCGAAGCCGACCATCATGCCCTGGTCCCCGGCCCCAAGCTCCGTCTTCTTACCGCGCGTCTCGAACGCGTCGTCAACGCCCTGGGCGATGTCGGGCGACTGCTCCTTGACGGACACGAGCGTGCCGCAGGTCAGGTAGTCGAAGCCGTAATCGGCATTGGTGTAGCCGATCGCCTTGACCGTGTCTCGCACGACTGCCTGGAAATCCACGTACGTTGAGGTCGTGACTTCACCCAGGACCAGGACCAGGCCCGTTGTGGTGGCCGTCTCGCAGGCAACTCGGGCGTAGGGGTCCTCGGCCAGGATGGCGTCCAGGATGGCGTCAGAAATCTGATCGCACATCTTGTCCGGGTGGCCTTCGGTCACCGACTCGGAGGTGAAGAGGTACTGCGGATCGTCGAGAATGCTGGTCATCGTTCTCCCAGGGGCGCCCGTCCTGGCTGACGGGTGAGGGCGGGCCGATCAGGTCGCCGCCCGAAGGTTAGCATGCGGCCAGGCCCGACCTGCCGTCTCGGTTCGTCGGGACTCAAGTCCCGTGCTGCCATGAGCTCAGGTATTCGGCCTGCTCAGGCGTCAGCGGATCGAGCACGATGCCCAATGCCGCCAATTTGAGCCGCGCCACCTCGACGTCGATCTCCTCCGGAACGTCGTACACGCCGTTGGCCAGATCCTTGTGCTTGCCGCGCAGATACTCAGCGCAGAGAGCCTGATTCGCGAAGCTCATGTCCATGACCGCCGCCGGGTGTCCCTCGGCCGCGCTCAAGTTGACCAGGCGGCCCTCGGCCAGGACGTGGACCCGGCGGTCGCCGATGGTGTACTCGACGACGTTGTCGCGGACCTCGCGGACACGCTCTCCCGCCAGTTCGTTCAGGGCGGGCAGGTCGATTTCGCAATCGAAATGGCCGGAGTTGGCCATGATCGCGCCGTCGCGCATGACCTTGAAATGCTCAGCCCGGATGACGTGGATGTCGCCGGTGGCGGTGATGAAGATGTCTCCCCAGGGTGCCGCATCGCCGATCGTCATGACGATGTTGCCGTCCATGAGCGCCTCGAGGGCGCGGACCTGGTCCACCTCGACCACGGCCACCTGCGCCCCCATGCCGCGGAAGCGGGAAGCGATGCCCTTGCCGCACCAGCCGTATCCGGCAACCACCACGTGGCGGCCGGCGATGAGGAGGTTGGTGGCTCGCAGGACGCCGTCCAGGGTTGACTGGCCCGTGCCGTAGCGGTTGTCGAAGAGATGCTTGGTGAGGGCCTCGTTCACGGCCACGACCGGATAGCCCAGGGCGCCGTCGGCGGCCATGGCCTTGAGGCGAATGACGCCCGTTGTCGTCTCCTCGGTGCCGGCCAGGATTTCCGTCAGCTGGTCACGGCGCTCCTGATGGATGAGCGTCACGAGATCGCAGCCATCGTCCATCGTCATGTGGGGCCGGCTGTCGGCCGCGGCGTTGAGATGGCTGTAGTAGGTGTCGCGGTCGGCGCCGTGGCGGGCGAACGTCGAGATGCCGTACTCGGCAACCAGCGCCGCAGCGGTGTAGTCCTGAGTCGAGAGCGGGTTCGAGGCGCACAGGACCACGTCCGCGCCGCCGGCCTTGAGGGTCCGGACGAGGTTTGCCGTCTCAGTGGTGACGTGCAGGCAAGCGGCGATGCGCAGGCCGGCGAGCGGCTTCTCGCGCTCGAACCTCTCGCGGATCAAGCGCAGGACGGGCATCTCGCGCTCGGCCCACTCGATGCGGCGCTTGCCCTCGCCGGCAAGGCCAAGATCCACGACGTCGTGCTTGGGTAGGCTGCCCGTTTGAATGGCCATGCGAATCAAGACTCCTTGCGACCAAATATGCGGCGGAAGGTTCCCGACCAGCCGCTCCACGGCGGCTCAGACCGGTGAATGAGCCGCTCCTCGAATGACACGTAAACCTGGTAGCCGAGCCGTTTGTAGGCTGCCAGCGCGGGGGTGTTGTCCGCCCGAACGTTCAGTACAACCTGGTCGCAGAACCGCAGCAGGTCTGCGGTAACGGCACCGGTTACTGCGGTAGCGTAGCCGCGTCCGCGAGAATCCGTGTGAGTCATGACGTTGCCGACCACGGCCAGCCTGGCCGCCGGGCTGATCACGTGGGTGCCTGCGGCCGAGACCAGCCTGCCGCCGACACGGACTCCGTAGTAGAGGCCGTCGGTGATGGCGCTGGCCGGCAACCAGGATGCGAAGCCCAGCTGGTAGAGCCGGTTCAGGTCGCTGATCTCCACCGGCAAGAGCCGCTGCACTTCGCCGGGGGAGGGTCGGAAATGGGCCGCATCCACCCACATTCGCAGCATCGTCGGCCCAGACTCGATGCGATAGCTCGTGGCGATCGCGGCGAGATGCTCCGGTCGGGAGGCTACGTAGGCTGCCCTGGGCTTGATGACGTTGGCCAGAATGGCCTCGATGCCGGCGTTCTCGCCCAGGACGAAGATCGGCTGCGGCGAGTAGCCCGCGTACTGGAGAACGACCGCGATCATCTCGCCACCGACGAGCGCCACTCCCCAGCGGGTGCGGAGAAACTCGCGATCGTCCAAATCACACAGGGCGTAGGCCGAGAAGAGCCGGTCTCCCTCGAGGAATGCCCGGAGCATTGCCCGGTCGGAGGTCTCCTGGGCCAGGATCGTGCCACGCTCACGACGAGCGAACGCCCCGGCGGTCACCGCGGCAAACACACGAGATACTCAGTTTGGGCGCCGCTCCGCGAGCCGTTCACACAACCACCGTGGATCAGTACTGGATGACACTCGTCGTCTTGTAGCCCTGCAGGCGTTCCCGACCCTTGAGGACCACCAGCTCGACAAGAAAGGCCAGCCCGACGATCTGGCCCTGCAGCCGCTCGACGAGTTCGATGGTCCCGCGAACTGTACCGCCCGTAGCCAGAAGGTCGTCCACGATCAGAACTCGCTGGCCCGGCCGGATTGCGTCCTTGTGAATCTCAAGGGTGTTGGAGCCGTACTCCAGCGCGTACTCCACGGATATGGTTTCGGCTGGAAGCTTGCCTAGCTTTCGGACGGGAATAAGACCGGCGTTCAGCTGGTAGGCGATGGGGCTGCTGAAGATGAAGCCCCTCGACTCCATGCCCACCACCGCGTCAACGCCCAAGTCCCGATATGGCGCGATCATGAGATCGATCGCCTCGCGGTAGGCCGCCGCGTCTTTGAGCAGCGTCGTGATGTCGTAGAAGAGGATGCCCGGCTTGGGGAAGTCGGGGATCTCGCGGATCTTGGCGCGTAGGTCCTCGGCTGACATGTCGAGACGGTCCTCCTG
>CABDYO010000175.1_pt1 | contig 37489 bp, 24 predicted proteins | sample 3131971 | NCBI WGS metagenome assembly CABDYO01 (sample SAMEA5534338, study PRJEB31848) | metagenome | biome: tundra; feature: field; material: soil | place: USA | collected 2013-05 | depth 0.45 m | reverse complement strand
GCCTGCAGTCGATCCGTGAGGGCCTGCGCTTCGCTATGGACCGGCGGATCATCCTGGCCACCTTTGCCATCGACTTCGACGCCATGGTCTTCGGCATGCCGAGCGCGCTCTTCCCGCAGCTTGCCCTGACCGTCTTCAACACCGGCGCGGTGGGTTTCGGACTCCTGAACGCGGCGCCGGCCCTGGGTGCCTTCGTCGGGGCCGCGTTCAGTGGTTGGATTGGCCGCGTGCGCCGTCCGGGCCGCGGCGTGGTGGTGTCGGTGGCAGCGTGGGGCGCAGCGATCGCCGCCTTCGGCCTGCTGACCGCCAGCTTCCCACTGGCCCTGTTCTGCCTGGCCATCGCCGGTGCGGCGGACGTAATCAGCGCCGTCCTGCGCAGTTCGATCGTCCAGCTCGCCACGCCCGACCAGCTGAGGGGGCGCGTCTCGTCGATCCACATCCTGGTCGTCACCAGCGGCCCGCGGCTGGGCGACGCCGAGGCGGCGGCCGTGGCCGCTCTCGCGGGGCCTCAGTTTGCGGTCGTGTCGGGTGGCGTGTTGTGCATCTTGGGCCTGGTCGCCGTGCTCCGCCTCTTCCCGCAGCTCCTCGACTACGAGATCGCGGCAGACGCACCTTTAGGGGGCCGGTAATCGACTACACGGCCACAACGAAAAGAGCCGACTCCTTCGAGCCGGCTCCTGTGTCACTTATGGCGGGGTCCCGGGTCTACGCGACCGTGCGGCGTCGCCACATGAGCGGCAGGGCGAAGGCCACCACCGCCGCCGTCGGGGGCGCAGACGAGGGCAACGGCGACGCGGGCGATGGCGACGAGGGCGATGGCGACGAGGGCGATGGCGGCGGCGGGGTGATGCCGATCTGGAGGACGCCGTTGACCTTGACGTAATGAGACTTCCATGTGTCGTCGTGAATTACCGCGCCGGAAGCGTCCTTCACGATACGGTTCACGCTGGTGTCGTAGCCATCGGTCACGTACTCCGAGCGAAGCATCTGGCCCGGCGCGAGGCTGCTGACGTATTGCTTGCCGTCAGTAGCAGTGGTCAGATTGCTCTTGACGCCGACGGGCCAGATCACGGTCCGGTCAAGTGGCAGGCTCCAGAGCTGGAACGTGACCGAACTCGTCGAGCCGTATGTCGCCCAACTGCGGATGACAATTGGATTGGGCGTGTCGTTCGTCCACTTCAGATCGTAGGTGGTCAGGCCGTTCGAGTAGACGGTCGCGTCCTTGCCAGTCGGATACCGGCTGATGGCGTACGCATGCTGGTGGCGCTCGCCGATCTGCAGGCCGGCCCAGCCCGCGGCGTTGAACATCGTCGTGGAGGCGGAGCAAATACCGCCGCCCATTGCACCGGTGTGATTGCTCAGGCCGCCGATGATGACGCCGCCCAGGACAAAACCATGCGCCGGATCGATCGGGCCGACAGCCCCCAGGAAGCTGAACTGCTGGCCCGGGCCAATGACCAGGCCGTTGAGCTTGGCGGCCGGCTGGCGGATGTTCTTGCCGTTACCGTTGCTTATGTCCGGAAAGAACGTCGTGGTCCACTGAGCCTTCCCACCGTTCATGATCACCAAGCCCGTGATTTTGCTGACGTCTGTGATGTTCGGGCGAATAGCCATGGTGGCGATCTCGACGCTCGGTGCGACGCTCGTGCCGGAGGCGATCGAGTCGAGATAGGAGGCAATCTCGCCGCTGGTGGCGACGACGTCGATGCCGGTGCCGTCCTTACCCTCCTTGAGGCTAAGCGGCCTTGTTCCGGAAGCGTTCCAGACTACCGACGGCTCGGTCGACTGAACGTTGGCCTTGGCTGAGAGGCCCGAAATGTAGGCCTGCGCCTGGATCAGGTCGATTGTCGGGCCGTACTTGCCATCCGGCCTGATGCCAAAGACGATCCAGCTACGAATCGTCGATGCACTGATCGTCCAGTTCTTTGCGGTCCATGTCGGCGGCGCGGAGGCAGGTACCGTAGTCCAGGTCAGCTTGACGTCCACGCCTATCTTCTCGGCGCGGGTGATCGCATCCTGCGCGTCCTTGTCGCTCACGGTCGGGTTGGCATTCGTGAAGGTGCCGCCCGTCTGCAGCTGGCTCGGGGGGTTGATGACGGTCAGCTGGTCGATCAGGGTCGTGGCCATCATCCGCTCATCGATGCCGCGGCCCGTCGACGACGGGGTGAAGCTGAAGTTTCCGTCCTTGCCAGTAACCTGGGCGTCCTTGGCCGCCATGGTGTTCTTGCCGACGAGTTCGTGGAGGCGCTCAGCCAAGGCGTTGGTGTCGACTTGCACGACTACTGGCACGCTCTCGCCAAACAAGGCGGAGTGAAGCGAGGTGATTGCATCGCCCAACCCGCCGCCGGAGTGGCCAACGGCCAGCGCGGCGTCCGCCATGGCTTCGGCATCAGGGGCGCGCCCAGCCTCGGCAAATCTGATCGTGGCATTGCCGACGGGGGTGGTGACGATGACCTGGCCCTGGCTCAGGTACCCGTAGCCATCCTGAAGCTTCTTGATCGCCTCGCCGCGCGTCGAGCCCGAGAGATCGACCTTGCCGACCTTCACGCCCGGCAGGACGCGGTTGTTGTACGAGCCGGAGAAGGAGAAGGCAACAGCCATGAAGAGGGCGAGAACGCCGATCACGCCCACCGCGAAGGCCAGAATTGGCCCGGCGCCCTGGAGATCGCGCGGCTCGAACCGTGAGATTCCGGGCGAGAGCCGCGGAGCGGTGAAATGCCGCTTGGGCCGCGAGGACGCAGAGACGGAGTCCTCCACAAGCTCAGCCTGGGCCGCGTGAGCGTCCGCGTTCGTGGGTGACGAGGTACGGGTCGGCGAGGCGGCTTTGGTCTGCTCCTTTGGCTCGAGCGGCTCGAGCGAATCCGTCGTCATCTGTGTTCCTTACTTCGCGCCACTCGGCAACCGGCGCCACCGAGACTGATGGCATAGACACAAACCGAGGTGGCCCCGGCTGCGCGTCAGACGCACCGCCGGGGCCACCTGTTACGCCTATATCAATGAAACTTTGCGTGGAATAAGGCTGTTTGTCACCCCTCAATAAGGTGGGGACAACCTGCCCATCCTATGCCGGGGGAGCCACCCGCCGGCTGCTCATGAAATTTAGACGCTGCGGGGGAGCACGACTACGCGCCGGTTCGGCTCCTCGCCGATCGACTGGGTGGCCACGCCTTCATGATCACGCAGCGCGAGATGGATCCAGCGCCGCTCGAGGGCCGGCATGGGCTCAAGCTGGAGCATCTTGCTGGTCTCCATGACGCGTTCGGCGGCGCGGTTGGCAAGATCTCGGAGCTGCTGCTCGCGACGGCCCCGGTAGTCCTCGACATCAACGAGGATCCGCGTCCATTCGCCGACGCGTTTCGAGAGCAACAGGTTGACGAGATGCTGCAAGGCAGAGAGACGTTCGCCCTTGCGTCCGATGAGGGCGCCCAGAGCTTCCTTCTCGTCTCCCTCCCCAACGACGTTCAGGCGGTTCGTCTCGCCAGCCTTGATCTCGACGCGGACATTGAAACCGAGCTGGGACATGAGCTGCTCGAGGATCTCTTTCGCAGCCGCCATGGCCTCTGGCGTTACTTCAGCCGACTCGGCACGCTCGGTGTGAGGAGCGACGCGAGCAGCAGCAACCTCCGCCAGCTCATTGGCCGTCAGGCCGGGCTGGGGGCCACGCTGCGCGCCGTCATCACGAGGCCCCCGATCGGGGCGTCCGCCACGGCTGCGGTCACGGTCGACGCGGTCGCCACCGGGGCGAGGGCCACGGTCGCCAGAGGGGCCACGGTCGCCACCGGGGCGAGGGCCACGGTCGCCAGAGGGGCGAGGGCCACGATCGACGCGGTCGCCACCGGGGCGAGGGCCACGGTCGCCAGAGGGGCCACGGTCGCCACCGGGGCGAGGGCCACGGTCGCCAGAGGGGCGAGGGCCACGATCGCGGTCCTGGCCGTGGTCCCGCTCACCGCGCGGGAGGTCATCACGGTCGTCGCGATCTGGGGCTGGGGCGGGCAGCGGGATCTGTGCCGCAGCCTCACGCTTGGGGGCAATGCCACCAAGAAGAGACTTAGGCGCGGCGAGAATGCGCGCCGGCTCAGCACCCATCCCAAGGACACCTCGGGCGCCTGGGGTCAGGATCTCGAAGTCGAGATCGTCGTGGCCAACTCCAAACTCCTCGCGGGCGTTGCGAAGGGCCTCTTCGACCGTTTTGCCGGTGAACTCGCGGTAAGCGTCGCGATAGGCAGTCATTTCAGCGTCGTCTCCCTCGTCGGCTTGAGCGCCGGTGGGTGTTAGGCCGGACCGTGGAGGCCGCCGATGCCCAGCGCTCTTCCGGCTTGTAGCGGGTGTCTGCAACCGACTGACCGGCTGCGCCTTTCTCGGGCATGGTGACCGGGAATCTTGGACTGTGGTTTCGGGCGAAGCCTGGGTTCCAACCTAACAGCGGGAACATGTTGCCCCACCCGACGATCAGGAACTGTTGAACGATTGAGAAGACCGAGGTGGTGATCCAGTACACGAAGAGACCGGCCGGCAGGAAACCGCCGTACACGATCGAGAAGAACGGGAAGATCACCATCATGGTGCGCTGCGTGCTGGCCGACGGATCGTTCTCGACCGGAGGAGACATAAGCATCCGGCTCTGGACGAACTGAAGGAGGCCTGCAGCTACGGCTAGGACGCTTACGCCAAGCGTGAACACAACCAGTGGCACGTTGAAGAGAACCTGTGGCTGCCCGACGTTGATCCCGAAGACGACGGTGTTGATGCACGGAGCCGCCTTGTCGACAACGTCGTTGACCACATTGGGACAATGGATCATAGGCACCAGGTCGATTCCGGCGACCTTGAGCATGGCGCTCGGGTCAAAGCTCGTCAGGCCGTCGCGGATGACCCAATACATCGGGAATAGCAGGCCCATCTGGAGCAGGGACGGCAGGCAGCCCGCCGTCGGGCTCACGCCGCGCTCCTTGTAGAAGGCCTGAGTGGCCGCTTGGATCGCCTGGCGATCGCCCTTGTGGCGCCGGGTCAGCTCCTTGGTCAGCTCCTTGAGCTCAGGCTGGAGCCGGTACATCCGCTGCTGGGAAACTATCTGGCGAGCCGATAGCTTGACCGTGAGCACTCTGATCAGCAGTGTCATGAGCATGATTGCCACGACAATGTTGCCGGTCAGGGCGTAAAGCCCGGCCAGCAGCAAGAAGAGTCCCTGGAAGATCGGGGTGAAGAGGAAGCCAAACAAGGCCGCCGGGTCCGAAGGACTTGCCGGTGTAAGGGGCTGGGGCTCGGCCGTGGCGCTGGGTGACGGTGAAACGGCCGGCGCGGCCGAAACGCCGATGGAAGCCGCCGCCGCGGCGTTGGCCGGACTGCTCGCGGTTGACTGGGCAGCAGGCGTCGTCCCGCAAGCCACCACCGCAAAGGTGACCAGGGCGAGGAACAGGCCGAAAGCGGCCCAGCGGAGGCGGGCCTTGGATGTGGTGGGGGGGTTGTGCCCGAGTGTGTTCATGTCAGCGGACAGGATCGTAGCCACCGCGACTCCATGGGTGACAACGAGCGATTCGACGCATTCCCATCCAACTCCCTCGAGGCAGACCGTACTTGGCGATGGCCTGCTCGGCGTAGACCGAGCAAGTGGGCTCAAAACGACAGACCGACGGGCGCCACCCAAACAGACGGCGATAGAGCCTGATGAGCCCGATGCCGACCGATTTCACGTGACGGTCCGACCTCCGAGAACGCCTCCTCGGCGGAGAAGGTTATACAGCGCGCCCGCCAGCGTCTGGAAGTCCGCGCCTATGACAGGCGATCGGGCGATGATCAGGACGTCCCAGCCTGGCTGGAGCGAGGGCACCATCACCCTGAGCGCTTGACGAAGTCTCCTGCGCACCTTGTTCCGAACCACCGCTCCGCCGAGCTTGCGTCCGGTCGACAGGCCGAAGCGTGTCTCCTCGAGACCAGTCCTTCGCATTCGAACCACAAGCAGGGGATGAGACCTGACGGTTCCCTCTCCCTGCAGCGCCGCGAAGTCCTCAGGCTTGGAAAGCATCACCAGCCGCGGCGAGTTGTGGCCGCGGTCCGACGTCAGACCGTGAGCTTCTTCCGGCCGCGAAGGCGACGTGCGGCCAGCACTCGGCGCCCACCGCTGGTGTGCATCCGGGCGCGGAAGCCGTGCTCCTTGCTGCGATGTCGCTTCTTGGGCTGAAAAGTCTGCTTCATGGGATGGTGCGTTTCTCTCCATTTGGCCTCGGGGCCAGGATACCCCGATAAACACGCGAACGCGCCGGGCGCACGAAGGCGCTGAGGCACGTCTGCTGGCGGATTATAGGTACGGGTCGGGCGGGGTGTCAAACGCCTGGTGCCCACGGAGCGGCATCCGAAATGCCGCCGCCTCTCCCGAGGCGATACTCCCGGGGAGTATACGATTCGCTACCGTCCGAAACCTTGCCCAGGCCGCCGGGCCGGTGCTATTCTTCGGCGGCCCTCGGCGCCAAACAACAACGGGCAACGGCCCAGAGGGACGTGGGGGCCGCCGGACTGCTCCCGGAGGAGAGCCTTGGCGGTCTGGAGCTTACGGCACCGTAAGGCACACACGGACCCAGCGTCGGTCATGTTTTTGGTTATCCATTCCTAGTTCCTTACAGGACCAAGCCTGCCCGATGGACGCAAAACAAGTTTGGCGCGCGGCACTGGGAGAACTTCAGGTCTCCCTATCTCCCGCCAATTTCGAAACATGGCTGCGTGACACCGTGCTCGTCGACGTCGACGACAATCGGTTCCGCATCGCTGTACCCAACGGTTTCGCCAAGGATTGGCTCGAGACCCGCTACCGCTCGCTCATATCCCAGACGCTGGCCCGAATCGTCGGCTACAGCGTCCAGGTGGAGTTCCTTGTCCGGCCGACCGGCGAATCGAACGGGGCAAGCGCCTCGGCAGTGGGGGCAAGCCCCGCACCGGTGCCGCACCCCGTCCGCGTCGAGCCGACCCGAGTCGGAGCCCCTGAAGGCGCGTCCTCCAACATCAACGCTCGCTACACCTTCGCCAACTTCATCGTCGGCTCGGCGAACCGCTTGGCCCACGCGGCCAGCCTCTCGGTCGCGGAACGCCCGGGCCACGCGTATAACCCGCTTTTCTTGTACGGCGGGGTGGGCCTCGGCAAGACGCATCTCATGCACGCCATCGGCAACGCAGTCATCGCCCGCTTTCCGCGCAAGCGCGTTGTCTATGCGACCAGCGAGAAGTTCACAAACGAATTCATTACCAGCATCCAGCAGGGCAAGATCGACGACTTCCGGGGTCGCTACCGGCGGATCGACCTGCTCCTCATCGACGACATCCAGTTCATCGCCGACAAAGAGCGGACGCAGGAAGAGTTCTTTCACACATTCAATGCGATCCATGAGGACGGCAAGCAGATCGTGCTCTCGTCCGATAGACCGCCAAAGGCAATCCTGACGCTCGAAGAACGGCTCCGGAGCCGCTTCGAGTGGGGTCTCATCGCTGATCTGACCGCGCCGGATCTGGAGACGCGCATCGCCATCCTTCGGGCCAAGGCGGAAGAGCAGGCCGTGCCGGTCAGCTCGGACGTTCTCGAGTTCATCGCCCGCAAGGTGGTCAGCAACATCCGCGAGCTCGAGGGCGCCCTCAATCGGATCGTGGCATATGCAAGCATGGGCGCCGTGCCGATTACGATCGAGCTGGCCCAGGCGGTCCTTTCGAACGTCCTCTACAACCCCAAGAAGCGCCAGGTCACGCCGGAGCGGATCACCCGCGCGGTCTCGGACTACTACGGCGTTCACATCGATGCCCTGAAAGGCCAGAAGCGCGATAAGGCAATCGTGGTTCCGCGCCAGATCGCGATGTTCCTGATGCGCGAAGAGACGGACGTCTCGCTGCTGCGCATTGGCGCCGAGCTGGGCGGACGAGACCACTCCACGGTCCTCCACGCCTGCGACAAGATCAATCGCGAGATGGGCATCAACGACGAGTTGCGGCGGGAGCTGGCCGCGGTCCGAGAACTGATCTACGCCGACTGAGAACTTCAGCGCCGGGCAGATCATTCCTTCGGTGGCGGTTGTGCTCCTCCCTCATGAACATCTAGGTCCATTCGCTCCGGTGCTTGCTCCTGTCTTGGCCTGACCGTGCCGGGCACTGAGCATCCTGTTAATCACGGGCGCTGGCTTCGGTGGGTCGCTGATTTCGACTGGCTAGAATGGTCTCGCGGTTTTCGGCCGGCGGTGTATCCCAGCGGTCCCGCTGGCCATCATTTGGTTTGATCGGCTGCCCATTTCACCGTTGCTTGAGAGACAGTTAGTGGATAAGGTGCCCTTTTCTGTGGATAACCTGCCGGCGTTGTGGAGAAAGTCGGCTGCGGCGCCCTGGTCGCCGTGGATGAAATCACCCTTACCCTGGCTATCCTGGGCTCTATTGCGCTTTCCTTCCACACTGGCGACAGTACGCGTCCGCAATTTACAGCAGTTCATCCACCGTCCAGGCTGTTTCATCCACTTCGGAATCACGAGTGGCCCTGCGGCAAGTCCACAGTCTCCACACCATTACTACGGTGATGACGAGATGAGAAGATAGATAGACAATCCACCTAGAGTAGGATCGTTGTCCGTCACCCTTCGTTGACTACTGCCCGCCTCAGGGGAGAGAACCCGACGTGAAGCTCTCAGTCATGCAGGAGAACCTGGCTCGTGGTCTCCAGGTCGTAAGTCGAGCCGTCTCGGCCAGGAGCACGCTGCCCGTCCTGAACAACGTCCTTCTCCGGACAGAGGACGGCGGTCTCAAGTTGACCGCCACTAATCTGGAGATTGGAATGACCTACTGGGTTCCGGGCAAGATCGACAGGGACGGCGCCATGACCGTCCCAGCTCGACTTCTGGCCGATATCGTCGCCGGACTACCTGCCAACGAGAGGGTCGATCTTGAGCTCCAAGCCAAGGAGACGCTACACATCAAAGCTGGACGGTTCGAGACCCACATCAAAGGCATCGACGCCGAGGAGTTTCCGGCCATCCCCACCGGTGGCGAGCGGCCGACGACCCGCATTCCGCAGAACGTCCTACGTGAAGCCCTGGGCGACGTGACTTTCGCTGCGGCATCGGATGAAGCAAGGCCGATTTTGACGGGCGTATTGGCGAAGTTCGAGGGCGACAAGCTGACCCTGGCGGCTGCCGACAACTATCGAATCGCAGTGAAGACAATTACGGTGTTGGATCCAGTCGAAGAAACCAGCGTCGTGGTTCCAGCCCGGTCGCTCCAGGAGCTGAGTCGTATTCTCTCCGACACGTCTGATCCGGTCGACATTGTCCTGTCGCACAGCCGAAACCAGATCCTCTTCCACATCGAAGGTATCGATCTGATTAGCCGGCTCATAGACGGCCAGTTCCCCAACTACCAGCAGGTCCTGCCGAAAGGATTCACGACGAAAGCCACCGTTGACCGCGACCAGCTCCTCAAGGCCGTCCACCTGGCAAGCCTCATCGTTTTCTCGTCGGCGAACATCGTCAAACTGCAGGTGGGCAAGGAGGCCGAGATGGGTCTCCAGGTCAGCGCAGCCGCCGATGTCGGCGACAACAAGAGTGAGGTCGAAGCCACAGTCGAGGGAGACGGCACTACAATCGCGTTCAACGCCCGCTACCTCATTGATGTCCTGACGAACGTGGACGCGGACCAGTTCTCGATTGAACTGAACGGGCCTCTTTCGCCGGGCGTTTTCAGGCCGGTCGGTGATGGGCAGTACGTGCACGTTGTCATGCCGGTCAAGACGACCTCGTAGGTCGCACGACCTAGTAGGAGCCGCAGATCTCCGACGCTCGCCCGGGCGGAATTCACTCAAGACCGCCGACACTCCTACGCTCGCTCGTCATCCGGAATCTCCGGGGCTTTGCCGTGCTGGACATGCAGTTCGCCTCAGGGCCGCAGCTGATATGGGGGCCGAATGCTGCCGGCAAGACGACTCTACTGGAGGCTGTCGTGCTGCTCGGCCTCGGCAAGTCGCATCGGACCACGACGGACTCGGAGCTGATTCGATGGGGCGCCGACTACCTGCGCGTCGAGGGCATGGTCGGGCCTGCAGGCGATGCGGCATCGCCGGCGTTGGAGGTGGCGTTGGAGGTGGCGTTCCAGGCTGGTGGTCGCAAGAGAATTCATGTCAACGGCGTGCCCCGACGTCCGGCGGTCCTGGCCGAGTACCTGCGGACCGTGTTGTTTGCGCCGGAGGAGATGCTCCTTGTCATCGGCCCGCCAGCGCTGCGACGCGCCGCCCTGGACACACTAACCACGCCGCACGATCGGAGCTATGCGTCCAACCTGGCGACCTACGGCCGGGCCCTACAGCAGCGCAACAGTCTGCTGCGAGCGATTCGCGAGGGTGGGGCCGAGCCCGATCAGCTTCGGCTGTGGGACGAGCCGTTCCTAGTGGCCGGGTCTGCGATCGTGGCGGCGCGACTGCGCCTGCTGGACTTGCTGGCGGAACCACTGGCCGCAGCTCACCGCGAGATAGCCCCGGCTGAGGAGCGGCTGACGGCCAACTACGTGTCCAACGCGACGCCACTCCCAGGAGAGGGGCCGCGTGAGGCCTTGGCGCGGCGGCTCCACGAAACCTCCGACAAGGAGACGTGGAACGGCTCGACACTCATCGGGCCACACCGTGACGACATGGTCTTCGGTATTGGCGGCCGTGATTTGTCCACGTTTGCCTCCCGCGGCCAGCAGCGCACGGCCATCCTGGCCCTTAAGCTGGCCGAGTTGGACCTTCTGACCGAACTCGATGGGAAACCGCCGCTCCTGCTCCTCGACGACGTCTTCAGCGAGCTGGATCCAGCCCGGCGGGGCCATCTCGTTCGGCGCATCGCAGAGCTGCCCCAGGTACTAATCACGACGACCGATCCAAGTGACATTGATGCCGACCTGCGCCGCCAGGCTCGGACGTGGCGAGTCATCCCGGGCGAGGCTCCTGCGGGCGAGGCTCCTGCGGGCGAGGCTCCTGCGGGCGAGGCTCCTGCGGGCGAGACCGGCGGGGCCAGGGTTGTGGAGGGTGGGAAGTGAGCGGGCCAAGCCGCCGTCCTGGTGCCGGCCGCCCTCCCGGCCCCGGGACCACAGATTCCCGGCCGGCTGGGAAGTCGCGTGGCATGGAGCGGCTGGCCGACCTGCTGCCTCAGACCGTGCGCCAGTTCGGCCTGGAGGACCAGTTCGAGCAAGCCACGGCGGCCGCGGCATGGCTGCGGCTTATAGAGGAGCGTGTCCCGGCAGCCGTGGACGCGTGCCGGCTCACCGACCTGAGAAATGGCATCGCCACGATTGAGACCGACGAGCCAATCGTGGCCCAGGAGATCCGTCTCCGGGCGCCGGAACTTCTGACCGTCCTTCGCGGCGCAATCAGGACCCCAATCCGTCAGATCCGGGTTACGACGCGACACGTATAATCGCTACCTGCCAACGCCGGTTCGGCCGCCTGGGATGCGGCCGGGTCCCAGGGCGCACCAGTCCCACCGCTAGCAGCCGCCAATGGCCGTCCGTCTCCACATGAATCTCGGCGTCGTTGCCGAGTCACAACGCCTGCCCGATTCTGCCGACACGGTGATCGTGGTTGAGCCAAATATCGGTTCTACGTCGCGGACCAAGGGAAACCTGTATCTGCTCGTCACAGCGACGGGCGGGCGAAAGCTGCGCGCAGCCACCAAGATCGTCGCCGAACAGATTCGCGACGACTACTACTACGACCTATCGGCCGGCATCTCTGGGTGCCTGCGGAAGGCCGTGCAGGCTGCCAACAAAGTCCTGCTCCACTCGCCCGAGCGACCCACGGCCGGTCCCGGCGAGCCGCACTCCATCGGCCTCGCCCTGGCTGTGGTCCGGGGCAATGAGCTGTACGTCGCCACGCTCGGCCCTGCCGAGGCCTACCTCGTCAGGCAGGCCCGCCTGCTGACGCTCCCAGAGCCGAGCCCCGATAGTGGTTTGCCTGCGGTCGACATCGACGGTCCAGACGTATGGCACGGCGAGATAGCCGCCGGCGACTGCTTGATCCTGATGTCGCCCAACATCACCAGGCGCATCGGTCTCGGGCCGATCCAGGATGCCGTCTTGCAGCTTCATCCGCAGGCTGCCGTCGAGGAGATCCACCGCCAGTTCGGCTCCGGCAGCCTCGGCAGCACGGGCGGCGACGGCATCCTAATCGTTGAGGCGGCCGAGGTGGCGTCCACACACAAAGCTTCACCTCTCAAGCCCGTCTGGCCGGGCGACTCAATGGCCGGCGCTGCAGAGCACTCGCCGATCCCGCTGGTGGATGTCGTCAGCGGCAGCGTGGCCACAGTCCAGATGTCGGCGCGCCACGCCCAGGTCGCGGCCGACAGCTGGCTCCGACGCGGCGTCTACAGCATCTTCGACCGTATGCCGCAGCGAGAGATGTCACGTGGCCGCGTGACCTCCATGATCGTCCGGCGCGAGCGCCAGCAGCGAGCCGCCATTGGGGTCGTCGGCATACTGACCATCATCGTTCTCATCGGGACCAGCATGTACTTCCTCTCGGGCGCCAGTCAGCACAACAACATCGACGCCCAGCAGAAGGCGCAACAGGCCTTCGCCCAGGCCAAGTCCGACATTGCCGCCGTGTACGGAAGAGTCCCCGATCTTCTGTCGAGTGACCCCAAGAAGGCTGGCGACTACCTCAAGGATGCCTACACACAGCTCAAGGTGGCGGAGGAAAACGCCTACACGCCGGCCCAGCTAGCGGGCCTCCAGGATCAGGTGACTGCCGGCCTCAATCGCTTCTACAACGTCACCACGATCCAGCCGGAGGTGGCGGCCTCCTTCGGGACGGATGACCTGACAGGAGCCGTCCTGGGACCATCCACGGACGGCGCGGCGTATGTCCTCGATAAGACGGACGGCACGGTCTACCGGGTCAGTCTCGACACTGGCGCCAAGATCCCCGTCATTCAGGTCGGTCACGAGCCAGTCAATAGTGGGTCGACCATGGGCAATCCTCGTCTGCTCACCACCGGCGGACCCGATGTCCTGATCCTCGACGACTTCAACTCGCTGTGGCGTTGGCGGCCGGCCGACAACACCGGGCGTGGAACACCGGTCAAGGTCAAAATCTCGGACAACACCTCCTGGGGCAATGGAGCCCGAGCGATCGGCACCTTCATCGTGAACCCGGTCATCGGCCAGTACAACCTGTACGTCGTGGTTCCGAGCGCGAAGCAGATCCTCAGGTACCAGCCCTCGCTCGACGGCGGCAGCTACCCGACGGAAACGCGAGCCAACTATCTGAGCGTCGGGCAGGACCTCAGCAAAGTCGATGACATGTACGTCGACGGCAAGATCTACCTGGTCGACGGAGGCAAGATCACCCAATATGAAAGCGGCCAGGCAGGCCCCGGCTGGACGGTTGACCTGCCGCTCGACACGAAGGACGGTCTGCTCCGACCGCTCACGCCACAATACAGCCGCCTGGCGGCCGACAACTCGGCCATGGATCTGGGCACGTTCTACGCCTACGACGGCGCCAATCGCCGAGTGGTCGCCTTTAAGAAGAGCGATGGTACGCCCGCCGGCCAGTACATCGTTCCTGCCACGATGAATTGGTTCTCCCACCTGACCGGAATGTTCGTCATTCCGGGCGTTGGCACTGCCTCTCCCACTCTGTACTGGACCGAGGGCAGCAATCTCATGCGCGCCTACCTGGGCCCGTCCGGAAAGACGCCGGGCGCATCGTCCTCGCCCAGCGCCAATCCCAGCTCATCGCAGGCCGGACCGACCAAATCCAACCTTCCGTCGTCTCGGCCGAGCGCGACCCCCAAGTAGCTGGGCGCATTTGAGCGGGTCGGCTCACGCATTAGCCGCCACACCGCGCCCGGAGTGGGATAATCGGGCCATGCCAGAGTCGCTCGCCGAAGTCGTTGTCGAGAGCGTTCGAGTCCATATGCTCTCGAGTCAGCACGTCGTCCTGCTCAAACAGACGGACAGGCAGCGCTACCTGCCGATTTGGATCGGCCCGTGGGAGGCGAACGCCATCGCCGCGCGCCTGCAGGGCGTAACGCCCGAGCGACCCCTGACCCATGACCTCTTCGCCACGACTCTTGGGGTACTGGGTGTGGAGTTGCGTCGGGTCATCGTCTCCAGCCTGACCGAGGAGACGTTCCACGCCACTCTGGAACTCGAGAGAGATGGCCAGACATACGCAATCGATGCCCGGCCTTCGGATGCACTGGCCCTGGCGGTTCGGACGGGCGTGCGGATATACGCCTCCATCGAAGTCTTGGACCGGGCCGGCGTCGAGCCCGACTCTCAGGTCGACGAGCGCCTCGAGGTCTTCCGCGAGTTCGTCAACTCGCTCGGCCTGGACCTGGACGAAGAGCATCGCGAAGGCCCTGGGTCGGGCCAACCGCCCCGCCAGTAACCGGGCCCGGCCGGCCGGCTGGCCGACAATCGTTAGCCGAGGATCGGTTCGCCTCGTCGCATCCCTTCGCCCCGTCCGAACCACAGCCGGAATCGCAGCGACCAAAAGTCGTGGACCGCCCGGAAGACGACCGAGGGTTTGGCACCGGTGGGCGAACCGGCCGTGCGCGCGTAGTGTGGTACGCCCACCTCCGCGAGCCTGCGCCCCTCAAAGCGGAGCTTGATTAGCAACTCCGCTGTGAAGAAGGCTCCGCCGGACGAAACGCGGATCGGGGTCAACGAGTCACGCTTGAAGAGCTTGCAGGCACAGTCGATGTCGCGGACCCGCACGCCGAAGAAGATCCGGTTCGAGAAGCGATACACGCGGGCGTACCAGCGCCGAATGGGCGGATCGGCTCGCTTGAGGCGGAAGCCGACCACCACGTCCGGGGAGTCGGCCCCGGCCATGCGCTCGATTAGTCGACCCACGTCGGCCACCTTGAACTGGCGGTCGCCATCGATGAAGGCGATCAGGCCGTAACGGGATGCCTGGAAGCCGGACCGGAGAGCGGCTCCATAGCCGAGATTCGTGGGGTGATGCACGACTCGAAAAACGTCCGGATGCTTCCGGGCCAACTCATCGGCTATGGCTGCGGTCCGGTCGCGCGAGCCGTCGTTGACGGCGATGATCTCGAACTTCTCGGCCAGGGCGGGCAGCGCGCCGAGCGCCTCCTCCACGAGGGCCTCGAGGTTGGCCTCTTCGTTGTGGGCCGGGAAGAAGAACGACAATTCAGCGACGCGCACAGCGATTGATCCCGAAGCCGCTGCTGGCGACGCCGTGGCCGGCGCCTGAGACGCCCTGGCCGGCGCCGTCTCGCCTGCTTTGACCGGGTCCGCGCCTGCGCTCATTAGCTTCCCTTCCGACCGACTACCTGACTGATGGTCGAGCCATCGCCGAGGCTGTACGGCTGAATGTGAAATTCGGTGTTCAATGCTTTCATGCCGTCGACGCCGGCGTTCAACCTAATCGTGAAGACCGGCCTATTGCCCAGGAACTTCTTGAAGACATCCTGAACCTCACCCAGATTGTCGTCCAGGCGCGTCCGATCGTCGACGATGTAGATGTCCGGCCTCATGCCGAGGACTCTCTGGCCGTACCAGAGCGTAGTGGAGGTGCTCCACCAACTCACGATGACCGAGTTCTCGGGCAAGCCGCCCTTGTCGGCAGGTGCTAGCACGGCACGCAGCCAGACCGCGTCGCCGGTCTCGTCGGCCTCACTGACGCCTCCCGGGTTGAGGGCGCCATCGGGTTTCTGGCGTTGCGGCACGATGCCCCCGACGGGGAAAACGAGAGCCGCGGCGACCACGATCTCGCCGGCCAGGACGAGCCAGGCAGTCCAGACGTCATCTCGGCGTCGAACTCTGGAGGGTGTATCGAGGGCAGGCGCCGGCTCGTCGGCAGGAGTGGCGGTGATGGCCTCTTCGGCAGTGGAGACGCCCAGGAAGCGTTCGCGGACCCCATTCATGGCCCAGGCAGCCAGGGTGATCACATCGGCGGCGCCCAATGCGGCCCAGGTCAGGACCACCAGCAGCGGCACCAGGTAGTAGCGCTCGATGTCCGCATTTGCGTACGAGGCGGCGAAGACACTCGAGGCCGCGAGAGAGAGGCCGCTCAGCAGGATGTAGCGCGGCCTCCGGACCAGGCTCGTGCCAAGTCCGACAGCGGCGAGAACGACCAGCGGCCCGATCCAGCCGGTCATGAGGTCCATGACGTGGCCCATCTTCGTGCCCAAGTCGCCGAGCGGATCGGACAGGCTGCCCCGGAATTGCTCGGCCAGAACCACGTACTGGAAGCCACTCAACGTGTCCGGGTGGCCATAGACGAGCGGCGCGTGCATGGCGGCGCGGATCGGGAGTTCGAGGAAGAGGACCGTGATCGTGAAGGCCAGGGCCGCGAGGCAGGTCACGATCGTTCGCCAGCGGAAGATGATCCGCGGGTCGCACGCCAGGACGTACAGCCCAATCGCAGGCGGCAGCAGCAGAGCCAGCGAATGGTTCGCCACGGCCACGCCGAAGATCACGGCCGCGGCCACGAGCCAGCGGTCTGCCCGCTTGACCGTCTCAGGGTCCTCGCTCCGGCGTCGCTGATCCCACACGACCAGGACGGCGAAGAGAGTTACCACGAGGGCCACGTGGAGCATGTGCGGATCGGCGTGGGTCGACAGCCGCCAGAAGAGCTGCGTGCCGGCCAGGACGAGCCCGACGGCCAGGGCCACCAGGCGGCGGCCCGTAAGGATCTGGACCAGAGCCACAGTCCCGGCCACGGCCAGGGCGGCCAGAACCGCCTGTAGCAGGTTCATCCGGAAGGCCGGGTCGCCGAAGGGCTGGAGCACGATCGAGGCCAGCCAGCCCAGGATCACATAAGCGGGGTAGCCGGTGGGATGGGCCGTACCGAGAACGGGGCCCACGGTCTGGAACTCGGCCGTGTCCCAGCTGGAAATGGCCGGTGCCAGCGTCGGAATCACGAAGAGCAGCGTCAGGGCCGCCGCTGCCGCAGGTGCCGCCGCTGCCCCCAGCAGATCTGGTCCCGCGAGGCGCCGCAGGCGCTGTAAACCGGTACCAGGGGTGGGCGCGAGACCCTTGATCCGGTCACCAGCCAAGGATCACTCCCCAGGTGACGCCCCAGAAGTTGACGACGATCGAAAGTCCGACCAGGACGGCCAGGAGCGGCCACCAGCGCCCGAGTCGGCTGGCGCCGAGGGCTACCAGGATCAGGGCGAATGGGGCGAAGTCATTGCTGAAGCGGTAGCCGAACTGCACCCAACCCTGACTGAAGTGCATGAGGTTCACAAGGGCGATGGCCAGGACGGCGATCGTCGCGCCGGCTGTGACTCGATCGATCTCGAGGTTCCGCAACGGCCGCCAGGCCAGCAGGCCCAACAGGTAGGCCGGGCTCGTCAGCAGGATGCTCGTGCCCGTCGCCTCCGGGATCGCCAGCGGGCAGACCTTGTCGAAGAGGCCGCGGGCCGTAGTTGCCACGCAAAGTGCATCCCCCGAGTTTCCTGGGAAGACGCTCGAGAACTGGGGCAGGATCCTCGGCGTCCCGAACAACATGGTTCCGATGTTCTGCGGGATGTAGCGGATGTCCGTGATCGACCACCCGGCGTGATACGGGAAGACGCCCGCGTAAATGTCCACCTCGTGTTGGTAGAGGTAGTCATAGGCGGGGTTGAAAAGGTGGCCGCTGGTCGCGTACGTGATGACCAGCAACGTAACCAGCGGCACGGCCGCACCCGCGCCGGCAAGCATGGCCCGTCGCATCCATGTGCCTCCGCCGCCCACCAGGATCAGGAATGGGAAGCCGAGGAGGATGGTCAGGCGAGCCGTGACCGCAAGGCCGAAGAGGATCCCGGCCGCGACCTGGACCGACTCGGGCGTCGAGAGGGCGAGCCACAGCGATTCCAAGGCCCGGTCGAGGCGGCCATCCCGCCGACGGCTGAACCACCACAAAGCCACGATGAGGACGATGAGCGCCGCGTCTACAACGGCGATCAGCGTCTGCGACTGCGCTCCGGCGAGGATCACGGCCGGGAGCCCACCGACGATCGCGACCGCGACCACGAAGGGAGCCAGAACGCCGGGCCGGCCCGCCACCGCGACGGCCAGGAGTGCCGCCAACACGCTCAACAGAACGCCAACCCCGGCCAGGGCCGCCGCCGACGTGCCCGCGCCAGCTAGAACGAAGAGCAGCTCGCCTACGGCGCCCAGGGCGAAGAGAACTGCCACCGACGACCAGCCGCCCGGCCAGCTGAACCTGTGGATGGCCCCGACGGCCTCCCGGATCGGCCGTGGCTCGGCTGCCTTCCGGTCAACGGAGAGGGCCAAACCCACGGACATCAGCAGACAGCCGACAGCAACGACATGGGCCCAGAACCAGGTGGAACCGATGACGGAGGTGTACCAGAAGACGGTGCCCAAACCGAAGAAGAGGGCGGTCAGACGGCGGATCTGCTCGCGCACTGGCAGGAAACCAAGCATCCAATAGGCGATCCCTACGTCGACCGCACCGAAGATCGTGGCCAGAAGCTGTTCATTGGTGGCGAGATGCCAGATGGCCACGAACGGCAGGAGAATTGCGGCCGGCAGGGGCGGGAAGGGGATGATGCCGCGCTCGGTCGGGTTGCCGTGTGAGTCCAGGATCGGCATGACGTCCTGGTATCCGGGCGTCGCTATCGAGGTCTGGCCAGAAATCCACGCCTGGGCCTGCAGCACGAAATGCAGATAGAGGTTGGTGCGGTTCGGCTGGCTGAAGTAGTAGACGGCGAGGACTAGCAGCAGGAGGCCGATGCCCCACAGCAGGCGACTGCGAGTCCCGGCGTGAGTGGCGTCCTGGCCCACCGCCCCGTCTTCAGCCTCGGTGGGGCCGTCGGCGGGCTCTCCCGGAGCCCGCTCCTTCAGGTCCGAAACGGCGTCGCCGCCTCCACCCTGGGTTATACTCCCCTCCACCTTAGCGCTCGCCCAGGAGACCACGGTTGGCAGGCCCGAGTACGCGAGAGGAGAGCCCACAGGGGCGCGCGCCGGCGGGAACGAGTGGTGCCGTTACAGCAATTCTCGCCATCGTCGCTCTCCTGACCCTGGGTCTGATCCTCCGCTTCATCATCGCATACGTCCTCTTGCCGGGGTCAGGCTTCCCTAACGACCTCGGCGCGTTCCAGTCCTGGGGCAACGACATTGCCCAGCACGGGCCAATCGGCTTCTACGATCGAGCCGGCTTCCTTGACTACCCCCCGGTGTACCTGCTCCTGCTCGGCCTGGTCAGCCTCCTGAGCGGTGGCAACATCGGCGAGGGCGTGAAGCTCATTCCGATGCTGGCCGATCTTGGGCTCGCCGCCGTGGTCTGGGTGATGGTCCGCGAACAGGGTGTGTCCGGCCGACGCGCCTTCATCGCGGCCCTGATAGTCGTCATCAACCCCATCACCTGGTTCAACAGCGCCATCTGGGGGCAAGCAGACGCGGTCGGCTCGATCCTCCTCCTGCTCGGATTGCGCGAGCTGCAGAAGGACCGCCGGGAAGCCGCTTCGGTGCTCGCGGTCCTGGCCGCGCTGACCAAACTCCAACTCGGCATCCTGGGCTTTGTCGTCGTATTCGTCGTGCTGCGTCGCTCGCTGGCGCCCAAGACCGGTGAGCCGAGCCCGGAGCGCGTCCTGACTTCGCTGGGGGCCGGCCTTGTCACTGCCGCCCTGGTCTGCCTGCCCTTCACCGGGCTTGACCCGGCGGGCGTCGTGAACCGGCTCGGATCGGTGTCCGGGATCCTGACCCTGGGCGTTGGACTTGTCGCGGGTATTGGCGCAGTGGCGTTGGGCCGGCGTTATCTGCCCATCGCCAACTCGGCGCGCCGCGCGGCGGCTTCGCTGCTGATCGGCGCGGGCACGGTCATTGTATTCGCCGGCATGGTCTTCGACGCGATCGTCGGCCACCTGCTGAACACCTTCGGCGAGTATCCGTATCTGACACTCAACGCCTACAACCCGTGGTCGCTCGTCGGCGACTCGACCGGGGCATCGATGAGCCGCTCGCTGAGCTGGATCCACGACGCTCCCTGGTCCGACGCCACTTCCGGCGCGTCGTCCGGCGCGAGCGGGCCGGGCTTCATCGTGGGCCCGTTCCCGGTCGGGGTCTACGTTGTGGGCCTTGTCGTGGCGGCCGTCCTCGGTGCTGCTGCCTACCTTGCGTGGAGCAGGAAGAGCACTTCCGCGGTGGCCGAAACAGACGGTTCGTCCGGCCTCGTTCCGCAGGTCGCTAGCGGCCGAGGCGGAAGCGTCGGGCGCTGGGCTCACGCGGAATTCCACAGCCTCTGGGGCGCGTTCGCGGTCGCCGCCGCGGTCATCGGCAGCGCGGTCGCCCTCAGCCTGACGGGCAGTTTGTACGCGGCGACGCTGGGCAGTGGCTTGCTGCTCATAACCCTGGTTGGAGTCAGCGCTTGGGCGGCCTGGCGCGACGACCAGCAGTCGCTGCTCGTGGCCCTGGCCATCCTGACGATCGCCTTCTTTGTATTACCGACGCGCGTCCATGAGCGCTACCTCTTCCCGTTCTTTGGGCTCGGCGCCATCCTGCTCGCCGCTTCCCCGAGGTGGCGAGTCGTCTACGGCTTGCTGGCGGTCGTCAGTACCGCCAACCTGCTGGCCGTTCTCGTGCAGTACAAGGGCATTCCAGCGGGCGACGGAACGGTCGCCGGAACGCTGATCGATTGGGGCCGCGGGATCGCGACCGCTACCTGGTTCGACGGCATCATCTGGCCGATCGCCCTGTCGGGCCTCGTCACGGGCCTGGTCATGGTCTGGGTTTTGCTGCAGATGCGCGATCGGGCGGCACAGGCGCTGACTCGCGAAGCCGCTAGCCGGGCCACGGATCCGCCGGCCCCATCCTGGTGGACTTCCCTGGGCGAGGCTAAGCCTGTTGAGTCGGCGGCCGTGGTCGCCGCAGCACCCGATAACGAGCCCGATAACGAGCCCGACGTAGCCTATATCGAGGACTCATGGGCCGAGGGTGACGAGTCCTACGACGCCTACGCCGACCCGGCTTCGGAACCCCGCTACGTCCCGCGCAGGGTCATGTCGCTGTGGCACCGTCTCTCCCGGCCGTCCTCGCGGCCCGACCGCTCGGCCGCCCTGAACGCCGAGCCTCGCGGCCGACTCGACAAGCTCGACATCTGGGTTGTTGCGGCCCTCATCCTGGCCGTCCTCTCGATGCGGGTCTACCGCCTCGGCGAACCGGCCCAGATGCACTTCGACGAGGTCTACCACGCCAGGACCGCGACCGAATTCCTGCAGGACTTCAAGTACGGCATTCGCCACGATGTCGTCGTAGACGCTCAGGACGTCACGATCTACGAGTGGACCCACCCGCACTTCGCCAAGTACGCGATCGCCGGGAGCATCACTCTCTTCTCCGACGACAAGGTCACGTCCACCGGCAGTCTGAACGTCCCCGTCAAGGATGTGCTCGTCCAGCCTCGCACGGCATTCTCACCTGGCAGCCCGTCTACTGACTCCGAAGCTACGGCCAACTACGACGTTCGCTACGGCGACCGCGTCCTGGTTGCAACCGGCTCCGATGTCAAGGTCTACGACCTCCAGACCAGAGCGCTGACCTACACGTATTCGCTCGCCGGCGCGTCCGCCTTCTCGGAGGTCGGGCCCAGCGGCCTCGTTTACGTCGGTACTACGGACGGGCGGATCTACCGCCTCGACACCACTTCGCTCGACGACGTCAGACAGGGCCTGACCTCGACCGTTAAGCCTCCGGTCGAATTGGGCGTCACGACTGGGCTGTCGATCACCCACGTCTACACCGGAATGCCGCCCTACGTCCTTGCCTCGGACGCCACCGGCAACATCGTCTCGATCGACCTCACCACCAGCGGCGGAAGCATCGTCGGTCGCGGACTCGTCCCCGGTGCGGCGGACTTCGCGAAACTCGGCACGGGCGCGTCCAGTGTCGTGGCGAGTCCGAGCGACGTGACCAACGCGAATGCCGAGGCGCAGGTCATCGCCAGCGTGCTCGGAATTGACGTCGCGCCGATCCGGAGCGCGCTCGGCACGTCGGGCGGCCTCGAACGAGCGTTGCCCGTCGGCTCTCTCTCGTCGGACCAGCTCGTTAGCCTGGGCGATCAGATCACGTCCGGCGCGCTGCCAGGGATCACCGTCTCAACGTCGAACCCGCAGGTCCTGGTGGCCTATCGGGACGGCGTCGCGGTCCTCGATGCCCGCCACGTTGCGTTCGATCCCGCTGCCACCATCACCACCGACGCGCCCGCCACATCGATAGCGATTAACTCAAACCAGAGCCAGGGCTCCTACGTCACGGCCGGCGATTCGATCGTGCTGCTGAAGATCTCGACCGGCGACGCCACGACCGTCGCGAAGCAAGGCAGCATCCGCAAGATGCCGGGGCCGGTAACCAAGGTCGTCTTCGACAACGCCACCAAGATCGTCCACGCCCTCGGCCGCACACCGGACGGCAGCGGTTGGACCGTCTACGCAATCGAGACGAATGGTGATGCCGTCTTCTCCGATGCCAAGCTGCCCTTCGAGCCGGTGGCGATCGGCCTCGACTCGAGCCCGCAGATGCCCGATGTCAACCACGCGGCGCTTCTCGCATTCGCCCCCGATGGCTCGATGGCTTCCGTCGATGTCGGTCAGTTCGCCTTCTCGTGGCGACTCGCCGGCGTTCTGTTCGGCACGCTGATGGCCGTCGGCATGTACCTGCTGGCCCGGATCCTGTTCCGGCGGCGCACGGTTGGGCTCCTGGTGGCGGCATTCACGCTGATGGACGGGATGCTCTTCGCCCAATCGCGGATCGCCATGAACGACACGTATGTGGGCGGCCTCCTGCTCTTGGCCTATGTGATCTTCGCCCTCCTGTGGCTCGACGGCGGGAAGCGCCGCTATGCCTTCTGGCTCGGAATGCCGCTCCTCGGGGTGGTCCTGGGCTTGGCCCTGTCCGCGAAATGGGTCGCGCTGTACGCCATCGCCAGCATCGGCGTCCTGATCCTGATCCGATCCGCGCTGGGACGGCTGCTCACGATCCTGGGCCTGGCCGCCGGAACAGGCGTGCTGGGCTACATGGCCATTGCCGAGATGAAGTACGCACCGGAAACGGGCAACGTGCCTCTGACGGCGCTCCTCATGCTGGCGGCGGCCGGCGTTGTGTTGGCTGGCACCATGTGGGTCATCAAGACGCGACTCGTGCCCGACAAGATCTTCGCCGGTGTCTCAACGGCCGTTGTCGCGGGCATCCTCTTCGCCGTCGGATTGACGTTCTCGCCGGGATCGCTAGAGAACGGCGCCCCCAACTACACCTTCTTTATCATCATGCTGGCGGTTACCTCGCTGGCCGCCGCCGCCAACGCCTACCACCCGGTCGCCTGGACTCGGGAAGAGCTGTACTTCGGGATTGGGGCGCCGGTCGTGATCGGCGTCATGGCCGGTGGGTTGGGTCTGGTTCGAATGAGCGGCACCCTGCTCGAGGTCGGCGCCGGCGGGATCAGCCTCGGCATCGCGGCCGGTCTCGCCTTCTGGGCTGTGGGCCGGATGGGCTTCGGGCCGCTTGCGGTTCCACCGCGGCCGGGCAGCCCGGCCTCCTTCGCAGATCCGGCCGCGCCCGCGCCCCAGGGCTGGCTGAGGCTCGGCTCGGGCCATGGGCTTCCGGCAGCCTGGATGGGGCTGTGCCTTTTGGTCCTGCCTTTCATCGTTTACATCCTCTTGTACATCCCGTGGGCGGTGCCGTGGCATACCCAGATCGATTCCGGCCCCAACGCCACGGGTCCGTTGCCGGTGATCGCCTGCCTGCACTTCGACCAGCAGGCTGCGGTGTGTGACAACGCCTGGCCGGCCGGCCACACCGGGCAGACGCTCTGGGACCTGACTATTTCGATGTACAACTACCACAACGACCTGCGCGCCTCGCACGCGGCATCGTCGCCCTGGTGGGCCTGGCCGATGGACCTCAAGCCGGTCTGGTTCGACAGTGGCGGTGACGTGCCCGGCATGTCGTCCTGGATCCACGACGGCGGTAATCCGGCGCTGTGGTGGATGGCGATCTTCGGCATGGCGTTCATCTGCTGGCAGGCGTTCAAGCGGCGGAGCCTCGGTCTGGCCCTGATTGCCGTGGCCTTCTTCTGGCAATGGCTCTCCTGGGCCCGGATAGACCGGGCTGCGTTCCAATACCACTTCTACACGGCCTTGCCCTTCTTCCTGATGGCCCTGGCTTACTTCCTGGCCGAGCTATGGCACGGACCGTCGCGTCGGACATGGCTGCTGGCCAGAGTGGCCGCGGCCGCGGCGCTGCTCTTCCCGGGCGTGATGTGGGTCCTCAAACCCGCCCTGTGTGGCCTGGCCCGCGTGGATGCCGCCAGCTCTTACGGCAATACGGTCTGCGGGACGGGCACCGGTGACGTCGTAATCACCTCGCGCATGTTCTTGATCGCCGTGGTTGTGATCGCGGCGCTCGTCGTACTGTCCGCGGTGCTATGGCGCCTGGAGCGTCGCCAGGAAGAGGGCATCGAAGATCGCAATTGGATTCTCCAGCTCCTAGCGCCCGTCGCCCTAGGCTTGGGTTTGGTCGGGTGGCTGAGCCTGAGCGGGCCAAACGACGTCCTGATCCACGCCGCTTTGCCGCCCGACTTACTGGCCATCCTCCTCGGCCTGCTGGGCCTGGTGTTGTCCTACTTTGCCCTTACTGCTCGAAACCCGCGCCGTTTCGTTCTGGGCGTGTGCGCCATCGCCGCGATGGTCTTCGTGGCGCTATATCCCGACCTTTCTGGCCTTTGGTTGCCATCCAAGATAATCGGCATCTACTACGCCCCGCTTCCGACATGGCTTTACGGCTTCGAGTTCTCGGTCAACCAGCAGGTTTCGTCTGCCGTCAGCGCAACCGGCGTCTACGCGATCAGCTTGGCCCTGTTGGCCTTGTTCGTGGCCTGCATGGCGGCCTGGGTTGCCTGGGAGCGCCGCATCGTGGTTGGCTGGCGCCGGTCCAGGCGGCTGCTGGACGCGGGCCCGGGTTCCGGCTCGGATGCGCCCGCCGGCTCGGCTCCTGACTCGGCCGCCAACATCTCTGCCGCAAGCGACGGCTCTGGGCTCGCCGACTTGAAGTCGGGCGACGGCCCGGCTACGACGAAGGAATCGAGCCAGTCGAAAGGCACCGACGTCCCCTAGCGCCTGGCAGGTGGTGCGCGGGCTCGCTAGCTCCGCTATACCTCGCGGTCCAATGACGCGTGAGGTGCCGCGGGGATTTCGGCCGAATAGCCGCTGGGCAGCTGGCCCTGAGCCGCCAGTCGACGGATGACGAAGCCGTAGTAGGCCTCCACCCTGGCCGTAACGCGTTCCCAGCTGAACTGCTCGGCCCGCTCCTGGCCGGCCGCGCCCATCCGGGCTCGCATCTCCGGATCGGCCAGCAGCTCCGAGATGGCGACGGCGAGGCCCTTGGCGTCGCGTGGCTCCACGAGCAGCGCCTGGCGGCCGCGCTGGACCACGCCCTTGTAGCCGTGGATGTCGCTGCAGACGATCGGCGTTCCGGCCGCCATGGCCTCGAGCAGCACGATTCCGAACGACTCACGTCCAGTTGCCGGCGAGACGAAGACATCGGCGGTCTTAAAGAGCTGGGCCTTTTCGGCATCGCTGACCCGGCCCAGGAACTCGACGTTCTGCAGACCACGGGTCATGACGTAACGGCGTGCCTCGCGCTCCTGCGGACCTGAGCCGACGACCAGGAGCCGGCACTCGACGCCGCCCTTGCGTATCAAGCGGAAGGCTTTGAGCAGGTGGGGAAGGCCCTTGCGGTCCTCCAGGCGCCCGACGAACAGGACGTTGGGGCCGCCGTCCTGCCAGCGGGCAATGGGTACGGCACGTTGGTATCGGCCGACGTCGACGCCGTTGGGGATGACCTTGAAGTCGCCTGGAAAGAAGCGGTCCGCGAAATGCCGGGCCGCAGCGCTGACCGCGATTCGGCCGTGGAGCCGGTCGGCGTAGCTGGAGAGCGTCCGCTTGCCCAGCTCCATGGCCGGGGAGAAGCCGGCGTAGGCGTGGAACGTGGCGATGTTGACGCTCGCAGACTGGCGCAGCACCAGGAGTGACAGGAACGGCACGAACGGTTCGTGGAAGTGGAGCAAATCAAAGTGTTCCCGATCCAGAACCTTCTGGACCTGCGAGACGTAGCGCGGCGAGAGCGTGATAGTCCCCATCGAGCCGTTGCTCGGGACGCTGAAGCCCTTGCCGATGCGAATGACGTCGCCCTCGGACGAGCGCTGCAGGCCGTGGCTGCTGGTCAGGATTCGGACGTCGTGGCCGTGTAGCCGCAGGTTCTCGTAGAGGAAGCGGACGTGCTCATTCACGCCGCCCGGAACCGGGTAGACGTAGGGAGTCACCAGGCCGATCTTCACGCCGACGGCTCCTCTGTCCCGTGCCGTCCCGCCGCTTTAGCCGTGTGGTGGGCGTGACCACGGCGAGAAAGGTACTCGGCTTCCTGAGCAGCCTGCATCTCGAGTTGATCCCACGGCACGCCCAGGTCGCGTGGCGTGCCGTCGCGGAGGACATGACGTCGGCCCCAACGGGCCACGTCGCGGGCCTGCTTGCGCACCTGGCGGCTGTAGATGTGCGTCTCGCGTATGAAGCCCCAATCGATGCAGGAGCCGCTGGTCGTGCCTTCGGCGATGGCCCGGCGATAGTCGTCCGCGGTGGCGCCCGGGAAGTGGGTCCGGCCGTCGCCGATGGTGTCTAGGGTGTGGCTGTCGCTGTTGCCCACCAGTGGCAGGCCCAGCTGGCCGGCCAGGCGGATCGTAGCGCTGCGGCCGTAGCGCCCGGCGGTAGACGGGTTGTAGCCCTCCAGCGCGTCCCAATACAGGAGCGGGTCAATCGAGTTGTGGATGCGCATGATGGCGTGCTTGCGCATTCCCTTAGTGAAGGCCGAGAAGGGGTGGGGCACGATTGCCAGCCCGCCCTGCTCGTGGATTTCGGCGACCGTGATCTCGAGGCGCTGGTTGCGTTTCAGCCGGGCTTGCAGGAACAGTCCGAGGAGGTGACCGCTGCGAGTCGTAACCTCTTCGCCGATGACCACGTCAATGCGGCTGCCGCGCTCTCGGGCCAGGCGCTGGGACTCCACCGCGGCCTCGATTCTCTCGTGGTCCGCGATGGCGATGACGTCCAGGTCCGTGTGTAGTTCCGCGTAGTCAAGGATCCGGACGGCCGAGGCGCAGCCATCCGAGGCCATCGAATGGATGTGCATGTCGGCCTGGCCGAGCTTCCGCGCAGAGCCCGGCGTCTCGCCAGCGGTCTCGCCAGCGGTCTCGCCAGGAGTTCGGTCCGGCCTCACGCGCCTTTTCCGTCTTTCATTGTCGACTGCTCCAGGTCGGGCCAGATTGGGTGGAATAGGGCCAGCCACTGCTCGGGGGCGTCGATGATCATCTGCTCGAATGCCCGCGCTTCCTCTCGGGCCATGGCCCGGCTTCGCTCTCGCCGGGTGACGCCTTCAGGCGTGGCCAGCGGCCATACCCTGCCAAGATAGCGGCCCGAGCCTGCCCGTCGCACGGTTGCCACGTATATCGGCGCCCCTGTTTCGGCCGCCAGAAGCACCGGGCCGGCCGGGATCTTGGTCTTGCCGCCGAACATCTCCACCTCGATGCCGCCGCCTGTGATGTTACGGTCGGCCACGAGCCCCACCGGCTCGTTTCGCCGGAGCGCCCCGAGCAACTCGGGACCGGCCGCTTCCAGGCTCACGATTCGGGTGCCGATGGTTGCCCGCGTCGAGAAGATGTAGCGCTGAATGCGGGCGTTGGCGACAGACTCCATAGGGGCCACGATCTCGCCCAACCGGCTCACGGCATAGAAGCCGGGCATTTCGATGGCGCCGAAGTGCATGCCGACCAGGATCAGCGCGCGCCGCTCCGTCAGCAATGAGTCAGCCTCAGCGGGCGTCTCTACGACCATCCGCTCGCTCACCCAGCGCGTGTTGCATCGGGGGGCTCGGGCCATCTCCACGTAGTAGCGGGCGTGGTTGCGGAAGGCCGAGCGGACGATTTCCTCGAGAGCCCTGGGGTCCGAGGCGGCCCGACGGTAAGACTCGTCTCCCTGACCGTGCGCCGCCATCCACTCGACGATGCGCCGGAGGTTCCGGCGGGCGCGGTCGCGGCGGACGGCCGAGACGCGATACGAAATCCCGCCGGCCAGATCGGCGAGCCGCCACAGCGGCTTCTCGGGCAGGTGCAGGACCAGCTTGAGACCACCGATGGCGGCGAACGCGATCAACTCGTCGACCGCCCTGCGTCGCAGACCGTGACGGGGAGCCGTGTTGTTGTCAGATACGGGGGACGCCCGGCCGGTCATTTCTCGGCTTGCCGCGCAGGTGCGGCGCCTAAGCCAGGCCGACCTGGCTCGGCATCGTTAGCCATGGCGGCGCGGTGCCGGGCCTCGAGTGCCACCTGCTCCGCGGCAGTCTCGGGCCAGATCGGCTTGAAGATATACCACTGCTCCGGCGCGGGTGAAATCTGGGCTTCCAGGGCGGCCGCGATCTTCTGCGTCGCGATGGCAAGGTCGGCCGGAGAGTTGGAGGGCACCAGGATGGGCTCGTCGGCGGCGGCCCGGAAGGTTCCGTCGGGCAGTCGATTGATCGAGAACGGCACGATCGCGGAGCCGTGTTTGGCCGCGAGTATCGCGGGACCGGCCGGCAGCGTGGTCCACGAGCCGAACATCTTGACCGGGATGCCGTCTTCTCGATAGCCCCAGTCCACGAGCAGGACGAGGCCCTCGTTGCGCTTCAGGGCGCCGAACACGCCGCGCAGGTTGCGCCAGGCGATCATCTTGACGCCCCAGCTTTCGCGCTGGCGCTCGAACAGGTCGTACAGCTGACGGTAGGAGCTGTCGTCACCGACGACGTTGATTTTGAGGCCCTGCTTGGCGAAGCCGGCGGCGGCGGCCTCGTTGTTGCCGAGGTGCGCGGCCACCAGGACGATGCCCTTCGACTCGCGGTAGATCTCGTGGAACCGGTCGAGACTGCGAACCTCGAGTAGCTGATCCACTTCTTCCCGTTTGAGCCACGGCAGGCGCATCAACTCCATGAGATAGCGGGAGTAGTTGAGGTATGCAGCCCGGGCCATCTTGTGGGCGGCCTTGTCGTCTGGCGAGACGCCCAGAACGTGGCCGAAGTTGGCCCGCAACCAGCGTCGGCGTGTTGGGCTGGCGGCATATCCGATCAGCGACACCCAGCTGCCAAGCCGGTACACGGGCCCGGCCGGAAGATGGCCGACGATCCAGGACGACGTCTTCCAGAAGCTCACCGCCGTCAGGCCCGCCAGATTAGTGAAGAAGGTCTCCTTCTTCAGGCGGTGGGGCGCTTCGAACTTCTTGGTCGGCTCGGGGGCGTCGCCCGACTTCCGCGGCGGGGCGGCGCTCACTCTGCTTCTTGCTCCTCATTGCGAAGCTGCGTATGGACGTGCCGGGTTCGTTGAACTGCGGTGATGCTGGCGGTCACGCAGATGATGCCGAGTGCGCCGGCGAGCCAGAGCTGACCGCGGGCGCCCGGGGCGATGCCGCCGTCCAAGCCGGCCAGGGCGAGGCCGATGGTCAGGAGGACGAGGCGTTCGGCGCGAGGCGCGATACCCACTTCGCCGTGCAGATTCAGGCTCTCAGCCTTGGCCCGGGTGTAGCTGACCTGGAAGCTGGATACCGCCGCGGCGGCGGCGAGGACCGCTCCGACCACGAAGCCGGCAGCCGCGGCGCCCGCGACGATGCCGATATAGACGACGCCCTCGCCCCAACGATCCAGGGTGGAGTCGAGGAAGGCCCCGAAGCGGGTGACGCGGTTCTGGGCGCGGGCAAGGGCGCCGTCCAACATGTCGAACGAGCCGCCGAAAAGGACGAGGGCGGCTGCGGGAAGCCACAGCTGGGCAGCGGCCGTGGCGGCGGCGACGCCGGAGATCCCGAAACCGATAACGGTCAGGGCGTTGGGCGTGAGGCCCAGCTTGCCGGCAGCGAGGGCGATGGGGGTGATTGCGCCGCGCACCCGTGCTCGCGTCGCCTGCGAGACGAACGACTGATCGCCCACTCTCAGTGAGCCTCGGCTGGCTGCGCGGGCATCTGGGCCATGCCCAGGAGGAGGCGCTCGCGCTCCGCGATCTCACCGAAGACGTTGGGTCGGAGCTGGCAGACGACTTCGCGGCCGGCACGCCTGGTTTCGACGATGCCCGCAGCCCTGAGCCGGCCGACGTGCCAGGAGACGAGCGGCTGGCTGAGGCCTACGGTGTCGATCAGCTCGCCTACGGTGGCCGGTCCCTCGGCCAGCCTTCGAACGATACGAAGGCGGTTCACGTCGGCGAGTGCCTTGTGAAAGACGCGCAACTCGCGAAGATCGTCGGGTGGAGCGACGATCGCGGCGACGGTGCCCCTGAAGTGCGCTGGAGAGGGCAAAGTGAGCGGCCTCGTGTCTGGGCGCGCGGCTCTGTGCCCCGCACAAGCGAGCCTTTATATAAAGGCCGGTTGATGCTATGACGCCCGGTAGGGGCTGTCAAGCGCAGCGCATGAGGTGGCCTAGGAGCAGCTGAACGTGCCCGTGACTGTGCCCCCGCCGTTCAGGTCGGTGCCGGAGAAGGAGCCTGTCCCGTCGGGGGCGAAGGTGACCGTCGCAGTGGTGTCGAGGACGTGATTTTGGCCGGCCACGCTGGTGTCCACGGCGATGTCCGGGTGACCTGTGGCGGATGGAGCGGCGAGCGGATTTGTAGTCGGCGCAGGCGTGGGCGTTGGGCCGCCGACCCGATAGCCGCTGACCGTGAGATAGTCAGCGACGCCCGTGTTGCCCCAGTCGCCGAACCGAGCGTCGATACCGGCAGCCCCGGTGTCGTAGCAGCCGCCCCCCGTGATCGTGGCAGTGACGCCATTTACGGTCACCCGGGCCGAGCCGTTGCCGCACCAGTGATCACAGCCGCCGCCATCACCGCCGCCATCACCGCCGCCGTTAGCAGCCGAGTTGGAACTCGATCCGCAGCCGCCCACGAGTAGGGCCAGGCCGAGCGCGAGGGCTATCGGGATTCGGCTGGTGCGGACTCTGCCTGGCATGGCTGCCTCTCGGGTCGGGCGCCCATAGGAGTCGAGGCGCGCAGCGAATAGTAGGCCCAGGCGGGCCGCGCCGCCGTGATGATCGAGGCAGCGCTCACCAAGCGCCCGTACACTCCACGACATGTCACGACGCACCTCGTACATGCTGCTGATCGTTCTAGGCGTCGGCGTCTTCCTGGCCGGTCTGGAGCTGATGGTCACGGCCGTGGCCTTGCCCCAGATCCTGGCCACGATGGCCAACTGGACGGATCTGCGCAAGGCGTCGTGGATCATCAACGGCTACCTGCTCGTGTACGTGGTGACGATGCCTCTGGCCGGTCGCCTGACCGACCTGTGGGGCGCCCGGCGCCTCTTTCTTGCCGCCCTTGCCGTCTTCACCCTCGGGTCGTTCCTGGCCGGCATCGCCCAGAACCTCGACCAGCTGATCGCCGCCCGGCTCGTCCAGGCGGTTGGTGGCGGCGCGATCATCCCGGTTGCCACCGCGGCCGCCTCGCATCTATTCGAGGGCAATGCGCGGCCGCGGGCACTCGGCGTCATCGGTGCGCTGACCTTCCTGGGGATGGCCGCCGGGCCTTTCGTCGGCGCGGCCGTACTCGAGACGATCCACCCCGAAACCGCCCTGGCCAATATGGGGATCGCCGGCGGGCCGCTCGTGTCAACCATTGCGCCGGCGTGGCGCTGGGTCTTCTACGTCAACGTCCCGATCGGCATCTGCGCTCTGGCAATCGCCTGGGCCGTCAGCGCCAGCTGGGACACGCGCCGCCAGCCCGCCCAGCTCGACTGGCTTGGGGCTGGTCTGTTCACGGCAGCGCTCGGTGGGATCCTCACCGGAATTACGCTCGTGGGCAACTCGGATGAGGTTTTCGGCGTGCCGACCGCAGTCGCCGTGGCCGGTCTGGTCGGCGGCGGCATCCTGTGCGGGCTCTTCGCCATATGGCACGGCCTGCGCCGGTCGCATCCCTTCCTGGACCCGCGCCTCTTCGCCGATCGAGTCTTCTCGTCGGCGGCCCTGATCTCGCTGCTGACCGGCTACGGCCTGGCCACGGCAATCGTCGGCGGCGCCGTCTTCGTCGACCGAGTGCTTTACGGCGGTCCCGAGGAGCAGCGCATAGTCCTTGGGGCGATCGCCGCGGCCATGGCCATTGGCGCTCTGGCGTCAGGGTTCCTGGCCAGGCTCATCTCGCTGCGGTTGCTAACGCTGGTCGGCCTGGCGCTCAGCACCGGCGGCCTGGTCTGGATGTCGACGTGGACCCCCGACGTGGCCACCAACGCCTTTGCGGCGTCTGGTGCGGTCTTTGGACTCGGCTTCGGGCTAACCGTTACGCCGCGGTCAACGGCGGCGGTTGAGGCCGCTGGGCGAGCCGCCTTTGGCGCGGCGTCGGCGACCGTGACCGTGGCCCGAATGATCGGCATGGCCATCGGCATGGCCGCGCTGACCGCGTACGGCTCCACCACGATCACACGCCTCTCGAACGAGATCTACGGCTCGGGCGACCAGTACAAGCAGTACATCCCGGCCTACCTGCGCGATCGACCCATCAACGACGGCCTCGTGGCGCAGGCACTGGAGCAGTGGGCGGCGACGAAGGCGGCCACGATCATGGTCGGGATCTTCCTGGTGGCGGCGGTCGTGACCCTTATCGCGGTCGTGCCTGCACTTGTCTTGAGAGTCAGGCACGGCCGAGACGGCTCGGGCGAAGGCGGGGCAGCGGAGGAGAGTCAGCATGGCGAAATCGCCTTCTAAGGCCGAGGCAGTTGCAGCCGCCAAGGTGGCAGCCGCCGAGTCGGCCGCCCAGTTGGCAGCCGCCCAGCAAGCCGCGGAGCCGGCCGCCCAGTCGGCCGGGGGCGTTGTCCGCCTCGTCATCATCGAGGCTCGCGTCTGCCGCGAATGGGAAGGCGAGTCCGCCCTGGCCGAGCTGCCGCAGGCGCTGGTGCGTCGTACGGCGCGCCTGTGGGTGGATGTCTGTGCCGGGACGCCCGAGTTGAAGTCCAGGGTGGCCGGTATCCTGGGCTTCCATCCGCTCCTGGCCGAGGACATCGCCGAACGGGACCAGCGGGCAAAGACCGAACAGGTCGGCGACCTTCTCCATCTGGTCATGTTCTCGCTCGGCTTCGATCATGGCGAGATCTACGAACGCGAGCTGGACTTCGTGTTGGGGGGGCGCTTCCTGCTGACGAACCACAGCAAGTGGTGGGATCCGCGCGCAACACGGCACCTGCGGTCCGGCGTGGCCGAGGTTCTGGCCCGAGGCCCCGACCACCTACTGTGGGCCCTCTCCGACGACGTCATCGACAGCTACTTCCCCATTCTCGACCTGCTAGGCGACGAGATCGATGCCCTCGAGGACCAGGTGGTTACGAAGTCGGATAGGACGCTCCTGGAGCGCCTCTTCGAACTCAAGCGCGACCTGATCCAGATCAGGCGGGTGACCTCACCCCAGCGCGAGATGTTCAACCTTCTGTCGAGCCGCGAGGAGAAGGTCATCTCGGTTGAGGAACGGCTGTACTTTCGCGACGCCTACGACCATCTGATACGGCTCACCGACGAACTCGACACCTATCGGGAGCTGGCCTCCGCCACCCTCGAGACCTACCTCTCCACGGTCAACAACAACCTGTCGTCGATCATGAAGCGCCTGACCGGAGTGACCGTCGTAGTCGCCGGGATAGGGGCCATCGGCGGCATCTTCGGGATGAGCGAAGCCCAGGCTGCCTTCCGGTTCGACGAGGGGCCCGGCTTCTGGATCGTGGCTTTTGCCAGCCTCGTTCTGGCAGGCCTCGCCGCCGCCGTGCTACACCGGATCGACTGGATCTAGGACGGGCTCGCTGAACCGAGGCTACGGCCGGCAGCCGCTCGCGCCCGCGGTCTTGCACTTAGGGGCTGTGGGACAGACGTTGCCCTTGCCGGTGGGATGGGCGTCGGCCTGGCTGGCCGCCAGCACGCCGATCGGTTGGGCGACGATCTGCAGCTTGGTCGAGCTCTCGAACTGACCCTCGGACGTCTGCAGCCAGAGCTGGTCGGTGGTGGCGCCGCGTGGCCGATCCAGTGATGAGGAACTTGGGGAGACGCCGCGGATGACCTCGCTGATCTCGTAAATGTGGCGCCGGTTGTCGTCGGTGTAGACCTCCGCCAACATCCCGATCATCGCATCGCCGTTGCTGACTTTTGATGCCGTCAGGAGCGGCAGGAACATGCCCTTCTGGGCGTGAGCGTAGAGATAGGTCGTTTGAGGCAGCCCGGGATAGGCCAAGATCTTGTCCAGGCTCAGGTATTCGGCCACGTTGCAGAGCGGGAATTGCTCGTTCGGCGGGGACGTAACGATCGGCAGATCTATGCCGAGGGCCGGGACCTCGATCCGAGTTGCGATGGCAGCCTGAATCCTGGCGCCACCCGATGGCCCGGATGACTCGAGCGGCGGCAGACTGTAGACCGCAATGGGCTCGGACGGGCCGGCCGAGGCGGTCGAATACGACCCTGCGGCGACGGGCTGGAGGTAGTAGAAGAGCCCGGCGACGATGAGGAAAACGCCCGCCCCGGTGAGGAGAACCGGGACCAGACTGAGGAGATCGCCGAATAATCGAGTGGGCGGCCGAATAAACGAGCTAGGACGTCGCATGGACCGGCATGCTAGCAGGCGCCAGAGCGTTCCGCCCCGGGTCTGACTCCCGATGGCAGGGGCGTGTATGGGATGGAGCCGGCCCGGGCCTGACATGGATCGTCGATACTTGGTAACCTCAGACTATGTTTGGTCGAATGCAACTCATCTTTGGGGCCCTCGCAGGAGTGGTCACCGCCCTGGTCGTCGCAATCGCGGTCGTTGTTGCCTGGCCCACGGCCAGCCCCTACGTTCCGCCGAAGCCCACGGCAATGGTCATGCCCAGCGACGCACCCTCGGCTGGGGCATCCGCTTCGCCAACGCCGTTCAGTACGGCGAAGCCGTCAGCGACGATTGGCGTCGTTGGCGACCAGTAGGCGATCGCCGGCTGACCGGCGAGACTAGACGTGGAGTGCGTTCGCGGCGCTCGTCGCGGCGGTTACGATGGCCGGGAAGAGTCCGAATATCAGCGTCGCAACGCAGGTGACGGCCAATCCCGCCCGGAAGAGCATGCCGGGTGAGGTGGGCTCGGCCTCCCCGGCCGGGTCGCGCATGTACATGTACGTCACTACCCGCAGGTAGTAGAAAGCCGCCGCGGCCGCGTTGACCATGGCCAGCACGGCCAGGGCCGTCAACCAACCGCCGGCCTGGATGGCTGCCAGGATCACGTAGGCCTTTGCCCAGAAGCCGGCGAGCGGCGGGATGCCGGTCAGCGATAACAGGAAGATTGCCATCAGCGCACCCAGCCACGGATCGCGCCGGCCCAGGCCGGCGAAAGTGGAGATCTGGCTGCTCACCCCAGGTCGGCGCTGCAGCGCGGTCACGATCGCGAACGCGCCCATGTTCATGAACGTGTAGGCGGCCCCGTAGAACAGGATCGCCGAGAGGCCGCTCTGCTGGCCGCCCGCGTATGCCGCCAAACCCACCAGGATGTAGCCGGTGTGGGCGATGGAGGAGTAGGCCAGCATCCGCTTGACGTTGTCCTGCGTGATCGCCACAAGATTCCCCAGCGTCATCGTGGCGGCGGCAAGGACTATCACGATCGGCAGCCAATCGGCCTTGAGCGGGCCGAGCGCCTCCGCGAAGAGGCGCAGGACGATGGCGAAGGCCCCGACCTTGGGCCCCACCGAGAGGTACGCGGTCACGGGCGTCGGCGAGCCCTGGTAGGCGTCCGGAGTCCAGTAATGGAACGGCACGGCGGCCATCTTGAAGGCTACGCCTGCGGACATGAACGCCAGGCCCATGGCCAGGCCGGGCGAGAGCGGGCCGCCTGCCACCACTTTGGCGAGGGCGGCTGCGACGCCATCCACGCGCGTCGTACCGGTGATGCCCCAGACGTAGGCCAGGCCGAAGAGCAGGATGGCGCTCGAGAACGAGCCAAGCAGGAAGTACTTGATCGCGCCCTCGGTCGAGTACGGGTCGCGGCGGGCGAAGCCGACCAGCATGTAGCCGGGCAGGACCATCAGCTCCAGGGCGACGAAGAGAAGCAGCAGGTCCGTCGAGGCGGCGATGAGCATCGCCCCGGTCACGGCGAAGATCAGGATCGCTGCGAACTCAGCGATCGGTAGGTCGCGCGACTCCAGATAGTCCACGGCGAAGAGCAGCGTAAGGATGGCGATCGAGACGAATAGGAAGTCCAGGAAGACGGTCAGGTTGTCCAGCGAGTAGGCGCCGCCGAAGGCTTCGCCGGAATGCCCCGCTTGAGCCAGGAGCACGACGGCTACGACGCCCAGGCCGCCCAGGGCTGTCACCAGAATGGCGTTGCGGCGGCCCGGCAGAATCATGTCGACGATGAGGATCGCCGCCGCCACCAGCACGGCGACAACGACGGGAGCAATCGTTCCGAGGTCCGACCAGTTCATCGCTCGACTCCCCTCATACGCCGACCGCGACTCCGACGGCCGCCAGGAAGACCTGGGTCGGCGCGCGGAGGAGATCGAGCACGAGGCTTGGGAAGAGCCCGAGCAACACGATCAGGAACGCCAGCGGAGCGAGCGTGATCAGCTCGGTCCGATCGAGGTCGGTCAGATGGCCGCCGAGGCCCCGGAAAAACTCGGATAGCTCGCCGAAGGCGAGCCTCTGGAACATCCAGAGCAGGTACGTTGCCGCCAGGACCATGACGATGATAGAGGCGACGGCGATCCCAGGCGCCAGGCCGAACGATCCGACAAAGACGAGGAACTCGCCGACGAATCCGGAAAGGCCGGGCAGGCCGGCTGAAGCCAGGATGAAGAAGCCGAAAACCGTGGCGTAGATCGGCATAACCGCCGCAATGCCGCCCATCTTGGCGATCGATCGATCGTGGGTGCGCTCGTAGATCACGCCGACAAGGAGGAAGAGCCCGCCCGTGATCAGGCCGTGGTTGATCATCTGAAGAACAGCTCCCTGCAGAGCTGCGGCACTGAAGGTGAAGATGCCCAGCGTCACGAAGCCCATATGGCTGACCGAGCTGTAGGCGACGAGGCGCTTGAGGTCTGGCTGAACGATCGAGACGATCGCGCCGTAGACGATGGCAACCACGCTCAGGACGATGATCGGCCAGGCGAAGGTGTGGGCCGCGAACGGGAAGAGCGGAACGGCGAAGCGGATCAGCCCGTACGCGCCCAGTTTCAGAAGCACGCCCGCCAGGATCACCGAGCCTGCCGTCGGTGCCTCGGTGTGGGCGTCGGGTAGCCAGGTGTGGAATGGGAACATCGGGACCTTGATGGCGAAGGCCAGGAAGAGGGCCAGGAATGCCAGGATCTGGAGATCGTTGGCGAAGTGGCCGCCGGCCGCCCACGCCGCAAGGGCCTGGTAGTCAAAAGCACCAACCCAAGAGCCGGCGTGGCCGGTTTGGTACGCAAAGGCCGTGGCCAGTATCGCGACCAGCATCAGCAGCGAACCGACGAGCGTGTACAGCACGAACTTCATCGTCGCGTAGAGGCGGTT
>CABDYO010000172.1_pt1 | contig 38005 bp, 32 predicted proteins | sample 3131971 | NCBI WGS metagenome assembly CABDYO01 (sample SAMEA5534338, study PRJEB31848) | metagenome | biome: tundra; feature: field; material: soil | place: USA | collected 2013-05 | depth 0.45 m | reverse complement strand
GTTCGAGTCTGGCGGGGCGGCAAGGTCATCATCACCGACAAGATCGAGTCGCTGCGCCGCATGAAGGACGACGTCCGCGAGGTCGCTACGACCTTCGAGTGCGGCATCACCCTCGTCGGCACCAACGACCTGATCGAAGGCGACATCATCGAATGCTTCACCCAGCAGATGGTGAGTCGGGCGGCCCGTTGAGCCGGAGCAGCGGGTCTCGATGACGCAGCGAACAGACCGGATCGACCAAATCCTCCGTCAGGAGATCGGTCAGGCGCTGGAGCGCGAAGTGAGCGATCCGCGCATCGGTTTCGTAACGGTTACCGACGTCGAGACGGCGCGGGATCTGTCGCGTGCCAAGGTTTGGGTCAGCATCATTGGCTCCGCTGAGGAGTGCAAGGAAACGCTGTCCGCGCTCCGCAAGGCAATGCCGTTCATTCGGCACGGCCTCAACTCGAAGATCCGTCTGCGCCGCATTCCGGAGCTGGACGTCCGGCTGGACGATTCCATGGAACGCGGCACCCGAGTCCTCCAGATCCTCAGCGAGCTGGAAGATGGCCGAAGCCCCGACGGTGTTGACAAACCCAGTGAGTCGTTGCCGACGCCGGTTGCGCGTTTCCGACAGGAAGGCGACACCGACGAGGAGCCCAAAGCTGTCGAGCCTATAGTTGAGCCGAGGCCCAAGCGCCTAGCCGACCGATCGTCGAAACCGGCAGCTGATCGATCGCGGAGGGGTGATCGCGCCGGCTGGAAAGGCACGCGCGATGCCGCGGCCAGGTCTGCCTCGGCCGACGAGCCGGCCGCTCGGGCCGGTCGCAAGGCGCCGCCCGCCGGCAAGGCGCAGGCGCGGAGGAAGCCCCGGTGAGCGAGGCCTCGCGGGGCGGTGCTTTGCCGCAAATTAATCTCACCGCCTATGCCGCTGCCGTCCCGGACGAGGTTGTGGAACGGCTCCGCGGGTCACGCCGCGTCCTGACCATCTGCCACGAGAACCCCGAGGCCGACGCTCTCGGCTCGGCCCTGGCGATCGCAATGCTCGTGGAGGCGCACGGTGGCGTGGCCACGCCCGTGTGCGCGGACGCGATGCCGCCGATGTACAAGTTCCTGCCGGGGATGGACCGCTTCCGGCAAGAGCCAGACCCAACACTCGACTACGACCTGCTCGTGGTGGGGGACTGCGGCGAGTTGGAGCGGATCGGGCCGGTTCTTGAGTCGCATCGGGCGCTTTTCGAGCGCGTGCCGATCCTCGACATAGACCACCACCTCTCGAATCCACATTTTGGGGCCTTCGATTGGGTGGACCCAGACAGTTCCGCGACGTGCGAGATGGTCGCGCTGCTGGCGTGTCGGCTCGGCGTGCCGCTCGACTCGGGCGACGGGATGCTTGCCTCAGCCCTGACCGCCGGAATCGTGATGGACACGGCCAACTTCCAGCATCCCAATACGACGCCCCGCACGCTGGCAGTCGCGGCAGCCCTGCGCGAGGCCGGTGCGCCGCTCAGCGAGATCGCCCGACGCCTATACCGGACCAAACCGAACACACAACTCGTGCTCTTCGGGCGCGTCCTGGCACGCATGGAATCGGACTGCGACGGGCGGGTGGTCTGGTCCACCCTGGAGCTGGCCGACCTGGCCGCTGCCGGTGCGAGTACCGAGCAGTCGGAGGGCCTGATTGACTGGCTCTCCCAGGCCGAGGATTCGGAAGTGTCGATTCTCTTCAAGGAAGCCGCGGGCGAGACGCGTATCAGCGTTCGAACCCGGTCAGGTGGCGTGGATGCGACCGTTCTCACGGGCACGTTCGGTGGTGGCGGGCACGCTCGCGCGGCCGGGGCCACGGTCGCTCTCCCGCTTGGCGAGGCGCGACCGATCGTCCTTGCGCGAGCTATCGAACTCGCCCGCGTTGTCGAGCGCTAGCCGGTGGCAGACGGAGCGCGCGGCATGGATGGAATCCTTGTCGTAGCCAAAGAGCCGGGCTTCACCTCGCATGACGTGGTGGCCCTCGTCCGGCGGCTGACCGGCACTAAGCGAGCCGGCCACGGCGGCACGCTCGACCCGTTTGCGTCGGGCGTTCTGCCCGTGTTCCTCGGATTGGGGACTCGCACCGTCGAATACCACATGGGCGACGGCAAGGCCTACCGGGCCACTGTCTGTTTCGGCTCGACATCGGAGACGGACGATCGCGATGGCGAGCTGGTGCCCGGAAACGGTCCGGCGCCGACGGGCCAAGCTGTCGAGGCTGCACTGGCGGACTTTCGCGGGCCGATCCTACAGCGCCCGCCAAACTACAGCGCCCTCAAGGTCGGTGGCAGGCGCGCCTATCAGATGGCCCGGCAAGGAACGCCGATGGAGCTTGCGCCGCGCGCCGTGGCCATCAGCCGTTTGGACCTCGTTGAGTGGGATGACTCGGACCCGGATCGGCCCACGGCTGTGTTGGAGGTCGAGTGCGGCGCCGGCACCTACATCAGGTCAATAGCCCGCGACCTCGGCGAGAAGTTGGGTTGCGGCGCCTACCTGGGCGCCCTCGTGCGGTCGGCCAGCGGTCCGTTCGCGTTGGCGGCCGCGCACTCGCTCGACGAGATCCGCCGGGCGGCCGCCGAGGGGCCCGCGGCCCTGGCCGGGCTGCTGCTGCCCATCGACGCCGGCCTGGACGAGATTCCGGAGGCGCTGCTGACGGCCGATGAGGTCGTGGCCGCTGCTCGCGGGCAGCTGGTCAAACCCCTGCATCGGCCTCAGCTGGAGTCGGGCGCACGGGTGCGGCTGCTTGCCGAGGACCGCTCGCTTGTCGGCGTCGGATCGTGGAAGGGCGGCCGGCTCGTGCCGGAGAAGATATTTGTGGTGGCCCCAGGGGTTGCGGGCAGGAGCCGAGCCGGGGACGCGGGCCGGGCCGGTGCCGAAGCCAGCGGCACGGCCATCCCGGCGATCGAGCCGCGGCTCCATGTCGTCAGCGCCGGTGGCCGGATGGTTGTCGTGCCGGGAATCGACGCTCTCAGAGCCGATCTCGGCCGCCTCTACCTGGCCGTCGGCGTCTTCGACGGACTGCATCGCGGCCACCTCTACCTGCTCCGCGAACTGCGCCGCGCGGCCACCCGCGCGGGGGCGCGGCCGGCGGTCATCACCTTCGACGCCCATCCCGAGGAGCTCATCGAGGGTCTCGCGCCGCCGCTCCTGTGCGATCCGGACGAGCGGCTCGTCCGCCTCCAGGCCGCTGGAGTCGAAGTCACCGTCGTCCAGCATTTCGACCATGCGCTTCGGGTGACTCCGTACGACGCCTTCGTTGCGGTTATCCGCGAGCGAGTCGAGATCGCCGGCTTCGTCATGACGCCGGACGCCGCCTTCGGCTACGAGCGTGGCGGCACGCCCGAAACGCTGACGGCTCTGGGTGAGCGGGAGGGCTTCGCCGTCACGGACGTCTCGTCCTACCTCTCGAACGGTGAGCAAGTTCGCAGTTCGGAGATCCGACGCCGAATCACCTCCGGCGACCTGGCCGGCGCGCGTGCCCTGCTCGGCCGCAACCACGGCTTCACGAGCCGCATCGAGGAGAGTGGATTGAGCGCCGCTCGCCTGGCCTTCGACCTGCCGGTCTGCCTCCCGCCCGATGGCCAGTATCCCGTTCTGCTGGGCCCGGCCTGGCAACTGGGCCAGCGTCCCGATCCGGCCGCGCACGCGTCGTCCGTCACGATTGCTGACGGCGTCGTGATGATCGGCCGGACGGACTGGCAGCTTCCGGACCGGGTACGGGCGGTCTTGCTCTAACCCCCTCCACGTTGACGTGGTGTCGGCTGCCCGAGATCACCCCGGGAGGCGTCCTGCGACTACCGTTGCTGGAGCCACAGACTCTGGTCTGGTTCGCATTGGAAGGCTGGGTTGTCTACTTGGCCTGCGCCGATCACAACGCCGTGGTCGATGCCATGGCCAAAAGGCTCAAGTACACTTTGCTGAGATGAGAACACCGCTCCGGTTGTCCAAGCGATGGGTCGCGCTGCCGATGGTGGTGGTACTGATGGCGCCAGTGCTGATACTCACGCTGGGTGCGCCCGTAATCTGGCCCGACCGTCCCATTCCTTCCGCGTTTGCACCGTACGTCGATTCCGCGCGTGCCTCGCTCCGCGACCACGTCGAGGGCCTAAGGTTCGTCCATCTCCGCCTCGATAGTGTCCGCTGCCGGGCGGATGGCGGCACCGCCTATATCTACGATCAAATCGAGGCCCCGTACCTGCAGACGCGATATGCGATCGCGATGACGATTTTGCCACCTACGGGCTGGAGTGGGGGCGTGACTCTCACAGAGATCAACGATCCTGAACTCCTGTACTTCCTCGGCGACCAAGAGGTCCCCTGTGCATCTAAATAGGTTGCGAACGATCGTGAGCTAGTCCTGGTGCGTTGAACTCCCCTGATTGGTGGAGACTCTGGCCGGCCCTTGAAGCGGCCCTGCGCCATCGGCCTGGGGTTTGGTACCGTGTGCGTGATGCCGGACTTGCCGATTCCCTACCTCACGGCGGCTGAGATTCGCCGCCGCTACGTTGAGTTCTTCACCGAGCGCGGCCACACCGAGGTGCCCAGCGCCTCGCTCCTGCCGGCGGGGGACCAGACGTTGCTCTTCACGAACTCCGGAATGGTCCAGTTCAAGGACGTCCTGATCGGCCGTGAGAAGCGCAGCTACGTCCGGGCGGTCGACTACCAGAGGGTCCTGCGGGTCGCCGGCAAGCACAACGACTTCGAGGAGGTGGGACGGACGACCCGACATAACACCTTCTTCGAGATGCTCGGCAACTGGAGCTTCGGCGATTACTTCAAGCGGGAAGCGATTCACTGGGCATGGGAGTTCCTGACCGAGGGCCTCGGCATCCCGCCCGAACGGCTGGCCGCTACGACCTACAAGGACGACGAGATTGCCCGAGCGGTCTGGCGCGATGAGATCGGGCTGCCGCCCGAACGGATGGCGGTCTGGGGCGACGTCGACGCCGGCGACGACGCCAACTTCTGGCGGATGGCCGAGACGGGGCCCTGTGGACCGTGCAGCGAGATCCATTTCGACCGCGGGGCACACCTATCGGAAGGCCCGGAATGCATCCCCGACCATTCGGAGCATTGCCCGCGCTGGCTCGAGATCTGGAACCTCGTGTTCATGGAATTCGACCAGCGGGCGAGCGGGGAGCGCGTGCCGCTGCCTTTCAAGAGCATCGACACCGGGATGAGCCTTGAGCGACTGGCGAGCGTAATCCAGCAGGTCCCCAGCAATTTCGACACGGACCTCTTCACCCCGATCCACGCCGCCATGCGCGAGCTGCTCGGCCACGATCCGGGCACGTTCGAGGCGGAGAGGTTCAGCTACCAGGTCATCGCCGACCATTCCCGCGCGGTCACGTTCCTCGTGGCGGACGGCGTGGCTCCGTCGAACGAGGGACGCGGCTACGTTCTGCGCCGGATCCTGCGCCGCGCCGTGCGGCACGGCCGGCTACTCGGCCGCCGCGAGCCGTTCATCGACGTCACGGCGGGCGTGGTCATCGACGTGATGAAGGATGCTTATCCGTATCTGGAGGAGCAGCGCCAGAAGATTCTCGCCGTGATCCGCAAGGAGGAGACGCAGTTCGCTCGCACGCTCGAGACGGGCACGTCTCATCTGGAAGCCGCGCTGGCGCCTATGCCGAAGACTGAGCGGACGATTGGCCGGAGGCCCGAAAGCCTGCCGGCGGACGCACCCATCCTGGCCGGCGAGGTCGCCTTCAAGCTCCACGACACCTACGGCTTCCCGGTCGATCTGACGGTCGATATGGCGGCCGAGTATGGCGTCCGAGTGGACCGCGACGGCTTCACGGCCGCCATGGCCGGGCAGAAGGCCCAGAGCCGCAAGGGCACCAAGGCCGATCTGTCGCGTCAGGCCGTGCTCGGCGACCTGTGCCAGTCGATCCTGCGCCGTGTGGGGGAGACGAAGTTCCTCGGCTACGAAGGCACCGAGGCCGAGGCCCGAGTCGTTGCGATCCTGCGCGACGGCACCGAATACGATGAGCTGACCGGCAACGGCGAGGCCGAGGTCATCCTCAACGCCACTCCCTTCTACGGCGAGGGCGGCGGCCAGGTCGGTGACCGCGGCGAGCTACTCGAGGCGGGCGGCGGCAGCGCCCTGTTTACTGTCGAGGACACGCAGAAGCCTATCGCGGGGCTCTTCGTCCATCGCGGCACGCTCCACGGCCGGATCCGGGTGGGGGAGACCGTGACTGCCCGCGTTGACGTGGAGCGGCGGGCGCGGACGATGCGCAACCACACCGGCACGCACCTGCTCCACCGCGCCCTGCGCAACGTCGTCGGGCCGGAGGCCCACCAGGCGGGTTCGATGGTGGCCCCGGACTACCTCCGTTTCGACTACCACATGGATCGGCCCCTGACCGCGGACGAGAAGCGGGCCATTGAGGACGAAGTCCGGCGAGTAGTGCGCGACAACCGCCCCGTGACGACCGTAGTCCGGCCCATGGCCGAGGCGATCGCCGCCGGCGCGGACGCCTTCTTCGACGACAAGTACGGCGAATACGTCCGGACCGTCAGCGTCGAGGGCTACTCGCTCGAGCTGTGCGGCGGCACGCACTGCTCGGCATCCGGCCAGATCGGCAGCTTTGTCATCACCGCCGATCGGAGCATCGGCGCCGGGATACGGCGCGTCGAGGCCATGACCGGTGACGGCGCCGACGCGCTGCTGCGTGAGCGGCTCGTGTTGCTCGACCGGGTCGCCGAGGCCGTTGGCGCCACCTCCGTCGACGCCGCTCCGGAGCGCGTGGCGGCTCTGCAGGACGAGTTGCGCGAGACGCGCCGACGGCTCCGTGCCGGTGGTAGCGGCACCCCCAAGGCCGCCGATCTGGCGGCACAGGCAGCCGAACCGGCGCCGGGCGTCAAGCTTGTCGCCTACTCGGGCAGCTTCGAGTCGCCGGAGCAGTGGAAGGGCTTCGTCAAAGAGATTCGGGCCGCGCTAAGTTCCGGCGTCATCGCCGTCGCCTTCGATGCCGAAGCTCCGCAGATCTTCGTCACCGTCAGCCCTGACCTCGTCGAGCGTGGCATTTCGGCGGGTGAACTCGTCAAGGTCGCCATGAAGTCCATGGCGGGCCGCGGGGGCGGTCGCTCAGAGATGGCTCAGGGCATGGGCACCCGTCGGGACGGGATCAGCTCGGCCCTCGCCGCGATCGCGGATACACTAGGAGCGGTGGGCAAGTAGCCAAAAGATAGGGGAGCGGCCGTGGCATTTTGGCGCAGAATCTGGGGCCGTGAGGAGGACTCGGCTCTGGCTGCCTGCACCGCTTTGGATATCGGGACCGAGTTCGCCAAGGCCCTTGTGTTCGAGATAGACGAAGACGGAATGGGCACGGTGCGTGGTGTCGGGCGCAAGCGCCAGGGCCTGGCCCACATGCAGTCCGGGACGGTTACGGACATCAACGCCGTCGTCGACAACTGCACGGTCGCGCTCCAAGAGGCCGAGGAGATGGCCGGCTTCCGGCCGACGCAGGTCGTTATCGGCATTGCCGGTGAGCTGGTCAAGGGCTTCACCACCACGCACGCGCAGGAGCGCAAGCGGGCCGACACCGTTATCACGGACGCTGAACTGCAGAAGCTCATCGACGGCGTCCAGCGCGAAGCCCTGCGCGAAGCTGAACGCGCCATCACCTGGGAGACCGGTCTAACGCAGGTCGACGTGCGTCTGGTTCATGCCGCCGTCACCGGCGCCCAGATCGATGGCTACCCGGTCACCAATCCGGTCGGGTTCCGGGGTCGCACCGTCAAGATCAGCGTCTTCAATGCATTTGCGCCGCTCGTCCACCTGGGCGCCCTGCAGAGTGTGGCCGAGCACCTTGAGCTGGACCTTCTTGAGATCGTCGCGGAGCCATATGCCGTGGCCCGTGTCCTCGCCAGCGAGCAAGTTCAGCAATCCGGCGCGCTGTTTATTGACATCGGCGGAGGGACCACGGACGTGGCTCTCGTTCGCCACGGCGGCATCGAAGGGACGCGCATGTTCGCCCTCGGCGGCCGCGCGTTCACTAAGTCCATCGCCGATCGCATGGATCTGCCGTTCCCGCGAGCCGAGGAGATGAAGCTCGACTATGCCCGCGGATTGCTCGTGGATCGCCGCCCGGACGTTGCCAGGATCGTGGCCGAAGATGTGTCCATTTGGGCCGCCGGCGTGGAGCTGGTGCTTGACGAGCTGGCCGCGGGAGACCTCCTGCCAGGGCGTGTCTACCTGTGCGGCGGCGGCTCGCATCTGCCGGAGATCGAGACCACGCTGCGCAGCGAGGAATTCTGGAAGCGTCTGCCCTTCAGCCGCCCGCCGGAGGTCGCCGTGATAACTCCGAAGCAGGTAGAGCGGATCAAGGACGGTACGCAGCTTCTGGTCGACCAGCAGGACGTGACGCCGCTCGGTCTGGCCTATCAGGCGATCGAGCTTCAGACAAACGAAGACCCGCTCGATATTGCCCTGAGGCGCGTCCTCAAAGCGATGAAGATCTAGCGATGGCCATCTACTACCTTGATGTCGACGACGAGATCACCTCCGCCGCGGCCAGAATCCGCGACTCTTCGGACAACCGCATTGCCCTGGTGCTGTCCGGCGGCTCTCGCGTGGCCACATCGCGCATCAACTTCCGGTTGCTCGCCCGGGAAGCCCGCCATCGCAACAAGCGGCTGGCCATCATCACCGGGGATCCGTCGGTTCAGTCCGTGGCGCGAAGCGCAGAGCTGCCCGTCTACGCCTCGGTCGGGGAGTACGAGAGGGCCGAAGCGGCTCGGGCTCGCGGCCTGGCGGAAGGCACCAGAACCGACGCGTCCGATGCGCTCGATGAGCTGGCCCTAACGGTGGGCCCCGGATCTCATGCGGCCGCGGCGGGTTCCGGTGCGGTGGATTCCGGCGGGGCGAGGGGCGGTGCTCCAGCACGACCCAGCCGCGTCACAGGAGGTCCGGTCGTCGGGACCAGTGGCGCCGTGTCGGGCTTCGGTATGCGCGTCTCAAAAACCGCCGTCGCCGGAATCGGTGCCATATTGATTCTGGTCCTGGCCGCAGCCGCGTTCTTCTTCTATCCAAGCGCGACGGTGGCAGTGACGCTTCGAGAAGAGCCCGTCGGCCCGATCGCCCTGAGCGTCAAGGTGGATCCTGGCGTGTCCGCTCCCAACGATCAGGCAGGCACGGTTCCGGGTCTGACCAAAGACTTCCCTGTCTCGGTCAGCGGCACGTTCGATGCCACGGGCCAGAAGGTAGTGGAGACGGCGGCCACCGGCACGGTCACGTTCACAACACTCAATAACACCTTTTCGGTGCCTGTTCCGAACGGGGCTAGAGTTACGACTGTCGGCGGAACCGCTTTCCTCACAACTGCCGCAGTCATGATTCCCAAGGCCACTACCTCGCCCGTCTATCCTTACACGACCACACCGGGCAGGGTCGACGCGCCTATACAGGCGGTGACGAAGGGCACCACCGGTAACGTCGCGGCTGGTTCCATCGTGAAGCCGCCGTCGAATCTTCCGGCCGGTTCCCAAGTTTTTGTAACGAACAGGAACCTCACCACCGGCGGCACTCACACCGTCACCCCTCAGATCCAGAAGTCCGATATCGACAACGCCCAGAACAGCCTTTACGGACAACTGGGCTCGCGCTTTAAGGACGCGCTTGCGGCGCCCGACGCGGTTCCGACCGGCTCGACGCTTCTCGACGCCTCAGCTCAGTTGGGCTTGGCTACGTGCACTCCTGACTCGGCCGGCCTCATCAATCAGGACGGCGCATCCTTCGATCTGGCCTGCACCGGCACGGGGACGGCGACCCTGGCCGACATGACAGCCGTCAAAGGGCTGGGCGAGCGCAGAGTGAAGACCTCCGTGAAGACCGGGTACGAGTTGGTGGCGAATTCGGTCACAACCGAGCTTGGGATGCCGATCGTGCAAGGCTCGGCTGTGGTGGTTCCCGTCACCGTCCGGGCCATGCAGGTTCCGGTCGTAGACCCAAACGCTATCCGGGCCGGCGTGAAGGGGAAGTCGCTCGACGAGGCTCGAGCCTTCGCCAGCCGCTACGGCACGGTCGAGATTTCGGTGTCGCCAGGTTGGGCATCGACGATGCCGTCCTTCGACTTCCGGATCGATATTCGACTGGTGGCGCCGTCGATAGACGCAGGTAGCAGCGCCTCGCCTGGCGCGAGCGTGACGCCGAGCGACTCCATCACGGCCAGCAATCCGCCCGTGACGGGACGCGGCGGGAGTGCCAGTCCGCCCGCAGCCAGCACTCCGCCGGCCTGATGACCGTGCCTGGAGATCCGGCCGTCGAAGATGAGCAGCGCTTCCTGGGCATTGACCTCGGCGAGCGGCGAATCGGCGTCGCCGTGGGCGATCCGGCCAGACGCGTTGCCTCGCCCCTCACCACAATATCTCGCGCCAAGACCGTCGCCGCGGACGCGGTCGTAATATCTCGCCTAGCCGCCGAGCAACGCGTGTCCACATTGGTCGTAGGATTGCCGCTCGACATGGACGGCGGGGAGAGTCTTCAGGCGGTGCGAACTCGCGAGTGGGCCGAGGCGGTGGCCGTGGCCACGGGTCTGCCCCTCCGTTACCGCGACGAACGGCTGACGAGTGAACGAGCCGAACGCCGAATCGGTGGCGCCGCTCGGGGCCGGTCCGGCGGTCCGCCGGGCGCCGCCCAGCGTAACGCCTACCGGGGTCGCGTCGATCGCGAAGCCGCAGCCTTGATATTGCAAGATGAGTTCGATGACGTGAGGGATGAAGACGTAGAGCGGAGACCTCAATGACGATACGTGGTGGTGGCAAGCCAAGGTCCGGGGGCTCGCAAGAGCCATCCCCGGATCAGGCCCAACGCCGAATCGTCGACGTGGGCTGGGATGACTACATTCCGCCCGACGCCGAGGAGATCGCAACGGGCCGCCGGCCTGCCCCATTCGATACGCGGAGGGACTATCGCCGGAGCCGATCCGGGGGGCCGGGTCGCATCCTCCGGTTTGCCCTCTTTGTAGCGATCGTGGGCAGCGTCGTCGTCGGCGGGCTGTACTTCGTGGCCCGCCCGATCGTAGTCAATGGCATTGTGGGTTGGGCCGCCGAGAACCCGACTGCCCAAAAGCTGCCCTTCATCTCGGACCTCGTCAGGGGTGAGCTGGGTCCGAGCCTCAGAGCGGTTAGTGCCGACGACGCCACGGCAGTCGCGATGGTCATCACCGACGGAGAGACGCCCCGCCAGATCGGTGACCAGCTCGTGGCCGCGGGTGCGATCACTGAAGCTCGGGCGTTCGTCTTCGAGGCCATTCAGAAAGATGTGACCGGAAGCTTCCAGATCGGCCGCCATGTCGTCACCAGGTCGATGACGGTCGATCAGATTATTGACGTACTCATAACGCCGCCCGTCGCGCCACCAACCGTTCGTGTCACGTTCCGGGAGGGTCTCCGGATCGAGCAGATGGTCGCCAAGCTCGAGTCCATCGAGGCAGCTCCAACCGATCCCACCGCCCCCTTGCACCTGGACGTCGGCCAGTTCTATGGGCTCGCGACCAACCCTCCGCCAGAATTGGTCGCCAAGTACCCGTGGCTGAAGCTTCCCCTCGGGGCGTCGCTGGAGGGCTATCTCTTCCCGGCCACATACCAAATTGCCCCGGGTACGACGCCCCTGGAACTCGTGACTATGCTCCTCGACGCTTTCGAAAGTCATGCCCCCGCGGGCCTGCTGGACCTACCGCCCGACCAGATCTACCAGAAGGTCCAGTTGGCCTCCCTGGTCGAGACGGAAGCCAAGGTGGATTCGGATCGGGCGCTCGTCGCCGGGGTGTACCTCAACCGTCTCGACCCCAAGAAGTGGCCTACCGGATTGCTGGACGCCGACCCGACTCTCAATTACGCCAACGATTCGGTCTGGCTTCAGGACCCGGCCAACCCGATCGACACCTGGGTCGGTTACTCGTTCTGGGATCCGATCAAGACAACCGTCGCCTACGGCAAGGTCGTGTTCCCGGGCAAACTGGCCGGCTACAACACCTACAGCCATGCCGGGTTGCCGCCCACGCCGATCTGCTCGCCGAGCGCCGCCTCGCTTGCGGCGGCTTTGAAGCCGGACACGGCCGATGGCTACATGTACTTCCTGGCCAAGAACGACGGGTCGGGAACGCACGCCTTCGCCAAGACCCAGGCCGAACAGAATGCCAACGCCAAGGAGTATGGCTACGCGACACCGTAGCCTGGATGGCCCGGCGAGAGTCGGTGTGACAGGTGACATGACGCCATGACAAAGCTGGTCCGAGGCCTGCCGCATCCCGCCGACTTCCAGGCGCCCCCGAGCGACTTGGACAGAGACCGGTGGAGGCAAGCCGACGCCGCTGCGCGGCCGACTCGCCTGAGACGATTGCGCGATCGGATGGCCGCGGCGGGAGTGGACGCGTACTTCGGTATTCGATCCGAGCACATGCGCTATCTAACCGGCTTCGTCCTGGACGATGGCGAGGACAAGGTGGCCGGCCACTCCGGCCGATTCCTGGCCTCGGCCGAGGAGGTCGTACTCCTGGCCGACAGTCGCTACCGGCTTCAGGCCACGGCCCAGGCTCCGGGGACGCGAATCGAGAACACGACCTACGACCTCGCAGCCATCTGGCCGAATCTGGTTAAGAGTCTGGGCGCCCGCCGCGTGGCCGTGGAGGCAGTCGTGATCAGCCATCAGCTCTGGGGGCAGCTGCAGGCGGCGGCTCCGGACGTGGAACTGGTGGAGGCAGTGGGCTGGATCGAGGCTGATCGCGTCGTCAAGGAGCCGGCTGAAACCGAGCGCATCAAAGCCGCCTGCGCGGTTGCGGATCGGGCTCTCGCGTCCATAGTCCGGCGCGTGAGGCCGGGGCAAACGGAGCGTGAACTCGCCATGGCCCTGGAATGGGAGATCCGCACGGGTGGAGCGGACGCGCTGGCCTTTGGCGTCGCCTGCCTTGCCGGTTCCAACGCGGCCCTGCCTCACGGCTCACCATCGACCAGCGAGGCCCATGTGGGCCGGGTGCTTCTATTCGACTTCGGGGCAATGGTGGATGGCTACCGCAGCGATATGACACGAACCCTTTTCGTGGGCGAGCCCAACCCTCGCGACGTAGCCATCTACGAGATCGTCGCGGCAGCTCAGGCTGCCTCCATCGCCCGGCTCGAGGCCGGGCTTCGCGGCGAGCAGACCGTGCCCAGCGGGCGCGAGGCCGATGCCGCCGCGCGCGCGGTCATAGAGGCCGCGGGCCATGGCGAGCACTTCGGGCACGGTACCGGACACGGCATCGGCCTTGCCACGCACGAGCTGCCGTCCTTGAGCCGGGCCGGAGGGGATGACCCGTTGCCCAGCCCGACGGTGTTCAGCGTGGAGCCGGGCATCTACATTGATGGGGTGGCGGGCGTCCGAATCGAGGATCTGGTGCTCTTCGATCGAGGCCGTAAGGCCGTAGAGAGGCTGACCAACTTCCCCAGGCACATCCTGACCGTCGGAGTCTGAGGTTTCATCTCTGCCCTTTGTGACCGTTGGGTCGAGTACTAAACTGCGACAGGCGGTTGTCGTACGCCCGGCCACAGGAGCCAAAAACGGACCAGCAATCGGCCTCACAGTCGCGCGTGACTCTCGCCCAAACCCGAGAGTCTGATCTCGGTGCCCTCTTCGACCGATCGCCAATGGCCGCTCTGGTAATCGATGCCGATACGCTCGGCATCATCCACGCCAATGCCGCGGCGAAGGCTCTCGTTGGGCCTCTCCTGGACGGCTCGGGCGTCACGCTTCCAAACCTCTTTCCGAGCACGCCACTGGGCCACTCCCACACCTACCTCAGGCCGCTTCGCGATGGGCTGGTCAAAGACACCGTCGTCGAGACGCGCACGCACGGCCCGGACGGGAACTCGCGGGCGGTGGAGATACATCTGAGCTACTCACCGGACCCAAGCCCCCGGTACATGGGTCTGATCCTCGACGTTTCCAGGCGCTCCACAGTCGACGACCTGACAATCAGGCGCGAACGGCTGCGCGACGCTCTGGCGGAGATCCTGCGGGCGATCACGCGGATCGAGAATCGCGACGATCTGTGCCGCGAGGCCTGTCGCATCGCCGTGGAGCAGGGCGGCTTCCGCATGGCCTGGATCGGGCTCATCGACAACGAGAGCGGGGAGATCGTTCCGGTGGCTTCAGCCGGTCACGTCGCCGGGTACCTCGATGTCGTTCGCCTGTCGGTGCGTGATGTACCCAACGGACGAGGCATGGCAGGCATGGCGCTACGGAGTGGCCAGCCCGTTGTCATAGGAGACGCCCGCACCGACCCACACTTCCAGCCGTGGCTGGCTGAGGGCCAGGCGCGCAATTACCAGTCTGCGGTGGCGCTGCCACTTACCGTCGAGGGCCGCGTCGTGGGCGGGCTGATGGTGTATGCGTCCGTGACCAACGCGTTCGAAGCGATCGAAGTGGAGCTTCTGCAGCATTTGGCCAATGACATCTCGTTCAAGGTCGAGGTTATTGGCCGCGAGGAGTTGAGGCGGGCTGCGGAAACCGAGCGAGACCGGCTGGCGGCGGTGGTGGAGCAGGCCACAGAGTCGGTCGTCATGACCGATCGGGACGGCCGGATCATCTACGCCAATGCCGCCTTCTCTCAGATCACGGGCTACGAGCAGGGCGAAGTGTTGGGCCGGCTGCCCGATTTCCTGTTGAGTGACTCGCTGCCTGGCGAAACGGCGTCGGTGATTGGCAAGGCAATCCTGAATGGCGGCACCTGGACCGGCCAGGCGATCGACCGCCACAAGGACGGATCCGAGCGGCAGATGGCTCTTATCGTTGCGCCAAGGCGAGACCGATCTGGAGCAGTTGTGGGGAGCATGATCATCGGCCGGGACGTCTCGCGCGAGCGAGCGCTCGAGGCCCAGCTCATGCAATCGCAGAAGCTCGAGGCGATCGGCCGGTTCGCCGGGGGTATCGCCCACGACTTCAACAACCTCTTGACAGCGATCGGCGGTTACGCGGAGATCCTGAAGGCCGAAATTGACTCGAACGATCCCCGGGCGGACGACGTCGTGGAGATTCAGAGGGCGGCGGCACGGGCGACCCAGCTGACCGCCCAGCTGCTGGCTTTCTCGCGTCGTCAGGTCCTCAATCCTCGTCCGCTCGACCCGCAGTCGGTGGTGACCGGCATTGCGCCGATGCTGCGCCGGTTGATCGGCGAGGAGGTAGAGCTGGCCATCTCCGCGCAACCCGGCCTGGGCCCGGTTTTGGCAGATCCCGGTCAGCTGGACCAGGTGCTGGTGAACCTCGCCCTAAATGCCCGAGATGCGATGCCACGGGGCGGGCATCTCGATATCAAGGTTCACGAGGCCGACCTCGACTCGAACTTCGCGACGGCCCACGGTGGGTCTGAAGTTGGTACGTACGTTGTCTTTGAGGTCAGAGACGCCGGCGTGGGCATGGGCCCCCAGATCCTGGGCCGGGCTTTCGAGCCATTCTTCACTACCAAGGCCCCGGGCAAGGGCACGGGGCTTGGACTCTCGACCGTGATCGGCATTGTCGAGCAATCCAGCGGGTATGTGGACGTCGAGAGCGAACCGGGGCGCGGCACAACCGTCCGTGTCTACCTGCCCAAGACGCTGGCGCAAGAGGCCAAGACGCCGGATGAGACGGATGACGCAAGCCCTCGCGGCAGGGGCACTTTGCTCGTTGTTGAGGACGAAGAGACGGTTCGCTCCTACTTGTGCCGTATCCTCGAGCAGGCCGGCTACTCGGTTATTCAGGCGGCGACAGGCGAGCAGGCCCTGGAAATCGAGGCCGGCTATGCGGGCCAGATCGATCTTCTGTTTACGGACGTCGTCATGCCCGGCATGAGTGGCCGAGAACTGGCCGACATCCTGCTGACTCGTCGGCCGGGCACGCCCGTGCTGTACGCCTCCGGCTACAACGAGGAAATGATCGCCGACCGAGGCGTTCTGGGTCCAGGCGTGGGCTACCTGCCCAAGCCCTACACTGGGGCGGAAATCCTGCAGCGACTGCGCGAACTGCTGAAGTCCCGTGACACAGTTGACGGAGACTAAGCGATCGACCGAGCCGCCCGCTCCGGTACAATCGGTGTTCGGTAGGGACGGCAACGGCGTCTCAAACCCAACCTGAGGAGCCACCCGCGACCATGATCTCAACAAGCGACCTCCACAAGGGCGTGGCCATCGAGCTTGATGGCGACCTGTGGCAGATCCTCGACTACCACCACATCAAGATAGGGCGAGGTTCAGCCCAGGTCCGCATCAAGCTCCGCAACATCAAGCGCGGGGGCACGCTAGAGCGGACCTTCCAGGCTGGCGAGAAGTTCGTTCGCGCGCGCATGGACCACCGCCAGATCCAGTTCATGTACCAGGACGGCAACGACTACCACTTCATGGAAACCGAAAGCTACGAGCAGTTCAGCCTCATGGCCGAACAGCTCGATGACGCCGTCAACTACCTCAAGGACGGCTTGCTGCTCGATCGGACCACTTATGACGGCGAAACGATCGGCGTCGAACTGCCAGTGACCGTCGATCTGAAGGTGGTCGAGACGGAACCCGGCTTTGCCGGCGATACCCAGTCGGGTGCTCGAAAGCCGGCCAAGCTCGAGACCGGTCTGACGATCCAGGTGCCTATCTTCGTGAATGAAGGCGACACTCTGCGAGTCGACACCCGGACCGGCGAATACCAAACCCGCCTCTGATCCCTGGTAGGACGGCGCAGTGGTTCGTTGGCGCCTGTGTCCCTCGCTCACGGGCGTAAAGTCGGTCGCACAAGGGAGGCCATCGGTTGAGTCGTAAGGGCCCGGCGGATGGTGGATCGCTCTGGGACAACATCCCGATCGATGACTCCGAGAGCGAGCCTCGGTCCGCCGACGGCAGAGGCGCCGGGCGTAACGAGCCCCGGGGCTGGGCTCTGCCGTCCTGGGACGCCATCGACGGCACCGAGCCAGTTGCCACGCCACCGGCGAGCGAGATTTCGCCTATGCCCACCATGCCCGCCAGGCTGGCCATGCCCGCCACGCCCGCGCCGCCGGTCGGAAAGCCAGAGCCGCCGGCAGAGCCTGCCTCGGGCGCGGCGGACCCCGGCTTCGAGCTTCGCATTCTCGGCGTCAGCGAGGTCACGCGCGCCATCCGCGACGCCGTGCGCGCCGACTCCGGCCTCCGCGACGTGTGGGTCGAGGGTGAGGTGGGGCGGGTGACCGTCTCCTCAGCGGGGCATTGCTACTTCACGCTCAAAGACGAACGCAGCCAGCTGGCGTGCGTCTTCTTCCGCGACGACCGTCTGACCTCGCCGTTTGATGCGAGGACCGGGATGCGCGTCGTGGCCCACGGCCGCGTCGACGTGTTCGAGGCCCAGGGCCACTACCAGCTGTACGTGTCGGCAATCCAGCCGGCCGGCTTCGGCGAGCTGGCGCTCAAGTTCGAGGCGCTCAAGGCCCGACTCGCTGCGGAAGGCCTATTTGATAGCGCTCGGAAGCGGCTTTTGCCGGATCGGCCAGCGGTCATCGGCGTAGCGACGAGTGCCACCGGTGCGGTCTGGCACGACATCTGCCACGTGATCTCCCGTCGCTGGCCTTTGGCCCGCCTCATCCTGTCGCCCTGCCAGGTCCAGGGCGATGGCGCGGCCGCCAGCATCGTGGCCGCCCTCGATAGGCTTGCTCGCTGGGGCGACCAGTGCCGGCTCGAGGGCCGCCCGGATGAAGCCCCGGCCGTGGTGATTCTGGCCCGCGGTGGCGGCTCCCTCGAGGATCTGTGGTCCTTCAACGACGAGGGGGTCGTGCGGGCCGTGGTGGGACACCCCGTGCCCGTGGTTTCCGGGGTGGGGCACGAAGTGGACGTGACTCTGGCTGACTTCGCCGCGGATGTTCGGGCGCCAACTCCGTCGGCGGCCGCGGAGTTGGTCGTGCCGGACCGTGCGGAAGTGGCCGGCGGCGTGGCCACTCTGGAGCGTCGAGCCAGGGCTCGGGCGATGGCCGCTCTGTCTGGCGCTCGCGTCGAGCTGGCGGCCGAGGGCCGGGCGCTGGAGCGGCTTAGGCCCGAGGCTCAGCTTGCCCAGGCGCGCGAGCGGGCGGGCTTCCTGCTCGATCGGGCCACGCGGTGCCTCCGAGATGAACTTGGCCGGCGCCGTGCCCTTGAGGGGAGTCTGTGCGCGCGGCTCGCGCCGTCAGTGGTCGCACGCATGGCCGCTGCTCGCATGGCCCTCGCGCGGGACGCCGCGGCACTGGCCGCGCTGGGGCCCCAGGCGACGCTGGATCGAGGCTACGCCATCGTCAAGCGCGATTCGGATGGGGCCGTGATCCGCCACCCCGGGGATACGGCGTCGGGTGAGCTGCTTTCGATCCGGCTGGCGCGGGGCGAGCTGGCGGCCCGGGTCGAAAAAGGCGGGCTACAGGGTCCCAAGCCATGATCGGCACTCTGGGACTGGCCGTGGCGATAGTGGTGGTATCAGTGGTTCTGTTCGCAGTCTCGATCCGAGTTGGTATTCTCCTCGGGCTGCGACTGGATCGCGTTCTCGAGGCTCGAATGTCGGAAGACTCCAAGCCGTCATCTTCGGTCGATGCCGGAGCATCCATCGCACCAGACAATTTCGGGCAGGAGGAGAACCGTCGTGACTGAACCGGTGAGTGCGGAGGCCGCGGTGGATATTTCCGGGCTTTCGTTCGACGATACGCTCGTCGAGTTGCAGCGGACGGTCTCCGAGCTTGAGGAGGGCGGCCTGCCGTTGGAGCGCTCCATAGCGCTGTACGAGCGCGGCGTGGCCCTCCATGAGCGTTGCGCCACCCTGTTGACTACGGCCGAACTGCGCGTTCAGAAGCTGCTCGAGCGGTCGACCGGAGCGCTTGAGGCGGCGGAGATCAGGGCCACGGAAGTCTCCGACCAGGAATAGTGCCGTCACGGCCCACCCTCCAGAGCCGTCGCCTGGTTCAGCTGCGCCGACTCGCAGGCGCGGTAGACTGCTGCCCGGCAGACAAAAGGCGTCGTCCAGTTTGACGGGGGACGCCTCCCAGACAAGGCGGGAATTTGGGGATCCGCCAAGGAGCGTGTGAAGTTGGCCATCCTGCCCACCTTGCAGGGACCCAGCGAACTGCGCGGCCTCAGCGACGATCAACTCGAGTCGTTGGCCGCCGAGATCCGTGAATACATCATCTCGACCGTTGCCAGGACCGGAGGGCATCTCGGCTCTTCGCTTGGTGTGGTCGAGCTGTCGATCGCCCTGCATCGCGTCCTGGAGTCGCCGCGCGACAGAATCGTGTGGGACACGGGCCACCAGGCGTATGCCCACAAGCTGCTGACCGGACGCTATTCGCAATTCGGGACCCTGCGCCAGCTGGGCGGCATTGGCGGCTTCCCAAGGCGCTCGGAGTCGGAACACGATGTCTTCGATGGCGGACATGCCGGCACGGGCTTATCGATCGCCCAGGGCCTGGCTACGGCCCGAGACCTGCGCCACTCCATGGAGCGGATCGCCGTAGTCGTGGGCGACGCGGCCCTGATCAGCGGGCTTTCGCTCGAGGCCCTCAACGACATCGGCCACCGTCAGACCCAGTTGATGATCATCCTCAACGACAATGCCATGTCGATCAGCCCCACCGTGGGCGCCTTTAGCCAGTACTTTTCGACCCTCAAGCTGTCGTCCGCCTGGAAGCAAAGCAAGACCGCCTACGACCGGGTCGTCGAATCGCTGCCGGTTGTTGGTGGGCCGGCTCTCAAGCTGTCCCGTCGAATCCGACGCATGGTGGTCAACTTCGCCCAGCCGGGTCAGCTTTTCGAGGATCTGGGGATTACATATCTGGGCGTTATCCCAGGACATAATCGGCGCGGCTTGGAGCACATCTTCCGGGCCGCCCTGGATGTGCCGGGACCCGTCCTGATTCACGTCCGGACCGTTAAGGGCCGTGGCTACCGGCCTGCGGAGCGTGACCAGATCGGCTTCCACGGAGCTGCGCTGCCGCCGATGCCGGACCTTGTAAATCCTCGTCCGACGCCAGATGACCACGGTGGAGGGCACTCGGCCCGCGTTGGCGCGGCGCTGGCCAGGAAAGACAGCGCACTTCCCACCCCGGCACAGGCCAATGAGCCGCCGGTTGAACCGTCGGCGAATGGCAATGCCGCGGCCGGTTCCGCGGACATGGGCACGCCGTCCGACGCAGCCCGTGCCTCGGCCGCGAAGAGGCCGGCCAACTACACCTACCACTTTGCCAGCGAGCTGGTAAAGCTGGCCCGAATCGATCGCCGGATCGTGGCCGTTACAGCCGGTATGCCCACAGGCACCGGATTGAACATCTTCCAGGCCGAGTTTCCGGACCGCTTCATAGACGTCGGCATCGCCGAGCAGCATGCCGTGGCCCTATCGGCGGGCATGGCCTTGGCCGGGGAGCGCCCCGTCGTGGCGCTCTATTCCACGTTTTTGCAGCGCGCCTTCGACCAGCAGGTTCACGACGTCTGCCAGAATGATCTGCCCGTTGTAATCGCCGTTGACCGGGCCGGCCTCGTGGGTGAGGACGGCACCAGCCACCAGGGTATGTTCACCCTGCCGACGCAGCGACAGATACCGCATATGGTCATCGCCAGTCCCAAGGACGAGCAGGAGCTTCGATCGCTCGTCCGGACCGCGTTTGCCCAGGACCATCCGTTTGCCCTGCACTACCCGCGCGACCCCGGTTTCGGAGTACCTGAACGGGAGGCCATTGCGCTGCCGGTCGGCGTCGGCGAGGTGCTGCGCGAAGGCCGAGATGTCGTGATCATTGGCTTCGGCCCGATCGTCGAGCGGGGCCGCCAAGCCGCCGATCTGCTCGAGGCCGACGGCTGGTCGGTAGGTCTCATCAATGCCCGCTTTGCCAAGCCACTCGATCGCCAGCTGATCCTAGATCAGGCTCGCGGCAAGAAGCTGGTGGTGACGCTCGAAGAGAGCGTCGTTACCGGCGGTTTTGGATCGGGAGTGCTGGAGCTTCTGGAAGAGGCACGATTGGTGGACACGGCCTACCGGGACGTTTCGCTGCGGATTGTCGGTATCCCCGCCGATCGTTTCGTGGACCACGGTTCGGTCGATCAGCTGCGGCACTTGCTCAGGCTTGACTCTGCCGGCATCGCGGACCAGGTCCGCGAAACGCTCGTTCGCATGAAGGCATCGCCCAGGCGAGTCTCCACTGATGAATCAGAGCACACAGAGGCACGCTAGTCCTGAGTCCGGATCAAAAATGCGCTCGATGGCCGGCGCAACCCGCGCCCCAGCGCAGCACGAGATGAGCCGGTTGTGCCACGATTGGCGGCATGAGTCCAGCCGCACAGAAACCTACCCGCCAGCGCCTAGACCTGCTGCTTGTTGAACGTGGCCTGGCCGAGACACGGACGCGCGCCCAGGCGCTCATCCTGGGTGGTCACGTACGAGTCGGTGATGGTGACGCTGCCCGCACGGACCGCAAGTCGGGCGACCTCGTGCAGATCACGATCAACCTGGAAGTGGAGGCGCCGCCGCCCTTCGTGTCACGCGGTGGCCTAAAGCTGCGGGCCGCCCTCGATTTCTTTGGAGTCGAACCCGTGGGCTTGGTCTGTCTGGACGTGGGCTCGTCAACGGGCGGTTTTACGGACCTGCTCCTGCAGCGCGACGCCAGCAAGGTCTATTCCGTGGACGTTGGCAGGGGCCAACTGGCGGAGGCTCTTCGCCACGACCCACGGGTCATATCGATGGAGCGGACCAACGCCCGATCCCTGGGCCCAGGCGTTCTGCCGAGCACGGTTGATCTGGCCGTAGTAGATGTTTCTTTCATTTCGCTGGATCGCATTCTTCGCCCGGTCGCCACTTGCTTTGGGCCTACCGGTGGTCGCATCGTGGCCCTCGTCAAGCCCCAATTCGAGGCCGGCCGCAAGCAGGTTCGCGATGGCGTCGTCCGGGACCCGCAAATTCATCGCCAGACGCTGGAGACGGTGGCGCGCTACGCCCTGGGCATCGGCCTGAAGCTGCGCAACGCGATCGCGTCACCCCTGACCGGTCCTGCAGGGAACAGGGAGTTCTTCCTGGAGTTCGATGTGCCGCCCGGTTTCACGCCACAGGACGCTGAGCCGGTCGAACTGCCGCAGGAATGGATGACCAGATTTGGAGAGCTGGCCGGGACATGAAGCTTGAATGCCTCGGATTCGCCTACAACCCCACGAAAGAGGCGGCGCTGGACCTGCTCGAGAGGGCCGAGGGATGGTGCGAGGTCCGCGGTATAGATCACTGGGCCGCACCGGCCGGTGATCTGGCGGCCCTAGTCGAGCGGCTGCCCAATACTGGCGGTCTCGTCGTCTTGGGCGGAGATGGCACCTTCCTGCGCGCGGCCCGGGCGGTGGCCGCAGTAGATGTGCCGTTGCTGGGCGTCAACCTTGGCAAGGTGGGCTTTCTCTCCAAGGTGGAGACGCCCGGCCTGGAGGCCGTTCTCGCCCAGCTAGTAGAGGGCGACTTCACGCTCCAGGACCGAATGGCCCTTCAGGCGACGATCCACCCTGGTGGTCAAAGGGCGGCCGGCGAGACCTTCTTTGCGCTGAATGAGATCGCGGTGGCGCGCGGTTCGCTGGCCCGCGTCTGCCGCATCGAGGTCGAGATCGGGCCATCGCATCTGGCCACCTTCACGGCCGACGGATTGGTCGTCTCGAGCCCGACTGGCTCCACCGGCTACTCGTTCTCGGCGGGTGGCCCGATCGTCGATCCGACGAGTCGGAATCTGATCGTGACACCGATCGCCGGCTATCTCACCGCCATCCGCTCGGTTGTCGTCAGCCCGCGGCACACGGTTCGATGCCGAGTCCTCGACGCCTATGACGTCCTGATGAGCGTCGATGGTCGCGAGGATCGGCGACTCGCCATCGGCGACGTGGTCTCGGTTTGCGAGATGGATCGTCCGATCCGGCTGATCGAGCCGAGAGGAGCGGTGCCCTTCTGGGACCTGCTTCGCCAGAAGTCGGAACTGTTGCCGTCATGACGGAAGCGCTCGAGACCGGGGCCGTGGGAGCTGCCGCCGAACCGACGAGCGGGCCGGGCCCGTCTACGGTCCTTGTCGCTCAGCTTGACGGGTCGGAAAGCGCGCCGCCCAAGAACGCCCCTTTGGCGGCCGGCCGTCTGGCCGAACTCAGCGTCCGCAACCTAGCCCTGATCGAACGACTGGCCATCTCCTTCGAACCCGGTCTCAACGTCCTCACCGGCGAGACCGGTGCCGGCAAGAGCCTGCTCATTGACGCGCTTGGACTCGCCATCGGCGCGCGGGCCGACACCTCGCTGGTCCGGCACGGGTCAGACCAGGCGCGGGTCGAGGCCCTGTTTGACCGCATGCCGGAACCGCTCATCTGCGTGCGCGAGGTTTCTGCCGCAGGCCGCTCCACCGCCAGAGTGGATGACGAGGCCGTCACGGCGGCCCGCCTGGCGGACGTGGCCGGACCGCTCGTGGAGATCCACGGCCAGCACGATCAACAGCGCCTCCTCGATGAGCGCTGGCAACGGGAGCTGCTGGACGCCTTTGGTCGGCTGGAGGGTGAACGCGCGGCAATGGCCGCGGCCGTCGAGGCCTGGCGGGCTAATCAGGCTGCGCTTGCGGAGCTGGCGTTGGACCCTCGGGAACTCGCCCGACGCCTCGAGCTGCAGGACCACCAGGCGGCGGAGATCGGCGGCGCAAACCTGCGCTTAGGAGAGACGTCGGAGATCCGGTCGAGGCTGACCGCGGCCCAGAATGCGGAAGCCATCGCCCGCGGCAGCGTTGAGATCTACGAGGCCGTGGCCGGGGAGGGGAGTGGCGCCAGAGAGGCGACCGCCCAGGCCGCCCAACGGGCCCACGACATGTCGCGGTTGGACGATCGCTACGGGCCGATTGCCGAGCGGCTGCTGGGGCTGGCGGCCGAGCTGGAGGACGCCGCGGCCGAGGCCCGGGACCTGGCCGAGAGCGTCGAGCACGACCTCACAGCGATCGCGGCGATGGAGGAGCGCCTGTCAACGATCTTCTCGCTAGAACGTAAGTACGGCGAGGACGAAGCTTCTGTTATTGCCTATGGCGAACGAGCGATGGCCGAGGCGGACCGTCTGCGCGCCCTCGACGCCTCGCGCGAGATTCGTCAACTTGAGGCGGCGCGCCTACTTGTGGCTGTCGCCGCGGCCGCGCAGGCCCTGTCGGCCGGCCGGGCCGGGGCTGCCGGGCGACTAGCAGAAGCCGTGGAAGCTGCCCTCGGCGGCCTGGGCTTCCGCCGGACCACGTTCCAGGTTGCGGTCTCTCGGCGCGCCGCCGGACCGGCCGAGCCAGCCCTGGAAATCGACGGCCAGCGCCTCGCCTTCGACGGCAGTGGCGCGGATTTGGTGGCCTTCCTGATCGCCCCAAACCCCGGTGAGCCGGCCCGTCCGCTGGCCCGCATCGCCTCGGGCGGTGAGCTGTCGCGCGTGGCCCTCGCCATAAAGCAGATCCTGGCCGAGGCCGACCAGACGCCCACGCTGGTTTTCGACGAAATTGACACGGGTATCGGCGGCCGCAGTGCGGAACCGGTGGGCCGCTCCCTCTGGGAATTGGCCCGGACGCACCAGGTCCTGTGCGTGACTCATCTGGGTCAGATCGCCGCCTACGCAGACGCCCAGTTCCGTATACAGAAGCAGGTCCGGGACGGCCGGACCGTGACGGTGGTGCGGCGAGTAGAAGGCGAGGAGCGCGTGGTCGAGCTGGCGCAGATGCTCGCCGGCGCGGAGGGTGGGTCCGCGGCACGGGCCAGCGCAGAGGAGCTACTTGAGCGGGCCCAGTCATGGCGGCGGACCGCAGGGAGTCGTTGACGTGGCCGGCGGCGCGACGAAGGCACCGTCGCCCGCACCGCGGCACCAGAGCGGCCGCTCCGCAGCCGAACCGGACCGCCTCGCGAGCGCGATCGAGGACTTCCTGACGTACGTGCGCGTCGAGCGTGGGCTGTCCGAAGCAACACTCAGCGCGTACCGATCCGACCTGCTCGACTTCGCCGCCAGTCGCGGGGCCTCTGCCTTTTGGGACACCTCGGCCGAGACCCCGGTCAACTACCTGAGCATGCTCGGCTCGCCTGAACTCGGGCGTCCGACCGCCCTCCGGCCGACGACACTCAGGCGCCGTGCCGCGTCACTCCGCGGCTTCTACCGGTTCTGTTTCGCCGAGGGCGTTATCGAAACCGACCTGGCCTCCCGGTTCGACTTACCGCGACAGCCTCGCCTGCTGCCGGAGGTCCTGACGGTCGAGGAGGTCGAACTCCTGCTTGCGAGTCGAGGGGACGAGTCACCGTCGGGGATTCGCGATCGGGCGTTGCTCGAATTGCTGTACGCCTCCGGGTTGCGTATCTCGGAGGCCGTTGGCCTGGACCGCGACCACATCGACCTTGAGGGTGGACTCGTCCGGGTCGTGGGCAAGGGCGATCGTGAGAGGCAAGTCCCCGTGGGCGAGGTGGCAGTTGTCTGGCTGCGCCGCTACGTGGCCGAGGCCCGGCCTGGCCTGCTCGCTCGAGGGCACGCCGATGGCGGACACGGCGGGCCGCTGTTCCTGTCCGTTCGAGGAGAGCGCCTGGGTAGGCGCCGGGCCTGGGAGATGCTGGTGGATGCGGCCCGGACTGCCGGTCTCAAGAACGGGATCAGCCCCCATACGCTGCGCCATTCCTTCGCGACGCACTTGCTGGAAGGAGGAGCCGACCTGCGCATCGTTCAGGAGCTCCTCGGACATGCGAGCATCAACACGACACAGCTGTACACGCATCTGACTGGCGAACGGATCAAAGACGTCTATGCTCGTGCCCACCCACGGGCCTAAAAGAGCGGATGTGCCCACGGTGACGGGCACCAAAGGAGAAGCGGATGAGCTACGCGGAATCGGTGCTGGCAAAGGACGAAGAGATCCTCTACAGAGGCCGGCAGCACTGGCTGGCGCCGCTGTCGGATGGCCTCCGGCCGATCGTGCTGATCCTGGTCGGACTCGTGCTCTTGCTCGCCCAGGTAAATTTTGGCTGGACCGGCGCGTTGTTGGCGATCCCGGCTATCGTCCTGCTGGTCGGCATGATCTGGTTCGGCATCGTGTATCTCACCTGGCGCGCCGAGGAGTACATCATCACGAGCCGGCGTGTCCTCAAGATCGAGGGCCTACTCGACAAGAAGAGCGGCGACAGCTCGCTCGACAAGATCAATGACGCTGTCCTCAAGCAAGGCCTCCTGGCTCGGATATTGCACTACGGCGACCTTGAGATCCTGACCGCCAACGAAGAGGGAATCGACCGCTACGAGATGCTTGCCCACGTCGTGGATTTCAAGAAGGCGATGCTAAACGCCAAGAACCAGCTCGAGGACGGCATCCGCCAGCCTGTGGGCGCCACCCGCACGGTCGCCGGTGCGCCGGCCGCTGCGCCCGCCGCCGGTTCCGGCAATGCCGATGACGTGACGGCGACTCTGGCCAAGCTGGCCGATCTGCGCGACAAGGGCGCAATAACGCCGGCCGAGTACGACGCCAAGAAGGTCGAACTTCTCGGTCGCCTGTAGCATCAACGCCGACCTGGTGGCGCCCACACGCGCCACCAGCCTCGGACGCAGTGAGGTCGCGGGTTGAGTTCGCTGGATCTATCTCAGGCGATCATCTTCATCGGCATGTTCGTGCTCGTGTCGGGTCCCGTTCATGAGTGCGCACATGCCTTTGTGGCCTGGAAGTTAGGCGACGGCACGGCCAAAATGTTCGGGCGCGTCAGCCTCGATCCGATCAGGCACTTCGACCCGGTCGGGGGAACTCTGCTCATCGTGAGCGTGATGATCGGCGCCCTATCACACAACGCGATCGGTTTTGGTTGGGCCAAGCCGACGCCGGTCAACCCGTACAACCTGAAGGGCCGCTACGCCGACACATTGGTTGCCGTGGCGGGTCCGCTATCGAACCTGGCGTTGGCCGTCGTCTGTGCGATCGGGTTCCGGATCGTCGACCTGTACCCGGACAACACCTCGCCCTCGAGCATGCTGGCTCTCGTCTTATTCGTCGGAATCGAGATCAACGTCGTCCTCATGTTGTTCAACCTGATCCCTATCCCGCCGCTCGACGGTTCGCACGTGTTGTTCGATCTTCTCGATCCGCGGACGGCGCAATCCGTTCGCACTTTCATGAACCAGTACGGTCTGATGCTGCTGCTCTTGGTCGTGTTTCTGGCAGGCCGGATCATCGTGCCGGTTCTGGTTCCTATCGTGAACTTCCTCGCGGGCGTGCCGTTACTGGCGAGTTGAAGGCATTGGCAAAACCCTGGTGGGCGGCCAGAATCCGCCGAACGTGGGCGTACTCCCACGTCACGATCTCTGCGGCTGAGCGCGAAGAGCTGGCCGGCTGGCTGTCGCCGCGGCAGCTCCGACTCTTCGACTGGATGCACGCGGCCGATCGCCGGCACGGGCTGAACGTCGTGGCCGAGCTGCGGACGCGTGACGTGGACGACGTCGAGGTTTTGCTGGCGGGCCTGTTCCACGACTCCGGCAAGGGGCCGCGCGTGCGTCTCGTCCACCGCGTGGCCTGGTCCCTGGGTCAACGGTACGGCGAGCGGATCTGGAGCCTCAGCAGCCACATGCCAACTTTCCGAACGGGCTTGGGCCGAATGCGCGATCATGCCGCGCGGTCCGCGGACCTGGCCCGTGAGGCCGGCTGCAGCAGCCGCACCATCGAGCTGATCCGCAATGAGGAGGCCCCAACGGACGACGCCGGACGGCTCCTTCTCGCAGTCGACGAGGCCAACTAGTGGCTCCGATTGCGATTCGCGACGTCAGCGGCCGAATCGGCCTGATGCCACGCCCCGGATCTGCCCCGGAGGTCGACTTCGGCGAGGGTCTGGTCGAGAGCGCGACCCACGTCAAGCTCGACTCCTTCGACGGGCCGCTCGCCCTCTTGCTGGCAGTTATCGAGGCCCGCCAGCTCGACGTCCTGACCGTGCCCCTGGGCGAACTGGCCGCGGCGTATCTGGATGCCCTGGCCACTCTCGAAGGCGACAGACTCGGCAACGTGTCGGCCTTCGTGGCCGTCGCGGCGCAGCTCATCCTCATCAAGAGCCGGGCGATCCTGCCCCGCCCGCCCCAATTCGCGGCCGTGCCACTGGACGACGAGCTGGACCCCGAAGCCGAGCTGCGGACCCGGCTGTTGGAGTACAGGCGGTTCCGCGACGCTGGGGCGACTCTTGGCGAACTGCTCGACGTGCACCGCCTTTTCCGACGGGACGCCGATGTTGCGATGAGTGCCGGGCGGGCCGGAGCGCGTCCGCCGGAGCGTCCGCCGCTGCCAGTCGGCGTTCTGACTCGGGCGTTGGGCCGACTGTGGCGGGTTGTGCCCGAAACACCCCAGGTGGCTGAGGTCATGGCCCGCACGATCACCCTGGCCGAGCGCACGGCCGTGATCCGGGAGGCTTTGCTCAATGCGGACACCGTCGTCCTGCAGGAGCTGCTCGCAGGCGTGCATGATCGTGTGGTCGTGGCCGTAACGTTCCTGGCGATGCTTGAGCTGTCCAAGCGCCGAGAGATTACCCTCGAGCAGGAAAGGCCGTGGGGCCCGATCATCGCCCGGCGCCTCAGCCAAACCACCGCAGAAAGCGAGACCGAGATAGACGCGAGCCTGGGTTCGTTCGCATGACCTCCGAGACCGACGAGACGTTCTTCCCCGAAGCTACGGCCGGAGCCGAAGGCGGCTCTCCGGACCAGGCCACGGCACCCGTCGACACTGGGCCCGGCGAGCTGACCGAGATGCAACTCGAGGGCCTGCTGTTCGTGGCCGAGCGACCGCTAAGCCGGGGCGAGATTGCGCAGTTGGCCGGCGTGGACCGCGAGACCGTGGACGCCTGCATCGGCGACCTGCAGGTGGCCCTCGGAGAGCGTGGCATTCGGCTGGTGGAGTCGGGCGAGCATGTTGAGTTGGCCACTGCCCCGCAAGCCGGGCGGCTGATTGCCCGATATGTCGGCGCCGATGCGCCGCGCCTCTCCTCCGCGTCACTCGAGACGCTGGCGATCGTGGCCTACCGTCAGCCCTGCACGCGGGCCACGATCGATCGCATCCGCGGCGTGGATTCCGACTACACACTTCGGACGCTTCTGCACCGCCGCCTGATCGCCGAGCTGGGTCGCTCCGAGGCACCTGGCCGGCCGATCCTATTCGGCACGGGCTTCGACTTTCTGGAACGATTCGGCCTGACGAGCTTGGACCAGCTGCCACCCCTCGATCCGGAGATTGCCGAGCGCCTCTTCTCCAGCGCCGCCCCTGAAACGCAGGCGGCCGAGCTGGGCGGGCTCGGGCTTGCGGGCGAGTCGGCGTGACGCGGGAGCGCCTCCAGAAGGTCATCGCCTCGTCTGGCGTCGCGTCAAGGCGTAGCGCAGAAGAGCTGATTCGGGCCGGCCGGGTCACAGTTGATGGCCGCCCGGCGGTCATCGGCGAGCAGGTCGATCCCGAGGTTGAGATCATCAGCCTGGACGGTCGGCTGCTGCCCGAGGCGCCTCGTTCACATTCGTACTGGGCGCTAAACAAGCCGGCCGGCGTGGTCTCGACCGTGCGCGACCGGCACGCCTTCCGCACCGTCCTGGACGTCTTGCCGCCTGAGGCGAAGTCGGCCCGCGTCTACCCGGTCGGACGACTGGACGAGATGTCGGAAGGCTTGCTGCTCCTCACTGACGACGGTACCTGGGCGGACTTGCTGCTCCATCCCCGCTACGAAGTTGAGCGCGAGTACGTGGTCGGGCTCGATCACGCAATCACGAAGACGCAGAGGACGGCCCTCCAGACGGGCATACAGCTGGAGGAAGGTCTGGCTCGGGTCGCGCGATTGGAAGAGGTGACGTCGGCCGAGGTTCGCAAGCTCGAAGCCATGCTGAAGCCGCCCTATGGGGCGTTGCGCTGGTATCGGATCGTTCTGACTCAGGGCTGGAAGCGCCAGATTCGTCGGATGTTCGAAGCGATCGAGCAGCCGGTCAGCCGGCTCGTTCGGGTGCGGGTGGGCAGTTTCAGGCTCACCGGCCTGCAGCCCGGTGAGGCGCGCCGCCTGCGAATGCACGAGGTCCGTACGCTGGCGGCCTGCGCCCATCGCGAGACGGCGGAGGAGTAGCCTGCCCGCGACCTCGGCGCTGCGGCGCCTGGCGGTGGCGCCTGGCGGTGGCGCTTGGCGGTGGCGCGTGGAGGTGCGGCGCCTGCCACTGGGCCGGCCACGGTATCCTGCAAGGCGTGACCACCGACCGCGAGCCCGCTAATACGTCAACCCCTTCGGCCGGACTTGTCGTGGCGCTCGACGGACCCGGTTCGAGTGGCAAGAGCACCGTCGGCGCTGAGGCTGCCCGGCGACTCGGTTACCGCTTCTGCGACACCGGCCTGCTGTATCGGGCCGTGACGTGGCTGGCCCTGGAGCGCGGCGTCGCACCCACGGACGTGGCCGGGCTCGTGCCGCTCGTCGCCGAGGTGCGCCTCGTGGCCGACGCGCGCGGGCGACTGCGCCACGTTCACGCGGGCGGCCGAGACGTCACAGCCGAGGTCCGTGAGGCCGGCGTGGATCGGGCAGTGTCGGACTATGCCAGGGTTCCGGAGTTGCGTTCAGCCCTCGTCACGCGGCAGCGCGAGATCGCCGCCCGTGGCGGCATCATCATGGCCGGCCGCGACATAGGGACAGTTATCCTGCCGGCTGCGCCGGTGAAGATCTACCTCGACGCCTCAGCCGAGGAGCGGGCCAAGCGACGAGCGGTGCAGCGCAAGACAACCGATACGCTCGAGGAGGATCAGATCCTGGCCGACCTTCGGCGTCGAGACGACATCGATACCACCCGCGAGACGGCCCCGCTTCGGACCGCGCCGGACGCAGTGACCGTCCGCACGGACGGCAACAGTTTCGAGGAGACTGTCGCAGCAGTCGTGCGTACGATCCGGGATGCCGCCGGGAGGCGGGCGGCAGAGGCTCAGGCTGCCGGAGGTTGTCGTGGCCGGTAGGGGGCTGCCATTCTTCCCGCGCGCAACCGGGGCAATTCTTCGTGTCGCAGCCGCTTGCACGACCCGCGTGACCGTAGAGGGACTTGAGAACATCCCCCAATCCGGCCCGCTATTGGTCATCTGCAACCATTGCTCCAACGCGGACGGGATGCTGCTGCTGGCCTATATCGTGCCGGCACTGGGTCGTCCGATGGGTTGGCTGGGAAAGGCGGAGGCTCTGCGCTGGCCGCTCTTCGGTTGGGGAATGCGCCAGAACGGTGTATTCGGTGTCAGACGTGGTGCCGGCGACCTGGAAGCCTTCAAGCTGGCGAAGTCGGTCCTCGACAAAGGGGGCGTCCTCACCATCTTCCCCGAGGGTACGCGCTCGCCGAGCGGCGCCATGCAGGAGGCCAAGGAGGGCACCAGCGTTCTGGCCGTTCGCAGCGGAGCGCCGATCCTGCCGATCGCGATCGTTGGCTCGCAGCGGTTCTGGGCCAAAGGCAAGCGGCTGCCGCGGCCGGGCCGGTGGATGAGCGTGAGGGTAGGCGAGACTTTCACACTCGCCCTGCCGAAGGGCGGCGATCGCCACGAATCCCTGCGTCTAGCCACGGTTGAACTGATGCGCCACGTCGCGGAGTTGCTTCCGCCTGAGCAGCGGGGCGTGTACGCGGAAACGGTCAAATGATTCTGAGGCCTGTTGGATGGGCCAGTGGCTCCTCCCTGAGCGTCCCGAGAACCTGTCGTGGGATACTTAAGCGCAATGGGTAACGTTCGAGAGGTCCGGATCGCGCGGCGCACGGGGTTCTGCTATGGAGTGCGCGAGGCGATCGACAAAGCCAAGGAGTCCGCCGCGGCGGGCAAACGGACAACCACGCTCGGCCAGGTCGTCCACAACGAGGGCGTCATCGCCCAGCTCCAGGCCCAGGGGATCGAGACCGTCGATACGCTGGACGAGGTGACGTCGGGGGCGGCGGTGGTGATCCGAGCCCATGGCGTGCGGCCAGAGGTTCTCGCCCGAGCCGGCGCGCGCGGCCTGGACGTAATCGACGGCACGTGCACCTGGGTGATCCAGGAGCAACGCGAGATCAAGCGCCTCGTCGATGAGGGCTACTCGATAGTTCTCCTGGGGACGCCTCTCCACCCGGAGGTGGTAGGCCTGCTCGGCTTCGCGCCGGACACGCTCGTCGTCGACGAAGAAGCGGACTGGGAGAAGATCCCACGGCGCAAGAAGATGGCGCTGTTGAGCCAGAGCACCCAGCCGCCCTGGAAGTTCGAGAAGCTGGCCGCGTTCATGGTGGGCCGGTGCCATGAGCTCAAGATCGTCAACACCGTCTGCCCGGTCACGATCCGACGCCAGGAAGACACGGTGGAGGCAGCCCGAGAGGTTGACCTGATGGTCGTCGTCGGCGGTCGATCGAGCGCAAATACCAAGGAACTGACCCGGCTGTGCGGCATCGTCGGCACGCGAGCGATCCAGATCGAGTCGGAGGAAGATCTGACCGACCCGGCCCTCTTCGCCGGCGCAACTGTGGTCGGGGTGACGGGCGGGACCTCCACTCCCATCGAGGATCTGCGCTGCGTCGCGGAGCGAATCCTGCGGCTGGCCGGCACGCCGGATGCCGCGGGCCGCGCCGAAGAGCTGGCCACGGCAGCGCTCGCGGCGGCGGCAACTCCCGCCGGCCGGACGACGTCTCTGACGGAGATGCTCGCCGGATAGGGCGACGCTCTGGGCAGGCGATATGTCGGTCCTGGCCGGATTCGTATACCGAATGTGTCCATCGGCATCCAGCGGCAGGTGGCCTGCTCACGTGGTGAGCACATACGACGGCTATCGGCCAGACACAGGTCCGAACGTGCTATTTCTGCTCGCCCAATGGGCAGAAACGACACATGACGCCGCGGCGGCAGTCGTGTGGTCGGACGTGGCTTCGATTCTGAGCGGAACTGACGCCTAGATCGTATGTCGCTCGGCCGGGAAGTCAGATGTGCTCACCAGGTGGTCAAAGCCCGTCAACGGACTGGTGGCCGCCCCGAATTCGGACGGAGATTTCGTCTTTGCTACGTGGTCCGGCGCGACCTTCGGGGCGTTGCGCTCGCGATCGGCCATACTCACCGGGTGATTTCACTTCCCATCGTCGCCGTCGTCGGTCGCCCGAATGTCGGCAAGAGCACTCTGTTCAACCGAATCGTCGGTCGGCGCACTGCCATTGTCGAGGACCGGGCCCGCACTACCCGCGACCGGATCTACGGCGACGCCGACTGGAACGGCCGCCGCTTTATCGTCGTCGACACGGGCGGCCTGGAGGTTCATCCCGGCGACCCCATCGAGGAGAAGGTCCAGGATCAAGCCCGCCTGGCCATCGGAGAAGCGGACGTAATCGTCCTCGTCGTCGACTCGATCGCTGGCCTCACGCCATCAGATAGGGAAGCCGCCAGCCTCCTGCGCACCGCGAAGGCCCCCGTGCTGGTCGCGGCCAACAAGGCCGATAACGAGAAGCGAGAGCTTGAGGCCGCCGAGTTCTACTCTCTGGGCTGGGAAGAGACCTACGCCATCAGCGCCGCTCATGGGCGCGGCGTGGCCGACCTGCTCGATGCCATCGTGTGGGCGCTGCCGCCCGAGAGCGAGAAGGAAATCGCTCGCAAGCGCCGTCAGGCCGAAGCCGACGAATGGGCCCGCGACATGGCGGCCGGTCGGCTGTCGCGGATCGGTGAGGGCGATGCCGAGGCCATTGAGCTGGAAGGGGAGGGCGGCCCGAACCTGTCGATGGAGCCCGATGAGGAAGAGGCGGGCGTTTCCATTGCGCTCGTGGGGCGGCCGAACGTCGGCAAGTCGAGCCTGCTCAACTCGCTCCTGGGCGAGGATCGGGCCATCGTCAGCGAAATCCCGGGGACGACTCGCGACGCCATAGACACGCACCTCGAGTGGGGCAGGAGCGACATCGTCCTGATCGACACGGCCGGCATCAGGCGGCCCGGGAAGGTTTCGCGGGGCCCGGACGCGGAGCGCTACTCCACGCTGCGGGCTCTCAAGGCAGTAGATCGTGCCGATGTCGCCATCCTGGTCATCGACGCTTTCGACGGCCTGACCGCCCAGGACGCCCACGTCGCGGGGTTCGTCGCCGAAGAGGGCCGTGGACTGGTCATTGCCCTGAACAAGTGGGACTTGCTGGCGGAGAAGACGGATCGCACCTTCGATGAAGTCGTTGACGCCATGCGCCGTCAGGTGCCGTTCCTTGACTTCGCCCCGTTCGTCTCAATCAGCGCCAAGACCGGGCAGCGCGTGGGACGGGTGCTGGAGCTTGCCATCGATGTCTGGGGCGAGCGTCGCAAACGCATTCCCACGCCCGAACTGAACCGCCTCGTTCGTGCGGCCGCTCTCCGCCAGCCGCCGCCCGCGGGCAAGCTTGGCCCGCCCAAGATCTTCTACGCAACCCAAGTTGCCATTGCTCCGCCCACGTTCGTCTTCTTCGCCCGCCATGCCGACCAGGTGCACTTCAGCTATCAGCGCTTCCTGGAGAATCAGATTCGGGCCGAGTTCGGCTTCGACGGCTCGCCCATCAAGCTCATATTCCGCGAGCGCGCCAGCGGCCGATCATCGCAGATAGACGGCGACGGGCGGCGAAAGGTCAGGCCGCTGGCCGGCGCCCAGGCCGGCTCGCCCGCGAGACAGACGCGCAAGGGAGTCAGCGGCTCCAAGCGCACCATTCTCGGCCAGCGCAAGCCCCAGGGCTAAGCCCCGCGGTTTCCCCCGGGGCGTCCCGCCGAGTCTTCGGCTCCGCAGACCCCGCGGTGACGCGGTGACGCGGTGACGCGGTGAGGGTGGCGCCGTCTGGTATTCTGTCGGGGTCGGGGCGTGGCGCAGCCTGGTAGCGCACCTGAATGGGGTTCAGGAGGCCGAGCGTTCGAATCGCTCCGCCCCGACCATCTTCCGACGCAAGCCGACTTTGAGGTTGTGTGTCGTCGGAGGCCGGAGGAGGCCGTCCGGTTTACACTCGGTTTGGATCCTCGGCCTGCGATCGCGGTCGGATCCGCATTCCGGGACGAGCACGATGGCTTCCGAGACGATCAAGACATCGACAAATGACCCTATCGACACCCCCGAGCTGGACGAGCAGCAACTCGTCGGCTTCAACGACATGGACCCGTCGAGCTTTCGTGCGTCTGCCCACGCAACTGTGGACATCATGGCCGACTACCTCGAGGGGCTCCGCGATTGGCCGGTGATGCCTCAGATAGAGCCGGGATCGATCCGGCCGCTTCTTCCGACCAGCGCGCCAGAGACACCGGAGGCGATGCGCGACATTCTGGCCGACTATCAGCGCCTCATCGAGCCCAACGTCACCCACTGGCAGCATCCGCGCTTCCTTGGCTACTTCGCTAGTTCGGCGTCCGGCCCGGGGATTATCGGCGAGATGCTCACGGCGGTCCTCAACTCCAACGTGATGCTGTGGCGCACCAGCCCGGCCGGCACGGAGTTGGAACAGGTTGTCGTGGATTGGCTCCGCCAGGCGATCGGGCTGCCGCCCGAATTCGACGGCTTGCTGACGGACACCGCCTCGACTTCGTCGATGCTGGCCCTTGCGGCGGCTCGCCAGGCGGCCGGTTTCGACGCGTCGGCGCAGGGGATCGCCGGCCGGAGCGACGTGCCGCAACTTCGAGTGTACGCCTCGGCTGAGGCGCATTCGTCGATCGAGAAGTCCTGCATGACGCTTGGCTTGGGTCAGGCCGGGCTGGTCAAGATCCCGACAAACGAGCGGTTCGAGCTGCGCATCGATGCCCTCGAAGAAGCCATCGCGGCCGACAGGAAGGCCGGCCGTCGGCCGATCGCAATGGTCGGCACGATTGGGACCACGTCAACCACATCGGTCGACCCGATCGCCGAGATGGCGAGCATTGCCGCGCGAGAGGGGCTGTGGTTCCATGTTGACGCCGCGCATGCCGGCGCCGTAGCCATGCTGCCAGACCTGCGGGATCCGTTCCGCGGCTGGGAACTGGCCGACTCGGTCGTGACCAACCCCCACAAGTGGTGGTTCGTGCCGGTCGACGCATCGCTTCTGTTGACCAGGCGCATGGACGTGCTGCGCGACACCTTCAGCCTGGTGCCGGAATACTTGCGCACCCTGGATCGCGACGGCCCGATTCGCGACTACAACGAATACACCCCGACGCTCGGCCGCCGCTTCCGGGCACTGAAAATTTGGATGCACCTGCGCTACTTTGGCCTCGAGGGCCTGCGCCGGCGCATCAAGCACCATCTCGAGATGGCTGGCAGGCTGAAGTCCTGGATCGAGAACAATCCGGACTTCGAGCTGATGGCGCCGGTGCCGTTCTCGCTGGTCTGCTTCCGATATCGACCGGCTGAGCTGGCTGGACGCGAGGACGAGGCTGAGGTCGCCGCGCAGCTCGACGAACTGAACCTGCGTCTGATGGACGCCGTTACCCGCACCGGCCGAGCCTTTCTCTCTCACACGAGGCTGAACGGCCGGTTCGCAATCCGTCTCAACGTCTCCAACCTTCGGATCGAGGATTCGGATATGGATCTCGTGTGGGAGATAGTCCGGCGCGAGGCCACCGCCCTCGAGTCGGCTGCCCAGTAGCGCGGGCGACCGTTGCCGCCGAGGCGGGAGCCGTCGGGGCGGTACGATGGCGTGGTGAATCTCCCCCTTGCTCAACGAATCGCCGCGGTAATCACGGCCATCGCCACCCCCTGCGTGATCATTGGGGCCGCCGTCCTGCTCTTCCTCAATCCGATCTGGGTTGGGTTCGAACAGGATCGGAGTGACGTGACCCGCATTACCGGCTACACATCGGCTCAGGTCCACGACGTCACCGGCAGCATTCTTTCGGACCTCGTCTTTGGACCGCCTGACTTCGCCGCCACGGTCAACGGCGCTGTCGTGCTGGAGCCGCGAGAACAGAGCCACATGGTGGACGTCCGTACGGTCATCATGACTCTCGGCCTCGTGGCGCTGGCTGCGACGGTTCTGCTGGTGGGGCTCGTGGTCGCCAGCCGGGGACGGCGCTGGTTCTGGCGGGCCGTGGAGACCGGGGCTTCGGTGCTGGTTGGCGGCGTGATCGTGGTCGGCGTGGCGTTCGCGCTCTTCTTCGACCAGGCCTTCGAGCTATTCCACGAGATATTCTTCCCGCCGGGGACATACATGTTCGATCCTCGAACCGACCGGCTCGTTCAGCTCTTCCCCGACCAGTTCTGGTCAGAGACGAGCGTCGCCATTGCCCTTGCCGTCCTGCTTCTGGCGTTCCTGGTGGTCCTCGAGGCCAGACGACTGGGCCGCGAACCAGCCGAGTCGCCGACGGCTGTGGGGGAGGCCCACTCGTGAACTGGAGCGTGCCTTTGGGCCGGATCTTCGACACGGAGGTCCGGGCTCACTGGAGCTGGATCATCATCCTGGCATTCATCGCGGTCATCTTCAGCACAGACCTGAGCGTCCAGGCGTCGTCCCCGGCGGGCTGGAATCTGGCCTGGGCGTGGGGTACGTCGATCGTCACGGCGGCGATGGTTTTCGTCTCGGTCGTCGTTCACGAGCTTGCTCACGTGGCTGTGGCCCGTCGGAACGGGATGCGCACCCCGGCCGTGGTCATCCAGCTAATTGGCGGCGCCTTCGCCATAGACGTCAAGCCGAAGAACCCAGGCCAGGAGTTCCGCGTCGCAGTGGCCGGCTCCGCCCTCAGCTTCCTGTTGCTGCTCTTCTTCGGCGGCGTAACGCTCTTGTTGGCCGTCGGTCCGCTCGACATGAACGCAGCTCCTTTGGCACTCCAAGCGTTGCAGTTCGTGACTTTCATCCTGGCACTCTTCAACGGCTTCCTCGGTGGCATCAATCTCGTGCCCGGCTATCCGCTCGACGGAGCCCGAGTCGTGCATGCAATCGCCTGGCGCAAGACCGGTGACGAGGTAGCCGCGGCGGCGACCGCCGTCAAGTTGGGCCGATACACGGGCCTCTCACTTGTCGCCACGGGAGTCTTTGTGGCGTTCTACAGCGATGCCACGGCCGGCCTCTCCTTGGGCGTCGCTGGTTGGCTGATCGCCGGATCGAGCAAGGTCCTGGACCGACGCGCGCAGCTTCGCATCCTCGTGACGGGACTGCGCGTGGCCGACGCGGAAGACCCCGATC
>CABDYO010000145.1_pt1 | contig 40011 bp, 31 predicted proteins | sample 3131971 | NCBI WGS metagenome assembly CABDYO01 (sample SAMEA5534338, study PRJEB31848) | metagenome | biome: tundra; feature: field; material: soil | place: USA | collected 2013-05 | depth 0.45 m | reverse complement strand
CCGCAGTCGGCTGCGCCACCTATAATCTGCCGACGATGCAGACCACAAACACGCCCCTTCCCCAGTCACGCCTCCAACTTGAGTTCGAGGTTCCGCCCGAGCGCCTCGCCAAGGCCATAGATCAGGCCGTTGTGCGTCTGGCTCGCCAGACGCGAGTTCCCGGCTTCCGGCCGGGGAAGGCGCCGCGTCTGATGATTGAAAGAGTCCTTGGCCTCGGCGTCGTTTTGGACGAGGCAATCGAGCAGTTGGTGGATGACAGCTATCGCGAGGCAATGCGAGAGCAGGACCTCCGGCCGCTCAACCCGCCGGAAGTCGAGGTCACTCAACGCGAGGAAGGCAAACCGGTCATCTTCAAGGCGGTCGTGCAGGTTCTGCCTGAGGTCAAGCTCGGCGATTTCGAGCATTTCCCGTTCGTGCCAGAAGTCAAGCCGGTTGACGAAACGATGGTCGAGAAGGTCGTTGATGAGCTGCGCGATAACGAGGCCCACCTGGAGCCGGTGCCCGATCGCCCGGCCCAGATCGGCGACTACGCGACCGTCGCTTTCCAGGGCACACGCGACGGCGCCTCGTTCATTGGCGGCTCGTCGGAGCAAATGCTGCTTATGCTGGGCCAGAACCGTCTCTACCCGGGCTTCGATGATCACATCGTGGGGCTCCAGAAGGGTGAAGAGCGAGAGTTTGACCTCACGATTCCCGAGGATTTTCAGGTCGAGTCGATGCGCGGCGCCGAGATGCACTTCAACTTGACGCTGAAGGATTTGCGCAACAAGGTCGCGCCTGAAGCCAGCGACGATTTCGCCCGATCCATCGGTAGTTTTACGGACCTGGACCACCTCAAGGCCGAGTTGCGCGAGCGCCTCGAGGCGAATGCTCTGGATCGGGCCCGCCACGAGTTTGCCGACAAGATCGTCGAGTACGCTGTCGCGAACGCCACGGTTGATATGCCCGAGATCCTGGTGGACAAGGAAGTGGAGGTAATGCGCGACGAGATGCGCTCCGCCATTGCCCGTCAGGGAATGAGCGAGGAGGCGTTTCTGGAGGCCGCGGGCAAGACCGAGGCCGAGATGAACGAGCAATACCGGCCACAGGCATTGACGCGGGCGAAGAGCTTACTGGTGCTGGCGGAGATCGCCACCGTGAAGGGCGTGGAGGTTTCTGAAGCCGAGATCGAGGCCGAAGTGCAGGCTGCCCGGACCAGCTATGCGAATGATCGCGACATGGTCCGATACTTTGACAGCGAACGCGGCCGCAGCTATATCAGAACCACCTCTCGGCGCTCGCGAACCGTGGAGCAGCTCGTAGACGAGTGGCTCGCCGCCCATCCCGATGCGCCGCGACTGCGCCATCACCAGGCGGCGTCGGCAAGTTCGCCCATGGCCGACCGGTCAGCCGAGGCCGCAGCCCCAATCACGCCCGAAGCGACCGCCCCGGCGGGCGCGTAAGCCAGCTCTCTAGAGAGGAGACGATCCGATGCTCGTGCCAATGGTCATCGAGTCATCGAGCCGTGGCGAGCGCGCCTACGACATCTACTCGCGCCTTCTGCGTGAGCGGATCGTCTTCCTGGGCGATACGGTCGAGGACAACATTGCCAACCTCGTGATCGCCCAGCTCCTCTTCCTCGATGCCGAGGATCCGGAACGTGATATCAGCCTTTACATCAACTCGCCCGGCGGGGTCATCACGAGCGGCCTGGCCATCTACGACACCATGCAGTACGTGCGGGCCCCGGTCAGCACGATCTGCATCGGCATGGCGGCCAGCATGGCAGCCGTCCTACTCGCCGCCGGCGCGCCCGGCAAGCGCTACGCCCTTCCGAACAGCAGGATCATGATCCACCAGGGTTCGGGCGGCTTCCGCGGCAACACTCCAGACGTCTTCATCCAGGTCAAGGAGATGGAGACTCTGGTCAACGCAAATCATCAGATCCTGAGCCGCCACACTGGGCAACCGCTAGAGAAGATAGTTGCGGATACCTCCAGGGACTACTTCATGTCCCCAACGGATGCCAAGGACTATGGCATCATCGATGCCGTCTATTCTGCCTCGGCACCGGTCATCAAAGGCCGCGACGGCGAGGTCAGTGAGACAGCCAAGTCGACGGACCACTCGGGCGACGATAATGGCCCCGCGGCTGCCGTTGAATAGAGGGGCAGAAGCTAGGGCGCGAAGGACGGGTCAGGGCTCGTGACAAATACGACCAAGAGCGGTCCCAAGGTTCCATATCGCTGCAGTTTCTGCGGCAAGAGCCAGGAACAGGTTCGCAAGCTGATTGCGGGCCAGGGCGTCTATATCTGCGACGAGTGCATCAACCTCTGCCAGGAAATCATCGAAGAGGAGATGCTTGAGTCGCCGCGCGTGAAGCCGCAGGCCGCAAAGCTGCCGAATCCCCACGCGATCAAACTCGCCCTTGACCAGTACGTCATCAGCCAGGACAAGGCCAAGAAGGTCCTCTCGGTCGCCGTTCACAACCACTACAAAAGGGTGAACGCCGGCCACCAGATCGACGACGTCGAGCTTCAGAAGTCAAATGTTCTGCTCGTCGGTCCAACCGGATCCGGCAAGACTCTCCTGGCCCAGACGCTGGCCAAGATCCTGGATGTGCCCTTCTGCATCGCCGATGCCACCTCATTGACCGAGGCGGGCTACGTCGGTGAGGACGTCGAGAACATCCTGCTGCGGCTCATCCAGTCGGCGGACTTTGACGTTGCCAAGGCCCAGCGGGGCATCATCTACATCGACGAGATCGACAAGATCGCCCGCAAAGCGGACAACCCCTCGATCACGCGCGATGTCTCCGGCGAAGGTGTGCAGCAAGCCCTGCTCAAGATCCTTGAGGGCACTCTTGCCAACGTGCCACCCCAGGGTGGGCGCAAGCACCCGCACCAGGACTTCATCCAGATCGACACCACGAACATCCTCTTCATTTGCGGCGGAGCGTTCGACGGCCTGGACCGGATCATCGAGGAGCGGGTGGGGAAGCGGTCGATGGGCTACGGGGCCGAGAATCACATGCCCATAATCGACCGCGAGCGGATGCTCGAGCGCCTCATGCCGGAGGATCTGCTCAAGTACGGCCTCATTCCCGAGTTCGTTGGCCGCCTGCCGGTGGTAGTGACACTATCCTCGCTGACCGCGGACGACCTGGTCCGTGTCCTGACCGAGCCCAAGAATGCGATCGCGCGGCAGTTCCAGAAGTTCCTGTCACTGGACAAGGTGGACCTGATCTTCACGCCGGGTGCGCTGCGGGCCGCGGCGGAAGTCTCGATAACGCGCAAGACCGGGGCCCGAGCCCTTAGATCGATCGTCGAAGAGTCGCTGCTGGACGTGATGTATGACGTGCCGGACCACAACGAGATCCGCATGTGCATCGTCACCGAAGAGACGATTCGCCAGGGCCGGCCGCCGCTCTTGCTGACAAAGAGCCAGGTGGACTCGGGCGTGGACGAGACGAACTACGAGAAGCTCATCGAGGAACGCGGCCAGACGGCGTAGGCTCAGTTGGGGGCGCCCGACGGTGTGGCTATTCGCCGCTCGGGGCCAGTGCCATCTCCAGGACCTCGGCCAGGTGAAGGGCGTGGCGGCCGCCGGATTGGGAGATCTGCTCGCGGCAGCTGAAGCCGTTGGCGATGAGCAGGGCGTCGGGGGCGGCGGCGCGGACCGCTGGCAGGAGGGCCTTCTCGCCGATCTTCACCGACAACTCGTAGTGCTCGCCACGCTCGAAGCCGAATGCTCCGGCCATGCCGCAGCAACCTGGTTCCGGCTGTGTGGGCGTCAGGCCGATTGCGCGCAACGTCGCCACCTCGGCCGCCATCCCCACGGTCGCCTTCTGATGGCAGTGCCCATGGAGGACAGTCGGGGCGGTGAGTCGGCCCGTCAGCACGGTCGCGAATTCGCGCGGATGGGCCTGGACGAATGCGCCGAGGCCAACAGCCATCTTGTCCAGCTGACGAGCGCGGAGGTCGGCCGGGAACAGGTTCAGCAGCTCGTCGTGGAAGACGGCCTCGCACGACGGCTCGAGGATCACGATCGGCACACCTGAGTCGATCTCCGGCTCGAAGGCGTCCATGATCTGGCCGAGCAGTCGGCGGCCCTGCTTGAGGAAGCCGCGGTCATAGAGCGGGCGGCCGCAGCAGAGGTCGGCGCGCGGCACCTCAACGCTGAAGCCCGCTGCCTCCAGCACGCGCAATGCGGCCAGCCCCTGCGACGGGACGAAGCCCTCGGTGAAGGTGTCGGCGAAGAGGACGACGCGCCGCTCCGCCGTGCGCGCGCCGCCGAGGTCCGCCACTCCTTCGGGGAGTTGCCGTCGGAACGTCCGGTTGGCAAAGCCCGGGAACTGTCGATGCGAGTCTACGCCCGTGACGAGCTTGGCCAACCCGGCGATCCCTGGCATGGTTCCGACGGTGTTCACCAGGCCCGGGGCGATACGCGCCAGGTGAGCCCACCAGTGGATCAGGCCCATCGAGTAGGCGACGCGTGGCCGCAGCCGCCCGGCGAAGTGATGGGCCATGAACTCGGCCTTGTAGGTGGCGATGTCCACCCCGACGGGGCAATCGCTCTTGCAGCTCTTGCAGGCGATGCACATATCCAAGGCCTCGAGTACTTCGTCGCTCCGCCACATGTCCGGCAGCGCCTCTCCCCGCAGCATCTCCCACAGGAGGCGGGCCCGGCCGCGGGTTGAATGGCGCTCCTCGCGCGTGGCCTGATATGTCGGGCACATGGCGCCGCCCGACTCGCGCCGGCACTTGCCGACGCCGACGCATCGCGCCAGGGCCGTTGACAGCGAGCCGCCGTCATCGGGGAAGCCGAAGATCGTCTCCGGGTCCGACAGCACCATCGCCGGACGCAGGTCCGCGTCGAGCGGCATCGGATCCACGACCTTGCCCGGGTTCATGCGGCCCCTGGGATCCCAGATCGACTTGAATTCGCGGAATGCGGCCACAAGCTCCGGCTCGAACATGCGCGGCAGCAGCTCCGCCCGGGCCTGACCGTCGCCGTGCTCGCCCGATAGCGAGCCGCCGTGCCGAACGACCAGGTCGGCCGCCTGCTCGATGAAGGAGCGAAAGTCGCGCAGACCCTGGGGCGTGCGAAAGTCGAACTCGGAGCGGAGATGCAGGCAGCCGTCGCCGAAGTGGCCGTAGAAGGTGCGTTCGAAGCCGAACCGGCCGATCAGTGCGTCCAGCTCGCGGAGGTATGCGCCCAGCCGAGCCGGCGGGACGGCCGAGTCCTCCCAGCCGGGGTATGTCGCAGGCTTGCCGGGGACGACCGCAGTCGCGCCCACGGCCGACTCTCGCAGCGTCCAGAACGCTTGCTGCTCAGCCCGGTCCACGACGACTCGCGTGGAGTCACGGCCGCCGAACCGCTCGGCAGCCCCGTGCGCCTTCGACTCGGCTTCAGCCGCGGTCTCGCCGCCGAACTCGACCAGCAGCCAGCCGCCACCCTCCGGAAGTCCGGCGATGGTGGCAAGGTTCAGGCCCTTGCGGCGACAAGCCTCGACGAGTCGGTCGTCGAAGCCTTCGAGCGCGATCGGGCCGACAGTCATGACCTCGGGCGTCCGATCGGCCGCCTCGAATACGTTCTTGCAGCCGAGAACAAGCAGCGTTCGACCGGGGGGACTTGGGACGAGACGAAGGGTCGCCTCGAGAATGGTGACGCAGGTGCCTTCGGTGCCGATCAGAGCGCGGGCGACGTCGAAGCCGTTCTCCGGCAGCAACGCCTGCAGCGGGAAACCCGACACGAGTCGCGGCAGTTTGGGGAAGCGCTCGCGGATCAAGGTGGCGTGGCGGTCCCGGAGGGAGCGGAGGGAGCGGTAGATCGCGCCGTGTGGGCCGATCTCCGCGCAGATGCGGTCCAATTCCTCGTCCGTAGTCCGGCCCACCGTCAGCCGCAGCCCGGCGTACGTAAGCACGTCGAGCGACTCGACGTTGTCGCTCGTCCGGCCGGCCATGATCGAGTGGGCGCCGCACGAATCGTTGCCGAGCATGCCGCCCAGGGTGCAGCGGTCGTGGGTGGCCGGATCCGGGCCAAAGGTCAGGTTGTTCAGTTCCGCCGCCGCCCGGAGGTCGTCCAGGATCACGCCCGGCTGAACGCGGGCGATGCGACGCTCCGGGTCCAATTCGATGATGCGGTTGAGGTGGCGCGAGACGTCAACCACGACGGCACGGTTCGTGGCTTGGCCGGCCAGGCTGGTGCCGGCGCCGCGTAGAGTGACCGGGGCGTCGTGGTCGCGGCAAACCCGGATGACCTCCGCCAGATCGTCCGTGTCGAGCGGCCGCACAACGCCGATCGGGAGTTGGCGGTAGTTCGATGAATCGGTAGCGTACAGCGCCCTTTCCCCGGACCCGAATTGGACCTCTCCCCGGACGCGAGCGCGCAGGCCTGCAGCAAGGGCGTCGCGTCGGGCGGTGGCTTTGCCGTCTGAAAAGGCCTCGATTCTCACAGGCTCAGCATACCGGCCGACGACCCATGGCGATCCTTCGGACCCTGCAACTCCGTGTGCTACGATCGCGGCCCGGTCGCCGGGACGAGGCCGAACCAGCAGGTGGTACCACGACCCGTTCGTCCGCTTGACGAGCGGGTTGCTTGATTGATGGAGCGAGTGATGGCGGACCGATCGGCGAAGAAGACGGACGAGGCGGCCGGGTCGGCCGAGTTGGCCAAGACTTATCGGTCCTCTGAGGTCGAGACGGCGGTCTACCAGCGCTGGCTCGACGCCGACGTCTTCGCCCCGGACGGGGTCGGCTCGCGCGCCGACTGGACAAAGCAGCCGTTTGTCATCATCCAGCCGCCGCCCAACGTGACGGGTTCGCTTCACCTTGGCCACGCCCAGCGCTCCACGGTCGAGGATCTGATGACTCGCCACGCCAGGATGCAGCGCCGGCCGGCGCTCTTCCTGCCCGGTCTGGACCATGCCTCAATCGCCGCCCAGTATGTGCTGGACAAGATCCTGGCGAAGAAGGGCCAGACTCGGGCGAGCCTGGGCCGCGACAAGTACCTCGAGGCCATGTGGGAGTTTGTCAACGAGACTCGCCAGACGATCCTGAGTCAGCAGCGTCGTGTCGGTGCATCGTTGGACTGGGGCCGGCTGCGCTTCACCATGGACGAGGTCTCGGCGGCGGCCGTCCGCGAGGCGTTTCTGCGCCTCTACCGTGAAGGCCTCGCATACCGAACCGAGGCTCTGATCCACTGGTGCCCCGGCTGCCGAACGAGCGTCTCGGACCTGGAGGTCATCCCGAAGGAAACGACGGGCAGCCTCTGGACGATGCGCTACCACCTCATCGACGAGGCGTCAGCATCCGCTGACGGGACCGGCGCTCCCGACCCGGCTGCCTGGATCGCCGTCGCGACCACCCGTCCGGAGACGCTGCTGGGCGACACAGCCGTGGCCGTGAACCCGGACGACCCGCGCTACACGGCCCTCATCGGCCGGCAGGCACTGGTTCCATTCGTGGATCGGGCCGTGCCGATCATTGCCGACCCGGTCGTGGACGTGGCCTTTGGGACGGGTGCGGTCAAGATTACGCCGGCCCACGACAACGACGACTACGAAACCGGCAAACGCCACGGCCTGCCGATGATCACCGTGCTGGACGACTCCGCCCGCATCAACGAGAACGGGGCTCAGTTCGCCGGCCTGGACCGCTACGAGGCTCGCCGGCAGATCGTGGCGGCCCTCGAGGCGAGCGGCGACCTGGAGTCGATCAAGGCCCACGAGATGCTGCTGGGCCGCTGCCAGCGCTCTGACGACGTGGTGGAGCCGCGGCTCAAGACGCAGTGGTTTGTGCGCGTTGCGCCCCTGGCTGCGGCCGCCCTGGACGCGACGCGCTCGGGCAAGACGCAGATTCTGCCCGAACGGTTCGTCAAGGTCTGGGAACACTGGATGACCGAGATGCGCGACTGGAACATCAGTCGGCAGCTGTGGTGGGGCCATCGAATCCCGGCCTGGTACTGCCCCGACGGCCACACCTCCGTGACCGCGGATCCCGCGGGGCCGTCGGCGTGTGAAGTGTGCGGCCGACCAGCGGCCGAGTTGCGCCAGGACGACGACATCTTCGACACCTGGTTCAGCTCCGGCCTGTGGCCCTTCTCGACCCTGGGCTGGCCCGAGAAGACGGCGGACATGGCGCGGTTCTACCCGGGCTCGGTCATGGAGACGGCCTACGACATCATCTTCTTCTGGGTCGCCCGGATGATGATGCTGGGCATCCATCTGACCGGCGAGGCGCCCTTCCACACGGTCTACCTATCCGGCCTGATCCGCGACCCGTACGGCAAGAAGATGTCCAAGACCACGGGCAACTCCGTCGATCCACTCGAGACGATCGAGGAGGTGGGCGCCGACGCTCTGCGGTTCGCCCTGATCAACGGCACGGCACCCGGCAACGACTCCCGACTCGGCGCCGAGAAGCTGGAGAACTCCCGCAACTTCACCAACAAGCTCTGGAACGTGGCTCGCTTCGTGCTGGGGGCGCGACCCGCGTCCATTCCTGCCGCCGCCCCACGCCAGAAGCCAGACCGCCGCCTCCTCGGCCCGGCCGATCGCTGGATCCTGTCTCGCGCCGCGGCGACCATCGGGGCCGTTGACGAAGCGATGCGGCAGTACGGCTTCGGTGACGCGTGCCAGATCCTGTATGAGGCGATCTGGAACGAGTACTGCGACTGGGGAGTGGAGCTGGCCAAGATCCGCCTGGGCGACGAGAGCCTCACGCCGGCCGAGCGTGAGGCCACCTGGTGGACGCTCGTTGGCGTCCTGGACACGTATCTGCGGCTTCTGCATCCCACTATGCCGTTCATCACCGAGACGATCTGGGAGCGCCTGCCACATGCGGCGGACGATCCGGAATTACTGATTGTCGCCGACTGGCCAACCGTCGTCGCCGACGCCGTCGATGCAGATGCGGAAAGGGAGGTCGACGTCCTGCTGGACCTCGTTCGAGCGGTGCGTAACGCTCGGGCGGAGGCTCGTATCGAGCCCGCTGCCTGGCTGCCCGTGGACGTGTATGTTCCCGATTCGCTCGTGTCCACTCTGGAAGCGCTCCGTCCGGCGATCGAGCGCCTGGCCCGGGCCAGGCCGCTCGGCCGTGCCGCGTCAGTGGAGTCTGTCCGTGGTGGCGTGGAGGGCGGCCTATCCGTGATTGTCGGCGACATCGAGGCCGTGGTCCGGCCGGCGGCGCGCGACGAGGCCCAGGGCGAACGAGACCGCGCCCGTCTGGAACGTGAACTTGCTGAGGCCGAGGGCCTTCTGGTCTCTGCGCGCGCCCGTCTCGCCAATGAGGCATTCATGAGCAAGGCTCCGGCGGCCGTCGTCGAGGGCGTCCATGCCCGCGCCACTGAATTGGAAGAATTGGTCTCGCGCCTGACGGAGCGCCTCAGGTAGTCTGCCTCGACGCGAACGTACGGGGACAGCCGATGTGAACGCGCTGCTAGGATATATGTGGGTTCTGTCTCGCACATTCGGGAGGCCCTGTGCCGCTCTTTGGCAAAAGCCGCAAGACGCGTCCAGATCAAGTACAGCAGCAGCCTCTCGTTGAAGAGGTCAATTCGCGCGAGTTTTCACTCAAACTCTCGTACGGGGCCAAGAGCTCTGAGTCGGTTCGCCTGAAGGGCGGATCGGGGATGGACGAGCGGCTTGGGAGCATGCTTTTCGGCTATGTTCAGGGCGAGTCGGAACACGTCGAGCCCTTGCCGGTGGAACTCGGTGGCGCGACTCCGTCCATCGCCCTCATGCCCGGCAGCGCTCAGTGGCTGAAGTACCACCACAACCGATCTCCGGTTACGCGGCACGCCCTCGTCGTCCTGGAACTGGTCGACGCAATCGATCCCGTATACGAGACGCTCGTCCTTGGTTTGCTCGATGGTCAGGTCGACACGACCGGTTTCCCCGACTACAACGCCATCGTGGGCGGTGTCGCCTCGCACTGGGACGAGATCACCGGCGACCTAGTCGTTCGCGCTGTCGTGGGCTGGGGGGGTAAGGGTGTGCGCGGCGATACGGATCGCAACGCCGCCCGCATTCTGGCCGGCCTTTTCAACAACGTCGCCGGCGATAGCCACGCAATCGGCACCGTCGTCGTTGAACGGCCACAGCCCGCAGTAGGTCCGGGTGGAGTGGTGTGCGCCCATTGCGGCTTCACTTCCGGTCACGAGCGAGCGTATTACTGCCCCAAGTGCGGCATGCGGATGTCGCGCGCGTAGCGCGTTCGCCTGGAGGACTCTTTGCCGATCCACGATTACGTCTGCTTGAACTGCGGTCACGCGATGGAGGTAATGCACCCCGTCCACAGTCACGGACCGGCTGCCTGTCCGCAATGCGGCGGCCCGATGAAGAAGACCCTTGCCGCGCCGTCAGTTCACTACAAGGGCACGGGTTGGGCCCGCAAGGACCGCGCGGGAGCGGGCAGGGCCAGCCAGACCGCTGCCAAGGAGTCGGGATCGAGTTCCGGCGAGGCAGCTGGTACCGACTCAGTCCCTTCGCCTGACTCGGCTCCAGCGCCCGCCCCCGCCGCAGCTTCTGCGCCATCGAAGGAGCCGGACTGAGAGATGTCAAAGCCACCTGGCGACTGGATCTCACTCTCGGAGGCGGCTGAATTGCTGGCGTCTTCAAACGTCAGGTTCACGGCCGGAACGATCGGCCGGTGGGCCCGTGTTGGCCAGCTGCAGAGCATCAAGGTCGGAAACAAGCGTTTCGTTCGGAGGGCCCAGGTGAGGTCGTTGCTGCGGCCGCACAGGCTTGCTAATTCGGGCGATGAACTCCAGCCGGGGCTCTTCGAGGAACTGGACGGCTGATCGGCGTCGTCGGGCGGCGACCCGCGAGGCGTAGGGATACTTCTGGCCCCGGCCGTGACCGTGTCCACGCGGCGCAGGGCCACCCGTCGAGGTTCTCGGAAGTAGTCGACTGTGCGGTAGCCGGGGACTCGACGGTCCGCGGCTCGGTCAGGCTTGCTGGGTCCCGCAGCGTCGGCAGAAGCGAGCCTGCGTGGAGACCGGCAATGCGCAGCGGTGGCACACGCGGACGGTGCCACGATTCATGACTTCTTGTGAGGACTGGGCCCACATCTCCGCTGCAAACAGCGGTTGAGATTGATGGGCTGCCACGACGGCGGGAAGGGGTGCCGCGGGGCCGGGCCACGTTCCGCCGTGATGATCCGGGGCGGGCCAACTTGCAGCGAACGGAGGCCACGAAACCGGGGGCCTTGATGGCTCGGCTGGCGAGGCATCCGCAGCGTGACGGCCAGGGGCCGGCTGCGATGTGGTCTTTCGGCGCTCGACTTCGGTGACCTGTGCGTCCGCTTCGGGCCGGGCCGTGGCTTCGAGCTGCGTGACTGGTTCCGCCGCCGCGGCGACTTCGTGGGCCTGGCGGTTCGCGGAGTGGGTGGCGGCCATCTCGCGGATCGCGGCCGCCAACCGGGCTTCGCTAGGAGCGGCCGGTTCCTGCGGCTCAGCCGCGAGTGTGGCGTCAGATCCGGCAGGCTCACGTTCATCTGGCGCTGGTCTGTTGGAACCTTTGTCGGCCGGTTCTGGCACGGCAACCGGCGTCAACGCGGCCTCGGCCTCGGTAATCCTTCCTGGGAGCGGCCCTGGGGCAGCATGATGTGCGGCCAGCTCGTTCGATATATCGGCCGGAAGGTCGGCGGCCACGTCGGCCCGAAGGTCGGCCGGAGGGTCAGCGACACTCGGATCGTCTGCCCCGTCGCCCCACCAACGGCGGGCGCTGAGCGGGGTTTCTACCCACGGCGTTGCATGCGGCCACAACTCGGTCGGGACGCCGCCCCTGGCGGTCGGTTCGGGTCTGGGGGGCGTCCCTCCCGTGTCGTTGGCACGATGGCGGCCGAGTAGGCGCGCCAGAATGCCGGCTGCCTCCACCGGTTCGTGGCGGGTGTCCACCCGTGGGGCGGGCTGGACCGGGAGAACGGGAGTCGGCGCCATTGGCGAGGCCGAAGCCAGGCCCGACTCGGGCGTCACCGGCGTTTGGGCCGCCGGCGTCGCCTGCGGCACCGGGGTCGTCTGGGCCGTGGTCCCGGCCGTCGAGTCCACAGCGGCAAAGATGGCGGCGGACGGCTGCGACGTGACCACCGGCTCCCAGGTGGGTACTGTCGATCGGGACGGGATCGTCTCCAGACCAGGTTCGGCGGCCTGCCTGCCTGCATCTTCGACCAAAGGTGCCGCTGCCGTAACCGGTTCACCCGATTCCGGAGGGCTGAGTTCTGCCTCCACCAGCATCATCTCTTCGGCCGTAAGGGTCATCTCAGGAGCCAGCTCATCGGCCGCAGGCCAGAGGCTCCATGCCTTCGGATCGGCGGCCATGCGCGCGCCCCGGCCAGTCTTGTCGTTTGGGCCTGCATCGGCCGTCGTGGGTCCGGGCAGATCGGCTGCGGGCCAAGCGGCGGGCTGCGCAGGTGCCGTCGGCTGGTCGGCCTGGGGGGTGAAATGGTCTTGCCGAGCCTGCGGCGGGATCATCGGGCTGAACTGCAGGGGTCCAGGCCATCCCGCCGGCAACGAAGGAGCGCTACTGCTGGCCGCTGTGTCGCCTTCGGGATCGCTGAGGTTCAACCAGTTGGGGTCCCAGCGTGCCACCGGGGTGCGCACGATGAGGTGGCCTTCGGGCTCCACGGGTGCGCTGTCTGCCTGAGGGGCGCAGGAGAGGCAGGCACCGACCTGGGCGTTCCAGCATTTATCACAGGCATACTGCCGGCATGTCATGCAGAAGTTGAAGGCCCTGTGGAAGGCTTCCGTCATGCGACTGGAGTTGCCGCTCTCGTATTCCAGTCGGGCGGCGGTAATGGAATCGCTCATCGACTGGCCGTCGGTCAGGACGAAGTTCTTCAGGCCCTTGACCAGGACGCGCGCTCCTTTGAGCGAGAGGCCCTTTGAGCCGCTCGCTGAGAAGACGTGGCGTTTGCCGCACCGCTCGCAGTACGAGTCGGTCAGTTCTGGCATCTTTGCTCCGAGGTCTCGCAGGCCGAATCGAGCGAAGCCGGCGCAACGCTCAATGCCGAGAGTACGCCGATCCGCCGGTTACGACAGCGGCCCTTGTGGTACTCGCTGACGTGGCCCGAATGTCCCACCTTCTCCAAGGTTAGTCGCAAGGAAGGCTTCCGGGCGCGGCTTTCGAACGACCTGGCCTCCGTTCCTTCTCGCGGCAGGGCTCCAGGTGGTTATCCTGCGGGTGTCCCATGTAGGATGCAAACTCGGTCCAGCTCTATCACCCTGAGAACTGCCGAGTCGTCTCATCGTAGTATGTGCCGGCCTTCCTTCCGTCCCAGCAGGAAGGCTTCACAAAACCTGAGAAGGCTCTGTGGCACGATCGAGGGCCACCATCCGGCTCGAGTCCTGAAGAGAGAGTCATGACCACGATCCAAGAGACCGGCGAGAAGGTTGCGGCAAACGTCGAGCGGGTAATCATCGGCAAGCACCACGAGGTTCGGCTGACCCTGGTCGCTCTGCTCTGTCGCGGCCACCTTCTTATCGAGGATGTCCCCGGCACCGGCAAGACGATGCTCGCCAAGGCCGTGGCAAAGAGCCTCGGCTGCAGCTTCCGCCGGATTCAGTTCACCCCGGACCTGCTGCCGTCTGACGTGACTGGGCTATCGATCTACAACCAGAAGACGCAGGAGTTCGAGTTCAGGCCAGGCCCGATCATGGCCCAGGTGGTCCTGGCCGACGAGATCAACCGGGCGACGCCCAAGACGCAATCGTCGCTGCTCGAATGCATGGAAGAGCACCAGGCCACGATCGACGGCACTACCTACCCCATGCCCGAGCCGTTCCTCGTCATCGCCACCCAGAACCCGATCGAGTACGAGGGCACCTTCGCTCTGCCGGAGGCCCAGCTCGATCGGTTCATGCTGCGCATTCGCCTTGGCTATCCGAGCCCGGCCGATGAGCAGAGGGTGCTGGACCAGCAGAAGTTGAGACACCCCCTGGACGACCTCAAGGAAGTCCTCACCGTCGACGAGCTGCGGAGCTTGCAGGCTGCCGTGCGCGAGGTCTACTTGGACCCTAGCGTCGCCAACTACATCGTCCGAATCGTCAACGCCACCCGGACTCACCCTGACGTCTACCTCGGCGCGTCGCCCCGTGGCTCGCTGGCCTTGTACCGCACCGGTCAGGCGCTGGCCGCACTGACCGGCCGCGACTTTGTCATCCCCGATGACATCAAAGCCCTCGCCGAGGTCGCGCTGGCTCATCGACTCATCATCAAGACCAGTTCGTCGATGCACGATATCGATCCGCGCCAGGTGATAGCCGAGATCCTCAACACCGTTCCGGTGGAAGAGGCTCAGGGCGCGGGAGCGGACCGGCTCGGCGCAACTAGCGCGGAGGTGGCCCGGGTTGGCAATGCCAAACATGGCGCCACTAGCCCGGTCCGCCAGTAAGTCCGGGAGCGTCGTGCGGTGATCCGGCGCCTCCAGTTCCTGCTCGTCGCGGTCATCTTGTTGATCGCCGCGTTCTCGAGTGGCTTGCCATTTCTCTTCTACGTGGTCTACCTCGGGCTCCTGGCCATCGGGGGCAGCTACGTGCTGACTCGATCTGGGCTGGCAGACCTCGAGGCGGGCTATCGCGTAGACCACAGGCAGGGCCACGTTGGCGAGGACCTGCGGACCACCTACAGCATCTCAAACACCAGCCGCCTGCCAAAACTCTGGCTCGAGGTCTACAACCCGACCGATCTGCCGGTGCCGCTGCCCGGTCGGGCCCTGGGGCTGCGGTCCTGGGCCGAGCGGTCCTGGATCGCGATTGTGCCGTTGACTAGACGCGGGACGTACCGGATTGAACCCATGGTCGTCCGTACCGGCGATCCGTTCGGCTTCTTCGAGGCGGCGGCGACGGTGGGACGGCCGACTGTCATAACCGTTTTCCCGCGCGTGCTCCCACTGCCGCGCTGGCGGCTGCCGAACTCGAACCTCGAGGGCAGCCACTCCGTTCCAGAGCGGACTCTGCAGACCACGCCGCTGGCGACAACGGTCCGGCCGTATGCGCCCGGCGACAGCTTCAACCGGATCCACTGGCGAAGCACGGCCCGCGTCGGCGAGATCCAGGTGAAGGAGTTCGATCTCGAGCAGACAGCAGACGTCTGGCTCTTCGTCGATCTTGAATCGCCCATACAGACCGGCGAAGGCGACGTCTCCACCGTCGAGGAGGCGCTCCGAGTGGCCGCGTCAATAGCCCACGACGCCATTCTCGAGAACCGGGCGGTCGGCCTTACCACGAGCGGACACCGCCTCGTCAGCATCCCTGCTGATCGAGGTTCGAGGCAGCGCCAGAAGATCATGCAGCTCCTTGCCGCGGTGGAGGGCGATGGCGGCACTCCGCTGGCTGAGATGCTTCTCGCGGGCCTGCCTCGGCTTCGCCGCGGCATGACCGCAGTCGTCGTCACAGCGTCGCGGGAGCGGCGTTGGGTTCGGGCTCTGACCCCGCTCCGGGCCCGCGGTGTCGCGGCAGCCGTGATAGCCCTCGATGCGGCCAGCTACGACGTTGCGGGTCGGCGCCGGCGCAGCGGCGAGGCCGAGGCAGACCTGGCGAGTCAAGAGCAGAGGGCGCTGCGTTTCGCCCTGGCCGAATACGACATCAAGTGCCACGAGGTTCACGCCGGAGACAACCTGGGCTCGGTGCTTGCATGAGCACTCAAGCTCGTCCCGACGTCGTTCGTCAGCCGCGGGAGCCGCTGTCCAGCGCCGAAGATTTCAGTCCGATTGGTCGCGCCCTGGATAGGATGCGCCCGCGCGAGGGTTGGGCCACTTTGTCGCTGGTGCTGATCCTGTGCGGAGCGATGGCTTGGTCCATTGCCAACGCGCGCTGGATCCTGGGTCGCGACGAGCTGACCAGCTTCTTGATTTGGATTGCTCTGGCGGCGGCGTTGTGGGGTTACCTCAGTGCGCGACTTGGCATGTCGCCCTGGTTGGCGCAGGCGCTGGGCTGCTTCATCGGGGCTGTTGTGATCATCGAGGTCAGCGGAATGACCATACCGACTGCCGACTCGAGCCCAGTCGGGTGGTTCAACGTGACCGCCAACTCGGTTACCCAGGCCTATCTCGATCTGACCTGGCGCCATCAGATATCTACTCTCCAGTACGGGCACTACTCTCTGGTCTTGGGGATCATCGTCTGGGGGACGGCCCAGGCCGCGGCCTACGACGTCTTCGGCCATCACCGTTCCGTGAACAGCGTTTTGCTGCTGGCGGTGGTCCTCATCACCAACATGGCTCTGACGGATGATCCCAAGACTGAGGAGCAATTCCCGGCTCTGGTCCTCTTCAGCGTGGCAGCCCTCCTTCTGCTGCTGCTGGCGCACGCGGCCGATGAGCGGTCGAGCTGGCTGCGGCACCGGATCTGGCGGGGTCGCGATTTCCAGGCGCCCCATATTCAAGGCGGGTTCGCGTTTGCGTCGGTGGCAGTGGCCGGGGCCCTGATCCTCACGAACGTCGCCAGCTCCGCTCCGCTGGGCGATTTCGTCAAGAACCTGAACCTCCGGGACACTTTCGGCTGGATGGAGGGCTACCTGCCCAACGGCGGCAACAGCCGAGTCACTCAGTACTCAGATTTCGGCTCAACCTCCCCGGTTGCGTCCTCCTTCAAGGCCGACAAGAGCCAGGTCTTCACGATCAGGGTGCAGAGCGGATCGGTCGCTTTCCACTGGCGGATGGTCTCGTACGACACGTTCCAGACGAACGGTTGGGCACTCGGACCGAACTCGCGCGAAGACCAGGTCTTAGCCGGTTCGACCATCGACGCAGGCACTCAGGACTTGGTGGGCACGACCACTCCCGGTCGGACCCAGGTCTCGATAGCGGTGCATATTCAGGACTCGTCGATCACGCACCTGGTCGTCGCTAACGAGCCCGACACGGTGAACGTTGGCGTCAAGCGAACGCTCGTCAGCAGCAGTCCGAGCAGCGCCAACGTGGCCTGGCTCACCTCCGATGCCACGGACTACACGGTCTCGGCCTATGTCCCCAACACCGACCCTGCAGGGGCCGGTCTGACCGAGTGGCGGCTACGTCAGGCCGGCAGCGCCTACCCGCCGGGGCTGGTTGCCACATACACGCAGGGCGTGGGCCAGGTTGGCACCGAGGGGCGGAACCTCCTCACCGAGATTGAAGCCTGGGCCAAGACTCAGGGGAACACCTTCAACACTGAATACGATGTGGCCAAGGCCGTGCAGACGTACCTGCATTCGGATCGGTTCACCTACAACACTGACATCGCAAGCCAGATGCAGCAGCGGTGCCAGGGTCTCTCCACGGTCGACTGCTTCGCCACCATCCGTCAGGGCTTCTGCGAGCAGTACGCCACGACCATGACGATGCTGATGCGCGTGAAGGGCTATCCGGCCCGATACGTGCTCGGCTACTTGCCCGGTGCCATCGATCCGAACTCCCTGGTCCAGCAGGTCACCAATCAGCAGAAGCACGCCTGGGTCGAGGTCTTCTTCCCGACGTATGGCTGGATCCCTTTCGATCCCACCGGCGGTCCGGGGCAGCCAACGGTGCTGGTTCCGGGCACCGCTGCCGGCTCATCGCCGTCCTCGGCCGCGTCGCCGTTCGCGGGCACATCCCCAAGCCCCCGGCGCAATCGCGGTCCGAGCGATCTGGAGGGCCCGGGGACGACGTCCAGCGACAGTGGCGCACCCATGGTCCTCGTGCCTCTCTTGCTACTGGCCGTAGTCGCCCTGGCCCTGTTCGTGCTGTGGCGGCGGCGCATGCGACGCCTCAACGAACCAGACAAGGTCTATCGCAACATCGTTCGGCTCGCCAGCCGCATCGGCTACAAGCCGGCGCCAACTCAGACGGTCTATGAGTACACAGGGATGCTGGCGGACGTCGTTCCCAGGGCTCGCGAGTCACTGGGCGTCGTGGCCATGGCTGCGGTTGAAGTCAAGTACGGCCGCCATGTCCTGAGGGCCGAGCGTCTGGCCGCCCTGGCGTCTGCTCAGAAGATGGTCAGGCGAGCCCTATTCAGACTCGTGTGGCGATTGCCGATGATCGGTGGCCGCTCCCGATCGAAAACGGCCGGTTTAGGCAAGCGAGCAAAGCGTGGTTCGCGGCGCTGACGGTGAGCAGTTCCGCTAGAGAGCACCGCTGGCGTTTCGGTCGGCCGACTCGTCGGCTCCCGGCCGGGAGCCGACGCCCAGATGAGACTCGTAGTTTAGGGTCCGGAGGACCGCGCGGCCGGCGCGAATCTCGACGACGGTAATCGCACCCAGCCCGAAGTCGAAGTTCCAGAAGTGCTCCATGGAGAGTCCAAGCAGCACGCATATGACGACCCGGAATACGCCGCCGTGGCCGACGACCATCGACCAGCATCTTTGATCCGGGGCTCCGTCGCCGTAGCCGAGCACCTGGTGGCGGTCGTGTGTACCGGGCTCCGAGTCCGCGGCCATCTCCGCCAGGAGCTTGGCCAGGGCGATCTGGACTCGGGCCTCGACGGCCTCGAGGTCCTCTCCGCCGGGGGCGTGAAACCTCGTGGGCCAGCGCCGCCAACTCGCCAGTGAGGCGCCGAAGCGGGCCGTGATCTCCCTGTCCGTCAGGCCTTCCCATGAGCCCTGCGCTATCTCGCAGAAGCCCGCGTCGGGTTGGAGTGGGGGCGTGGCGCGACCGGCCGCATTCATCTCCTCAACTGCCAGCTCCGCGCTGCGCCGGGCCCGTCCTAACGGTGAGTGCACGATCGCGAGGGGTGGCCCGGCCGGAATAGGCAGTATCGGCGGCGTGGCCGGCGAGGCCAGTTTGCGACCGGCCAGACGGGCCTGGAGTTCGCCCAGTGCAGTGAGGGGCGCCTCCATGGCACCCTGGAAGCGGTTCTCGACGATGAATTGCGTCTGGCCGTGGCGAAGCAGGACCAGGACAGCGTCGAGGCCGCGAGGAATCAACAGCGCGACCCCGGATGCCAGCTCATCGCCGGCCCCGGGCCGCTCAGCATCCCACACAGAGGCGTTCAACGTTCGGTTGCGGCCCGGATGACCCACACGTCGAGGACATTGGGGTTGTTCCGGATCTGGACTGCCACCGCGTCCGACACTTCGTCGTCCACGGCGAGAAGCATCAGGGCGTCATGTCGAGGCGCCGATCGGGCCAGGGTCATGGAACTGATGTTGACACCCGCTTCGCCCAGGATCAGGCCGATCCGGCCCATGGTTCCAGGCTTGTCCTGATGACGAGTCAGCACCATGAAGGGCGTGGGCGCCATGTCGAGCCAGTTGTCGTCGATGCGGACCAGACGTGGCTCGCCATTGGCAATGGTGCCGGCCAGGACGGCCTTGCCCGCGTCGCCCTCGACGGTCAACGTCACCAGTGACGCAAACGTGCCCGCGTCGTTGGTCTTGCGCTCGTTGACGGTGAGGCCGCGGTTCTTGGCCAGGAGGCCGGCATTGATCAGATTGACCCGCTCCGAGGTAGCGTCCGCGAGAATGCCGCGGAGGGCGGCCGCCGTCAGCTGCGACGCCTCGTGATTGGCGAGATCGCCGGCCACATCAACGGTCAGCGTCTTGACGCCGCCGCGGAGGTATTGGGCCGCAAAGCGGCCTAGCGTCTCAGTCAGCGGGAGATATGGTGCGGTTGCCCGGGCTGTCTCCGGGGTAAGAAGTGGAGCGTTCACGGCGTATCTCGCGGATCGACCGGCGAGGACATCGATGACCTGCTCGCAGGCTTCCTCGGCGACTCGCAGCTGGGCCTCGGCCGTCAGGGCGCCGAGGTGCGGCGTCAACACGGTATTCGGAGCGGTAAGCAAGGGCGAATCGACTGGTGGCTCCTTCTCGAACACGTCGAAGGCGGCTCCGGCAATCTTGCCGTCGACGAGCGCTTGGGCCACGGCCGCCTCGTCGTAGACGCCGCCGCGGGCGACGTTGATGAGCATCACGCCGGGCTTGAGCTTGCCGATGTTGTGCGGGCCGATGATGCCGCGCGTGGCCTTGTTGAGCGGCACGTGGACGGTGATGACGTCGGCCTTTTCGATGATCGTGTCGACATCGGCCAGAGTGATCCCGTGCAGTGCGGCTTGCTCGGCCGTCACGAACGGGTCGTAACCGATGATGTTCATCTCCAGGGCGCGAGCTCGATCAGCCACCGCCTGGCCGATCTTGCCGAGGCCGATGATGCCGAGCGTCCGGCCGCGTAACTCCACCCCGGTGAAGGAGCTGCGCTTCCATTCGCCTTTGCGCATCGAAGAGTCGGCGGCGGCGGTCTTGCGGGCCAGCGCCAACATCAGGGCGATGGTCTGCTCCGTGGCCGAGACCGTATTCCCGGTCGGGGCGTTGACGACCACGACTCCGGCCTTGGTGGCGGCTTCCAGGTCTACGTTGTCCACGCCGACACCGGCCCGGCCGATCACGACCAGGCGAGTGGCGTGGGCCAGGATTTCGGCCGTGACCTTGACCTGGCTACGGACGAGCAGCGCGTCGTACTCGCCGATGATGCCGGCCAACTCGTCAGGAGTCAGGCCGATCTTCTCATCGACTTCGTGGTGAGCGCGAAGAATCTCAACACCCTGTTTGGCCAGGGGCTCGGCAACGAGGATTTTCATGTCGGGCTCCTACTTGGCCAGGTTGAGGGACTTGAGCGCGGCGACCTGGGCGGCCGCAACTGCCGCGCCGGGCGTCACCGGTCGATCCAGCTCGATCAGGGTCTGCTCGAGGACCGCGATGGCGTTGATGACCGCCGGAACGGTCACGTGGCCGAGGTGACCGATCCGAAAGATCTTGCCTTTCAGCGCCCCCTGTCCACCGGCCACGACGAGTCCCAGCTTTCGGAGCTTGCCGTTGAAAGTCTTCCAGTCGAGACCCTCTGGCAGCCAGGCGCCGGTAACGGCGTCGGATGCGTACGCCGGGTCGGCCAGTAGCTTGAAGCCGAGGGTTGTCAGGCCCGCCCGGACCGCCGCGCCGACGGCCGCATGACGCTTCCAGATTTCGGGCAGTGTCTCTTGCTCGATGAGGTCCAGGGCCACGTCGAGCTGGAACATGACCGCCACGGCAGGCGTCCAGGGCGTCTGGCCGGCTTCGGCGCTGGCCTTGTGTGCGGCCAGGTCGAAGTAGAACTTGGGTATCTTGGCGACAGCGGCCGCTTCCCAGGCCCGCGGAGAAACCGACACGAAGCACAGGCCGGGGGCAACCATCCAGGCCTTCTGGGAACCGCTGACGACAACGTCCAGACCCCAGCCGTCTGTCTCGAACGGGATGGCCCCGAGACCGCTAATCGCGTCGACGATGATCAGTGCGTCCGGCGCTGCCGCCTTGACAGTTGCGGCCAGCTCGGCGATCGGGTTGGTTACGGCCGTGGAAGTCTCGTTCTGGGTCAGCAGTACAGCTTTCCACGGTCCGCCGGCCTCGAGTGCCGCGCGCACCCTGGCGGCTTCGGCCGCCTTGCCCCACTCCGAGGCAACTTTGGTCACGTCGGCTCCGTACGTGGAAGCGATCTTGGCGAACCGATCGCCAAAGGCGCCGATGGTCACCGAGAGAACCTTGTCGCCGGGGGAGAGGAAGTTGACGATCGCCGCCTCGAGGCCGCCCGTGCCCGCGGCAGTGAGGATCAGGACATCGTTCTGGGTCTTGTAAGCCGCCTTGAGGCGCTCGATTATGCGGTTCTGGAGAACGGCAAACTCAGGACCGCGGTGGTTGACCATCTGGCGGGCGCCAGCCTCGCGCACGGAGTCCGGCAGCGATGTCGGGCCGGGGATGCGTAGATTGGGCTCGAAGCGGTTCACTGGCTCGACCTCGCTGCAAGAACTGGTGTTTTGGTTGCCGCGGAATGTTAGCCGCATGTGCTCGCCCTTCCCACTGTGGTATATATGACCGCATATGCAGAAGCGGACGACGATTCTGATCAACTCGGATCTCCTGGAGCGGCTCGACCGCTTCGCGGCCCGCAGCGGAGTGACCAAGACATCGGTCCTGACGTCAGCGGTCGAGGCGTACCTTGAGGCGCACGACACGACGCCTGACCTGTCGTTCCTCGCAGTCGGGCGGAGCGACCATGGACGGCTGTCGCTCGACGGCCGATCAATTGCCCGGCGCGAAGCAGGCGTGCGGCCAGGTCCAGACGAGCTATAGCGATGGCCATCCTGCTCGACTCGAGCGCGGTCCTAGCGGCGGCCGACCAGTCGGACCTGAACCACCGCGCCGCTCTGGCCTGGTTTGCGCGCGCCGACGAACCGCTGGTGATCGGGGCGTTGTCGCTCGGCGAGTTGGATCTCCTGCTTCAGCGCGAGCTGGGGCTGCGGGCCACGTTCGCCCTGCTGAAGTCGATCGGCAGTGGCGCCGTCAAAGTGGTGGCGCCGACTACCGCGGACCTGATGCGGGCCATGGAGCTGATGCGCGAGACCACGGAATACCGGCCCCGCCTGACGGATGCGGTGCTTGTGGCCACGGCCGAGCGGCTGGGCGTGACCCGGGTTGCTATTTTCGATCGCCCGCCCATCGCCATCTTCCGTCCGAAGCACGTCCGGGCTCTGGAGTTGGAGCCCTAGCGCAAGGGGCTCAACGGACCTAATCCTCTGCCGCATCCCGGCGCTGCTCGTCGGCCAGCTCACGGAGGCTCTTCTGCCGCCGCCGCATCCCCTCAGAGCCGCTGCCCATGGGGTCTGACTTCGGTTGGCCGTCCACCGGCCGCTTCCGTCTGAGTGGCTGCGTGCGGGCCTCCGCCAGCCGGCCGAGCCTCTCTCCGATCTTGATCTCGGCTCCCTGGCCGCCGGGAAAGTAGTAACGGTTACCTAGCAGTTTGTCGGGCAGGTACTGCTGCGCGACGTCGTCTCCCTCGAAGTCGTGTGGATACTTGTAGCTGCGGCGGCCGGCTCCTCCTGAGCGCAGGTGAGCGGGCACGGATAGCGATCCGTGGGTCAGAACGTCCGCCAGGGCCGCGAAGTATGCCCTGCCCACGGCATTGCTCTTGGTCGTGACGGCGAGCATGACGGTCGCCTCGGCCAGGGCGTACTGAGCCTCCGGTAAGCCGACCCAGTTCAAGGCCCCGGCGGCGGCGACGGCCACCTCCAGCGCGCGCGGATCGGCCAGGCCGACGTCCTCCGACGCGAGGATGATCAGGCGCCGGGCTATGAACCGCGGATCCTCTCCGGCCGCGATCATGCTGGCCAGCCAGTACAGCGCGGCGTCCGGGTCGCTACCGCGGATGCTCTTGATAAACGCGCTCACGGTGTCGTAGTGGCCGTCGCCGGCACGGTCGTAGGCGAGGGCGCGCTGCTGAGCCGCGGCCTCCACATCCGCCAGTCGGGGCGCGACTCGGCCCTCCGCGTCGCGGATCCCCTCTGCCTCCGCAATCGAGACCGCGCTCTCCAGAACGTTGAGGGCCTGCCGAGCATCGCCGGCCGAGAGGCCGATTAGGTGCTCGAACGGCTTCCCCGAAAGGGCCGCGCCTCCTGCCGGCCCAAGTTCTCCCGCCAGGCCGCGTTCCGCGTCCGTCAGGGCGCGCCGCACCACGACGCCGACCTCTTCATCGGTCAGGGGCTCAAGGCGGTACACCCGCAGACGTGACAGCAGGGCCGAGTTAACCTCGAAGTACGGGTTCTCGGTCGTAGCGCCCACGAGAGTGACCGAGCCGTCCTCCACGTGAGGCAGCAGCGCATCTTGCTGGGCTTTGTTGAAGCGGTGGATCTCGTCGATGAAGAGGATCGTCTGGTGGCCGTTGAGGCTCAGGCGTTCTCGCGCTTCCGCGACGATGCCACGAACCTCCGCAACGCCGCTCATGACGGCCGATATGGTCACCAGTCGCGCGCCGACGGCATCCGCTAGAACTCGCGCCAGGCTTGTCTTTCCGCTACCCGGTGGGCCCCAGAAGAGAACAGAGCCAAGGTGGCCGCTTTCCATCGCCCGTCGTAGGGTGCCGCGTTTGCCGATGATTTGTTCGTGACCCACGACCTCGTCGATCGAACGCGGGCGCATCCTCGCCGCAAGCGGCTGGCGTTCCGGCGGCGGCACGAATGCCGGTTGTTGCCCGAGTTCGCCGGAGGAGGGGCGGGTGACGCGGCGCGTTGACATGCCCCGATGCTACAGCCTGGCGGCCCGTGCGCGACCTCTGCAAACGAGCCCTCAAGGCAGAAGGGTATCGAGTCAGCGTGGCAGGACCGAGGGACGCGCTCGATATGTCGGCACAGCTCGGGGACGATCTCGATCTTCTGGTGACCGATGTCGTGATGCCCGACTTCGACGGGCCGACCATTGCCGCTGCCCTTACGTCGAGCCGGCGCGACCTGAGGGTGCTCTTCATGTCGGGCTATCCACACGACCGTGAGGAGGAGCTCACCGGGGCCATAGCCGAGGGTGCCGTTCTGGCCAAGCCGTTCACACCTCGGGAGCTGTGCGATGCGGTCAGGCGTGCGCTGGACCGGCCGCCACGGGTCCAGGTGGTCGTTGCCGGGCGCATTGAGAAGGGCTCGGAAGCACCGTCGAATTAGGTTGGGTCGCGCCTGTGGCGGAGGCGCAAGAACGGACGTTCTAGCCGATGGTGACGAGGTGGAATACGTCGACCAGAACGTAGAGGGCGGCCATGATTGCTGCCAGCATGCCGCCCACGACAACGATGCGGCGGATGTCGCGCACGAGGTAGTCGTACTCCTTCGCCGCGCGCGCAGCCAGAAGGCCCTGGCCGCCGGCTTGGCCGGATCGGGTCGGTTCGGTCTTGACGCGGTCACGGGCGCGGGCGCGGTCTGTGTCGGCGACGTGTTCGCGGGCGACGATGTGCGACTCAAGCTCTGCCGCTCGGGCTTCCTCGTCTCGGGAGAGGCTGCCGCTGGGCCGGCTAGCGGGCTGCGATTGGGGTCGGGCGGACTGCCGCTGGCCAGGACGGTTTGATCCGCGAGTGCGCTTGGCCATGATGGGTGAACGGCCTCCGTTGGCTCAATCGTGGGCAGACGCAGGGCAGGCGTCGCCGGTCGGTGTGGTAGTTCTAGCCCAAGCGTGAGAATAGCATTACGCGGCGGGTGGAGGTGATGCGAGCCGCCGTGCGTCGCCGGCTGGTAGACTCCGGAACGATTGAGCGGAGGCAAGTGTGATCGACATAATTGGTAACAACCTGGCTGCCATATTCATTTTCCTGGCCGGTATGTGCCTGCTGGTGATCGTGATGCTGCAGTCACTGCAGATCAGCCGGATGAAGCAGCGGATAGACATGCTCACGGGTGGTGCGGAGGGCGACCTTGAGGCCGTGCTCGGCCAACACCTCGAGACCGTGCACGAAGTGGGGCAAGACCTCGACGAGTTGACGGCGCGAATGGCCGTGCTCGAGAGTTCTGGCCGCCACCACTATGCCCGCCAGGGGCTGGTGCGCTTCAGCCCGTTTGAGGACACGGGCGGCAATCAGAGCTTTGCGCTCGCCCTCCTCGATGAGTCTGACGACGGACTCATCATCAGCAGCCTTCACTCGCGGACCGGCACTCGGATCTACGCCAAGGTCGTTACCAACGGCAAACCAGATTCGACTACCTCGCCGGAAGAGACTCAGGCGATCGATGAGGCCCGTGACAGGCGGGGCGCCGGAGCGGCCGCCACAGGTCGCGCCGCTGCGAGCCGGACCAAGGCCGCCGCCGCTGCCGCCGTGGCCAGGGCGGCCGTGCCCGCGGTCACGGACAACGTTGCCGAACCGAAGCCGGGGGCTGGGGCCAGGGTTGCACCTGCATCGGCCAGGGTAACCCCGGCCCCGTTCAGGGCTGACCCGGTTCCGCTTGTTCCGACCGCCACCGTTCAGGAAATAACCGAAAGGCCAGCCACCGAGCGGGTCCAAGGCCAGGTCAAGTCCAAGGTCTTGGACCAACCGGGCGCTGAGTCGGAGATGGCCAGCCGGAAACCCGGTCGTCAGCCGGCACCCGAGGCGGTCGAACAGGCGGACAAGCCCGGCTCGTGACACGTGAGATGTCACTGCGGTCGGTGAGTCTCCCAAGATGACGCCCCAGAGCCGCAAGGCATCCACACCCGAGCCGCAGCCGCTACAGCAGATCCCGGTTTGGTTGTCTGAGCCTGAAGAAGGCGACGCCGCGTCCGAGACACCGGAGGGGGTTTCGGCGCTGCTTGCCGGACTCAACGTCGAGCAGCGTCGCGCCGTATGTCACGGCGGTGGACCGCTGCTGGTAGTGGCGGGGGCGGGCACCGGCAAGACCCAGGTGATTACGCGCCGAATTGCCTGGTTGATTGCGACGCGCCGGGCCAGGCCGTCGGAGATCCTGGCCCTGACCTTCACGGACAAGGCCGCTGACGAGATGCAAACCAGGGTTGATCAGCTCGTGCCCTACGGCTACACGGACGCGGCCGTGTCCACGTTCCACGCCTTTGGCGACCGGCTCATCCGTGAGTTCGCCCTGGAGCTGGGCCTGCCCACAGACTCTCGGGTCCTGTCGCGGCCGGAGGTCGTCATATTCCTGCGGGAAAGGCTCTTTCGGTTCGATCTGGACGAATATCGTCCACTGGGCGACCCGACGAGGTTTCTCGGCGCCCTGACGACTCTCTTCAGTCGCTGCAAGGACGAAGACGTCGAGCCGCAGGCCTACCTCAAGTACGCCTCTGGATTGTCGGCGCGGGCGGCGGAGGCTCGCGTTGCCGCTGGCGCTGAGGGCGCTGCGGGCGGCAAGGCCGCTGGCGAGGACCCATCAGCGGATGAGTTGCGGGCCCTAGAGGAGGAAGCCCGGCGCCAGACCGAGCTTGCCAGTGCCTACGACCGCTACCAGACCCTGCTGCGGGAGGCCGGGCTCATCGATTTCGGCGATCAGGTGAGTCTGGCGCTGCGGTTGCTGCGCGAGTCCCCGGCCGCGCGCGTCGAGCTTCAGCACCGCTACAGATACATCCTCGTGGATGAATTCCAGGACACCAACAAGGCCCAGTCAGAGCTGGTGCAACTGCTGGCGGCACTCCACGGCAACGTGACCGTCGTCGGCGACGATGATCAATCGATCTACAAGTTCCGAGGCGCGGCCATCAGCAACATCCTGGAGTTCAAACGGCACTACCCGCGGGCCCACCAGGTGGTCCTGCGGCGGAACTACCGTTCCCGCGCTCCAATTCTCGACGCTAGCTACAGACTGATTCGCTTCAACGACCCTGACCGCCTTGAGGTTCGCAACGGCATTGACAAGCGGTTGGTCGCCGAACGGGGCGGCCCGCAGCTACCGGTTCGCCACATGGTGTTTGCCACTGGCTCGGAGGAGGCGGACTGGGTCGCCCGCGAGATTGCCACTCGCGTGGTTGGTGGTGCGCGGCCCCGCGACTTTGCGATCCTCGTGCGGGCCAACGCGGATGCCGACCCCATCCTCCGCAGCCTGAACCTGGCCTCTGTGCCGTGGCGTTTCTCGGGGACTTCGGGACTGTATGCGCGGCCCGAGATCCGGCTACTGCTGGCCTTTCTCAGGGCCGTTGCGGACCTGTCATCAAGCGTGGACGTCTATGCCCTGGCCGCCTCCCGCGTATATGGCCTGGGCGGGCCGGACCTGACGGCAATCGTCAATTCGGCGCGTCGCCGGAACCGTTCGCTCTGGGAGGTCATCGACGAGCTGACCCAGCAGCCCGGCCTACTGCGACTCGGGCCGGACACGCGAGCCGCCATGGAGCGGCTAGTCTCCGACCTGCGCAAGTTCACCGACCTCGCCCATGCGCGCCCTGCCGGCGAGGTGCTCTATGAGTTCTTGAGGGATAGTGGCCAGCTGTCGCGCCTGGCGTCCACGGACACGGTGGCGGCTGAGGAAGCGCTCCAGAACATCGCCCGCTTCTTCGAGATCATCAGGGCCCAGTCGGATGTCGTGCCGGACGATCGGGTCGTCTTCGTGGCCCGCCACCTCCAAACACTTATCGACGCCGGCGACGACCCGGCTACGGCGGAAGTCGATCCGGACGCCGATGCGGTCGGTGTCTTGACCGTACACAAGGCTAAGGGCTTGGAATTCCCGGTCGTGTTCATGACCGGCCTGGTGGACGGCCGCTTCCCTGCGCGAACGCGGCGAGAGCAGCTGACGCTCCCGGTCGCGCTCGTGCACGAGGTTCTGCCCGAGGGTGACGCCCGCGTTCAGGAGGAGCGACGCCTCTTTTACGTTGGCATGACGAGGGCTCGTGACGAGCTGTTGCTGACCCATGCAGCGGACTACGGGGGCAAGCGATCCAGACGCGTCTCGCAGTTCGTCCTGGAGGCTCTTGATTTGGCGGCCTCGGCTGGCGTCGGTGCGGCCGCCGACGTCGCTGCACACTCGCCGCTCGAGCGCTTGTCTGCCTTTGAGCCGAAAGCCGAGCCGGTTGGGCCGGGCAAGCCCAGTCGCGACCCGGTCGAAGGGCCGCTATCGCTGAGCTTCTACCAGGTGGACGACTACCTGACCTGCCCGCTGAAGTACAAGTACGTTCACGTATTGCGAATCCCGATCGCGCCTCACCACGCGATCGTCTACGGCTCGGCGCTGCACAAGGCGGTACAGGAGTTCCATCGCTTGGCGGCGCGCGGCCAGACGATGTCGGAGGAAGAGCTGCTCGCGGCGTTCGACCGGGCCTGGTCAAACGAGGGGTTTCTCACTCGCGAGCACGAGGAAGCGCGGCTCGAGGCGGGGCGGGCCGCGCTGCGAAGGTTTCGAGAAGAGCAACTGCGGCCCGGGACGGTCGTGCCGGCCTACGTGGAGCGCGAGTTCAGTTTCGTGCTTGATGGCGACCGGATCCGCGGCCGGATGGACCGAGTTGACATCGAGCGACTGCCGGCAGCGGCAGCCCACGACGGGGTGGGAGAGCGGCAGCAAGCCGACGAGATCACGCTCGCCTTGCCGGGACTTCACCCCGAGCGGGTGACCATCACTGACTACAAGTCAAGTGACGTCCGCGATCCGGTGCGAGCGCGTGAACGTGCCCGGGACTCCCTGCAGCTTCAGATTTACGCAATGGCCTATCAAGCCGAGACTGGCCGGCTGCCGGACGCCCTGCAGCTGTGGTTTCTCGAGTCGGGCCTGGTGGGCCGCGTCGAGCCTGAAGAGAAGAGGCTGGACAAGGCCCGCGAGTCTATTCGTCAGGCCGCGGTTGGTATTCGCGCCCGCCGATACGAAGCCACGCCGGACTATATGTCGTGCGGCTACTGTGCCTTCCGCGACGTCTGCCCTGCGAGCGCGGCCAAATGATTGACGGCCTCGAGGCAATCACGTTCGACTTCGGCAATACGCTCGTGCCGTTTCCGCCTGGCCCGATGGCGACGGTTGTCGAGGTCACCGCGGTGACGATGAGCGAGTTCACTGGGCGTCCGGCAGATGAGGTCGTCAGGGTCTGGAGCGAGGAGCGTCTGCGCCAATTCGTCGAGGACGTTCCCGACGGACGCGAGGCGGACATGGACGTACGCGTGGTGCGTGTGCTCGCCCGTCTACGGGGCTGCAAACCTCCGCCCAGGTCTGGGCGTTGGGATGGCGCCCGTATCGCCTCGTACTCCAGCCCGAGCGAGGTCGAGGCGATCCTGGACACCTACGCCCACGCCTTCGTTCGCATCACCCCGGTCCCGCAGATGATCGGTCCAATGCTCGAGCGCCTGGCCGGTTCGTATCGGCTGGCCATCCTGTCGAACTGGCCGCTTGCCCTCGCCGTCGACCGCTTCGTGGAATCTGCCGGCTGGCGGAGACATTTGGCCGCGGTCGTGGTCTCGCAGCGGGTCGGCGTCATCAAGCCTCGAGCGCCGATCTTCCAGGCGGCAGCGCGGGAACTGGGCGTGGCGTCGGGGCCAGCAATCCTGCACGTCGGCGACGATCCTGGTGCGGACGTGGCGGGTGCCCAAGCACTTGGATGGCGAGCGGCCCTGGTCCGGGTCAAGCCGGAGGACTCGTCGCTCCCGGTTGCACCCGCCCCCACAGATATGGTGCCGGATCTGGAGATCGATACGGTCCTGGACCTGGAGGTGGCCATCGGCCTGCAGACCGGCCTCGCCACTCCTTAGACTGACGCACGATGCAAGCCAGGGACCGCTTCTGCAACATTCTGTTCATCGCCATGGCGCTCGTGGTCTGGGTTGCGGTAGCCCAGGTCGTCACCACGACGTTTCCGCGCGACAACCCGACGACCGGCCTCGTCGGGGCCGGGTTCATCGGCTTGGCCTGTGGCCTGACGGCCGTGCCTCTGTTCTGGCTCGTGCCCTTTGCCCGACATCGGCGCATCGCGCTGCTCGGCGATTGGGGTCGGGCCATCCGGCGAGGTTCGTGGGTGGCGGCGGTGGTGGCGCTGTTTGTGGCGCTTCGGCTTCAGGCCGTCCTAAGTCTTCCAATCGCGGTCTTCGTGGTGGTGTTGGTGCTGCTGGCAGAGATCACTCTCTCGATGGAGCGTTAGATGCCGCGTCCGGTAGGCGGCGCCGAGTTCGAGGTGGCGGCACCGGCGCTGCCGCCCGTGCGTCGTGGCCCTAACCGGCCCTGGTTCGGACCGGATAACCTGTATTCGATGATCGAGTCTCGACATGATCCCAGTACAGCCGCTGCGCTGGCTCGCCTCTACGACGTGGACCTTCTCGACGATCCGGGCGATGTGGATCTATACCTGGCCCTGGCTTCTCGCACGGGCGGCCCCATCCTGGAAATCGCCGCCGGATCTGGACGCGTGGCCCTGCCGTTGGCCCAGGCCGGCTACGACGTCACCCTCGTCGATATCGACGCCGGCATGCTTGCCCGGGCCGGGACGGCGGCTGAGAAGCTCGACCCCGATGTGCGCGCCCGACTCGACTTCGTGGAGGACGACCTTGTCGGCCTCAACCTGCCCGGAGGTCCCAGGTTCCGTCTGGCCATCCTCGCCCTAAACTCGATCTTGTTGCTTGGCTCGCGCGAGCTTCAGGAACAGGCGCTGAAGACGATGGCCCGCCATCTCGTCCCGGGCGGGCTGGCAGTGGTCGATTTATGGCTGCCGAGCGCGCAGGAACTGGCCCACTACGACGGCCGACTCAGCCTTGAGTACGTGCGCACCGACCCAGAGTCCGGACTGATAGTGACCAAGAGCGCCTCGGCACAGTACGAACCCGCCGCCGGTTACGTGAATTTGACGGTTATCTACGACGAAGGCGAGCAGGGCGGCCCTACTCGTCGCTGGCTACGCGAGGATCGCATGACCCTACTCAACGCCGGCGATCTGCGCTCCATCGCCGAGTCTGCGGGGCTCGTGGTGGAGGTTGTGGCGGGTGACTACGCCCTGAATGCGGTATCGGCCTATGACGAACGGGCCATCCTCGTAGCGCGTCGGCGGGGGAGACCCGCCGCGCGACCTTGATATAGTCGGGTCGTGGCTACACCTAACTCGATTCGCCTGCTAGTCGCGGAAGACGTTCCGCAGGTAAGCCAGCATGTCCGCAACCTCCTGAGCAGCCAGTCGCAGGTCAAGCTGCTTGAGGTGCTTAACGACGGCTCCAAGGTCGTCGACGTGGCCAAACAGCTCCGCCCCGACGTCGTCATGGTCGACCTGCTGCTACAGGGCAAGGTGAAGGGGCCGCAACTCATCGAGAAGCTGCACGACTCGGGCCTTCAAGTCCCTGTCGTGGTCCTGACGGTTCCGCAGCATCCACTGGCTCGAGACCCCGACAGGGGCATCGATGCGGTGCTGACGCTGCCCTTCAGCGGCTTCGAGCTGGTCAACACCCTGAGCCACGTCCTGGCCGACCGCGAGTCTCGGTCATCGGGCGCATGCCGCGTCATCTCGGTGTTCGCCCCTAAGGGCGGCGTGGGGAAGACGACGATCGCCTTCAACCTGGCCGTGTCGCTCTCGCAGGCGGGCGTGGCCACGGCCCTTATCGACGGTAGCTTGCAGTACGGCGACCTGCGGGCGCTGCTCAAGGTGCCCAGCGACGTCCCGTCGATTCTGGACCTGCCCACGGATCGGGTCCAGGAGTCAGACCTGCGCGACGTGATGTGGCGCGACCCCGCTGGAATCGACATCCTGCTTGCTCCGCCGCGCGTGGAGATGGCGGAGATGGTCAGCGCGCGCGACGTGGAAAAGACTATCTCGCTGCTGCGGCAGCTATACGAAGCCATCATCATTGACACGCCGACCAATCTCTCGGAAATCACCCTCGCCTTACTCGATGCCTCTGACGTCGTTCTCTCGATCGTGACATATGACTCGACAACGATCCACAACACGATCGCGGTGGCTGATGTCTTTTCATCTATCGGCTACGCACCTGAGAAGATGCAGTACCTCGTCAACCGGTCTGACTCGAGCGGCGGCATCGGCCACGATGAGTTGGCCCGCGCTCTTGGCCGAAGGCCCGACTTTGAGGTTGTCTCCGACGGGCGTCTTGTAGTCCAAGCGAACAACGAAGGTATGCCGTTCGTAGTCTCGAGTCCGGACGCGGCCGTCAGCCGCGACATCAGGCGCGTGGCCCAAACGCTTCTTGGCCGGCCCGCGGTCAACGCTCCGGTGAGACACTGAGGCGGTGTCAGACCCTCGGCCCATCGGAGTGTTCGACTCAGGCGTTGGCGGTCTCACCGTCTTGCGGGAGATCCTGCGACGGTCGCCGTTCGAATCGACCATCTACCTGGGCGACAACGCCCGCGTGCCATACGGCGTTCGCAGCGACGATGAGGTCCGGCGGTTCAGCATTCAAGCGCTCGACGCGCTCGTACGACGGGACGTGAAGGCGCTCGTCGTGGCCTGCAACACCTCCACGTCCGTGGCCTTGGGCGATTTCCGCCGTCGCTACGACCTGCCCGTGCTGGGCGTCGTTAGGCCGGGAGCGGCGGCTGCAGCGCTGGCAACACGTAACCGACGTGTGGGCGTCATTGCCACTCCGGCAACGGTCCGCTCGCGGGCTTACTTCAGTGCGATTAAGGACGAGAACCCGGCCATCGAGGTCTACGAGCACGCTACGCCGACGCTGGTGCCACTTGTGGAAGCGGGCATCTTGAGCGGCCCAGAGGTGGAAGAGGCAGTCCGGTTAGCCGTTGCACCCCTACTTGGCGAGCGCAACGAGGACGGCGAATTCATTTTCCCTCTGCCGCCTTCAGCCAGGATCGACACGCTTCTCCTGGGGTGCACGCACTACCCTCTGTTGACCGGCATTCTTCGGTTTTCCGTGGGCGATTCCGTGGCAATCGTGGACTCGGCCACTGCTACGGCCTCGTCGCTGGCGGAACTGCTCTCAGTCAATGCGTTGGAGGCGCCGGGTACCACTCGGGGCACGGCCGCCGACGCGGGCAAGGCCGGTCACGAGGCACCGGCTGAGGTGGTGATCGTGCCCACTCACCTCCAGCTGACCACGGGCGACGTGGAATTGTTCCGGGCTGTGGCTGAGCGGATGTTCGGCGAAGCCTTTCCGGACGTGCAGCCCGTGGAGCTGAAAGCCGGCTTGTTGTGAGCGAGAGCTCCGGGCCGGGCCGCTCGGGAGGCACCGGCCGGCCGCGAACGTCACGAAGCCCCTCTGGCCCCGGCGCCTCCCGACCCGGCGCAAATCGGCCGGACTGGCGCCGCGACCTGTTCCTGCAGGCGGGGTTCCTCGTTGGCGCTGCCGCCGGTGCCATCGTTACCGTGCTGGGTCGTCGTGCCGAGCGGTCCGCCCGACGCGGCCTGATTGACTGGCGAGTGGCGGAGCGGGTGGCAGCGGGACGGGTCCGTCGCGCGCCCGGCACGCTGGATCCATTGGAGTTGCGGCGAGCGGAGCCGATCTACGCCGCGGCCATGTTCGAAATCGTACCTGCCCTGAGCCGCGCCCTGGATACTGAGCTGCCCGGCATCGTGGAGCGCAGCGGGGTCGTTGATCGCGAGACTTGGGTGCACGCTAATGTGGCTACTTTCGCCGGCCTCATGGGCAAGGTGGAGTCGGGCCTGCTCGACCAGGTCGTCCCGCCCGGGGCCGGCCTCATCAAAGCGTCGATGGCAATCGCCAATCGCTTGATCACGACGCGCCAGGTTGGTTACTTGCTGGGGTTCTTGGGCCAGCGCGTTCTCGGTCAGTACGATCTCGCGATGCTCTCAGCCGAGTCCACTCCCGGGCGGCTGCTGTTCGTGGACGAGAACATCCGCCGGACGGCGGCGGCCCTCGATGTGCCGCTCAATCCGTTCCGCACCTGGATTGCCCTGCATGAGACCACTCATGCCTTCGAATTCGAGGCCCACCCGTGGCTGAGGCCGTATCTCGCCGAGCGGCTGGAGCGGCAGCTGGCGTCTCTATCGTCCAGCGCCTCGGGCCTGAGCCGCGATGCCCTCGGGCGACTCGGTCGGACGTTGCGCGGCGCCGGTTCGGGCGAGCACTGGATGGAAGGGCTCATGGCCGATGAGCAGCGTCGGGAGTTCCGCGAAATCCAGGCCGTGATGAGCCTGCTGGAGGGCTTCGGCGACTACATGATGGACGAGGTTGGGCGCGACCTGGTGCCGGAGGTCGAGATGATCAGCGCCAGGTTCCATGCCCGGCGGGAGCAGCGGACGGCCTTCGAGCGGGCGATGATGCGAATCACCGGCATGGATCTCAAGATGGAGCAGTACCGTAAAGGCGAGGAGTTCGTGGCGGCAATTGCGCGGACGGGCGGAGCGGCGGCGCTGCGGACGCTGTGGCTCGGACCGCAGACGCTGCCGTCACCTGAGGAGATCGATCAACCGTCACTTTGGCTGGCACGGGTCATGCCCGTGCCCGGATCTGGCACCGTCTGAACGCAGGAGAGGCAAATGAGCGCAGGTAGCCTCGGAGTCGTGGCTTCAGGACATGGGCCGGGCGGTACGCCGATGGCAATTGCCATCAGCCCGGTCCTCACCGGCCGCGACGCCTTCGGACTCATGCGCGACATGATCCTGGCTGCAGCGCCCGGCTCCAAGCTGATCCCAGTCAATGCCGAGGGGTATGCCGACGAGTCGGTCGATGAAGTCGAGGTCTTGCTGAGAGGCTGGTCGCTCGGCGGCGATCCGCTCGATCGACTGGTTGGCCGGGCGCCTAAGATGCGCTGGATTCATTCGGTGTCCGTTGGCGTCGAGTCTGTTCTGACGCCCTGCGTTCTGCTGCGCGGCCTCACCGTGACGAACGGCCGCGGCGTATTCGATCGGCCCATTGCCGAATACGTGCTGACGATGATGCTGGCGATCTGCAGACGACTGCCCGGGCTGCTCGAGCTGCAGCGCGAGCGAACGTGGCAGCCTCTCGAGGCCCAGGAACTCGGCAAGCAAACGATCGGGCTGATCGGCCTTGGCGGTATCGGCGGCGAGGTGGCGAGGCTCGTGAGGCCGTTCGGGGCCCGGGTGGTGGCCATTCGGCGCCATTTGGAGTCCGCGCCACTCGATGGCGTCGAGGTACTGGGCGGACTTGAGGCGCTGCCGAAGCTGCTGGCCGTTTCGGACCTGGTGGTCCTGGCGTTGCCGTTGACCGCCGAGACCGAGGCGCTCATCAACGACGCCGCGCTCGCCGCCGCAAAGCCCGGTTCGTGGCTGATCAACGTCGCCCGTGGTGGACTCGTGGATGAGCGGGCGCTCCTGAGCGCACTGCGCTCCGGCCCCATAGGGGGCGCGGTCCTGGATACGTTCCGCGACGAGCCGCTACCTGAATCCTCGCCCTTTTACCGCTTGGCAAACTGCATCGTGACGCCGCATACGAGCTGGTCTAGCGCAGAAGCCTTAGGTCGCACCATGGACGTCTTCTGCGAGAACCTGCGCCGCTACCGCGCCGGCGAGCCGCTGCTGCACGTGGTCGACGCGGCTCAGGGCTACTAGCTCCGCGGTTGCCGGCGCTCCGTTCGCCCGCTGCGGTGTGACCGACTAGCATGGGCACCGCACCGAACGTCTTGGAGGAGGCCACCAGCACATGCAGATCGCCATCGTCGGGCTAGCCGGCTCGGGGAAGACGACAGTCTTTAACACGCTTACCCGGGGCCATGCCCAGACCGGCGGTTACGGCGGGATGGAACTGCACGTTGGAACGGTGAAGGTTCCGGACGAGCGACTCGACAGGCTGGCGGAGATCTTCAAGCCCAAGAAGATCGTTCAAGCGGACGTCACGTACTTCGACCTGGCGGCACCGCCCGCCTCGACCGAGGGCCGAGTCGGCACCGAAGAGCTACCGGCCGATCAGCTGGCCCGCCTGCGCGAAGCCGATGCGCTGCTGCACGTCGTTCGGTCCTTCGAAGACCCGTCCGTTCCACACTCAGAAGGTTCGGTCGATGCCTGGCGCGACCTGGAGCGCCTGGACTTCGAATTCCTCATGTCGGACCTGTCACTCGTCGAGAAGCGTCTCGATCGCCTGAAGGCGAGCGGACACCACGGCGCGCCTGCGGAGCGAGAGTCGAACGACCGCGAACTGCTAGTTCTGACGCGACTTCACGCGGCGCTGGTGGAGGGACGGCCGCTCCGCGGCGAGTCGATCGACGCCGACGAGGAGAAGGCGATTCGCGGCTTCCGCTTCCTGAGCCAGAAGCCAGTCCTGATATTGCTCAACGTCGGTGAAGCCGATCTGGTACGAGTCGGCGACGCCGACTCGACCCGCGAGGCCGAGATCGTCGACGGCATTGCGGCTCGCTATCAGCACGCCAAGACGCTCGTCGATGCGCTCTCCGCCAAAATCGAGATGGAGTTGGGCGAGCTTGAGCCGGAAGAAGCCACCGTTTTCATGGACGAACTCGGAATCGCGGAGTCCGGCCTAGCCCGGGTAATTCATCTCAGCTACCGACTGCTCGGCCTGATCTCGTTCCTGACCGCCGGCCCGGACGAGGTTCGGGCCTGGCCGATCCCCGACGGCTCGTCATCCGTGGAGGCCGCCGGCGCCATCCACACCGATTTGGCCAGGGGTTTCATCCGTGCCGAGGTTGTTCCGTACGAGGATCTGCTGACCCTCAGAACCATGGCGGAGGCGCGCAAGCATGGCAAGCTCCGGTCCGAGGGCAAGACGTACATCGTCAAGGACGGCGACGTCGTCGAGATCCTCTTCAGCAAGTAGGCCGCGGGGTTCGAGCCCGGCCGATGGGCTGACTGGCCCGGCGCGACCTCAGTTCGGCCGGGTATCGTCGCCGGGGAAGTCGACGAAGATGCCGCGGTAATCGGCTCCCTCAGACTCGTCAGACTCGTCAGTCTCGTCATCTTCGTCGGGTTCCAGACTGCCGAGGAAGTTGTCCGCATCGGCAGTCGATACGTTCACCGAAGCTGTCAGGCGTTCGTCCGAGATCGCAATGAACTCGTGGTCTTGCTCCAGCTCCTCGGCGATCGCCTCAATTAACGTCCCCTGTGTAAATGTGTCCTGGACGCGGTGGCGGATCGACTGTACAAGCTCGAAGAATGGCTCGGGGTACATCTCGTCCTCGCGGGCGAGAAGAAGCTCGGCGAAGACGTCATCGTCACCTTCGCGCAGTTCGTAATAGAACACGGCTCGACTCCAAGGAGGTGCCAGCTGGAAACCGGGCGAGTATACCCTCCATCACCCGACAACTCGGGCCACCGCCCTGACGTGGTGGTAGTAGGTGCCGCGTCGCGGGATCTGGCTTCGGACGATCCGCGTGGCTGGCGACTTGGCGGCGCGGCGACCTACTGCTCTCTGGCGGCAGCTCGCCTGGGGCTCCGTGTCGGCTGCCTGTTGGGCGTCGATGACGAGGCTTCCGTGGCGGTCGAACTGGAGTTGCTGAGGGCGGCCGGCATAGAGTTGCGGCTGGTGCGGTTGGACCACGGCCCGGTCTTCGAGAGCCTGAACGTTGATGGCCATCGGCGCCAGCGCTGGCTCTCCAAGAGCCACGAGATCCCAGTCCTGGCTCTCCCCAGTGCGTGGCTCGGGGCGCCCGGCTGGCTCCTGGTGCCGGTGGCCGGGGAAGTCGGCGAGGGGTGGGCGAGAGTCCCCGCGTCCGGTGCCCGCATCGCCGTGGGCGCGCAGGGGATGATGCGAGAGTTCGCCGACGATGGCTGGGTCAGGCGCGTTGAACCGGGGCCGAGCGCGCTCCTAGGTGCTGCCGGGCTGGTCTGCGCCAGCCTGGACGACTTGAAGCCAGGAATGGAGCTGGGGCGTTTCAGTCAACTCGCGCCGAGTGCGGCCGTCGTGCTCACGGGGGGCGACGGGGGAGGGGTTGTCCTGCGTGGTGGTGAGCTCATGCGGTATCGAGCGATCGCCACAAACCGCATGCTGGACTCGACCGGCGCCGGCGACGTCCTCCTCGCCGCCCTGATGACCGCGTGGCTTGTCACGGGGGAGCTGGCCACTTCCCGGGCTGTGCGTTTCGCCGCGGCCGCGGGTTCGTGCGCCGTTGAAGGAGTGGGCCTGGCTGGCGTCCCGACGCGCGCCCAAGTCGCTGAGCGGCTGCGGTCAGCGGCGCCCTCGGCCTAGAGGCTCAGCCGCTCAAGGCGCCGAGCGAGCCGAGCGCGCCGCTTCCCAAGATCGCTCTCCAACGCGCGCCGCTGCAGGGCGTTGCCGTGACCACGAGCCCGACTCAGCGCTAACAGGGCCTCGTCCGTAGCGGCCCATGCTCCCGCCAGATCGCGCTCGCGATGCTCACGCTCCTTGGACAGCTCGATCCAGCCGAGGGCTGCGAGTGGTCCCGGCGCCGTTGCGAGTCTGCTCCAGGCCACGCCTGCGTCGATCAGCCGACCGCAGCGGCGCAGCAGCCGGGCCAGCTCAACAGTGGCCATGGCCACGTCTGGATCGCCCGCCACAACATCTCCGCCGGCGGTCTCAAGGCAGCTGATGGCCTCGTCAAAGCGAGCCTCGTGACGAAACAGGCGGCCCAGGCGGACTAGGTCTCCCGGCGGCGCCCAGCGCCGGGTCTCGCCCTCGCCGTAGCCGCGTTCCAGGTGGGCGAGGATCCGACCGAGCGTGACCACGTCCTCGGCGTTGTGGCGGGCCACGACGCGAATCGGCGCGGCCGATCCACCCCGCAGGAAGGAGTGGTAGATGGCGGGGATCTCCCAGGCCGGCACGTCCGGGGCGCGGTGCCGGCGCAGTAAATGGCGTTCCACGGTCTGGAGCCGCGCGTTTGGGAGGCGGTGACGGAAGAGGCTTCGAACGAGCAGCAGAAGGTCCAGATGGCCGCCCAGCACTGGAGGCGTGCGGCGGCCCATGCGGTAGCGTGTTTCCAACAGTGGCCAGTCGAAGGCGCGGCCGTTGTAGGTCACGAGCCAGGCGTCGCTCGGAATGACATCGGCCAGGGCATCTAGCAAGGCCCCTTCCTCAGAGTGATCCGGCAGGGCCAGCTGCAGAAGCCGCAGCCTATCGCCTTCCCACCAGCCCAGGCCGACGAGGAATGCGACCGTGCCGGCGGCGCTTCCGAGGCCGGTCGTCTCGGTGTCCAGGCAGACCAGGGGAGCATTCGAGCCCGGCATTCGAGGCAGACCCGCCAGTCTGGCCCGATCGATGGGGAGGTAAACCGGCCGCAACTCCCGCCGTACATACCAGCCATGGGGCGTCTCGACCGCGTCTCCGTCGAGGGCCTGGGCGAGGCGCCGGGCCAGAGCCGCCGCGTCCACCGCGCCCGCACCTTGCCACACCGGCCGGGGCGGGGCGGACGCATCCCCGGCGGCGACGATGGCGGCGATCGCGCGCCTGATGTCCGGGTCAATTTCGCCCGCACGATCCGCCTGTACGGTCAGATCGCTCCGCTGGGTCCGCACGAGGGCAGTTCTATCTCGGCGCAGATCCTCCAGCCGCCGCCCCAGTCTCGTTCCGTCGAGTGTCATGCGGCCGCTTCCGGCACCGCCGCTTGCGATGCCGCTGAGTCCCCGGGGAGCAGTGCTCCCAGCAACCGCAACGCCAAAGCCTTGGCGTCTATGTCAGGCTCCAACCGCGGCCCCGTGCAGGCCGGGCAGCCGCTCAGGCAGCCGCATCCGGCGATGAGATCGGCGGCGCCCGCGACCAGCTCGCCGTGGCGGTCATGGAGTCGCTCCGAGAGGCCGACGCCGCCGGGGACCGCCTCGTAGAGGTAGACCGTGGGAGAACCGTTGTGGGGCGAGCGGACCTGGCTGACGAGGCCGAGATCGCGAGGGTCAACCATCAGCAGGACGGCCGCCACCGCCTGGATGGCTCGCCCGACCCCGAGCAGGGCGACGTCCAGATCTGCTCGACGCCACCCTTCGGCCGCGGATCCGAGCATCAGCCAGTAGGCGGTCGTCTGGAGCTCGATCTCCGGCAGGTGGATCGGCCCCCAGCCCAGGTTCTCATCGGTCCC
>CABDYO010000139.1_pt1 | contig 40142 bp, 39 predicted proteins | sample 3131971 | NCBI WGS metagenome assembly CABDYO01 (sample SAMEA5534338, study PRJEB31848) | metagenome | biome: tundra; feature: field; material: soil | place: USA | collected 2013-05 | depth 0.45 m | reverse complement strand
GCGGCCGGGGCGGCCGATAGCCCCGGGATTACCGCGGCATCGCCCGTGTTGCGGCCCGGCCGCAGTGTCGAGCGGCAGGCAGCTTTGTTCGGGACCGTGGGGGCGATTGCCTTTGGATTCAGCATCTACGGTACCGCGCAGGCGGGCCTAAGCCTGCCGATCATCATCGCACTCATGCCTCCCCGCGTCGCCGGCGTCGCCCTGGTGTTCGTGCCACTGGCCCTCACCGGCCGTCTCCGAATGACGCGTCGGGCCGCGCCCCTGGTCGTGATCACGGCGCTCGGCGAGGTTCTCGGCAACGCGGCGTACATCGTGGGGGCACGCGAGAGCATCGCAATTGCGGCCGTCCTGGCCAGCCAGTACGCGGCCGTCGGGGCAGTGGCGGCGTTCTTCCTCTTCCGCGAGCGGCTTTCCCTAGTTCAGCGCTCCGGGGTCGTGGCCATCGCCGTCAGCATCGCGATCCTGACCGCTGTCAGGGCCTGATCCGGCGCGACCTATCCTGGGTTCAGTCGGCAGCGGTGGAGTCGGACTGTATCCGGGCCAATGCGTGAGCCTGTTCCTTGGTCGCCGGGTAGAGGGATCGATAGATCGAGTACAGCTCTTCGTATAGAGCCCGGGTCGACTCCGATGGCTGCACCACACTCGCCACCCGTGCCCAGATCGTCCCGGCCGGCACAAGGCCCACACCCTGCGCTGCGAGGAGTGCGTCGCCATAGCAGGCGCCTATCATCTCGGCAGGGATCTCCTGAGGTTGGCCGGTCACGTCTGAGACAATCTGCGCCCAGAGCCCGCCTTTTGTCCCGCCGCCAACCGCGATCAAGCGTCGGGACGCACCGCCGGCCGCCTCAAGCGTCTCCAGGATGTGGCGGACTCCGTACCCAATCGACTCGAGCAGGGCCCGGTACAGGTGCGCTCGACCGTGCCGTAGCGTGAGGCCCAGGATGAGTCCCCGCGCCCTGGGGTCGTACAGCGGCGTCCGCTCGCCGGCGAAGTAAGGCAGGGCCACGAGGCCGTGGGAACCCGCCGGTATGGCTGCGGCCTCCGCCAGGAGTTCCTCGAACGGCGGACCGCCCGCCAGCGTCCGCAGCCAGCCGGTCAGAGCGCCGGAGGTGGCCATGCCGGCCGCGAGGCATCGGCTGCCCGGCAACAAACCTGTGGTACCCCACATGGAGCGGTGCGGCCGGAGAACGTCCACCACATCGATAATGAACATTGTCGTGCCGTACATGAGCATTGTGTCGCCCGGCTCCTGGACGCCCACGCTCAGCGATTCCGCCCAGGCGTCAATCGTACCCGCCATCACCGGCGTGCCAGCCGGAATACCGGTAGCCGTCGCAGCGTCGGTCGTAACGCGGCCCACGACATCGGCTGCCCAATGCAACGCGGGAAGCTCGACGCCCGGGGCTATCTCGGCCGCCCAGTCGGCGGCCCATGTCTCCGTGGCCATGTCGTACATCGGATCGCACTGGCTGGCGGAGTGGTGGTCGAGCACATATGCACCGGTCAGGCGGTAGATGATGAACGAGCTGGCCATGAACAACCGCCGGGTCTTCGCCCAGACCTCGGGCTCGTTCCGGCGCAGCCACAGCAGCTTGGGACCGACAGCCTGGGAGGAGAGAGCGGATCCGCAGCGTGCCAGGATGCGGTCCTGTCCGTAGCGCTGCGTCAGATCCTCAATCTCGCTGTCTGCCCTGGTGTCGATGCCATACAGGATCGCCGGGCGCAGGGGATAGCCCTCGGCGTCCGTCGGAAGAAGGCACGGCCCGATACCACTGACACAGACGCCCGCGATCCGACCCTCCCCGACTGCCGCCGTCGCCAGCTCTCGGGAGATGGCCAGCGCGTCCGCCCACCAGACCGTCTCCGGGTCGTGCTCTGCCCAGCCCGGCCTGGGCAGCGACAGCTCGTGCTCACGCTGGGACCTGGCCGCAATCGTCCCGTCAGGCCGGACCAGCACGCCCTTCGAGCCCGATGTCCCTATGTCGATGCCCAGTAGGAACTCAACCATGCCTTTGACTCCCGATCCATAGACGCTCGGTCGGACCGAGCGTCCTCCGCGGATTGGCGCGCGGAACCCGCCGGGCTCGACCGCGACCTTGCCCGTCAGGTCACCAGATGGTGTAGCCGCCGTCTACGATCAGATCGGTCCCGGTCGCGTAGGCGGCCGCGTCGGAGGCCAGATACAGGACCGCCCGAGCCACGTCCACCGGTTCGCCGAGCCGCCCCATGGGGGTCCTGGCCAGCCACGTTTCGCCCCAGCCAGGAGTGGCCATTCCTAGTTTGGTCATCTCCGTCCCGATGTAGCCCGGCGACACCGAATTCACCCGAACGCCCGAGGCGGCCCATTCGGAGGCCAGCGACCTGGTGAGGTGGATCACGCCGGCCTTGGATACGTTGTAGGCGGCCTGCGGCTGGGGCCAGTTGACGACGGAACCCGACATGGAGGCGATGTTGACGATCGCGCCCGTGCCACGCTCGACCATGTGCCGGCCAACTGATCTGGAGCACCAGAAGACGCCGTTCAGGTTGATGCTCATCAACCGCAGCCACTCGTCGGGGCTCATCTCGAGGGCGGGCTTGTTGATGCAGATGCCGGCGTTGTTGACCAACACGTCGATACGACCCAGGTCTGCGATCACGGCTTGCGTCATGGCGTCAACGTCGGTCGCGTTGGCCACGTCGACGCGAACGGCCGTAGAACGGCGCCCAAGTCCCGCGACTTCGGCGGCTGCCTCGGCCGCTGACGTCTGGTTCAGGTCGGCGATGGCCACGTCGGCGCCGGCAGCGGCCAGTGTTCGCACGATCTCCCGGCCGATGCCCTGCCCACCACCAGTGACCACGGCGACTCGGCCGGCGAGGTTGAACGGGTTCTGCTGCTCTGCCATTTCGCTCCCTTTCATGATTGGGCGGGCGCGGACCAGCCGGCTATGCCGGGGAGCCGGCCCGGCCCAGGACGTCGCCGCACAGATGCACCTCGAGGCCCAGGGCGTCGAACATGGCCGCCTTTGCAGCCAGCGCACGATCGGCGCCCTCGCGGTTGGGGGCGTAGGCGACCTGGATGTGGTTGGCGCGATGCCTGGCCATCATCTGGTCGCGCGTGACGCCGTGGAGGACAGCACTCAAGATCGGCCATTCGTAGGACGTCGCCCGGGACCGACGTTCGACTTCTTGCGGCGGTAGCGAGACGGCCGTGGCGCGGCCGATGTCGGCGTGGAGGCGCCCGTCCATCACGAACACTCGGCTCCACACCAGCTCGCCTTGCTTGCAGATGCCCTTCAGCGTGCCGCCGCCTAGGGCGAAATACATCGGTGACTGGCGCTCGCTTATCGCGCCGGCATACCCGGCCTCCAGGTGCGAGGCTGGGACAGCTCCGGAGATCTGCAGCACCCACACGAAGTTGGGCCCATACCAGTCGCCCCAACGGACGTCGTGCAGGGTCGTCGATGGATCAAATCCCAGCGCCGTCCATACGCGATTGGTGACCACAGCGTCGACGGCGGCGCCCTCGTCGACTTCGTTGAAGTGAGGGACGGCCTCGCCGGGCCGCAGCTCGCGGCCCGTCGTCTCGTCGAAGACGGGCGGTCGGTCCGGATTGTTGAGGAGGCCTTCCGCCAGATCCGAAGCAGGCACCAGATCCTTGAGGCCTTGCTGATACTGGATGCCGATGGCATTACAGCCAAAGGAGTCGGCAATCCGGACAGCCGCGATGTACATCTTTAGCTGCTCGATGACCTGCCGTCGAGTGAGCTGGGTCGCCTCGTCGTTCCCGAACCGGAACTCCATGCCGCGCGCAAGAAGCCAGTCGAACGCGGCCGCGGCTTCCGCATCCTCAACCGCCAGCATGGCTGCATATAGGGACGATTGGCTGAGGCGCTCCTTGAAGAAGCCGGCCGGGTTGAGCAGCTCATCGTCGATGAAGGCGTTGTACATGCCCATGCAGCCCTCGTCGAAGATGCCCAGGATCGCCGGCGCTCGCCTGAGCTCGACAGCGAGGTCCCGGCCCAGATTGGCTTCAGCCGCGGGCAACTCAACCGCATCCAGGTCGCGCACGTGCGACGTGTCGTGCACGATGGAGCCCGTCCTGAGCCACTCGCGGATCCCATTCCGCGCGAACTCGTCACTGAAGTCCACGCTCCAGAGGGCGCTGTACTTGACCCGTGCCTTGGTGAGAGACGCCGTGAGGTTCAGGAGCCCAACCAGACCCGGCCACTGACCACTCCAGTTGGCCACGACCAGGATCGGGCCGCGATGGAATCGCAATCCCGGCAGAACATGGTGCGAGTACTGCCACACGGCCTCCGCCACCACTACCGGGGCGTCGGGGTGGATGCCTGCAAACACGTCGAGGCCCATGCGTTGTCCGGAGATGAAGCCGTGGCCCGTGGACGGATCGACCGGATGCCCGCGCAAGACCTCGACACCCTCGCGGGCGAAGGCTTCTTCAAGGAGAGCTTCCAACGCCGCCTGCGCCGGCCAGCAGAGCCTGTTCGCATCGGGCCTCAGATCGCCGCTGGCAACGAGCACAACCTGCTTGGGCCGCAGTGCCGCCGGCCCTTCCGGCGGCAGGCCTTTTGTATCGAGTACGCGCATGGGAATTGCTCTCCGAAGTGGTGCTTAGGTTGTGTAGATCTGTTGCCGATCACGCCACCAGACTGCCGGCCGGCACTGCGTCTCCGCCGGCTAAGCCTTTGGCGTCCCCTCGCCGGCCGACTGGTCCTCGGCGGAAGCCTCCATCTCGAGGATGCTCGGGAACCCGCTCGACTGGTGCTGGACGAGGAGCGGATCGTGGTTCATGAAGACTCGGTCGGCGAGCCCGCGGATCTTGTCCAGGGACTCCATCGCCTCCTTCACGGAGACGATGATCGCGGAGCAGCGATGCTCCTCAAAGGATTGGCGGAACGCGACGGCGTCACCGGTCACGCACAGCTTTCCCTCGTCGGTGTTGACGAGCACGGACTGATGCCCTGGGGTGTGGCCCGGTGTGAAGAAGGTCATCAGACCCGGGGCGATCTGGAAGTAGTCCGTTCCGATCAGGACGTAGTTGAAGATCGTGAGCGGTTCCTGCTCCCAGTAGTGGTGGCTGTAGTTGGTCTTCTGCGGCTCGATCGGCGCCTGGGCGTATTCCCATTCCTTCGCCGTGGCGTAGAACTGGGCGTTCGGCAGGAGCTTGTTGTTCGCGCAGTGGTCGTGATGGAAATGCGTGTTGATGACGATGTCGACGCTGTTGGGACTCCATCCGAGATCGCCGAGCGCCCGGTCGAAGCGCTCGTGATCCTCGAGCCAGCACGGCACCATGACCTTCGCGACCCACGCCGGGTCGGCGATGCCGGTATCGACGAGGATGCGCTTGCCGCCGCCTTCGATCGCCGCGGTCCAGGCAGGCATGTCCACAGCCTGCCCGAAACCGCGCTCCGACACCATCAGCGAGTGATCCACCCGCTGATTGCCGAGATTGATGGCTGTGACCTTGTAGGTCGGAATGGAGGAGGCGCTGTCGCTCATTTCGGAGCTCCCGTTGTCTGGCGAATTGGTTTCGAGTTGGCTAGCGTCGAGCGTACCTTCGAGCGACCGTGCTCAGAGCGACCGCGAGGATCAGCATGACTCCCTTGAACAGGAACTGAATGAAGGTCGGCTCTCCAAGGATCGCCAGGCCGTTGAACCCGACGCTGACGGTGAGCACGCCGATGAGCGTGCCGATAATGTGGAATTGGCCGTCACGAAGGGCGGCGGAGCCGAGGAAGACGGCCGCGAAGGCGTCGAGCATGTAGCCGTCGCCGGCGTTGATCTGGCCGCTGCCGATGCGAGACGCCAGGAGCATGCCGGCCACCGCGCCGAAGATCGCGGCGACGACGAATGCGGCGATGATCGTCCGGTCCGAGCGGATGCCCGATAGGGTCGCGGCTTCGCGGTTCCCGCCGACGGCCTGCATGTGCTGGCCGATGCTGGTCTGGTTCAGCAAGACCCACAGTCCGGCGAGAATCACGACCATGAAGACGATCGGGTTCGGGATGCCCAGGACGGCGTGGCCGAGAGCCACGTCGGTGAAGTCAGCCTTGGCGCCGATCAGGGCGATCGGGATGCCGTTGGCGTACCAGTAGTTGACGCCGACGATAATCGTGCCCGTGCCGAGCGTGGCGATCATCGAATTGACGCCGAGCTTGGTGATTACCAGCCCGTTCACGATGCCGATCACGACGGCCACGGCGAGAACGATGGCTACCGCCGCCCAGGCGGGAAGCTCCTGGTTGGCCATGAGCCCGACTACCAGCACGCCGGCCAGGCTGGCCTGGTAGCCGATGCTCAGGTCGAACTCGCCGACGACGAGAACCAACGTCAAGCCCCCGGCAACGATTGCCGTCAGAGCGAGCTGACTCAGAACGTTGGTCGCGTTGGAGGTGGTCGGGAAGAACTGGGGCGCGGCCAGGGAGAAGCCGGCGATCATCGCAAGTAGAACGACGATCGTCCCGTACTTTCCGACGAACGCAAGGATGCCCACGAGGGGATCGCGACGCGGGCCTGTCTTGGCCACCGGAGTACTGGTCATTGTCATCGTCCGCTCTCAGCTGCTTGATGCGAATAGCATTGGTGGAGGATGGCCTCCTCGCTGATCGCTCCGGAGGTGAGTTCGCCGACGATCATCCCGTCGACCATCACCAGCACGCGGTTGCAGTCCGTCAGCTCCTGGAATTCCGACGAAATCACGATCACGGCTATGCCTTTGTCGGCCAGCTCGCGGATGATCCGGTGGATTTCGGCCCGAGCGCCGACGTCGACCCCACGGGTGGGCTCGTCGAGGATAAGGACTCGCGTCGTGCGACCGAGCCACTTGCCCATGACGACCTTCTGCTGGTTGCCGCCGCTCAGCTTGGAGACGGGCGTCTGCACCGACTCTGTCTTGATTCGCAGTGACTCGACGGCACTGGCGGCCAGCCGACTGCCTTTGCTCTTGCTCACGATCGGCAGCACGGGGCTGACCTGCATCAGCCGCCATGAGGGCAGCGCCACGTTGAAGGCCACGCTCTCCCGCAGGATGAGACCCTGCGAGCGCCGCTCTTCGGGGACCAGGAAGATTCCGGCCCGAACGGCATCATGCGTGCCGCGCGGGTGATACGGCTTGCCATCGAGGATCATCTCTCCGCCCTGGGCCTTGTCGGCCCCGAAGAGAATGCGAGCCACTTCGGTGCGGCCGGCCCCGACCAGGCCGGCCAGCCCGAGAACCTCGCCTGCGTGAACCTCGAACGTGACGTCGTGGACGGCCGGCTCCCGACGGAGGCCTCTGACTTCCAGGATTGCAACGCCCTGGGTCGTCTGGGGCTTCGGCGGGGCGGCGATCGCCATTTCGCCACCGACGATCGCTCGAATGATGTCCGCCTTGCGCATGGAAGACCGATCGAAGGCGGCTACGTTGCGGCCGTCCTTGAAGACGGTGACCCGCGAACATTGGGCGGTGATCTCGTCCAGCCGATGCGAGACGTAGAGGATCGCAACGTCGGCGGCGGCCAGCTCCCGAATGATCCGGAAGAGGCGATCAGCCTCGGCACCGGACAACGAGGCGGTCGGCTCGTCCATGGCGATCAGTCTGGCCTTGCGGACTAATGCCCGACCGATCGAAACGAGCCAGCGTTCGGCCACGCTCAGTTTCTCTACCGGTACGTCGAGCGAGAATGTGATGTCCAGCCGGCGAGCGACTTCGTCCGTCTGGGCCTTCATCTTCCCCCAATCCATGAGGCCGGGGCCGCGTGTTGGCGACAGACCCAGGGTCATGTTCTGGCGGCCAGTGAACTTGGGGACGAGGTTGAGCTCCTGGTGGATGAATTCCAGGCCAAGCTCGCCCGCATGCTGGGGGTTCTTGATTGTCAGTGGCTGGCCGTCCAGCAGAAGGGCTCCGGCATCGGGCTGATAGAGGCCGGCCAGAGTCTTGACCAGGGTCGACTTGCCGGCTCCGTTCGCGCCCACCAGTCCGTGGATCTCGCCGGGTCGTATCTCCAGCGACACACCCGACAACGCTTGGATAGCCCCGAAGTGCTTCGATATGTTTCGGACTTCCAGGAGTGGGAGGACGCCCCCGCCAACGGCGGAGACGTCCTCGCTTACGCGAATTTCCACTTAGCCCTTCATCGCGTCGGGATGATCCTTGAGGAACTGGTCGATGTTGGTCTTGTCGACCATGACGTTGTCAGCCGGTGCGACGACCGAATGCCAGCTGGCGCCCGCAGCCTTGACGGCCGGGACCTGATCGACGAGGTACTTTCCGGCGGCCGGAAGGTCCGTCCAGAGGGTGGCGGTGAGCCAGCCGTCTTTGACGGACTGCAGCGCGTCGGGGTTGCCATTGACGCCGTAGACCTTGACGTCGTGGCGGCTGTTCTGCTTGAGAGCAGCGACGGCGCCCATGGCCGGGTCGTCGAAGCAAGTCCAGATCGCCTGGTTGCCGCCGGCCGGGTGGGAGGCCAGCCAGGCGTTCGTCGCGGCCGTGGCGGACTCGACCTGGCCGGGAACGGTGACCTGCTGGGTGGTGTTGTTGATGTCGGGATTGGCGCCCAGGACCGTCATCCAGGAGGCTTCGCGCTCGCGGCACGGCAGGCCGCCGCGATAGGTGAGAGCAAGGGTGTCGCCCTTGCTGCCGAGGTCGGCGACAACACGGTCCGCGAGCACGCCACCGAGGCTCACGTCAATGCCGACCTTAACGCCGTCGGCGATACCGCCGCCGTGGGTCAGAACGGGAATGCCAGCTGCCTTGGCGGCGTCGAGGCCGGCCTTGAGCGAGTTGGACGGGAAGACGGTGACGATGATGGCGTCAACCTTCTTCTGAACCAGGTTCTGGATGGCCGAGTTGGCAGTATCGACGCTACCCTGGGCGTCGACGACACTGGAGTCCCAACCCTTGGCGGCAGCTTCTGCCTGTGCGCCGGTCACGACGCGGTTGGTCGCCACATCGGTGGCCGAGAAGGTCACGATACCGATCGAGAGCTTCTTTCCTCCGGAAGCGTCAGGCGCAGTGGTCGATGCGCTAGAACTACAAGCTCCGACTACCAGAGCCGCAGCGGCAAGGACCGCGAAAGTCCTCTTAATCTTCATTACTCCATCGCCTCGTGCATGTTTTGATTTGCTAGGACGAACTTACGTAGCGGAACCTCCCCCTATCGCGGATCAGACACGGGTGCCGTATCCACGGTCACCTAGACTCCTCCTTGCGCTTGTCACACCAAACCATCGGGGAGGTGTGTCTTCCAGGCGTCGTCGCCACGCGATTGACGGCCGCGGTTGTCACCGCGCTCGTCTACGCGTGACCTGGGTCCGTTGCCTGTTACTCTCGGGTGACGGCACCGCTGAGAAATCGTTTACTGGCCGGATCCAGTGGGCCGAAGCGTCTGTGTTTTACGGCGCAAGCGCATAGGGCTGAGCGGCCCTTCTTTTGGGGGCCGACCGGCCGTAGACAGGGGATTGGAGAGGCTGCCAGCTTGCCTGCAGTGACGCAGAGCCGGAGAAGGGTGATGAATGTCGGGAAAACGCTTGCCCATAGAGAGCGACGATGGGGCTGGTGAAAGGCTCTCAAGCCCAGCTGTGACGATGGCTGAGGTGGCCGAACGTGCAGGGGTCTCGATAGCCACGGTCTCGAGGGTTCTGAGCGGACGCTCGTCCGTCGCGCCTGAGTACCGAGCCAAGGTCAGTGCGGCCGTCGATGAACTCTCTTACCGGCCGAACCGTCTGGCCCAGAACCTGCGCCGCCGCAGTGCCGAGATGGTCGGTGTGGTCATCAGCGATATCCAGAACCCTCACTTCTCGGAGATGGTCCACGTCGCCGAGGAAGAGGCTTATCGGCGGGGATACCGAATGCTTCTCTGCAACACCGGTGAGAACAGCGAGAAGCAGCGGTCGTACTTGCAGATGCTCGCGGATGAGCGGCCCGTCGGGGTGATCATCGCGCCTTGTGACGCCAGCGGTCCTGAGATCGGCCAGCTCATCGACATCGGCATCCCCGTCGTAGCGTTCGATCGGCCGGTCAAGGACGAGCGCGCCGACGCCGTGCTTGCCGACAACTTCGAGGCGGCCCGGACGGCAGTGGATCACCTGGTCGGTTCCGGCGTCACGCGCATCGGATACGTCGGCATCTCGACCCAGATCGAGACCGGTGCGAGGCGACTCGCCGGCTACAGGTCAGCAATGGCAGCGCGAGGGCTGGAAGCTCGATGGGTCGATGGCGGTCTTCGCCTGGCCACGGGCTTTCGCGCAACGGAGCGGCTGCTCAGGGAATGGCCCGGGATGGAGGCCATCGTCGTTGGCAACAACATGGTGACGCTGGGCGCCTTGCGAGCCCTGCGAGTTGAGAAGCGTCGCGTCCCGGAAGACATCGCGGTTGTGGCCTTCGACGATCCCTTCTGGGCGGAACTCGTCCAGCCGTCGCTCACCACTCTTGCGCAGCCCGTCCGCGCCATGACGTCAACCGCAGTTCGATTGCTCATTGACAACATCGAGGGTCGACGCCGAGAGCCCGAACGAATCGTCTTCCGCTTTGCTTTGAAAATCCGCGAATCATCGAGGAGGGGCCCGGCCGGAGATCAGCAGAACGGCGGTGCGCCCCCGGCGGCCTGGTAGGGCGACCAAGCGGACGCGAGGCGTGCTTCGGCATCGCGATCCTGACCGCCGTCAGGGCCTGACCCCGGCGCGACCCGTCTGGGTTCAGGCGGCAGCGTGGGGCGCGGACTCGCCAGGCTTGATTCAGGACGCCTGTGGGATCGGCGGGGCAACTAGTGATTGGGTCCATTGGATCGGGTCGGAAAGCATGGGCTCGAATGCCAGTTCCGCGGCCCCGACCAGAATTGCGTCGATGCCGAGCGCAGATTGGACGACACGGACGCGATCACGAGATGGCCGCAGCGCTCGCCGGTCCAGCTCGGCCTCCATCGACGCTGCCAGGAAGGGGTGAAGTCGTCCGAACAGTCCGCCTAGAACGATCAGTTCCGGGTTGAAGACATTGATCAGTGTCGCCAGGCCGACGCCCAACCATCGGCCGGTGGTCTCGAGGGCGGTCAGGGCGGCCGGGACTCCGACAGCCGCCTCCACCAGCAACCGATCGACCGCGGAGCGGCCGCCAATCGCCGAGTGGCCAGCTCGTACGAGCAAGGCACCTTCGCCAATCTCCGTCTCCAAGCAGCCAAAAGAGCCGCAGCGGCAAGCGACGCCATCCGGATTGACAGGCATGTGGCCGACCTCCCCCGCGTATCCCGCCACCCCGAAGAGCGGTCGCCCATCGACGATCACACCGCCGCCTACGCCTACCTCCCCCCTGACAACGACGACGTTGTCCGCCAGCACGGCTGCGCCTCGCCGATGTTCGGCAAGAGCACCCAGATCCGCCGCGTTGGCGACTACGAGAGGCACCGTCGAGCCTAGGGCTTCAGTTAGTAGCTCACCCAGCGGCACGTCGCGCCACTCGAGGTTCGGGGCGAGATGGACCAGGCCGTCGCTGCGGCGGACGATGCCATCGACGCCGACGCCGATTCCAACCAGCGCCTCTCGAGTACATGTCCGGTCCAGAAGCCGCTCAACGATCTCGAACACATCTGAAATTGTCAGATCCACGGAGGTGCGTCCGCGCAGCCTGTCTATCCGGACCGTGCCTAGGATTTTGCCACCGAAGCCGACCACGGCCACAGCCACGGAATCCACGGCGATCTCGATTGCGAGCACGACCGCGCCCAACGTGCGCGGCTCGACGAGTGAAGACGGCCGGCCTGAGGTGCCGAGAGCGGCGACGGACCCTTCCGACACGAGACCAAGGTGAGTCAGCTCACCGATGAGTCCCCTGATGGTGCCCCGCGTCAAGCCCGTATGAGCGACGAGCTCGGAGCGGGAGAGTGCGCCGTGGCTATGGACTTCCGTGGCAATCGCAGCCAGGTTTGCGCGCCTGATCGTCTCGCTGCGTTGCCCGTGTCCCAGAGAATGCGACGACGGCAGTGGAAGGATTTGTGCTGCCTCCCAAACGAGATGGTTCTAGCAGGCTGCGACAAACTGACGACGATGTCAACAGCTGGCAGATGTGACGGCCACCTTCGCTGATGTGGCCGGGCGCCCAGGCAGGCTGACGGGGCGGCGACGCTGCCTTCGGGAGGCGCCGATTCGCATTGGCCTACCCCCTAAGAATAGCGGACCCACCGAGATGGGTAGGCCAGACAGTGACATCGGCCACTGGCCCGGATCTCTCCCCCGCCCGAGAGTTAAGCGAAGCACATGGCGGGCCCTCAGGGCCAAAGGTTGCGGGCTGTAAGCGCGGCGTCTACTGCCGCTGGCCCGGGAATAGATCGAGGTAGTTAGCGTTGGATGCCCCAGCGACGTACCTAAACTGGAACTTCATCCTGATCTCCATCCCGAACGTGATCATGATCGTCGGAATGCTCGTGGTGTTCATCGTGGCCCTGGTTGCGCCGTTCCCGAGCCACGCCGAAGTCGTCGTGGCGGACGACAACGACAATGAGTAGCGGCAACTCCGAACCCCAGGCCGAGCCCTCGAGCTGGACGCTTGCGATCCGGCGCTTCCTGCAACGCAGCCTGCCGCTGAAGCACCTGTTGCCGGACCGTCAGCCCGTCTTCGTGGGCTCCTGGGTCTACATCTTTGGCGTCGTCGCGATTGCCGGCCTCATGTGGGTTGTCGGGAGCGGAGTCGTCCTGGCCCTCTTCGGCCCGCAGTGGTGGCATCAGTCCGGCGTCGGCCGGTTTGTCAATAGCTTGCACCTGTGGTCAGTCCAGGTCTTCTTCGTCTTCATGGTGCTGCACCTGTGGGGCCAGTACTTCATGGCCAGCTGGCGCGATGGTCGGGCAAAGACCTGGATGGTCGGCGTCGTGATCTTCGCCTTCAGTATCGTGACCGCTTTCACCGGCTTCATCTCGCAGCAGAACTTCGACGGTCAGTGGATCGCGGTTAACGCCAAGGATGCGACGAACGCGGCCGGGATCGGATCGTTCTTCAATGTCCTGAACTTCGGCCAGATGTATGGCCTCCACATCGCCCTCCTGCCGATGCTCGTCGCCACCCTTGTCGGCGTCCACATCCTGCTGGTACGCATGAAGGGCGTCGTTCGGCCGATCGACAAGCAGCAGACGGCGCAGCCGTCCCACGAGGAGCCCGCGTCGTGACCACCGACGATCCCCAGGCCCGTTACTACACCGGCATCAAGATGATCCGGTACGACCTCGTCAAGGAATTTGTGCTCGCGCTCCTGGCCGTCTCCGTCCTTGTTGTCGGCCTGGCGGGAGTCTTTTCCTCGCCCGACGACCCGGCCGTGACGATCCAGACCTGGGCCACGACGAACCCGGTTGACTTCGTCACCACCGCAGCGTCCGAGCTGGCTGGCACGAGCGGTACGGCCGGCTACGGACCGCCCTACAACAATACTGCCGATGTAGCCCAGGCCGTCGGCCCGATCGCCCCGCAGTCGTGGGCAGGAGTTGGCGCCCCGATCGACACGGCTCAGGACTTCGTCCTTCGGCCACTCGGCTTCGCGGCCGTCGGCAATCCGACACTCACGACGGCGCTCCAGGCGTACGGGGCAGCCAGCTCAGACCAGCAGACGACCTGGCTCACCAACTATTCGACCGCCCTCGCGGACGCCACGGTCGCGAACGACGAGGTTGCCGTTGTATCCGGCGAATACGGGCCGGTGCCTGATCTCATGACCGGCCTGCTCGGGCTTGCCCGGACCGGCGCACTCGACGGCCTGCTTCTCCAGAGCGGCAACCTCTATCAGACCGACTTTACGAAGCCACTGCTGTTCATGGGCGACGGCGAATACCTTCCCAACCTTGCGGCGGACCAGCACCTCACCGGCGACCAGTGGGGCATGATGAACGAGACCGGGCTCTATCCGGGCCAGACCTGGCTGTGGCTCTTCTCGTTCTGGTACCAGATCCCGCCCTTCAACACGGCTCCCAATACGGACCTCCTCGTGATCCTCCTGATGATCGGGCTGACGTCGCTCCTGGCGCTCGTCCCGTTCATTCCGATTTTGCGCGATATCCCGCGCTGGGTCCCCATCCACCGCATCATCTGGCGCCGTTACTACCGGGGCCGGTAAATATCGCTCGGCGGCACCCTGCCGACTGAGCACCCGTCAACCGAGATTCTGGTCAAACATCGAGTGCTCGGGCTCAGCGGGGCCGGCCGCCGGGCGAGAGGAGGCCGTGTCGGGCGACGAGGTCCGGTACTTCCGACAGGTCGAACGAGAGACCGAAGGGTCCGGCAATGGCGCCCATGGTCGACGGGTCGGGTAGCCCGCCTGCCGCGGCGACCGCCTCGGCCAGCTCGACGAAGTACTTCTCGAAGCCAGCGGGGCTGATGATCTCGATCATGCGAGCGGGAGTGCCCCCGGCGTTCCACATCGAATGGAGCTCACCGCGCGGCTTGACGATGTAGCCGCCGGCCGCGAGGCTGACCTCCTTGCCGTCTGACCTGAAGCCGATCTCCCCCGAGACGACGTACGAGATCTCGTCCTCGAGCGTGTGCCGGTGCGGCGGCACGAGGGCACCCGGCGAGAAGACGTGCTCGACGATGGAGATCGAGCCCGTCTCAACGGAGGTGAGCCGCCTCGTCGCTGTTAGGCCAGGGATGAGCGGAGCATCCGGGCGGTGAGGCTGCACTACGGAGAGGTGTGCGCTGGTCGACGTGAGCATGGCTGGGATCTCCTGGTTGTTCGTGGGTCAGTGGTGTATCGTGATCGCGATGATCCTCACGCGGGCTGGCGCATCTGTCAATGGCTGAACATAACCGTCTCACGAAATCTGGCCGGCCATACCGTATGCGAGCCCGGGCAGCCGGCATGGACCGGACTCGCGAGCGGATCACACGCGCCGCGGTTGATCTGCACGGGACGATCGGGCCGGCGGCTACGACGATGAGTGGCGTCGCCGAACTTGCGGGAGTCACGAGGGCAACCCTCTACCGCCATTTTCCTAACGAGGCGGCCCTGTTCACGGCGTGCAGCGCAGACTGGCTCGCCGCGAACCCGCCGCCGGACTTTGGGCGCTGGGCCGCCATCGCTGATCCCGCTCTCCGGCTCGGCGCGGCCCTCGGCGAGCTCTACGCCTACTACCGCTCGACTGAGCGGATGCGGGCGAACCTTCTCCGCGACATCGACGTAATTCCAGCGAAATTCCGCCCGGGCATCGCCGCGTTTCCGCCAACCTTGGTCCCGGTCTTGGAGGCCGGCTGGCCGGGACCGTCCGGCGCCCGTCTCCGGCGCGCAGCTATCGGGCATGCCGTCGGGTTCGAGACCTGGCGGTCGCTGGCCAGAGAGGGGTTGACGGACGAGGAGGCCGCGAAGCTGATGGTCCAGTTCGTGACGGGTGTCGGACCGGAAGAGAGCAAGCCATAGGGTCGTTCTGAGGGTAAACAGGGGAAACGGAGCGGGAGACGGGTCTCGCACTCGAGACATTCAACCTGGAAGTCCCAAGCGTGTATACGCTTTGGCAGCGTGCTCAGAGGCCAGCGATCGATTTCGGGGCGACGGCCTAGTTGACGGTCCGCGGTCGCGAAGGGACGTATCATCGAATTCGTGTCCGCCGCAACGTCAATTCAGTCAGACCGGCCTATCTCCGAACTCTTCGCGCAGGGGCGTCCGTTGCGCTCGCTCGAGTTCTTCCCGCCCAAGGACGAGGCGGGTGCTGAGGCGTTGCGCCAGACCGCCGCGGCACTGCAACGGATCGGACCGGATTTTGTGTCGGTAACCTACGGCGCCGGGGGCAGCACACAGGAACGTACCGCCCAGGTGTCCTCCCTTCTGCGGGATGAATTCGGCTTCACGGTTATGCCGCATCTGACTGCGGTCAATCACACCCGGGCCGAGGTTTCGGCCGTCGCACAGGCGCACTACGCGCGGGGAATCCGCAACATCATGGCTCTGCGGGGCGACCTGCCCAACGGCCTGCCCGCGGCGACGGCGTTCAAGGACGACCTGCGCTTTGGCAGTGATGTCGTCGCCCTGCTGAAGGAACTGCACCCCGATCTCTGCCTGGGCGTGGGCGGCTATCCGGAGAAACACCCCGAGGCGCCCTCGTTCGAAGCGGATCTTGTGAACCTCAAGCGCAAGGTTGACGCCGGTGCATCGTTCATCACCACGCAGCTGTTCTTTGACAACGAGGCCTACTACCGTTTCGTAGATCGATGCCGCGCGACAGGGATCAGCGTGCCCATCGTCCCGGGCATCATGCCGGTGCTATCGCTGAGACAAGTCACGCGCATCACCAGCATGTGCGGCGCCTCGCTGCCGGACCGGCTGACCAGGCGTATCGAGGCCGCCGGAGACCAGCCGGAGATCGTTGAAGCCCTGGGCATCGATTGGGCGCTCGCCCAAATCCGCGACCTCCTGGACCATGGAGCACCGGGCTATCACCTCTATATCCTGAACCGAGCCCGGAGCGCGCTCACCCTGGCCGCCGGACTCGCCGCGTGAGGTGAGTGCGCGGGGCAACCTGTCGCGAGCGAGGCTCGATCGGATCCGGGAGCGTCGCCGGTCCGGCCGGAAGGCCGGCGCACGGGCGTACGACGCGATGATTGCGGCAGTCGCGCTAGCCAACGGATTGCCACTCTACAGGTGCAATCCAGACGACTTCACGGGGATCGATGGCTTGGTGGTCGTCGCGGTCGCGCATCCGGCCAGCGTGCCACCCGCGGGCTGACTCGGTCGCCTTCCGCGAGAGGTAGGGAGGCGTGTGTTGTTCTCACGCGCCCGAACTCCTCCGGGCGCCAGGCGTGAGCCGTTGCCTGTTGTCTACTTCGCGACCCAGTGCGTGACAATGGCCATGCCGAATGTCGCGCTGCGGACGAGTGTGTAATCCGGCTCCGTGACCTGCGGCCCCTCCGCTTGCACGAACCAGAGGTGATCGCCTGACATCGTCTCGGATGGCGCGCATGGCTTCTGCCGCAGGTAGTACGCCATCGCGTCTCTCGACATCCCGTCATAGGCGATTCGGGCTGAGCAGTCCGTCGCGACCAGTTCGGCCGCGCCTCGGTAGTCCTGGTTGTGTGCCGCGGGTGCTCGGTACCCGATCTGCTGCGGCCAGACGAGGCCCACAAGAATCAGCTGCCGCGGCCAGGGTGGTCGCGGGCGGTGCCCTCTCAGCGAACGGGCACGGCAACGTCAGTCTCCGGGTCCCCGGCGCGGAGGAGATGTACTTCACGTCGGCCCCGTCGCTCCGCGGGCTCGGGCCGGAGGACGTGGTTCGCGTGGGCCTCGACGGGACGCTCCTGGAGGGCCAGCTGCCTCCGATCCAGGGCGCCGTTGTGGCGATGCACACGGCGATGTACTAGGACCGGCCCGATGTGGGTTGCGTCGTCCACACGCATTCGCCGTACGCCACGGCGTTTGCCGTCGCCAACCGTCCGATCGACTGCTGGATCGAAGCGCTCGCGATGTTCGGTCTGCCCGACGGCGTCCCCGTCGCCACCTATGGTCCACGCGGATCCGACGAGGCGGTCTCCAACATCCGCCGAGCGGTGCGACCGGGCGTCCCTGCGGTGCTGCTCGCCAACCACGGCGTGCTCGTCTTCCACCGCCCGCCGGACCTGGCCATCCTGATCGGCGGGGTCGTCGAGGAGGCGGCTCAGGCAGCGATCAATGCCATGGCGCTGGGCGGTCCGGTCGAGATCCCGAGCGACCTGCGAGCCGCCGCGCTCCAGCGGGCGATGGCGTTCGACACGGTCGGAACGAGGACCGCATGCCAAGGCGAAGCTGACGTCTTCGGCCGGCAGCCTCTCGTTCCCCCGTTCTGGCTGAAGTCTGGCCGGTCGCCCAAGTCGCCGACCAGCTCGGGATCAGCCGAGCCACCGGCTCCCCGCTCGACGTTGTCAAAAACGTCCGTGGATATCCACCTAGGCCCGGAGCCGCAGGGGAGGCTTTCAGCCTGCGGCTGACGTGTCGGCCGGTGCCTTCTTCAGCCAGAACCCAGAAGCGCGCCGCTGGCCAGCCTCGACGATTGCGGCGAACTGGGCCGGATCCAATGCCGCCCGCCCAACGAACAGGCCGTCGACCCCATCGGCGGCAAGCAGCGCGTTGGCAGAGGTCCCGGTGACCGAGCCGCCGTAGATGACCCTTGCGGTCGCCGCTTCGCGCGCCAATTCGGTCCCATCACCGCCCCGTACGGTGGCGCCGGCGCTGGCCTCTCCATCGCGCGCGGTGGTAGCTTCAAGCCAATGGTGGATAGCCATGTGGACGGCGCCGACATGGTCCGGCGACGCCGTGACAGCTCCGAGTCCGATAGCCCAGCCTGGCTCGTAGGCGACGACGACCCTGGCAAGGTCGCGCGGACGAACGCGCGCGAGTCCTCCGGCAACTTGGCCGAGAACGAACTCGATCGTCGCGTCCAGGCTCCGTCGCGTGGGCTCGCTGACGCACAGTATCGGCGTCATCGCATACCTGAGGATCTGGGCAACCTTCGCCGCCACGAGCTCGTTCGTCTCGCCGTGGTCACGCCGACGCTCCGGATGGCCGACCTCGACATAGGTGCAGCCTAGATCGACCAGCATCGCCGCCGAGACGTCGCCGGTGTAGGCACCGGACTTCTCCGCATGGACGTCCTGGCCACCCCAGGCGATGCGGCTGCCGGGCAGACGCTCGCGGGCGACCCAGATCGACGTGAAGGGCGGAAGAACGAACAGGTCGCATCCGGTCGCCCCGATCAGGAGCGGGAGAAGCGCATCGAAGTAGCGTTCCGTTTCGCTAGCCGTCAGGTTCATCTTGGTGCTGGTTCCGATGAGCGGCCTCATGCGCCAACTCTCCGCGGTGTTGGGGCGAGCGCCGAAACCCGCTCCCCAAGCCCCACGAGGGCCTCGGCGATGATCGCGAACGAGGTCGCGCCCGGGTCCGCCGAGCCGGGGCTTCTCTCGCCGAGCTGGCTCGCCCTACCGAGGGTCGCGATCATGCCGGCGGTCGATTGGGCGCCGGACCGGGCCGCGACGGCCGCCGCCTCGGCGCAAACTCGGAGCTGGCCGACCGTCAGCGATCCACCGCCCGGTGCGAGCGTCCTGACGACGCCCGCTACTCGGAGCACGCCGCTCTCATATGCTGGACCGATCACGCCGCCGACGGAACCAATTCCGATGGCCACCTTTACGAGGAGATCGGCGCCAGCTGCGTCGGGATTCTCGTCGAGCTTCTGGCGGACGGCCTGGGCGGCGAGAGCCGTCGTGACGCCGTGGTCGCCGTCGCCCGCGTAGTTGCCGTAACCCATGGTCACGCCGCGGCCGGTGGACGCCGGCCGGATCGCGTCGAGGATGACCTCCGGGATGGCGACACAAAGACGTTTCCACAGGCGGTCGCGTCTGCGAACTCCCGGCCGACATACCCGGCGAGCGCCACCAGTCCGGAATGGGCCCCGACGAATCCCTCGAGCGCCTCGTCGACCACCTGACGCGGGTCGTCGATGAGCTTCTTGTGGAGCCCGCGTGGGACCCCCGAGGTTCCTTGCATGGCCATGATTCTCTCCTGATGAACGATGCGTCCACTTCGAGGCGGAGCGAGCTACTCCCGACGAGGGCCCGAAACAAGCTCCGATTCTGCCGCCCGAATCTTGTCTACCTTGCGCACGGAGGCGCCCCCTCCGAACTCCGTCTTGAGCCAGACGTCGAGCAGGGTCTTTGCAAGCTCTGGAGCGACGATACGCGCGCCGAGGGTTAGGATCTGAGCGTTGTTCGACGACCTAGCTTTGGCCGCCGAGTACGCGTCGTGGGCGAGGGCCGCGTACACGCCCGGGACCTTGTTCGCGGCGATCGACATCCCGATGCCGGTGCCGCAAACGAGGACTGCCCGATCGTGTTCACCCCGGGCAACTGCATGGGCGACGGTAAGCGCAACGTCCGGGTAGTCTGTCGGATCGGGCGACCCCGAACCGTAGTCTTGGACGGCGTAGCCGACGGACTCGAGGTAGGCCTTGAGGGCCTCTTTCAGCTGGTAACCGGCATCGTCACTGCCGATCGCAATGGGCTTGGGCATCCTGCTCACCTACTTGTTTGAGCCATCGACAGTCGGATTCCGACTCGCCGCGAACCACGACCGAGGTCGGCGACGCTTCTCGCATCGTCCACCTCTGACCAGAGTGCGATGGAGGGGATAGACCGTCAGGGCTTGAGGACCACCTTGATCGACTTCGTGCCGTCCGCCACGAGATGGATAGCTTCCTCCATCTGCTCAAGCGGCAGGACTTGAGTCACCACACCATCCATCTTGATGCGGTGACGATTTAGGAAGTCGATCGCAACCGGGTAGGTGTAAGCGCTTATGTGAGAGCCGTAGAGGTCGAGCTCTTTCTTCTCGCCGATGAAGCTCCAATCGATCGTGGCCGGCTCACCGAAGACGCTGAACTCGACGAACCGACCGAGCTTGCGGATCATCGTCAGGCCCTGGGTGATGCTCGCCGGATGACCGGCGGCTTCGATGTAGACGTCGCATCCGTACCCGTCGGTCATGTCGCGGACGGCGGAGATCACGTCCGTAGTCTTCGGGTTGAGGGCGTAGTCGGCGCCAAACGATCTCGCGAGCTCGAGTCGACCCTCATTGAGATCGAGCGAGACGACGGCCTTCGGACCCCGCAGCTGGGCGAGCCCGACCATCGCAAGGCCGATTGGGCCGGCACCGGAGATGACGACCACATCACCGAATTCGATCTTGGCCCGCTCGACTGCATGGACGCCGCATGAGACCGGTTCGGTCAGGACGGCGATCTCCATCGACAGGTCGGCCGGGAGCTTGTGGACGCGCGCTTCCTTTGGGAAGCTCATGTACTCCGCCCAGGCGCCGTTCACGACCCCCTGGAACCCGAAAATGTTGTGGACTTGGCACATCCAGGACTGGCCGCGGACGCAGTAGCGGCAAACGCCGCACGGGACCAACTGCTCGGCCGTGACCCGATCGCCGACGGCCAGCCCCAGCCGCTCGGCCGTATCCGGCCCAAGGGCGGCGACATGGCCGATGAATTCGTGTCCCGGGATGAACGGTGCCTTCACCCAGGCCGGCATCGTCGGGCCGCCCCAATAGGACTCCGCACCCTTGAAGGCTTTCACGTCACTGGAGCAGACGCCGCAAGCCTCGACTTTGACAAGCAACTCGCCGGGTCCGGGCTCGGGGACTGGCACCCGCTCCAGCTTCCAATCGTGCGGAGCCCGAGCGACGATCGCCCGCATGGTGGCCGGAATATTCGTGGTCATTGGAGATCTCCCATACGTTCTGATGCTTTGGAGGAGAGGAAGTGGACCGATCCGCGTTGGGTCATGCGGAGACCGTCTCGCGGCGCTCCTGGAAGCTGGCCAGGTAGATCGCGCCGAGGAGGATCAGAGCGAAGATCATCTGCCGCGCCGACGGCTCGACCCCGATCAGGTTCATCACGTTGTCGATCATCGCCAGCTCGAGGATGGCGGCCAGAATCCCGCTGAGCCGACCGCGACCACCGGCCAGGCTCGTCCCGCCCAGGATCGTTCCGGCGAAGACCATCATGATCGAGTTCTGGCCCATGTCGTCCACGACGGCGCCGATCCGGCCGACCTCGACGAGGCCGCCCAATCCCGCCAGCAGCCCGGCGATCACGAAGACCGAGATCTTCACCCGGTCGACGTTGATGCCGGCCACATAGGCGGCCATCGGGTTGCTGCCGACGGCATAGATGGCCTTGCCGAACGCCGTTCGGTTGATCACGACCCACGCGATGCCGAAGAGCGCGAGCCCGAGGACAATCGCCACTGGAAAGAAACCGAAGAATCGGAAGCTGCCGAGGAACGTGTAGCCGTCAGGCAGGTTGTAGATCCCCTCCGGGATCAGGAAGATGACCAGTCCGCGCCAGAACAGCAGGGCGGCCAGTGTGACCAGGAACGGGTTCACGTGAAGCTTGACCGAGATCAGGCCGTTGAGGAGGCCGGCGACGATTCCGGTGCCCACGGCGAAGACGAGCGCCACCGGTTCCGGCAGGAAGCTCAGGTAGTCGTTCAGGAGGACGATCCCGATGACCGGCGCGACGCCGTAAATGGACTCGAGCGACAGGTCCAACCCGCCGGTGAGCATCACGAAGAACATCCCGAGAACCATGCAGCCCACCGGCACAGAAGCCCAGGCCACGTTGGTGAGATTCGTCGGTGAGAGGAACCCATGGACCGTCGTGCCGAACAGGAACGTGGCGCCGAGGATCAGCCAGATGAGGTTCTGGCCGGCGACCCGGCGCCCCGCGACCAGGCCTTGGTACCGGCTCTGCGCCGGCTTCACCGGGGGCTCGGAGGCGACGGCTGTTTCTTGAAGCTGCGTCATTGCCGGACTCCTTGAGTGAGGCGGTACAGTTGAGCCGAGTTGAATTCGGGCGTCCCACGGACCAGATCTCCGATGACGGCGCCCCGGTAGAGGACGAGCACGCGGTCGCAGATCTCGACGAGTTCTTCCTCGCTCTCGGAGGTCACCACGACGCACCCTTGCTCGGCGAGCCGCGACCGGATCTCGCGGAGAAGGTCGGGCTTCGTGGCGATGTCGACCCCGCGCGTCGGCTCGTTCAGGAGGTAGACCAGCGGAGCGGCGCACAGGACCCGCAGGATCATGGTCTTCTGGCGGTTGCCGCCGGACAGCGTGTCGATCGCGGTGCGGTAGCCGGGCGTCTTGATCCGTAAGGTCCTGACGCCGTCAGCGACGAGATTGTGGGCGCGTTTCCCGTCGATGAGTCCAAACCTGGTCAGTGCCGGATAGACCATCGCCAGCGCGTTCTCGTCGACCGGCCTGCCTGTCAGGATCGCGTACTGGTCCCGCTTCTTGGGCAGGTAGGCGATTCCGGCCCTGCGCGCATCGGCCGGCGAATCGAAGTTCATGCGCCGGCCGCTGAGGGCAATCGAACCGCGATCCGGACGTTGCAGGCCGGCAAGCATGGAGAAGACCTCGTCCTTGCCCGACCCGTCGAGCCCGGCGATTCCGAGTACTTCGCCCCGCCGCAACTCGAACGAGAGATCCGCGAGCGATGTCCCGAGTCCGACCGAGGTGGCGGACAGGACGACCGGGCCGGATCCATACGCCGCGGTGGGAGTCAACGTGGACGCCGCAATCGGGACCGTCGCCGGAGCTGTCGGTGCCACCAGGACCGTCGCCGGAGCCGCAGGATCGCCCGCCACGGCGGGCTTCGCGCCGCCCTCGGCGCCCACGATCCAGGCCGCAAGGGTCTCCTTGTTCGTCCGCGGCACGTCGATCGTGGAGACGGCTAGGCCGTCGCGCATGACCGTCACGCGGTCACAGAACTCGATGACTTCGTCGATATGGTGAGTGATCAGCGTTACGGAGATCTCGGGCCGCTCCGCGATGGCCCGCTGTAGCGTCTGGTCGAGCACTCGCTTTCGATCGCGCGGTAGGGATGCGGTGATCTCGTCGAGCAGGAGCACGATGGCACGGTCGAGGTAGAGGGCCCGCCCGAGTGCCAGCATCTGTTGGTCCTCGATGCGCAGCGTGTTGATCGCCTGGTCCGAACGGAACTTGACCCCAAGTCGTTCGGAGATCTGGGACAGGATGCGCTGAGCCGCGGAGAAGTCCACGAGGCCGCGCCGCTGGGGCATCCGGCCCATGAACAGGTTCTCGAAAACGCTCAGGTGATTGGCGAAAAGCGGTTCCTGGGGGATGAGGGCAATGCCCAACTCCCTGGCACGCGCGGGCGTGTGGTGGACTAGGTCGATGGTGTCGCCGCTGATCTGGAGCTTGCCCGACGTTGCAGGGTAGATCCCGGCGATCGTGCTCATGAGGACGGTCTTGCCGGCCCCGTTCTTGCCGATTATCCCGTGAATCTCGCCCTGTCTGATCGAGATCGAAACCCGATCCACGGCAAGGACGCCCGGAAAGGCCCGGGTCAGGTCAATGGTCTGGTACGAGAACACGGGCCCGACGTCCGGCGCCGGACCGCCAGCGCCCATTGCCTGGGGGAGAGCTGTCATGTTCTGTATGCCTCCGCGTGGGGCGGACCAGCTCGGGATCCGGGCCGGTCCGCCCCACGCACTAACGTCCTGGCTTAGTGACCGTTATGGGTTAGCTCTTTGGGCAACCGCTGGCGCAGCCGGTCGCATCGTAGTGCGGCCACTGACCGGTGGTCTGATGGTCGATGATGTTTGCCCAGTGCCAGTGGTCGTCGAGCGACGACAGCGACGTGACGTCGAAGGTCTGGGTCTGGTACCAGGCACCGGTGAAGTCCGGGCTGGTGGTGATCTTTACCGGCTGCCACGGCGCGCCGGCCTGATCCGGCATGTCGTAGGTCGAGTCGGCGGTGGGGGCGATGATGAGGGTGCCGGTCGCCATCTGCTGGAAGAGAAGGCGCTCGACGATGATTCCCTCGGCGACCGCAGGCTGTTCGGATGCCATGAGCATCTGGCCCTTGGCGGTCGAGGCCATCTCGGCCTCGGAGCCGTCGACGGCGACCACGGGGATGTAGGCTTTATCGGTCTGGGGCTTGGCCATGCCGCGCGCATCCAAGGCGGCCTGGGCGCCGAAGCCCGAGTCACCGTCGACGGCGAGGACGCCGAGGATCTGGTCCTGACCGTTCTTGGAGATGATGTCGTCGGTCGCCGTGCGGCCCTTGGCGTCGTTGCAGCCGACTTCGCGGGTCTCGACCTTGATCTTGCCATTGCTGGCGTTGACGATCGGATCGACGGCCTGGTGGTAGCCCTTGTCGCGCCCGATGTCGAACGACGCCCCGATGATGCAGCGCAGTTCGATGAAGACGCCGGTCCCGGACCGCCAAGCCGTACCGCGAAGAGCGTCGAGCTTCTTGACGACGGCGTTGCCGGCGGTCAGGCCGGCCGCGACGTTATCGAACGCCACGAAGGTCTGAGGTGCACCCGGGACGCTCGCGTTGTGGACGACGACGGGCATTTTCTGGCTGGCGAGTTGCTTCAAAGTGGCGGTGAACGCAGCGCCCTGCCACGGCACCAGGTCGACGGCATCGACGCCCACCGCGAGGTCCGCCTGGAGCGCGGTGAGCTGCTGGGAGACGTCATTGGCGCCGAAGAGCTTCCAGTTGATGGTGACGCCGCAATCCTTGAGGATGCGGTCCTTTTCCATCTGCTCTCCGAGCTGAACGCCATTGAAGAAGATGTCGGACGCGGTCCAGCGGACCATCGCCACGGTGTAGCTGGTCTTGCTGCTCGTCGGGCAGTACGGTGCCAGGGATGCCGCTGCGGATGCCATTGCGGCGGTAGCCTCCGCCTGCGAGGCGGCGGCAGTTGCGGGTGCCTGGGTTGCCGCCGGGGCCTGGGTGGGGGCAGGCGTCGCGCTCGAGCTACATCCGACGACAAGCGCCCCGATGCTGAACATCACCGCCGCGATGCGGAGTGTCTTTGGTGTTCGTTTCATGACTCGCTTCTCTCCATACCTTGTACGTGGGCTCGTGTGGGGGACGGCGATTATTCCTGTGGCCCTCCTCTCCTTTCAAGGTCAGGGCGGGGCTTTCGTCGACCGACTCGGGCCGGTCTCGAGAGCCACGCGGCTGCCTTAGCCGCGTAGTCTTCATCCGCCTGGGCTGGGTCTTCAGGGCCTATCTCATCCCCGCCGCCCTTGTCGATATCTGCTTCGATGACCTCAACCCCGAGGTCGCGGAGATGGGCCTCCAAGCGCGAATCCATGCCCGGGGTAGTGACGATCTTCGAGAGGACGCCGAGAGGCGCGACGCGCACGAGGGAATCGCGGCCGAACTTCGACGGGTCGGCCAGCAGAATGACCTCGGCCGAAGCCGCGATCATCGCCCGCTTGACCCCGACCTCTTCGAAATTCGGATATGTGAGGCCGCCCTCGATCGAGACGCCGCTGATCGCTAGGAAGGTCTGGTCGACACGGAGCATCCCCAGGTTGGCCACGGCCATGTCGCCCACCGCACCGAAAGTCGCTGGACGGACAACGCCACCGGTCAGGACCACCGTGATATCCGGATTCTTCATCAACTCGATCGCGTTGGTAACCGCGTTCGTGATCACGACGAGATCTCGCTTGCCCTTGAGAGCGCGAACGAAATGGACTGTCGTCGTCCCGGAGTCGATGATGATCGTGCTCCCGTCTGTCACCAGGTCGGCCGCTGCCCGGGCGATTGCCACCTTGTCCACCTGGTGCTCACGCAACCGTCGATCGAAGTTCGACTCGGACCGGGTGTGCCCCGAGACCGCTCCGCCGTGCAGCCGTCGCAGCACGCCGGCCTCCTCGAGGTGGGCGAGGTCGCGCCTGATCGTCTCGCCGGTGACTCCGAAGAGATCGGTCAGCGAAGAAGCCCGAATGCTGCCGTGCTGCTCGACGAGGGCCGTGATTCGTTGCTGCCGTTCGTGCGCAAACCGACGCGTGGGCCTAGGTGCCATCCAGCTAGTCTCCTTGACGGGGCGAAAACAGCGGGCTCACCACTTGTGCATCAGGTTCGGAGCGTCGCACCGAGCGATACGGATCTTGCGAGTACGGGCTGGGGCGACCGACTCCCGCGGCCGATGCCACACCACAACTCCACCTTGCCACGTAATGTAGGGACAAATGGGCAAAAGTCAATGGGGGAATGTTGGGATACTCGATGGTATGGTTTGGATTTGAGGCTGAATACAACATTTGCACCACAACTGCCCAATTGGCAAGAAGTCAAACGACGGACTCGGCGCGATTCGCAGCGAGTTGTTGGAATCGCCACGAACGCCTCGACTGACCCGTGGCCTCGATGAGGCGTCGGGTGACGACTAGGTACTTGCAATCGGGCCCGGCCTTAGGGCCCGATTGCGGGAAAGCATGCGTTCAGGCCTGGACGCCCGGCTTCTTGGACTCGGAGATGAGCGTCTTGAAGAACTCCAGCGCAAGTTCCGGCTTCATGGCCTCGTGGACGACCTTTCGGACGGCTTGGAGCATGGCTACAGGCGATTCGCTCTGGAAGATGTTGCGGCCCATGTCCACGCCGGCGGCACCTTCCTGTACGGCGCGGTAGGCCATCGTCAACGCCTCGAGCTCGGGCAGCTTCTTGCCGCCGGCCATGACGATCGGCACCGGGCAGCCAGCCGTGACCGTCTCGAAGCCCTGAGGCACGTAGTACGTCTTGACCATCTGAGCGCCGAGCTCGGCGCAGATTCGGGTTGCCAACCGGAAGTACTTAGCGTCGCGGGCCATGTCCTTGCCAACGGCCGTGACGCCCAGGACCGGCAGCCCGACCTTGTAGCCGGCGTCCACCAGACGGGTCATGTTATGGATAGTTTGCGTCTCGAACTCGCCACCGACGAAGACCTGCACGCCCACGCCGCATGTGTTCAAACGGACCGCGTCCTCGAGGTCCATGGCGAGCTGTTCGTTCGAGAGCTCTTTGAGAATGGACGGGCCACCGCTGGCCCTCAGCACACTCGGAGTCCTGGTAGCCGCAGGAATCACGCTGCGCAGGATTCCGCGCGTACAGAAGAGAGCGTCTGTGTACGGGACGAGCGGCAGAATGTTGATATCGATGCGCTCAAGGCCGGTGGTAGGCCCCTGGAAGTAGCCGTGGTCGATGGCCAGCATGACCGTCTTGCCGCTTTCGGGGTTGAAGATCCGGGCCAGGCGATTCTGCATCCCCCAGTCGTAGGCGCCGGCGCCCTTGAGGAAGAAGGCCGAGTTCCTCTGCGGGATATCCTCGTAGAAGTTCTTTTTTTCGGTGAAGTCCTGCTCCGGCATCGGGTACTCCTTGTGGGCTCTGGCTCAGCAGTCTCGCTTGGGGGGCGTGGCGACTTTCGTCGCCGAGCGGCGGGTCAGCGCGGGAAGACGCCTGGGACTCCCCCGTCGACGGTCAAAACGCAGGCCGTCGTCCGGCAAGCGTCGTCGGATAGGAGAAACGCAACTCCCTTGGCGACGTCGTGACCGGAAATCGGCACTTTCAGCAGATTCCGCTGCGTGTAGTAGGTCTCGAGGTCCTCGGGGCGGATTCCGTAGACGGCAGCCCGCTGGGCGCGGAGTTCTGGCGACCACAGGAGCGAGCCGGCGAAGACGTTGTCGGGGTTGACGATGTTGGAACGGATCCCCGCCGATCCGCCTTCAATCGCGACTGTCCGGGCTAGTTGTGCGAGAGCCGCCTTCGATGCACTGTAGGCGCCGAAGCCCGCGCCCGGACTGAACATGTTTTTCGAGCCTATGAAGACCAGCGACCCGCCCATTCCCTGCGCAATCAGGACCGGAAGAAGCCGCTTAGAGAGCAGGAAATGGGATGTCGAATTGACCTCAAGGCTCCGCCGCCAGTCCTTCGCGGAGAGCTGGGTGATCTGCCCCGGAATGGCCACACCGGCGTTGAGGACGGCTCCATCTACCCCTCCAAAGCGGCGAACAGCCATCGACACCATGCGGTCGACGACCGCTTCGTCGGTCAAATCGCCTGCAATGGACAGCGGGCGCACGCCATTGCGCGTGAGTTCCTCGGCGGTTGCGCTAAGCGATTCGCCGCTGATGTCTGCCAGGCACAAAGCCGCGCCCAGAGACGACAGGTGACGAGCAATATCGCGACCGATCCCCGATGCAGCCCCAGTTACGATGTATGCCCTGCCCGCCAGCGGACCGGCCGCTCCGGCTGCACTTCTTGGCTCGATCGCAACTGGCTGGTCTTTGGATAACGGCTTATCCGGCACCTTGCCCTTGGGGACGTCCTCCTTTGCAGAGACCTCACGAGCAAGCACGATGCTCGCAACCGCGAGCTGGTGGGCCGCCGATCGGAGCTGGGCCTGAGCTTCTACTTCGTCGCATCCTACGCCCAGAAGTCCAAGAGTCGGGATGAAGAGCGCTCGGCAACGTCTATCTGCCGGCAGGGCCAGCGCTGTGCGCGCAGACTCGAGATCGGCGATCAATGAGATCCCAGTCAAAGCGCTATCGGGTTCGAGTGCGGCCGCGGTCTCGACGAGTCGCTCCAGCGCCGGATTTGCCGAGTATGCGGTGGCCGACTCCGAAAGGGCCAATAAGGCCCGCTGGGGAACCGAGACGAGGCCCCGCACCGCCGCGAGCAAACGCTCAACGTCGACGCTCTCATCCCTCCAACCTGTATTCGTAGCGGCGCGGCCACCGCGCTCGGACACCAACGTGAACGCGTTCGCGGAACCAGGCCGGGATGCGTCGAGGAATGATTGGGCTAGCTCGTCCATCTTGTCTGCCTGCGCATCCAAATCGGGACGCGAGCCGCCCCAGATGAACAGGCCCAGCTGAGCGATCATCAGCGGGCGCTCATCGGCCGCGGCCAGGCTCGCGATCTCCGCGGTACTCGTCGGTCGTGGCGACCACCGGACGTCGCCGCCAAAGGCAGACTCGATCTTGACGGCCGCATCGGGCATATCTGCCAGCGCGCAGAGCGCATCACTGTGCACGCCCAGGACAAACTGACCAGGAAGAAGCGCGTGGAGCAGCACTGCGCAAGGGCCAATCGCGCATTGCTCACCGACCCCAGCAGCCAACTCCGGGGTCTCACCGTGAGCCGCCATCCATTCCAGTTCGTCGAGGTCGAGGACAAAGGGTTGCCTCCCATCGACGGCCGGAAGGGAATCGATGGCAAGTTGCCGCGTCGTTCTACCGAGCCGATCGTGCTCGGTCCCCTTGGACGATGCGCTGCCAAAGTTCTGGCTCAAGATCAGCCTCCCTGTCCCGTATCCGCCGGACGTGATAGGCCCTCCACCGGTGTGTTGGGCATTGGCCTCGCCCGAGGCGTGGCCTTATGTGCGTATTCTATCCTCGTTGTTGGTGAATGTGACTATACTAGCGCTTCAAGTCGTGGTTTTATCTGTGAATAAGTGGGAGGATCGCGAAACGGCAAGCACAACTCCCGTCAGGCCTCACTGCAAAGGCCTCGCCAAAAGACTCCGCGTTTGCGGAACTGTCGGGCGCCGAACTGGCCTTCATCGACGATCGGACAACCGCGCGGCGGAACTCGCGAAAGGGCTACGCTAGAACCAGGCCTACTATCGATTGTCGGAGCGATTCTAGGGGCGGTGGGCACAAGACCGGACCCAGCAAACCCCAAGCACCGAGAAACCGGTTGCGGAGGACGTTGACAGTGTCGAAGAAGGTTATCAACGACCCATCGCAGGTCGTTCCGGAACTCCTGGAGGGTCTCCTGCGCGCCAACGGCGGCCGGATCGTCCAGGTCGGACCTATGGGATCAATCGCCAAGGCCTTCATTCCGGAGGGAAAGGTCGGTGTCCTAATCGGGGGAGGAAGCGGGCACGAACCTCTATTCCACGGGTTCCTTGGCGACGGCATGGCCGATGGCGCGGCTTGCGGCAATATCTTCGCAGCGCCGACTCCGGATGTGATCCTGGCGGTCGCTCGGGCGGTCAACCGAGGCGCGGGAGTTCTGTTCGTGTACGCCAACTACGCGGGCGACGTCATGAACTTCGATCTTGCCGCGGAGATGGCCGCCGACGAAGGCATCAAGGTCCGGACAGTCCTCATCCACGACGATGTGGCCTCCGCGCCCTCCGACCAGCAGGGGCTCCGCCGGGGAATCGCCGGGGACGTGTTCGTTGTGAAGATCGCGGGCGCTGCAGCCACCATGCTGGGCGATCTCGACGATGTTGCTCGGGTTACCGAGAAAGCCAGCGATGACATCCGTTCGATGGGAGTTGCGGTAGCCGCCGGCTCCATCCCGGAGACAGGCGAGCCCACGTTCGTGCTTGGCGACGATGAGATCGAAATTGGTATGGGAGTCCACGGTGAGCCCGGGGTACGCCGGCAGAAGATGTCCTCCGCCGACGAAATCGTCGATTTCATGACGGAACAGATTCTTGCGGATCTGCCGTTTGTCGCCGGAGACGATGTTTGCCTCCTCGTCAACAATCTGGGCAGCACCACCATGATGGAGTTACTGATCGCGACCCGGCGCTTGTTCAAGGCCCTCGACGAGCGGGGGATCACGGTCCACGACACCACGGTCGGGACATTCGTAACCTGCCAGGAGATGGCAGGCTTCTCGATCACCCTCATGCGGCTGGATGATGAGCTTCGCCGCTATTACGACATGCCGGCGCGCTCGCTCGGCTTCAACAAGGCCTAGAGATGAACGTAAACGATTCACTCGATTTGCCGACCCTGACAACGGTCCTGGCGGGAGTGTGTGACTCGATGGTCGCGTCGATTGACGACTTCACCCACGCGGATCAGGCCCTCGGCGACGGCGACCATGGCCTCGCCATCAGCCGTGGCTTCCGGGCCGCCCGGGAGGCCATTACGAGCCAGCCGCGAACCGACGCAGGCGACCTGCTCGGTGCGATGGGCCTTGCCTTGCTCAACTCGATGGGCGGCGCATCAGGAGCCATTTACGGCACTTTCTTTCGGCAAGGAGGGCGCGCGGTCGTTGGGCACCAGCGGTTCGACACGGGGACGCTGGCAACTTTTCTCGAAGAAGGGCTCGCCGGCGTTCGCGCGAGGGGCAAAGCGAAAGTCGGTGACAAAACGATCGTCGACGCGATGGAACCTGCTGCGCTGGCGGCGCGGGCATCAACAACACTGACCCTGCCGGAGGCACTTGTCGCAGTGGCCAACGCAGCCTCCGCCGGCCTGGAAAGCACGCGCGCCATGCGCGCCACCCTTGGCAGGGCACGAGCGCTTGGAGACAGGTCGATCGGCCACGTCGATCCGGGTGCGTTGTCGTTCACGTTCATGCTCACCGAGCTTTCCCGTCTCGTTGGGGAAGCGTCACGACCCTAGACCACCTCGTGTCCCATGACGGTTTGAGGGGCGGAATCTGAGGGCCGCTCCGCAACCACGCCGCCGATCGGCGGAATCTCCCCACAGCTGCGGATTCGCGCGCGATTCGCACTCTCGCCAGGACGCGTCCCTTGGTCTGATGGCCATAGCAGTCGACACCCGGATCGGGTGACACCAGCAGGCTGACTCCTGCGTACGCCCCATGGCGGCGAAGGGGAATGGAGCGGGAGACGGGTCTCGAACCCGCGACATTCAGCTTGGAAGGCCGAGGCCGGTTAGCGCAGTAGCCTCCCTCGTGCAGGCCCGAGCGTAGCGTGTCCAGTTATCGTGTCGTGGTTTCTGTTTCCGCCTCGGCCAGACGCGCCGCGAGAGGGCGGTAGAACCCGCGCCACTTGACCCGCCCAGGCCGAGACCCCGACCCGGACCCATCATTGACCGACAGAGCCACGCAGGGTTCAGCTCAGCTCCGATCACATCCAACTACCCCGGACCTATCGGAGTCCGCGAAGCCTTCCCGGAAGCTGCGGCGGCTGCCGTCTAGTCCCCTCGTCGGCCCTCAACCCGGCGCAACTCGGAGCCCGGCTTCGGCCGGGCTCCGGCGCATCTGCGACCGATCTCGTAGGTGAAGCGAGCTGACACGCTCGATCCGTTCGGGAACATCCTGGGGCTCATGCAGAACCCGCACTACATTGAAGTTCTGGGTTCGCAGCCAGCGTAAAGGGCGCACCTAAAGACGGGCTCGCAGCTGCCCAGGCCCACCAGGCACAGGCGGGCGTCACGCCGTCGGGATCGGATGCGTCGATCGAATGAGGTCTCGAGGGTCGTACTGGGCCTTGACGCGGCCGAGCCGTTCGCAGGTCGCGGGCGAGTGGAAATCCGACACGCTAAAGGATCGCTCGGCGAAGTTGGGGTAGTTCCGCTCCGCCTCCCACGGCGCGAGTGCGGCCCGCACGATGGCGGAATGACGCTCCACGGCGGCGGCCATGTCCACGTTCGGCACCAGGCTGATCGTGGCCGTCGCGAATCCCGCATCGAGCGATGCCAGCGCCCCGTGTTCCGGTGCAGCGTCGACCAGCGCACCTCCCAGGTGGCGCAGCTCGACCGACAACAGCGGCGATCCCGACTCAGGACCCGCCGCCTCGACCAGGGCATCGATGGCCGCCGACGGCAGGTCCGCGAGGAGCCACCCGTCGATGGAGGCCGGCACCGGGTCGACCGGGTCCATATGCACAGCGCCCAGTCCGGTCGGTGGCAGCATGGCGAAGGTGTCGATCTCCGGTCCGAGCTCCCGGAGCGGGCGCAACAACTCGATGCCCTCGTCCTCCGTCGCCAGGCACGCCGCCTCCACGAGCACGAGCGACCGGCCCCGCAGCTCCTTGGGGATCTCCCGGGTGGTCGGCAGGTTGAGGATGCGGCCGACCGACGTGACGGAGTCGGGGACACCGGCGGTCCACGCCTGCCAGGCCTGCAGGACCTCGGCGGCGCGCTCCTGCGGCCAGAACAGCGCGCCCGCGTACAGCTCGCGCACGGGATACAAGGCGAACTCGAGCGCGGTGACGACGCCGAAGCTGCCCCCGCCACCGCGGAGCGCCCAGAAGAGGTCGGACTCGTGCTTGCGGTCGACACGGAGCAGCCGGCCATCGGCCGTCACGACGTCGATGGCGCAGACGCTGTTGCAGGCCAGGCCATAACGCCGGGCGAGCCAGCCCAGTCCACCGCCCAGGGTGTAGCCCACCACCCCGATGTCGGGTGATGAGCCCGCCAGGCCGGCGAGGCCGTGCGCGGCAGCGGCCGCCTGGACCTGACCCCACGTCACGCCGGCCCCGATGCGGGCGCGGCGCTTGACCGGGTCGATCACGACGTCGCGCAGCCGGGACGGTCTCAGGAGCACGGAATCCTCGATCGCGCCCAGTGGCCACGCGCCATGCCCCGTGCCTTGGGGTGCCACGCGCAGGCCATGCTCGCCGGCGAAGGTCACGATCTTGACGACGTCGTCGGTCGTCTCGGGGAAGGCCACATGCGGGGGACGCTGGTCGGCGGCGAGGTTCCACGCCTGGCGCGCCAGATGCCACCCTTGCTCGGTCTCCGACACGACGTCCCCGGTGAGCCGCAGGGCGCGGAGATGCTCGAGACGCCGCTCGCGCCCCACGTCCTCGCCCTCGGCGATGAGGCGCAGGAACTGGTAGTCAGGACGGAAAGCCACGGTCCCCTTTCCGGACGCACGCGCGCCCTTCGGCGGAAGGGTCGGACTCACCATTGGCCCTGTGCGACGGGCCCGAGCTCCCGGGGGCTGGCCTGGCTGAGAGACTCAGCTGGCCGCGACGATACTATGACCTAGATGGTTAACATTGACGATGGGCGTCTCACCTTACGAGCAGACCCTGGGATTGGAGCTGAGTGTCGTGCTGAGCACGAAAGTGGGATTGGAGCGGGAGACGGGTCTCGAACCCGCGACATTCAGCTTGGAAGGCCTACGAGCGTAAGCGCAGTAGCATCCCTCGTGGAAGGCCGAGCGTAGCGTGTCCAGTTATCGTGTCGTCCGCCCCGGGTCAGTTCGCTGGATCGACGTTAAGCAAGCCCTTGTCCAGCCTGGGCCCAGCCCGTCGATGGCGAGATCTCGCGGCGCGTATCAAGGTTGCTCGCGCAAAGGGCTGGAACAGCCGGCGGCGAGCACCCCGAAGGCTTCCCGCAGGACCTCTGCCGTATCTGCCGCGGGCGAACCCGACGCGTTCCCAAGCTGCACTGTCCGGATCGTCGCTCGCGCGGCGGACACTGCCGCCCGTGCCACCACCGACGCCCGCAACGCCAGCTGCGGGGTCGGCGCTGCTCCGGTCATCCGAACGAACCGATCGAGCAGGACGTCCGAGAGACGGTCCTCCCAGTCTACGAGGACCTTTGCGATCCGGCTGGCCGCCACGGGATCCACCGCAGGCCCCGACTCGAGGATAGGACCGAGACCCGAGCGATCGGTTACTTCGGCGAGTGCCTCGAAGATCGACGTGAGCGGCGTGTCGTCGATGGGTCTCGCCCGGATAGCCGACTCGACCGCACGGAAGAAGGCCACCACGTCGGGCAGCAGCAGATCTTCCTTGGACTCGAAGTAGCGGAAGAGCGTCCGCTCCGAGACGTCGGCTTCGTCCGCGATCTGCTGGACGGTCGTCGCAGCGTAGCCATGTGCGGCGAACAGCCGGCGAGCCGCGACCTGGATCGCCTCGCTGGTCTGACGCTTCTTCCGCTCGCGACGCCCGGGTGCCTTCTCGCCCATGACTGCATCCTAGCACATTGTGGCAGCACCGGCCATTGACAGTGTTGACAATCTCTCGGCGCCTGCTAGCATGAATACTGTCAGTCCTGCCAGTTTTGGAGGAAGCGGAGATGCTCACGACGAGGAACACCCCAACCCGCGGTCCGATCGGCCTCGCTTTGAGCAAGCTCGCCTACCATCCGGCTGGGCCGACCATCCTGGCCGTCTCGCTTGCCCTGATCTCGCTGCCGTTGGTCGCCCTCACTCTTCCGGTGTACGAGCTGATGAATGCGCCCCCGATCGGCGACCTGCGATCCCTATCGCCCACCGATCCAGCCCGCTGGACCGCTGCCACCTCGGCTGTCCTGTTCTCGGCCCTGATCGGCGGCAGCGTCGGGGGCTGGCTGATACGCCACAAGCGTGATCTGTACTGGCTGGCGCTCCTGCTGGCCTGGTTCTGCGGCATCGCCGGCACGACGCTCCTGCCCGCGCTCCTGGGCCAGCATTTCGGCGTCAACCCTATATGTGTCGATGCGTGCGGCTACTCGACCACTACGGACGATCCAGGATCAAGCGTCCTGGCGGCGGGGCTGTTCTTCGCGTTCGCTCCGATGGCCGACAGGTATGCGGCTGGAGCTCTCGCCGTGGGCTTCGTCATTTGGTCGCAGGTCTTCGTCCGTTTCGGTCCGCCTGTGCCTCAACGCGCGACGAGCTGGCGCGAGCAAGGCTGGCAAGGATCGTATCCACCATCGACGCCATATCAGTGGTCGCAGCGCGCCGTGCCGGAGGCATCTGACGCGCCGACGTCCGGCCCTGACCCTACGCCCGCAACGCCGCCCACTCAACCAGGCGACCAAGGGACCCGCGACCCCGGATGAATGCGGCGCAACCCCAGCCACAGCGCATAGTGATCTGCACCGAGGACACGCCAACAGGATTTGGAGCGGGAGACGGGTCTCGAACCCGCGACATTCAGCTTGGAAGGCTGACGCTCTACCGACTGAGCTACTCCCGCTCGGTTTCGTGCTCACCTACAGCGTATAACTGTAGATTCTGGCCTGTGGCGATTGACCACCACGCTCGTACAGCGTATAACTATAGCCGATTTCGGCCCATTCACGCACGACCGCAGCGTATAATTAGACGCTGTCGCTCGTGAGCCACGAGGGCCGCGTCCCAGAAGGTCAATACCGATGCCAAGAACATCTCGCACGGCGCCCATGGTAGCCGAAGGAGCCGGACGCGCAACGGGCCCCTCGCTCGCCGAGGCGACCGACTCGTACCACCTGTCGCTACGCGCCGCTAACCGCAGCCCCGCGACGATGAAGACCTACCTTCGCGCGCTCAACGACTTTGCCCGCTATCTCGAGGCGCACGGCATGCCGCAGACGATCCGCGGCATTGGTCGTGAGCACATCGAGGGGTACATCGTGTCGCTTCAAGACGCCGGCCAGCGCCCGGCGACCATCTCGATCGCCTACCGCAGCCTTCAGCCGTTCTTCCGCTGGGCGATCGAGGAGGGCGAGATCGAGGTCTCGCCGATGGCCCGCATGAAGCCGCCGTTCGTCCCCGAAACGCCGCCGCCAGTTCTGCGACCCGAGGAGCTCAATGCGATCCTCGGCGCCTGCGCAGGCTCTGAATTCGAAGCCCGCCGCGACACGGCCATCATCCGCCTCCTCCTCGACACCGGAATGCGTCGCGGCGAGCTTGCCGGACTCACTGTCAACGACATCGACCTCACCCAGCAGGTTGCGCTAGTGATGGGCAAGGGTCGACGACCGAGAGCCTGCCCGTTCGGCAACAAGACCGCCCAGGCGCTCGATCGATATCGGCGCGCCCGGGCCTCGAACGCGCATGCCGATCTCGACGAGTTGTGGCTCGCCCCGAAGGGACCTCTCAGCGCGAGCGGCATCCTCCAGGTCCTGCGCCGACGCGGCACGCAGGCCGGCATCGACAAGCTACATCCGCATCTCTTCCGCCACACCTACGCCCACATGTGGCTGGCCGACGGCGGCACTGAAGGCGATCTCATGCGTCTCGCGGGTTGGAAGAGCCGCCAGATGCTGGGCCGCTACGGCGCCTCGGCTGCCGACGAGCGGGCACGACAGGCCTACCGGAAGCGGAGCCCGGGCGATCGCCTGTAGGCAACTCGTCCGAAACGCGGCTGGGAATCTCATCCGCTTCAACAAACCGTGACAACCTAGGTGTCACGGAGTCCGCCTACGATCTCAATGTTGGCGGCACTCGGCCGCTTGGAGAAACGTGAAGGCAGGGACAACAATGGCGAAGGTCAACCGTTCAGCTAGCACTGGTCACTTCGTCACCGGGGCTACCGTGAAGCGCCATCCGGGCACTACGGTGACGCAAACCACCGGCGGCAAAGGAACCGGCTATCGGTCCGCCATCACGGGCCATTTCGTGACCGAGGCGACCGCGAAGCGTCATCCGGAGAACACGATCAAAGAAGGGAACTGACCTCGATAGGAGGACGAAATAGGAGGACGAAGTTGAACGATCTGACGGGTCCCGGCGACCTAGCGGCGGCGGGATCGGGTCCCGTCGCGTTCTGTGATCGACTCGGTGCTGACTTGGCCGACCTCGAAGTGCTCGCGGATGAGCTGCTTGCGGCGTCCAGAATCGAGTACATGGGCGCCCGGAACCAAAGCGACTACGTAGTCATCATCGCTCCCGACTGGGAGTTCGCTGCGCCGACGGACGAGATCCGACGCATTCAAATGAAGCTTGTGCCTCGGTTTGACCGCTGGTTCGAGCTCTTCTCGCTGCTCTTCGCAGACGCACCGCCGGAGCTTCGCTCCAAGATTGAGGAGACCCACGGTCAAATCCGCGAGTGGTTTACCCGCGATGCATCGCTCTGGGGCCTACCGTCGGATCTTGACCGAGCCCGCGAGCTCCAGCATTCGCGCTTCACAACACTCGCGGGCTTCCTGGACATCCTGCCGACGGATTCTCGGCCGCCGCTTGTCGTACCGGACACGAGCGCCCTCGTTGATGCTTGGGTGTTCGGCGACTACCCGCAGCTGGTCGGCATCGCGCAACTCGACATCGCGCTCGCCCCCGCCGTCCTCTCAGAGCTCGACGGACTAAAGGACCAGGGCAAGCATCAGCTGATCCGGGACAAGGCGCGAGCGGCGGGCACCGCGATCAAGGAGCTGCGCCAGAAGGGCCGTCTCCTTGACGGCGTGCCGGTAACCGATGCCGTGACTGTCTTCAGTCGCCCAGTCGAACCAGACTTCACGCGCCTCCCTCGCCACCTCGATCCAACTGTGCCGGATGATCGGCTCCTCGGCGCAGCGCTCGAGCTGCAGCGAGATCGACCGCGCGGCATCGTCGTACTCCTTACGGGCGACGTGAATCTGCAGACGAAAGCGGAGCTGGTCGATCTGCCTTTCGTCGAACTTCCGCCGTCGACCCGATAGCCCTCACCTGGAAGCATCGGCGGCTACCCATCCGCCGTCCCGCGTCGCTTCTTCGCGGACAGATATGCGAGACGCGTGAAGTACGCGGACTTGGCCGCCTCCGCCCGGCGGCGGCGCTCAGGCTCGGGCAACTTATGCTCGGGATCGACCTGGTCGACGAAGCGTGTCATGAACGTGCGGTGGCTGGCCGCCGTCGTCTGTCGACTGTCGTATCGAGCATGCATTAGGTAAGCCGCCATCCGCGAGCGCATGACCCGCTCGGACGGCGTAAGGGACTCATGGCGAAGCTCTCGATCGCCGGTTGCGCCTCGCCGCCGCATGTCCCCAATTGCGGCATCCTCGTCGGAATACGCGGAATCTGAGCGGGGACGCCGGAACCGCCACTCTCCGGGCAGCAGTTCATCGCGCCGCATCAGCGCTTCTCCCCTACTCTTTCATCCCGCGAAAGATTCGAAAGATCCGCAGAGCGGCGTCGGAGGTACGGGCGGAACAGCGGCAGCGCGAAGTCGTAGGTGCCTCGCGTCGCGCGGTAGATGAGGCCACGTTCGATCAGCCGCCGAACCACGAGATCGGGACTGGCGACAGATGAGGCCAGCACAGGCCGGAGCGCCGTGAGCCGGATCTGGCCAGGTTCGCGCGCCATCGCCTCCAGCACGCGCTGCTCAGTCGGCGGCGCCGCCTCAAAACGGTCTTCGAAGAACGCAAGATCGAGCTCGTGCAAGAGGGCCGGCTCGAGGGCGCGGTAGCTCCTGGGGGCAACCTCCAGGGCGGGGACGGCGCGCCAGACATATGCGCCGAAGAACTGCAGGAAATATGGATACCCTCCGGTCGCCTCGACAATCTCCCCGACGACGGAGGTCGCGAAGCGCCGCGAGGTTCGGGCGAGCGGGATCGTGAGTGCGTCCCATGCGTCGCCGCGCTCGAGGTTTGCGAGCACGACGTGGCGGAACATCCGCTCCGCATACGTTCGAGCGCGCTTCAGGTTGAGGCTCAGCGTCGGCAGGCCGGTCAGGACGATGCGGACCCGCGGCTCACCCGAGCGCTGGACGGCGCCAAGGGCCGCGAGGAGGGACGAGAGCGGATAGCGCTCACGGGAGCGGTCGTCGGCCAGCAGATGCGCCTCGTCGTAGAGCAGAAGCGCGCCGGGCCGATCGGCGTCGGCTAGGGCGTCGGACAGGCGGACGAGGGCATCGCGCATCCGATCCGCGGGAGAGCGAGGCGAGACGGGCTTCGGTTCGATCGAGAGTCCAGCGACCGAAATCTTGGTCGGTCGGAGCAAGCGGACGCCGTGCGCGACGGATCGCTCAAGCGCGGCCGCGAGTCCACAGCGTCGAAGGAGTGCGTCGGCGTCTTCCTCGATGGCCTCAGCCAACCGGGCGTCGTCGCGGTGTCGTTCGCCGAGCTCGCGTTCTAGTGTCAGCCAGCCCGCGGCTTCGGCCCGGGCGGCGGCAGTCTGCATGAGAACGGTCTTCCCGGTTCCGCGCAGGCCGGTGACGGTCCAGTTCGCGTGAAGCGGATGGCGGTCGGCGACGAACGCGTCGAACTCGGCGAGCGGTCGCTCCCGCCCCGCGAGATACGCGGGCAGGACGCCGTTGCCAGGCCGGAATGGGTTCGCCGATTGTTCGTGCGTCACGAAGAGACTCCTGAATTGAGATCGGCCGGACTTGCGCCCGGCCGATCGTTGTGCACCAAATGACAACCCGCTCCCGTCAGGCGGCGTCCACTCCGGGCCGGAACCAGCGACGCGGGCGAGCCGCGTTCTGGACGACGTCGAGGTAGACCTCGCTATACGGGGCGCTGCCTGTTTCGCAGACT
>CABDYO010000118.1_pt1 | contig 45381 bp, 47 predicted proteins | sample 3131971 | NCBI WGS metagenome assembly CABDYO01 (sample SAMEA5534338, study PRJEB31848) | metagenome | biome: tundra; feature: field; material: soil | place: USA | collected 2013-05 | depth 0.45 m | reverse complement strand
GTCTCAGTCCCAGTCTGGGTGATCGTCCTCTCAGACCACCTACCGATCGTCGCCTTGGTGAGCCGTTACCCCACCAACGAGCTAATCGGACGCAGGCCCCTCCCGAAGCGCCTTGCGGCTTTGGAGTCACGAATGAACGTGACACCACATGCGGTATTAGCCACCCTTTCGGGCAGTTATTCCCCACTTCGGGGCAGGTCACCTACGCGTTACTCAGCCGTCCGCCACTATCAATCGAGCAAGCCCGATTGACCGTTCGACTTGCATGTCTCATGCACGCCGCCAGCGTTTATCCTGAGCCAGGATCAAACTCTCCGACAAATAACCAACCTTGCGGCTGGTTGCAGCCTTGCGGCTGACTTTAGTCCGAGGGTTATTCCCGCTCGAATCCTTACCGGATTTCCTGCCACTCTTCAATTGTTAAGGTGCCCACGTTGACACGCAACCGCGCCAGGCGCAGAACCCCAATGTTGAGGGCGAACCTCATCACTGTCAAGCGCACGAACCTGGGAGGGCCCGCTCGCCGACGGTCCTTCAAACCGCCGGACCAGGGCAGGAGCGGAATGGTAGGGTGCCCGGAGCGGGGTGTCAAACCGACCCCTAAAGGGCCACCGGCGTTACGTGCGGCTAGGCATTCGGCTGTTTCGCCTGGGCATGGGCTCGGCCGGAATCGAGCCCGGAATTTCGGGACTGCGCCTCGGGCCAGACGGGTGGATTGGGGAGAATTGCGGGTGGAGTGCCGAGCGGCTCAGCCGTGGGCTCTGGACGACGGCCTGAGCGACCTAGATCGGGCTGGACTCAACGAGGAGCAACGCCACCGCGGCTGAGATCCAACACAGCGCGGCTAACTCGAAGGACGGCGCCACTCCGAACGGAATGACGGCCATCAGGTACAGAACTGAGCCGATGATTCCGGCTGCCACCAGCTTGGCAAGGCGAAGCAGGACCTCGTTGATGAGCTGGCTCACGTAGCACCTCCGGTCGGACGGGCGGATGCGGGGGCAACCGGGGTGGTGGCCGCCGTACGGTATCGATGGTCGAGCATCAGATGGCTCGCCGACCCTGCAGGGCTCGAATCAGCGTCACTTCGTCCGCGTATTCAAGATCGCCGCCCACGGGCAAGCCACGAGCAATACGGGTGACGCTGCCGACGTGGGCTTCCAGCCGCTCGGCCAGATACATGGCAGTAGCCTCGCCCTCGAGCGTCGGGTTCGTGGCGATCACGACTTCCTCGAAGCGTTCGCCGGCCCGGCTTGCCTCTTCGGCTCGTTCGAGGAGCGGACGAATCTTCAGGCGCTCCGGACCCACGCCGTCTATCGGAGAGATGGCGCCATGAAGAACGTGATAGAGCCCCTTGAACTCACCGGTCCGCTCCAGGGCCAGGACGTCGAGCGGCTCCTCAACTACGCACAAGCGGGTCGTGTCCCGCCCGGTGTCGGAGCAGATGGAGCAGACCGGCCGGTCGCTGATGTTGAAGCAGCGCTCGCAGAAAACGACCTGCTCGCGTACGGCAATCAGTGCCGCGGCCAGGGCTCTAGCTTCTGCCTCAGGAGCACGCAGCAGGTGGAACGTCAACCGCGAGGCCGTCTTCGGACCGATGCCGGGCAGGCGAGCGAAGGATTCGATGAGCCGGGCCACCGGTTCGATCAACAGCGCAGGCATGGCTGCGGCTACATGCCGGGCAGACGAAGCCCACCGGTCGCCGCGCCCATCTTCGCCTCGCCTAGCTCGCGCGCCGCGCGAAGGGCGTCGTTGATGGCGGCCACGATGAGATCCTGCAACATCTCAACGTCGGCAGGATCCACCGCCGATGGATCGATGGTGACGCTGACGAGCTTCTGGTCGCCGGTCGCAACGGCCTTCACCACGCCGCCCCCGGCGGACCCATCCACCGTGGCCGAGGCCAGTTCCTGCTTGACCCGCTCCATCGACTGCTGCATCTGCATCGCCATACGCTGCAGGTTGGCCATGCCCATGTTGTCTCCTCCTGCGCCGCTGTCAGCCGGCGGCCTCCGCCGCCTGCTCGAAGTCTGGCCGAAACCGCGCTCGGCTGCACGCCCGAAGGATGGCCGCCCGAACGGAAGACTGGGTGACGCGAGCCGGCTAGCCCACGTCTCCGATGTCAACGATGTCATCGCCGTAGATGCGGCGGAACTCGGACAGGAGCCGCGCGCCATCGGTGTCCTCCGGCAGAGCCGAGAACTCGACATTTGCGGCCACGCAGCGGACCGAAACCGGCATACCCAAGACGCGGCTCACGCCGTCCTCGAGGATTGGCCGGCGTCGCTCGGCCACGTCCTTGAAGAAGCTCTGGGCCTCTGGAAAGCCGAGGGTGACGACGGCCCCGTCGACGCCGACGGGTCGGCAGGCCAGGATCAGCGGCTTGGTGGGCGGACTCTTGCTGATCACCTCGACGATTTCGGCCCAGCGCTCGAGGAGAAGCTGGAGGGTCGGCCCGACTCGAGTCCTCGATGCCGGCGACGCCGGGACGGACGACGGGATCGGCGGGGACTGCTGGGCTTGCGGCGCCGACGGAGCACGCGGGGCCGGCGGCCGAACCTGGGCCGCGGCGGGCGCCTTGGGTTCGGTTGCCGCTTTGGGGGCCGTGACTGTGGGAACCGGCATCGGCGCAGCTGGCCGCTGCACGGGCTGGAACGGCGGCAAGGCGGACGCGCGGGCTTCGACCGGGGCGAGCACCGCCAGCTCTAGTTGAAGTCGCAAGCCGCCGGGTCCCGGATGGACTGGATCGATCGAGGCGAGCCGGCGAGCAGCGGCGGCCAGGGCAGTGGGTCCGGCTGCTGCAAGTCCACCCCCGCTCCCCCGCCCCAGCGATGCCACCAGGCTCACACGCAGCCGCTCTATAGCCTGTTCGGTGAAGGCGCGCAGATCGCGGCCGTGCTCTTCGAGGCCGTCCAGGAGATCGATCGCCACGATGGCCTCGCCCGAGAGGAGCGCGCCAAGAAAGGCTTCGAGCGTCTCCTCGTCGACCAGGCCGAGAACCTCCCGCACCCGGTCGGCCGTCAGGCTGGCTGAGTCGGTCGCCAGGAGCTGGTCGAGCATAGATTCGGCGTCGCGCATGCCGCCGGCAGCCAGCCTGGCAATGAGGTCGATCGCCTCGGTGTCGGCCGCCCGACCCTCCGCATCGAGGATCATTCGCATCTTTCCGGCGATCTCGGCCACGGTCAGGCGGCGAAGATCAAACCGCTGAAGGCGCGACAGGATGGCCGCCGGGAATCCGGCTGGATCCGTCGAGGCAAACATGAAGTTGACGAATTCCGGGGGTTCCTCGAGCGTCTTGAGCAGTGCGCCCCAGGCATCCTTGGTGATCTGATGGGCCTCGTCGAGGATGAAGACCTTGTGGGCCAGTTCGCCGGGCGGATATTGGACAAGGTCACGGATTGCACGGACGGCGTCGATTCCGCGATTCGAGGCGGCATCGATCTCGAACAGATCGAGGGTTCGTCCTTCGCGAATGGCCACGCAGGAAGGACAGGCATCGCACGGCTCGCCGTCCCGCAGATCGGTGCAGTTGATGGCCTTGGCCAGGATGCGGGCAAGGGAGGTCTTGCCGGTGCCACGAGGGCCAGCGAAGAGGACGCCGTGGGCCGTTCGGCCTGAACGCACGCCGTTCTGGAGTGTCTCAACAACGGCCTGCTGCCCGACGATCTGACCGAAAGTCTGGGCGCGCCAGCGTCGATAGAGGGCCTGATGCGGTGCGGTCGAACTCACGACGTTCCTGCCGGCATGGACGCGAAGACGATCCTGGCACCCGAGTGCGTTGCTCGAATGCAGAATCTAACGCCGTGCACCCTCCGTCGATCCGTCGCCCCCGAGCCCACCGCTAAAGGCAGCTCAGACCAGGCCATTCCGCGGCACCCGACGATCATCGCTTAGTGCTGCTTCCTTCCGGATCTGACACGGTTCACGAGCCGCCGCTGCGCGGGACCCGGCCCTCAACGTCACCACTAGTGGCGGCTTTCGAGAACGGGAACCTCGGGAGGGAATTCAGCCCTGCTGGAGCGGATTGCAGGTTACAGGGCACCGCTAGTTCCCCGCCTAGCACGGCTCCGGAATCATAGCAGCCCTGTCGGACCCGGCCGTTAGCGCCGCCGCAACACGGTCCGCTGAAACTGGTGGCAGGAATCTGTGCGCCCGCGGTTGGGCGCAACGAAGATGGCGGAGAGGGAGGGATTTGAACCCTCGATGACTTGCGCCATACCGCATTTCCAGTGCGGCGCCCTAGGCCACTAGGCGACCTCTCCGCGGCTATTCCCCCGCTCCGGCGGGACTTCAATGAGGAGTGGCGGAGAGGGTGGGATTCGAACCCACGGTGCTCTCGCACACCGCTTTTCGAGAGCGGCACCTTCAACCACTCGGACACCTCTCCGCGCGAGAGAATACCAGAGCCGCCGAACGGGAAGGTGTAGGCCCGCCATCGGACGGCCCGCTCCGTGCCCGTGCCGGCGGCCGTCCCCGTGGCCGGCTAGTCGAGGGCCAGCGAGAGCCTATCGGCTGATCGAAGCACTTCTACCGGGCCCGCTTGAGTAAATAGCTCCTCGGCTTCCTCGCAGCGAATGCCACTGACAACCTTGATCTTCCGGGCGAGCCGAGGATTCTGGGCCAGCTGAATGACGCTGCCGGCGGCGCCGTCGACCGGGTTCGAGACAGCGTAGACCAGCGCCTCAACGTCGCTGGCCAGGAGCGCTCCCACGCACATGGGACAGGGTTCTCGAGTGGCGAAGATGGTGGCTTCGGCCAGCCGAGCCGCGCCAAGCTTGCGGCCGGCTTCGCGCAGGGCGACGACCACGGCGTGAGCAGTGGGGTCGTTGCTCTCCTGAACGCCGTCGTGGGCCCGGGCGACCATTGCGTCGCTGACCACGGCCACCGCAGCGATCGGGGCCTTGCCCTGATCCAGCGCGATCTGCGCTTCAGCTAGAGCCTCTCCCATGAATAGTTCGTAGTTCATGACTGGATCATACAGGCCCGCAGGCACCAAAATGGTCCGCCTGCCCGACGGGCCGGATCCACCTGCGACCGGTTGGGACGGGTTAAGTCAATCCGGATAGCTCGCGGATCACGCGGGCCACGACCGACAGGTCCTCGTCCCCATGGCCTTGGACGAGGAGCCGATCCTCCATGGCGGCCGCAAGCATCGCCAGCGGAAGCATCGTCCCGGTCTGTTCGGCCAACTCCAGGGCGATCCCCAGGTCCTTTCGATGCAGTACCAGCCGGAAGCCGAGCGGATATTCGTCGTCGATCATCCGGCCGCTTCGATTGGCGAGGACCCAGCTTTGGGCCGACCCTCCCGAAAGGGCCTCAACGAGACGATGAGGGTCCAGACCGGCCTTCAGGCCTAAAACGATCCCCTCGGCCACCCCCAGGTAGACGCCACTGATCACGACCTGGTTGACGGCCTTGGCTGCCTGGCCACTTCCGAGAGGGCCCAGATGGGTGATCGTCTTGCCCACGGCCTCCAAAACCGGCCTGGCCCGGGCCACATCGGGTTCCGCTCCGCCAACGAACATCGTCAGGGTGCCGAGACGAGCGCCCTCCGATCCACCTGAGACTGGGGCATCGACCAGGCCCACCCCATGCTCAGCCAGTCGACGACCAAAGTCGCGGGTCGCGTCCGGCGAGATGGTCGAACAATCGATGACGAGGCTGCCCTTACGCGCTCCGTCGGCGACGCCGCCCGGACCGAAGAGAACGGCCTCCACGTCCGGCGTGTCCGAAACACAGATGATGACCATGTCTGATGCTGCGGCTGCGCCGGACGGCGAATCCGCCTCTCGCGCACCCGCTTTCACCAGGGCCGAGGCCCGACCCGGGGTACGATTCCACACGGTCAAGGGAGCCCCGGCCTTGAGAAGGTTGGCCGCCATGGAAGCGCCCATCGTCCCAAGGCCAACAAACCCGATGTGCTGCATTCGGCTGCTTCTTTCTCAGGTATGGCCGGGCGAGCATCGGCGCCGGGTCGCGGTGAATGTCGGCTGGCGCCGAAAGCGGCTCCGACTCGGCGCCCGCTGCACCCGATCGGCGCGGAGACCTCACAATACAGACTGTGAGGGAGAATGCCCGGGGTCATCGTCAAGAGATTGAGCAGGTACGTGTCATGAGACTCCGCGGCCGCGGCCGAGATAGGGCTCCAACCACGGCGACATCCGACCCGGCCACCACGCCATCTGGCGGCAGAGGACGACCTGGCAAGCGCACCCGCTTCCTCTCGGCCTTCGTCATCGTCGGTGCTCTGGCCGTCTTGACGCGGCCGGGCCGGTCCATCAGTCGCGGCCTGGCGCGCTGGCTGGACGCACGTGTCGAGGGCTTCGCCGGACCCGAATCGGCAGCCTATGCCCGCCTTTTCGCCCCGTTCCTCGGGCGCCTCTACCGACGCGTGGCCGACGATGTGGCGGTCGAACTGACGTCGCGCGGCCACGACCGCAAAGCGACGATCGTGGATCTGGGCTGCGGCACGGGCGAACTGGCCGTGGCTATCTCCAGACGACTACTCGATGCCCGGATCGTGGGGCTGGACAACTCCCCGAGCATGCTTCTGTGGGCCAATCGCCACTCCACCACGGACGGACGGCTACGCTTCATGATCGGCGACGCGGCGGTGATGCCGTTCGCTGATGAGACTGTGGACTTGGTGATCTCGACCCTGAGCCTTCACCACTGGCAGGAGCCGGCGAATGTCTTCGCCGAAATCGCGAGGGTTCTACAGCCCGGCGGGGTAGCCCTAATCTACGACCCCAAGCTGGTCACATTTACCGACTCGGAGATGGCCGAGATTGCACTCGACGCCGGCCTGGAGCCGGCCGAGATTAGCCGCGAGGGCGTCCGAGGCGGCTTGCTCTCCAGGCTATTCGTTCGCTTCCGGCTTGAGGGCCTTCCGGAGGAGGACTGAACGAAGGCTCAGCCCATCTCGTCCGCATGACGGCCGTCGGGGATTCTTTTCCGCTGCGCCTGGGCTACCTCGCTCTCGTCGGCGACGAGCTTTCTGCGAGGCCCGTCGGCCATGCTAGAATCTCGGCCGCTGAGGAGCCTGGAGAGGTCGCATAGTGGTCTAGTGCAGCGGTTTGCTAAACCGCCACGGTGTTACAGCCGTCGAGGGTTCAAATCCCTCCCTCTCCGCCAGTCTTCAGCGAAATCTAGCGCGCGCCCGTAGCTCAGTGGATAGAGCGCCAGGTTGCGGACCTGGAGGTCGTGGGTTCGAGTCCCGTCGGGCGCACCAACGTTTGAACATGAAACGACCCCGAGCAGGCCTCTCGGGGTCGTTCGATTCCGGTGGTGGACCACGTTCGGGACTGCAGCCACCCGAATCTGCCGTCCTTCCGGTCATGGGTTTCCGATCCCAGGAGGCTCATGGCGTTAAACTCCGACCGACGAGGTGGTATCTGAATCCTAAGTTGGAGTGCCGTATGGCTGAGCGCGACAGCCTGACCGGGGACCGGCCGGATAGCGGCTGGATCGTGCGTGACGCCATTCCCGTGGACGACGCAGCCGCCTGCCTCGACATATATGCGCCGTTCGTGCGCGATACGTTCGTGTCGTTCGAGGAGCGCGTGCCAACGCTTGAGGACTTCGCGGAGCGAATCCGTGCGGCCACTGCGACGCACGCCTGGTTGGTGCTCGAGCTTGCTGGGCAGGTCGTCGGGTACGCATATGCGTCGGCGCACCGTTCGCGGGCGGCCTACCGCTGGGCGGCCGACGTGACCGTCTACATCGGCCCGTCGTGTCGCCGAGCCGGCGCAGGCCGGCGACTCTACACCGAGCTGCTGGAACGGCTGCGCCGGCAGCGATTTGAGGTGGCCTGCGCCGGCATCACGCTTCCCAACGATGCCAGCGTCGGGCTGCATCGGGCGATGGGTTTCGAGCCGGTCGGCGTGTACAAACGCATCGGCTGGAAGATGGGAGACTGGCGTGACGTGGGCTGGTGGCAACTCGAGCTAACTCCGGCGACAGGCGCTCCTCCACCCGAACCGCTCGGAGCGATCGAGGCTTAGGCGGAGCCGGGCGGCCTCCTTGTCGCCCGCTGCTTCAAGGTGGCGATCCGCGGGTGGACGAGTTCGGCGACCGACTTCGCATGGTGGTCAAGAGAGCATTGGGATCGCCCGCGCCATAGCCCGCGAACTGCCGTGCAATAACCACGCCATTGCCCCGAAATCTCGGGGTTCAACGGCCGATTAGCCTTTGTGGGTCAGGCGGTGCCACAACGAGCGGAACAGCATTCCGCTCGGCAGTTCGCTTCTGTTCGCCCATCGACATATCCTCGCTGGGGTTGCGATCTCCCAGCCCATTTTCGGAGCACCGTAGCATCGGGTCAATTTGACACCGGCCCCAGTGGCCGCTACTGTCGCGGGACAGCCATGGATCACATCTTCTTCTACCACAACCCGGCATGACCGTTCCCGGAGCCTAGGCCCGGGAGCGCGGGTCGTGCCGGGTGCAGCAGAGGCAATGCCTCTGCTTTTTTGTTGCCCGACCAGGAGCAGGCCCCGAGCCAACCTGCGATTGGCTTACCAGGAGGACGCCAGATGATCATCGTTATGTCGATGGGCGCCACGGAGCAGGATGCGAACAACGTCCGCGACCAGCTCCGCCAGTACGGGCTGACCCCTCATGATAATTACGGCACGCAGCGGGTCGTGATTGCCGTGCTGGGCGATATCGCGCCAGTGAGGGAAGTTCTGATGAGCAAGCTGTCGGTCATGCCCAGTATCGAGTCGGTCACCTCGATTTCGAAGCCGTACAAGCTGGCATCGAGGGAGTCGCACCCCGAGGACACGGTCATCGAGGTCCTGGGGACCAAGATAGGTGACGGCGGGCTGACGATCATGGCCGGCCCGTGCGCGATCGAGAACCGGGACATGATGATCGAGACCGCGCACGCGGTGGCCAAGGCCGGGGCGACAATCCTGCGCGGCGGCGCCTTCAAGCCCCGCACCAGCCCGTACAGCTTCCAAGGGCTCGGCCTCGAGGGCCTCGGTTACCTGGCCGAGGCGAGCAAGGGGACCGGCCTGCCGACCATCACCGAGGTGATGGAGCCGGGCCAGGTCGAGGTCGTCGCCAAGCATTCCGACATCCTGCAGGTCGGCACCCGCAACATGCAGAACTACTCGCTCCTGACCGCGGTCGGGAAGGCGGGGCGGCCGGTTATGCTCAAGCGCGGCTACGGCGCCACGATAGAAGAGTGGCTGATGTCGGCCGAGTACATCGTTTCGTCCGGAAACCCGCACGTCATCCTGTGCGAGCGGGGCATTCGCACCTTCGAGACATACACCCGCAACACGCTCGACCTGACGGCCGTGCCGCTTCTGCACCACCTGACCCACCTGCCCGTCGTCGTGGACCCGTCCCATGCCACCGGCAAGCGCTGGCTCGTAAGGCCGATGGCCCTCGCGGCCGTCGCCGCGGGTGCCGACGGCATCATGGTCGAGGTCCATCCAAACCCGGATGAGGCGATGTCCGACGGCGAGCAATCACTCACCTTCGAGCAGTTCGCGGACATGGCCAACGCCATCAAGCAGATCCACGAACAGGTCCGGACGCTCATCAAGGACCCGTTTGCCATGGCCGGCCCGCTCAGAGTCGGCGGGGCGAGCAAGCACTGAACCATGGCTGCGTCGCCGCTCACCGGGGAGCCGTCCCGGTCCGTCTTACCGGCTGCGCGTCTGCGCGGCGAACCGAGGCTGCCCGGCGACAAGTCCATCTCGCACCGGGCACTGCTTCTGGCCGCCCTGGCTGAAGGCGAGAGCCTTATTAGCGGCGCCGGTGATGGCCGCGATGTCGCCGCGACTGCCTCGATAGTGGCCGCGCTCGGAGCGACTGTCGAGCGGGTCCGCCAGGACGATGTCAACGTCGATTACCGGGTGGATTCGCCGGGCGCCGACGGCCTCCACGAGCCCGATGGTGTACTCGACTGCCGCAACTCTGGAACGAGCCTCCGGCTCTGGTCCGGCGTGCTTGCGAGCCTGCCCTTCTTCTCCATCCTGGACGGCGATGCTTCATTGCGGAGCCGTCCGGTGGCCCGTATCATCGAGCCTCTGTGCCTTATGGGCGCGGCACTGTACGCGCGTCGCTCGGATTCCTTTCCTCCGCTGGTCGTCATAGGTCGTAATCGGCTGCGAGCCATCGACTTCGAGACCCGTGTACCGAGCGCCCAGGTCAAGTCGGCGATCCTGCTGGCAGGCTTGCGCGCGGAAGGGCAGACGACGGTGCGCGAGGCAGTGGCCACGCGAGACCATACCGAGCGGATGCTCCGGTCCCGCGGGATCGAGGTCCGGCGGGAGCCGGCGACGAGTTCGGGAGGCGGTCCTGTGGCCTGGACCCTTGAGGGTGGAGTGCTACTTCGGGCGCTCGACGAGCGCGTGCCGGCGGATCCTTCTGCGGCCGCCTTCTGGCTGGTTGCGGGCGCTATTCATTCCGATGCCGAGTTGACCCTGCGTTCGGTCGGCGTGAATCCGACGCGCCGCGCTGCGATCGACATTCTCGTTCGAATGGGAGCGCGAATCGAGGAACGGGCAGTTGGGGCTGGAAGCGCTTCGGCTGCCGCCGAAGGCAACGAGATCGGCGAGCCCCTGGCGGACCTGACCGTTCGCTCGAGCGAGTTACGAGCGATCGACCTGGGACCAGAGGACGTGGCCGCGGCAATCGATGAGATCCCGATCCTCTGTCTGGCCGCCACCCAGGCTCGAGGCAAGACAACCATTCGTGGCGCCGGCGAGCTGCGCAACAAGGAATCCAATCGCATCGCCGGAATTGCCAGCGGGCTGGCTGCGCTTGGGGCGCGCATCACGGTCGACGGCGACGCCATCACAATAGAAGGACCCTCACAGCTCGTCGGGTCTCAGACCCAGACTCTCGACGACCACCGACTGGCGATGACGTTTGCCGTCGCCGGCCTTATCGCGTCGGGCTCGACGACGATCGACCGTTCCGAAAGCGCGGCCGTCTCGTACCCGAGCTTCTTCACCGAAATGGAAAGGCTGCGAGCATGACCCAGCGTGTCGTCCTGATCGGCCACCCGGTCGCACATTCCTTCTCGGGCGGCATGCAGCAGGCTGCCTTCGAGGCCCTCGGGATCGACGCCCGGTATGAGCTATGGGACCGCCGGCCGATCGATCTCGCGGATGCAATCGCGGAGTTGCGCGGCGACGACTTCCTTGGGGCGAACATCACGATCCCTCACAAGGAGCGTGTAGTCCCGCTCCTGGACCGTCTGACCGAGGATGCCCAAGCCACCGGCGCGGTCAACGTGATCTCGCGCGAGGGCAACAAACTCATCGGCCACAACACAGATGTGGAAGGCTTCAAGTCGGCCCTCACAAAACTCGTCGGCCGACAGAAGATGCCCCGCCAGGCAGTCGTTCTCGGCGCCGGCGGAGCCGCCCGAGCGGTCGTCTCCGGCCTCATCACGGACGGCTTCCAGCGCATCGTCGTGTTCAACCGCCACCTCCATCGAGGCGAGGGGCTCGTTCGCCATTTCGCGAAGAGCGCATCGCATATGGATCTGCGGGCAATGCCGTGGCACGAATCCGTCCTGGAGGCGGAGATCTCCAAGACCAAGGTCTTGATAAACGCAACGTCCATCGGCATGACGCCCGGCGAGACGCCGATCCCGGCCGAACTGCTGCCGCCCGACCTGATGGTCCTGGACCTGATCTACAACCCGTCCCTTACCCAACTCCTGAAGGACGCCGCCGCCGCCCGAGATACCAATGTCGGGGGCGAGCTGATGCTGCTCCATCAGGGCGCCCGAGCCTTCGAGCTGTGGACGGGCAAGTCCGCCCCAATTGAGGTCATGCAGGCGGAACTCGATCGAGCTCGCGAGCAGGGACTGCGCCAGATGCCGATCGACATGGGGTCAGGAGGCACGCCGCCTGCTGACCTTAACGCCGGCTCGCCGGCGTCCGGGCCGCAAACCGGTTTGGCGGGCCCCGGCAGTCCCAATTCCGGCAGTCCCGCCGACACTCAGTCGGCGTAAGCTTCCAGCCATGGGACGCCTCCGCTTCCTGACCGCGGGAGAGTCGCACGGGCCTGCCCTCGCAGCCACGATCGAGGGCATCCCTGCCGGGCTGCCAATCACGGCCGACCAGATCGCCGTCGACCTGGCCCGACGCCAGCGCGGCTACGGGCGGGGCGCACGCAGCATCTCCATCGAGCAGGATCGGGCCGAGATCCTGGCGGGCGTTCGCCATGGCTTGACCCTTGGCTCGCCAATCCTGCTGCTGATCCGCAACCGCGACTGGGCGAACTGGACGCGGGTGATGCAGGTCGAGCCGCTCACCGACGAGCAGGCTTTGGAGTTGGCCGAGCTCGTCCGGGCCGGCGACAAAAAGGCCATGCCGATCACCCACCTGCGGGCCGGGCACGCCGACCTTGCCGGGGCCGTCAAGTACGGTTTCAGCGACGCCCGCAACATTCTCGAACGAGCATCCGCCCGCGAGACCGCGGCCCGGGTCGCGGCCGGGGCCGTGGCAAGAGCACTACTCGCCGGGTTCGGCATAGACGTGTGGTCGTTTACGGCCGAGGTTGGCGGCATCGCCTACGACCCCGCCATGGCCACGCGCAGTCGCGAGGAGGCCGAGGTGAGCCCACTGCGCTGCCCCGATCCCTCGGCCGAAGAGCGGATGGTCGCCCGGATCGACGAGGCTCGGAATGCCGGCGATACCGTGGGCGGTGTCTTCGAGGTGGCGGCCACTGGCGTGCCGATCGGCTTGGGCAGCCACGTCCACTGGGATCGCCGCCTGGACGGGGCGCTGGCCGGCGCGATCATGAGTATCCCGATCGTCAAGGGCGTGGAATTCGGCCTTGGTTTCGAGCAGACGCGTCGCCTCGGGTCGGCGGTCATGGACGTGATCGAGGGCCGCAACGATGTCGGCGAATGGGGCCGCGGCACGAACAACGCCGGCGGTTTGGAGGGCGGCATCTCCAACGGTCAGCCGATCGTGATCCGGGGCGCGGTCAAGCCGATCTCGACGCTCCCCCGCCCTCTCCCGTCAGCTGATCTTGTCACGGGCCAGCCCATTGAGAAGGGCCACTACGAGCGCAGCGACATCAGCGTCGTGCCGGCGACTGGCGTGGTCGCCGAGGCGATGGTGTGCCTGACGCTGGCCGATTTCCTTCTAGAGAAGTTCGGTGGAGATTCGGTCGGCGAGACGGCTCAGAACCTGGCTCACTACCGTGCCCGGAGCGTGACGGGCCCGAAGCCCGGCGGCGTGGGCACGGCTCGCACCGGCGCAGCCGCGCCGTTCGAGAGCAAGTAGCGCGATGGACCTCGTCCTCGTGGGCCTACCGGGAAGTGGCAAGAGCGCGGTTGGGCGTCGCCTCGCCCAGCGGCATCACGCCACGTTCATAGACCTCGACGAACTGATCGAACGCCAGGTCGGCAAGCTCGTGCCCGCCATCTTCGCGGAGGAGGGAGAGGCCGGCTTCCGTCGCCACGAACACGACGCTGTCCTCTCGCTCGGACCCGCCGACGCCGACCCGGAGTTGCGGCGCGTTATCGCCAGCGGTGGCGGCTCCATCATCGACCCCCGTAACCGCTGGCTGCTATACCGCGGTCGCTTCGCTGTCTGGCTCGACGGCTCGCCCGAAATCCTGGCCAGTCGCCTGGCCCGAAGCGTCCATGTCCGGCCGCTCGTAGCCGGCCAGGACTCAGTGGCGACGCTGCGCCAGCTGGCCGTAGATCGGCATCGTTTCTACGCCCCGGCCCTCCAGATCAGTGGCACGGCCAACGTCGAGGCCATCATGCACGCACTCGAGGCACGCCTCGGTGATGGTCCGCCTCAGTCCGTGACGCTGTTGCGCGCCGATACCACGATCGGACGTGTGGAGATAGGCCACGGCATTGCGGCCGCGGCCGTGGACTCCGCCCTGCGTCGGGGCAAGGCGCGACGGGCCATCCTGCTGGTTGAGCCCCGATCCTGGACGGTTGCCGGGGCCGGAATCGCGGAGGCTCTTGAGGCGTATGGCTGGGATGTGGAGCGGATCATCCTGCCACGCGGCGAGAACGCCAAGCGAATGCGGGTCGTCGAGCAGACGTGCCGCGCCCTGGCCCGACTCCGCGTCGACCGCCAGGAGACGCTCGTGGCCATCGGTGGCGGAGCCCTGACCGACGCCGCCGGCTTCGCCGCCGCCAGCTACCTGCGAGGCGTGCCGATCATCCACGTGCCCACCACACTCGTCGGCCAGATCGATGCCGCGCTGGGCGGCAAGACGGCCGTGGATATTCCGGAGGGCAAGAACCTCGTCGGGGCCTTCCATCAGCCGGTGGCCTTCATCGCCGACGTGGCTCTCCTGACAACTCTCCCCGCCCGCCAGCGCCGGGCCGCGCTGGGCGAGGTGGTCAAGATGGGCATCCTGGGCGACGATCGTCTGCTGGAACTCGTCGGGGCCGAAGGTGACGTCTTCGCCCGAGGTGGCAACGGCCCGATCGCGTCTGGCGCCGTCGCCGAGATGGTCGAGCGCTGCGCCTGGGCCAAGGTCGAGGTCGTAACCGCCGATGAACGCGAAGACGGCCTCCGGCGGACGCTAAACCTGGGCCACACCATCGGCCACGGCATCGAGGCCGCGGCCGGGTATGGCGCAATTCTCCACGGCGAGGCCGTCGCCTACGGCCTGCGTGGCGCCGTCGCCATCGCCCTGGCCATGGGCCTGACGACGCCTGAACGTGCGGAGCACGTCAACGCGCTACTAGATCGCCTTGGGCTGGCCGTGGAGTCGCCGGCGGTCACGCGCGATGCCGTCTGGGAGCACATCGCCACAGACAAGAAGTACGCCCACGGCCGTCTCAGCTGGATCCTGCCCACCGAGACGGGCGTCACCGTTCGCCCGGATGTACCGGGCGAAGCCGTCGAGGCCGGTCTGGCAGCCGCCCTCCGTCTGACCCCGGCAACGTCCGCCAAAGGTCGATCTTCACACGAAGCCCAAGCGGAGACTGTTCGATGACTCGCGTCCTCGTCCTCAACGGCCCCAACCTGAATCTGCTGGGCACGCGCGAACCGGAGATCTACGGCCACACGACCCTCGCCGAGATCGAAGAAGGCCTCCGGAAGCGCGGCGCAGAGCTTGGACTCGAGGTCGATACCTTCCAATCGAATCATGAGGGCGCGCTCATCGACCGCCTACACCTGCGAAACTTTGACTGGTCGATCGTCAACGCCGGTGGCCTGACCCACACCAGCGTTTCGCTTCGCGACGCTCTCAAGGGCATCGGCCTGCCGTTCGTGGAGGTCCATCTGTCTGACCCGGGCCAGCGCGAGCCGTTCCGCCGCGTCAACTACCTCCAAGACATCGCGACCGAACGGGTCGTGGGCAAGGGCGCGGCCGGATACACCCTGGCCCTCGAATTCATCGCCCACCGGGCCGGCAGCGGCAAGCCCAGATGAATGAGGAGCTCGAATCCCTCCGCTCCGAGATCGACGATCTGGACCGCCAGATAGTCAAGCTCCTCAATGAGCGTGCCCGTCTGGGCGTGGAAGCCGGGAGAGCAAAGGTCCTCAGCGGTCAACCGATAGCGGATGCCAAGCGCGAGCGCGAAGTGCTCGTCCGTGTCGCTATCGCAAACGACGGGCCGCTGCCGCAGGACGCCCTTCTGGCGCTTTACCGAAAGTTGATCGAGACTATCAAGCGGCTCGAGGTGCCCGAGAGGTAGGGTTTCTCGACCTCAGCGTCGACACTCGCAGGATCGAGGCCCCCATAGCACCCCAGACGAGGGTTCCGATGGACGACTCACAACCCAGTCGGCACAAGACGCGCAGCTACACGGTGGCCGCCCTTCTTGGCCTATTCGTCGGTGCGGCGCTCCTCGCGCTGGCCGGTCGCCTGCTGCCGCGTGGCTTGTCCCGCCTCGCCAGGCGTCACCGGGACGGGCCTGACGCTAGCTGATTCGGGCCCTTCGGTGCAAGGAGGCCCCCAGGCGGCGGGGGCCGAGAGAGGGCCGAGCGGAAGGCCGACCCAGGCGGCTACAGCCGTCTCGTGGCCTCGCGCAGATCCCCGACGAGACGGGCCAGGGCCGCCACATCCCGCCCGTTCGGGCCCAACGCATCCACCAGGGCCGAGGCCACGATGACGCCGTCGGCGCCGGCTTTGACCAGCATCTGAACGTGCGCGGCCGTGCTGACTCCAAAGCCGACCGCGACAGGGACCGGTGAATCCGCTCTGGCCGCGGCGACCAGACCGCGAACCGAGCGAGGCAGCGAGGTGCGCGCACCGGTGACACCAACGAGTGACACGCAATAGAGAAACCCGCCCGAGCGCCGGGCCACCTCGACGCGCCGCGCCGGAGTGGTGGTTGGGGCAATGAGGTAGATCACGGCCAGGCCGAACTCACGGGCAATCGCCTCGAAACTGAAGCCCTCGTCCGGGGTGAGATCCGCGACGATCACGCCGCTGGCGCCGGCCGCGGCAAGGCGCGCGGCCACTCCTCGACCATCGCCACCGCCGATGATCTGGTTGGCGTAACACATCGGCACGAGCGGAACGGCGGGCCGGGCCGTGGAGATGGCCCGCAGCAGAGCCACGGATGAATTTAGGGTGGCGCCGGCCCGAAGCGCGGCCGTCGTCGCGCGCTGAAGAGTGGCTCCGTCGGCGAGGGGATCGGAATACGGCAATCCCACTTCGAGCAAATCCGCGCCCGCATCGGCGGCCGCCAGGGCGGCGGCGAGCGACGTGGCGTGGTCTGGATAGCCGGCCACCACGTATGGGATGAGCGCGGCCCTACCGTCGGCCGCGGCACGGCCGAACGCGGCGGTGATGCGCCGGGCCCCGGCCGTGGCGTTCGTGCCGGCCCCGTCACCGATCACGGCGCCAATCGCGGCGACAGTGACGGTCAGGGTAGGCGCGGCCGTGCCCGTTGGGGTTGGCACGGCCGCACCATGAGAGACGGTGATCGATCGGTGAGACTGGGTCGTCATCGACCGACCTCCTTGAGTGCGAGGGAGTCGCGGCTTTGGGTAGCGCCCAATGCCGGAACCTTGCCGCCCTCCAGGGCGGCTCGGCTTTGGGCATCGCCCAATGCCGCGAGGTCCTTGTCACCGCGGCCCGACAGGCCCAGGACGACGACGGCCTCACGCGGGAGCGAGCGGGCGTCCTTACCGGCAACCAGCCTGGCCAGCACCTCCGGCAGGGCTGCGACGGCATGGCACGACTCCACGGCCGCGAGGATGCCCTCCGTCCGGGCGACCTGGCGCAAGGCCGCCACAGCCTCGACGTCCGTGGCGGACGAGACAATCAGTCGCCCGGCCTCCATTAGAGCCGAAAGCTGTGGCCCGATGCCCGGGTAGTCCAGGCCGGCCGAGATCGAGACCGCTTCGATGACCTGGCCGTCCCCGTCCTGGAGCATGTAGGAGCGCGAACCGTGCAGAATGCCGGGCGTGCCCCCTAGCAGGGCGGCCGCGTGGTGACCGGTGCCTAACCCCTCCCCTGCCGCCTCCGCTATGGCGAGCCGAACATTCGGCTCGCCGATAAATCGCTGGAGCAGTCCGAGGGCGTTCGAGCCGCCTCCCACACAGGCAATTGCCAGATCCGGCAGTCGTCCTTCCGTCTCCATTAGCTGGGCCGCGGCTTCGTCGCCGATGACCCGCTGGAAGTCGCGCACGATCTGCGGATACGGGTGCGGACCCATCGTGGAACCCAGGCAGTAGTGCGAGGTTTCGACGTTGGTCACCCAGTCGCGGAGAGCCTCGCTGACGGCGTCCTTCAAAGTGCCGGAGCCGCCGTGGACGGGCCGGACTTCCGCGCCAAGGGCCTCCATCCGGAGAACGTTCGGGGCCTGGCGGCGGATGTCCTCGACGCCCATGTGGACGACGCACGGGATGTCCAGCAGCGCGCAGGCCGTCGCCGTGGCCACGCCGTGCATGCCGGCGCCAGTTTCGGCAATGACGCGACTCTTGCCGAGTCGCCGGCTCAGCAGTACCTGGCCGAGAGCGTTGTTGAGTTTGTGGGCACCGGTGTGATTGAGGTCTTCGCGCTTGAGATAAAGATGGATTCGGTCTGGTAGGAGATCGGGGTGCTCGCCCGCCAACTCCCGCGCCGCCTCGAGCACTTCCGCCCCGAGCCGGTCCGCCCGATATATCGGCGTGGGCCGGCCTCCGTAGTGGAACTGCAGCTCGCGCAATTCGGCCCAGAAGCGTGGGTCGTGGCGGGTCTCGTTCCACGCGGTTTGGAGCTGATCCAACGCGGCAATGAGCGTTTCGGGCACGTAGCGGCCGCCGAAGTCACGGTTCAGGCCCCATTTGCCCTGCTCGTCGGGTTCGAGAAGCGGCTCCGGAACGGGCGTCGGGCGGGCACGAATGTGGGGCTGATCGAAGCGCGCGGCCCGGGCTCGCTTGGCGAAGAGCGCGATGCGGAGCGGGTCCTTGCGCGGCCGCGAACCGACGGCGGCCGTGGCACGCGCAGTGGCGGCTGCGGCGGCCGCCGATCCCTTTGAGCCACGCGTCTCCACGCCGGAGGCCACGTCCACGCCGATTGCGGGCACTTCCAGCAGGGCCCCAGCGACGTTGCTTGGGTCGAGGCCGCCGGCCAAAATGACCGGAAGCTCGCGCGCGACGGCGGCGGCAATCTGACGAGCGACCTGTCGACCGGTCCCTCCAGGGAACGGGCCTCCGGCGGCATCGAGAATGAGACGTTCGGTGCCGGCTGCCAGGTAGAGCCTGCCTGCCTCGAGCGCCAGCGCGGCCACCGAGCCGGCGGATGGGGATTGCGACGCGACGCCCCCCGCCTCGTCGGCGGCGGGCAGGTGCAGGACCTTCCAGACCGGACGACGGATGGTTGCGACCATCGACGCGGGCTCGTCGCCGGAGAGCTGCACTACGTCTGGGTCGAAGGCGGTGATGGCCGCCTCGATCTCGGTGGCGGAGGCGTCCGCGAAGACGGCCACGATCCGGGGCCGCGATCCGGCTAAGCCGAATTTACCGACAACGCCGGTCTGGCCCATGGCAGACGCATCGCGCGCCAGGCTGGCGAGCCACGAAGCTTCGGCGATGGTCAGGGCCCGGGGCGTGCCGGGGACCAGATTCAAGCCGATGGCGTCGACACCGGCCCGCAGTGCGGCCAGGATTCCCTCCTCGTCTGTCACGCCGCAGATCTTGACAAGTGGCCCGCGGGCTTCCGCGGCCACGTCGTGTGGCACCGAACCCGCGTTGACGAACGCCCGGGCCGCCGAGGCCGGATCGGCCGCGCGCATGAGCGCCTCACCGATGAGGGCAGCGTCCAACCCGACCGCCCGCCAGCCGACCAGCGTTCGGGGCTCCGAGACGCCCGACTCGCCCACCACCAGCCGATCGTCCGGCACAAGAGTTCGCAGTCGCAGGCAGTTGTCGGAATCGACTTTCAGGGTCCGCAGGTTGCGGTTGTTGAGTCCGATAAGGCGCGCGCCACTGGCCAGGGCGGCCTCCAGCTCGCGCTCGTCGTGGGCCTCAACCAGCGGCTCAAGGCCGATTTCGCGGGCGAGTTCGGCGAACCGAGCCAGCTTCTTGGGCGCGAGGACAGAGGCAAGCAACAGGACCAGATCAGCTCCGGCGGAGCGCAGGACGGGCAGCTGACGCTCGTCGACAACGAACTCCTTAGCCAGGATCGGGATCCTGACCGCTGCCCGAACGGCACGCAGATCAGCCACCGAGCCACCGAACCAGTGCGGCTCGCACAGAACAGAGATGGCGCTGGCGCCGCCAGCCTCATAGGCGCGGGCGAGGGCCACGGCAAACTCAACCGTGGCCCGGGCCGCGGTTGACTCGGTGCCGGCGGCGATTACGCCGGCCGACGGCGAGCGGCGCTTGACCTCGGCGATCAGATGCAGGCCGGGGGCCGCCAGCCGCTCGGCGATGGGCCGCGGCGCGTTGCCGGGCGTGGCCGAGGAGTCCGCCGCCGCCTCGGCTAGATCTCGGTATGTGGCCTGGCCGAGTTCGCGGCTGACATCAGCCAGGCGCCGCTCGGCGATCTCGGCGACGATGCCGGCGCGGGCTGGCGCCGCGTTCCCGTTGGCGGCCGCGCCGACGTCCGCGGCATCGTTCTTGTCCATCTTGGTCGTCATGCGGGCGCCACCTCCAGTCTGGCCGACTCGTGGGCCGTCTTCGCGGCACGCAAGCGTGCCAACAGGTCGCGGGGCAAGCCCGCATCGATCGTCTCGGCGGCCAGAGTCACGCCGTCGCCAAGAGCCGTCACTCGGCCCGCCGCAAGGAACGCCGCGGCCGCGTTAAGCAGGATGACGTCCCGTCTCGGCCCCGCCTCACCCGCAAAGACCGCCTCGATGAGCGCGGCGTTCTCCGCGGCCGTGCCTCCGGCCAGGGCCGAGACCGGGGCGGCTGTCAACCCCAGCTCAGTGGCTACGACGTCGTGCCGAGTGACGCCGGCCGGAGTCACGTCATACAGGACGCCCGTCCCGTCGAGCGGCAGCTCGTCGAGGCCGGCGCCGTGGACCACGATGGCGCGCTCCGCGCCAAGCATGCGGAGGACCTCGGCGATCTTGGGAGCGGCGGCTGGATCACCGACGCCCACCACCTGGCGGGTGGCGCCGGCCGGGTTCGTGAGCGGCCCGAGGAAGTTGAACGCCGTGCGCACACCGATCTCGCGTCGCGTAGGCCCGGCGTGCTTCATGGCCGGGTGGTAACCCGGGGCAAAGAGAAACGCGAAGCCGTACGTCCGAAGCGCCTCGGCGGCCTCGTCCGGCCCGAGATCCGTCCGGATGCCGAGCGCCTCGAGGACGTCCGCGGATCCGGCAGCGGAAGTGATGGCCCGGTTGCCGTGCTTTGCCACCGGCACGCCCGCGGCTGCCGCAACCAGAGCCGCCGCGGTGGAGATATTGATGGTGCCGCTCTTGTCGCCGCCGGTGCCGCAGGTATCGATCGCGCCCGGTGGTGCCTGGACGCGCAGAACTCGCTCGCGCATGGCAGCCGCAAAACCGGCCAGCTCCTCGACCGTCTCGCCGCGCATCCGCAGTGCCACGAGCAGCGCCGCCAGCTGAGCCGAGGTGGCCTCACCGTCCATTACGGCGCCCATGGCCCCCCGGGCTTCGTCCATGCCGAGCCTCTTGCCCTCCACCACGGCCGACAGGGCCGCCCTGACCAGCTCGCTCATCGCCCTGCCTCCACGCGGCCGGCCGTCACTGAGTCGGCCACTGGCGCGAGCCCCAAGGCAGCCGCTCCCTGACCGAACCCGGCCAGGGCAAACGAGCCCGAAACCTGGTCTAGCAGGAGCCCGTCGCCTTCGCCGCACTGACGCAGGAAGTTGGCCAGCAGGTGCGGTCCCTCCGGCGTCAATATCGATTCAGGATGGAACTGCACGCCCTCGACCGGCGCGTGGAGGTGCCGAATGCCCATGACCACGTAGTCGCCCTCGGTCCTAGACGTGACGACGAATTCGGCAGGCAGCGTTTCCGGGGCCACGCTCAACGAGTGGTATCGGGCCGCGGAGAACGGCGAGGGCATCCCGGCCAGAAGGCCCTTCTGATCGTGGCGAATATTCGAGGCCTCGCCGTGGACCAAGGTGGGAGCCCGGCGGATCGTCGCCCCGAAGGCCTGGGCCATGGCCTGCATGCCGAGGCACACGCCGAGGAGCGGGATCTTGCGCTCGACGGCGACTCGGATCGCATCCATCGAGACGCCGGCGGAGTCTGGGTTGCCGGGTCCCGGCGACACAACAATGCCGCGCAGATTCGCCGCCGCATCGTCCGCCAGTGATTCGATTCCGGCCCGATCGATGGCGTCGTTGCGCTCGACGCGGACCTTGGCCCCGGCCGCCTCGAGAGCCTGGACGAGGTTGAAGGTGAATGAATCGTAGTTGTCGATCATGAGGATCATGTGGCGTCTCCTAAGCTGAAGCTGCGGCTTCAGCCGCCGACGAGGCAGGGCCGGCCATGGCGGCGGCGGTGCCAACAGGTGAGGTCGAGCCGCTCCCCGCAGCTGCCGTGGACTGGTCGGTGGCTTCGGCGATGGCCAGCTCGATGGCCCGCTTAACCGCCCCGGCCTTGTGTTCGGTCTCCTCGAACTCGCGCTCAGGCACCGAGCCGGCCACGATACCCGCCCCCACGGTGAGGTGGATCAGGTCATCCTTGAGGACAGCGGAGCGGATCGTGATCGCGGTGTCGAGATTGCCGTCGTAGCCGAGATAGCCCACGGCGCCGCCGTACAGGCCGCGCCTCTCGCCTTCGGCCTGTGCGATCAGCTGCATCGCCCGAACCTTCGGCGCGCCCGAGAGCGTTCCGGCCGGGAAGATGCTGCGCAGGACGTCGAGGGCGTCGAGGCCGGGCTTCAGGCGCGCCTCCACATGGCTCACGAGATGGAGGACATGGCTGTAGCGCTCGACCTCCATGTACTTGGTCACAGCCACCGAGCCGGCGCGCGCGACCCGGCCCAGGTCGTTGCGGCCCAGGTCCACGAGCATGACGTGCTCGGCTCGCTCCTTGGGATCGCGCTGCAGGTCGTCGGCCAGGGCGTCGTCCTCTGCAGGGGTGGCTCCGCGCGGCCTCGTGCCGGCGATCGGGTGCGTGGTCATGCGATCGCCCTCGACCCGTACGAGCAGTTCCGGGCTCGCCCCGACCACAGAGAATTCCGGCATCCGGACGAAGAAGAGGTACGGGCTGGGGTTGACGCGTCGCAGGGCTCGATAGATAGAGACCTCGTCGAGCTTCTGGCCAAGCCCGCCCTGTGCGCTCGCGACGACCGGATGCTCGAAGGTCTGTCGGCGGGCGACGACGATCTGGATGGCCTCGCCAGCGGCGATCGCCTCCTTGGCCTTTCGAACCTCGGATTCATATCGATCGCGGGTCATGCTGACTTCGATCGGGTCGAGGCCCACCGGGCGAGTGGTCGCATCGGGAGCCTCGCTCGACTCGGCCCGACTCCGGCGGGTCAGTGCGGCCAGCTCGGACTCAGTGGGCCGGCCGGTCCGCTCGAGGGCCTCGAAGATGGCCCGCTCGGCGATCGCGTATCGCGCTTCGATGTCCGGCGCTTCGGTGTGAAGGGCGGCCACCGCAGACAGCGTGTGGGTCAGATGGTCGAAGACCAACACGAGGTCAGTCTCCTGAAATGCGGCCATCGGGACAGCGGTCGGGTCGCGGGTCGGCAGCGGCACCGTCGCCTCAAAGGTCGAAGCGGCGTCGTAGGCGAGAGCGCCGACGGCACCGCCTGGGAAGCGCGGGATGTCGCCCGAGGGCAGGATGCGCCGCTTCGGCATGAAGTGGCGAAGGGCGGCAAGCGGGTCCGGAACGTCGAACGTCTCGGTCGGCAGGTCGGGGCAGAACTCCGTCACGCCCACCGGCCGCGATTGGATTGTGGCCTTGCCGTCGCGAACCGTCAGGAGGCGCCGTGGGCCCACGCCCAGGAACGAGTAGCGGCCGAGCCGCTCGCCGCCCTCCACGGACTCGAGCAAAAAGGCCGGGCCACCGTCGTCGAAGCGCATGAAGGCGCCAATCGGGGTCTCGAGGTCGGCGTTGCGTGTCGCCGTCAGCAGGATCGTGTCGGCCGCGCCGGACAACCGCCGGACCTCACGAAGACTGAGCGGATCCCTGAGTGCCATCGGTAGTGCCTATCGCCTTTCGATTTGTGTTGCGCCGCGCCTTAAACCGACCGCCAGGTCGGTCTCCACCGGCCCCGCGCCGGTCAGGAATCAAAAAACCTCTCGTCCCAAGGGACGAAAGGTCGATCCTTCCGCGGTGCCACCCACATTCGGCAATGCCGCTCTTTGGCCGACGGGGAGTCAACGCTTCGCGTTGACTATGGTCATCGCTTTGCGATGACACTGGCCAAACGGCGACTCCTGAATCGGTGCTGCCCTTTATCGCTGGCGCTCTGCGCCGGAGCCTACTGGCGAGCCCTGGAAGCTCGCGGTTTGGTCCGGAGGCTCACGGGTCCATTCGCTCTCGTCGCCGCCCCAGCTTGCACCAACCGCTGGTTCTCTACGCCGGCGCCGGGAAGTACTCGTCCCGATCACAGCCCATATTCGAATGTGGCGGGAGTCTACGGGCAGAGCCGGGTCGCTGTCAAACGGGGCCGACTCGGTTGCCGTGTCGTGGCGCGACGCGAGCCGCCGAGGGGCTCTTGCGCCCGCTGCGATCAGCGGAAGTCGACGCCGGACTGGAGGATCGCGTTGGCGTAGGGCGTGTGTTCGCCGGTGCGGACGACCGCCTTGGCATCGTGGGTCAGGCGCTTGAACTGCTCGTGGCTGACGAATTCGATCGGAATCGGGCCGGCCAGGTCGCGTATCTGCGCGGCCAGGTCTGGGCTGGCCTTCTCGATCTCGGTGGCCAGAATGATCTTCTCGACCACAATCTCCGCCAAAAGCGGCTTGAGCACGTCGAGAAACCGCGGCTGGTTCCTAACGATGGAGAGATCGATGCGCTCGACGCCGAGCGGGATGGGCAGCCCGGCATCGCAAACCACGATGTGGTCCGTGTGGCCGAGCGAGCCGGTGGCGTTGAGGATCCCCTGGTTCAGGATGCCGGTTTTGCGCATGAGAGCGTCTCCTCGGAGCGAAATGGGCCGGGGTTGGTGAGTGTGGGTCGAACGTCAGGCCAACCCGAAAGCTCTAGCCAGGGCGTCGTACATGACCTGGACCGGTGCGTCGAGCCCGGTCCAGAGTTTGAAGCCGATCGCGCCCTGGTAGACCAGCATCCCCAGACCGTCCACGATCTGGGCCCCTTGCCGCCCGGCTTCCGCGAGGAAGGGCGTCATCGGGGTGTGGATGACGTCGCACACGACCATGCCGGGCGTTATCGAGTCGTACGCGATCTCGGGTTTCTCGTTGACATTCGGGAATAGCCCGATGGAAGTGGCATTGACCAGGATGTCGGTGCCGGCGGGAATGGCGTACGAGCCGGACCATGCGGCGAACTCGGCTTTCACCGGCGTCCGCGAGTTGAGCAGCTCCACCAGCTCCTGCCCGCGCCCGGGCGAACGATTGACGACGGTCAGACGCTCGGCGCCCGCCAGGGCAAGCTCCACGGTGATCGATCGTGCGGCACCGCCTGCACCGAGGATCACCACTCGCTTGCCTCTCGGGTCCACCTTCGCGTCCTGGGTCAGGGCCGTCATGAAGCCCTTGCCGTCCGTGTTCTCGCCGACGAGGCGGTCCCCCACTCGCACGACCGTGTTGACGGCGCCCATGAGAGCGGCGTCGGGCTTGACGTCGTCCAGATATGGCAGCACCGCAACCTTGTGCGGGATCGTGAGGTTGACGCCCCGCATGTTGAAGGCCCGCACGCCGTTCATCGCGGCTTCCAGATCCTGGGGGTAAACCTCGATCGTGAGATAGCGCCAGTTGAGGCCAAGCTCCGCGAAGGCGGCCTCGTGCATCACTACCGTCGGGTTCTCCGAGACAGGGTGCCCGAAGACACCGATGAGCTCAGCCCGATAATTGGGTGCGTCCGCCACGATGTGTCTCCTTCACCCGAGTCTGCCGCCGCCAGCTGCCCGCGCCCCAGCCCCGCTTGCCTGCCAACCCCCTACCAGTACTCCTCCACGTGGAGCGTGCCGATGTCGTGGCCCTTGTCGCGACTGAAGCCGCGCCCCTCTGCCCAGGTAATGACCGTCTCGATCATGCCGGGGTTGCCGCACAGGAAGATGTCGAACTTGTCCGGCGTGAGAGCCAGTCCTGTCTTCTCCTCAATCGCACCGGAGGCGATGACGTTCTGGAGGTAGCCACTCCGGCCGCGCCAGGTGACGTCTTCCTGGGGGCGGGTGATGACCGGGATGTAGTGGAAGTTGCCGCAGTGGCGGGCCAGGCCCGACAGTTCGGTGCGGTAGCCCAGGTCCCATGAATATCGCGCGCCGTGGACGACCACGAAGTTGCGCTCACCGTTGCACTGCAGATCGCTCCGCAGCATCGACATGTAGGGCGCGAGGCCCGTCCCGGTGCCGACCATGAGGAGGTGCTTGCCGGGCGCCTTGTCGAGCGTGAAGACGCCGACAGCCTTAGGCCCCACATACAGCCGATCCTTGATCTTCAATTTGAAGAGCCGGGGAGTCAGCTCGCCGCTCATGACGAGGGTCAGATAGAACTCGACGTATTCGTCGGAGCGACTCTCCGAGGCGATCGAGTAGGCGCGCCGGATCATCCGCTCGGGATCCGCTGCGGCCCTCGCAATCCCGGCGGCCTGTGCGTCCACGGCGGCCTGGCTCTCGGGCGTGCCGGCCACGGCGTCCGCAACGGCTTCGCCGGTCGGCAGGACGCTCGGCGCGGCCTCGCTCTCCCACTCGTCCACTCGAGGCTCCGATGCCTTCAGGCCCAGGACGACGTACTGGCCCGACTTGAACTCAAACGGCAGCTTGTCCGGGGCGACCCGCATGATGACTAGACCGGGCGCGACCTCCACCCGACTCGACACCGTGGCGTTGTATTCAGTCGCCATGCAATCCTCCGATGGGCCGGCGAGGCCGACTTGTGCCCGAATCGGCAACCCGATCGGGTCCTAGGCAAGGATACGAGCCGGAGCTTCCGGTGTCAGCCAATACGGCGGCGTTAGCCCGCGGCGACGGCCGGCGGCGACGGCCAGCGGCGACGCGAACTGGGGCCCGCTAGAAGAAGCCCGCGAGCGTCGCCACCGGACCTGTGGGGACCATGACCGGCTTGAGGGCGGTCCAGGGAATGACCACCGACGGTAGTCCCTGGTCGGTGGCGGCCACCTGCGACTGCCCAAACGTCGCCTTGAGACCGGCGGGCGTCAACGCCCAATTCCGGTAATTGGCCAGAGTCGCGGCGGTGCCATCGCTCACAACCGCCTGGTCGTACGCGGCTCCCAACTCGGCCTGCAGAAGCAGCTCCGCTTGCATAGACAGAACGGCCAACGCCGCCTGTGAGTCGATGAAGAGGTCGTCGAAACTGATCTGTTGTCCGGTGCCCAGGTCGTAGTTGAGCGTCTGGACCGTGGTGTTGGGGTGTCCGGGTGTAGTGTCGTCGACAAATGTCAGAGTGAACGACGCCAGGGATGGAGTCAGCAGGTCCGTGGTGAAGGTATTGGTGAGGGTGTTGACCTTTCCGCTCTTCTGGCGATTCGAGGCGGGGCCGGCCTCGAACTGCGCCGCTCGATCCTGCAAATCGCTCAGGATTTCCGAGTTCATCGCTTCGGCCCAAGGCGTGGTCCCGGGACCGAAGACCGGGTAGCTCAGGTAGACCACCCAGACGCCGTTGGCGTCCTTGTCCGAGACGGCCGAACGAACGATCGTGGGCCGGGTACTCGGCAGTGACGCGGTTGGAGCCGGGGTGTACGTGGCCCTGGTCGGGTTCTCCGACGGGGGTACGGACGGCAGAACGGGGAATGAAGGGGCCGCGCTGGGCGTTGGAGTGCTCTGGTCGATCACGACGGGCACGGCCGTTACCAGCACGTTCATGGCCACGAATACGCCGACGATGCCCATGCCCATGATTATGAAAACGGGCACGGTCTCGCGGGCTCGCTCGCCGAAGGACTTCTGCCTAAGCCTCATCGGCCGAGTATGCCGGACTCAGCCCCGGCGCGCAGCCCGCCCCTCGGGGCGGTCACCGAGTCGCGGGCTAGGCGGCCTGCTGACCGGAATTGGACTTGGCCGCGAGCGTCGCGTCACGCGGACCGGCGGCGCGCTCGAGCCGCATCACCTGAGCCATGACCTGTTCGGCCTCGCTCTTTTTGAGGGTCCCGGTCTGGAGCGCCTGGAATACCAGGAGCTTGCGGGTCGGCTCGTCGGCATCGAGCAGGAGGTCGATCAGGTCCGCCTGCGGGACTTCAGGCAGCTTGTGTTTGAACACCGACCGATCCTCCATGTCGTGGTCGCCGAGTCCCTTCGCTCGAAGCACCACCTGCTTGAGTGTCGGCCGGGTTGGGCCCTAGGTGTTCTCTCCGATGGTCCGGTTTTTGCGCATCTTTTTGGGTTGCCCGAGCTACGCAAAGACGCATGTTCGGGGTGATCCTTTCGCCATCCATGAACGGCCCGCTGGGCGGCGTTATGGGCGAGTGAGGGAGCCACTCACGGTGATGGTTCCCGACCCGACGCCCTGGTGGATCGTGGGCCCGGAGCATGTGAAGTCGATGCTTCCATCAGAGGCTTTCGGTTTGCCGAGCAGTCGGCCGTGTCCGGCGGCGTCCGCGACGTCATCGCCGCAAGAGGGGAACCACGCGTCGTCGCCCGAGCTTATCGTTGCCACGCCGTCACAGCTGGTGTTGTTTTCGTTCATCGTGGACGTGACATCCACGCGGAGGAGATCTCCGTTTGCTGGATCCATGAAAAGGAAGACCGGCTGCCAGAGTCAACGCGTTTTGCGTACCATCGAGGGGATCAGGCGGGCGTCAGGTCGAGGCGCTTCTTGTGCTTCGTGACCGCCTCGGCATAGCGGTCCAGCGTGGAGTAGCGGACGTCGGCTTTGGAAGACTCGATCTCGGCTACGACCGACTGGCTCACGTTCATCTCCGCCGCCACTTGGGCCTGGGTCAGGTGATTAGCCTTCCGTTCGGCGATGAGGGCCGCGATGAGGCGCTGGCGGCGAATCTCCGCCTGGAGCATCTCCGGGTATCTGGGGTTCTTGGCCGTACGTCGGGCGATCGAGCGATCGAGGTCGTCCATCGTTGTTCTCCTTCTGGCGGAGTTATCGGTTATTACCGATATTCTGTCAAGTGGTCCGTCACATCCTGTGCGCCACAGCCGGTTGGTAAGTCTGCTCCAGAAGCCGCTATCGCCGGAGCTGGCTGCCTCGTTCCGAGGCATCGAGATAGCGAACTGCGGAGGAAACGGCAGCTCGCAGCACCGCGTCCTTGGCCGCCCGGATCCGGATCTCGTGGTCCTCGGTCAGATCGAAGAACGTGTGATCGTCGCCTATGTTGTCGATGAGAACGAATGCTCCTGCCGCGGCGGTGCCGAAGTGCCGCGCCATGCTGAGTGTCGCCGCACATTCCATCTCCACTCCTGCGAAACCGCTTCGTTGCCACCGGGTGATGTCACTGCGCCGCTCGAGGGAAATCGTCGTCGTGCTGACGAGCGTCCCGCGTCGCACCGCCGACGTTTGCAGCGTGTCGGCGAGTTCGGACGCGAGACGACCGGACAGATCGCCACTTGGCTCGATGGGTTTGTTTCGAGACAGTTGTCGCGACACGCCGTCGCGTCCGACGACGAGTGAAGGGACGAGAACATCGCCGACGTTCCAACCTGGTGCGAGGCCACCCATCGAACCCGTCTGGATGAGGGCACGTGCACCCAGCTTCACTGCGAAGTGCGCCACTGTGGCGGCCATCGCGGCACCGAACACGACGCTCACCCAGATCCGCCGTCCGCCCGCGTCGATCAGGATCGAGTGCTCCTCTATGTCGCGAGCGTCAGGCCATATCGACCGCACGTGCCCGAAATAGGGCCCCTGCCCCCATTGGCCGACGATGACGGCAGCGTCTGGAAGGTCTGTGTCCGCGATCCCGAACATGTGCTGGAGCGCGCTCGGTGTTGCATCGAAGTAGGGCACGCGAGGGGCCTCCGCTACCTGGTCGGAGGATTGTGCGTGGCCGCCGTCTCAATTTCGCCGATCACGTAGTCGACAAACGGTCGCACTCGGGGCAGGAGATCACCCCACTCTTCTGGCACTCCGTCGAGATAGTTGGCTCGCGCATAGCCGAGCACCGCGCGATGCTCAGGCGGGAGCAGCGGCAATGCCCAATCTGCGGCTCCGTCCTTCGATCGAATGACACCGGTCACAAGTGTGGTCCAGATCCGCACGAAGGTGAGCACGACGTTCCGCTCGTCGCCGACGAGATATGACAGGAGATCTGGAATGCTGTCGAGCATCGCTTGACGGATGTCGGCCCATGGGATCGGGGCGAGAACCTCAGCCGGCGGCGGGCCGAACAACGGGCGGTTGGCTTGACGGACCATTTCGAGCAGAACGACGAGATCGGGGTTGGTCGGGTCCCACGGCGCGAAGTTGCCTTTCGCAAACTCCGGGCGATACCAGTCGCCGAACTGGAAATCGAGCCTGGACGGGTATCGCCATGGGCGAACATCCGCCTGAACTACGATCTCGAGGTTGATCGAGCGCGACTGTCCCGTTGGATCGCCTGGCCCCGAGATCGGGAGTAGCTGGTCGATCAACCAGCGTCGCTCGGCATCCGTTGTTCGTCGGCTCGCTACCGCGAACAGGTCGATATCACTCCCCGGCATGAGACTGCCGAAGACCGACGAGCCGTGCAGATAGATACCGAGAACGGCCTCTGGGAGAGCCTCGCGAACGAGACTCGCTACTCGCTCGATCTGATCAATGGTCATAGGTGGCATCCCTCAGCGTGCGGTCCGCGCCTCAGCCGTTGGTCTTCGGCTGGAGGCCGCACCGTCGACAGACTCGAGCCTTTGCGAGATGAAGGAGCTTGTCAAGCTGGTCGGACGAAGAAACCGCCCTTGACTTACCAACCGGCTGTGGCGCACGGGCGTCACTTGGCGCGCCACCTGTCACGCCGATCTTTCGCCAGGTCGATCACGTGTTTCGGTGTTCTCTGGGTGTGCTTCTCGTGCAGCACCACTGCGAGCAGGATCCGACCCTTGCTACCTTCGGTCGAGAAGAGAAGGCGATAGCTGTTGTCCACCCCGTGGGCCTCGACTTCGTAGATGTCTTCGACGAGATGCCGCGCGGCTTTGAGCCCGTCCTGCCTCACGATCTCCATCTGGGCGTGAATGCTCACCGCGTCCTCGTCCCCTAGCCCATCCATCTCCTTATCCACGACCGGGTGGATGCGCCAACGATGGGAGACGTCACCCTGATCGGGCCGCGCCTGGGCCGCCTCGATGCGTCGCTTGTCAGCCATGAACCCTCCGCGGTGATGGGTCGCGCCCTGGGGTCATTCTGTCAGACCGTGGCTCTCGATGGCCGATCCTCACGGCGCGAGGGCGCCGTTCTCCGTCTCACCGCCGCCGGCGGCGAGCAGTTCAAGCCAGGCACGGGAGCCGACGGGCGTGGACAGCAACCGCCGCGCCGGCGTGAGCAGCGACCGGATCGAACTGGGGGCGTGTCCTGGGGTGAGTGGCCGGAGCACGGCGTCAAGCGAGCCGTCGGCGAGATCGGCACGGGTGACGACCCATGCCCCAGAGCCCAGATCGAGCGGAGCATCCAGGCAGCGCGGAACTCTCCCGGCACCACGACAACCAGGTGCCACGCCGGCCGTGCAGATAGCGGCCGTCGATAGGCGGCGAGCTTGGAGCGGATCGATCGCTGGTGTTCGGTGCCTTCGTCGGTGTCCAGGGCGAGCACGGCGGAGCCGGCGTCCGTTGTGATTGCGACGATGCTGTCGGGTCGGACGAACCGGCTCAGGATGCCATCCGTCATCGTGTCCGTGTACCAGAGCTGGAGGGGTGGACGTTCGCGGTCACTCGTTCGATTGAGCGCAAACATAGCAGCCACGGTGTCGAGTGTGTGGCGCAGGTAGGTCGGAGGCGCGGGGGTTCGTCGAGTTCGGAGACGGCCGTGGCCGATTGGACCGAGGCGGTAGGCGAACTCGGCTTGACCGGGCCTTGTGTCTGGGAGTGCAAGGCGTTCGAGAAGACCGGATCGATGGAGCAGGAGCAGGCGCTTCTGGGTGCGTCGGAGCGAGCCGTAAACGATCTGAGCGAGCTGGACTGAGGTGGCTGCGCCGGCGCGGACGAGGAGTCGAAGGCACGCTCGATCCGCAACGGGAAGCAGGTCTGGATCTATCTCCAGAGCGCTGCCGGACTCTATCGTTCGGAAGGCAGCGCTCATATAGGATCTTCCGCTCGGCAAAACCCCGGATTCGTGCTCAAATCGGGCGATCTCGGCGGTCGGTCGACGCCCGCTCCGGCGGCCGTTCCGGCGCCCACTCCGGCGACCGACGGGCGCGTCATCGCTTCGTACGCTCTGGCTTGCCCGGAGGCCCGTCGCTTGGTGAGCATGGCTGGCAGCGTTCCGGACCGTCGCCCGCTCAGCCAACGGAGGCTGCGTACCATCGTGCGTACCATCGCGAGACCCCGGCCGCTGAGGCGTCAGAGGAGGTCGCGGTGCTCACCGATGCGCTTGAGGACGCCACCGAACGTCGGAGGCCTCACTTGCGGGGCCAGCAGTGAGAGCGACGACGCATATGACGCCTCGAGCCAGTCGCGGAGTGGCGTCCCCTTCTCTGGCACGAACGCCACGCTGTCCCCGAAGCCCGCCTCTGGACGCGGACTATGACCGCCGTAATATCGGTCACTGATCCGTTCGATTTCGGCGAGCAGCGTCGCGAACCGGGCGCGGTCGGCAAGGCGCTCGATCGTCGGGCGGTGGGCGAGCAGGCTCCAGATGTCGAAGTAGTGGCGTCCGAAGCGGTGCATATTCGGCGGGTTTGCCTCGGTCCAAGTGCAAGCCGCGTGGTGAACGCCGACAACCTTCTCAAGAAGGGTCCGCCGTGGCTCAAGCACGCGGATCGTGACGGGTGCCAAGTCCTCCCACGTGTCGGGGTCGCCGAGGCCCGCCCACGCCGCGACATTCGGGCGGATGGCGACCATCTCGGCCGGTTCGTGGCCGTCGCCATAGCGCGTCTCGAGGAGGACGGCGCCGTAGCGGATGCCAGTCGCCTCGGTGGTGGTCGGGTCAACGCTCGCCGTGTAGTGGATGTTGTCGCCGCGGCTGGCGTGGGCGCCCCGGCCCGGGACCCGGTCGGCATCCCAGGTGGTCCCGAGGTCGGCTGCAGCGCGCTCCGTGATAGCGAGGAGACTGGCCTCCGTCTCCCGCGCGGACGCGTCAGCGTGCGGGACGAGGAGGATATCCACGTCCTCAGAGAAGCGGTTGATGATGCCGTAACCCTTGGACAGGCTTGTGCCACCCTTAAGGACAAAGCCGCCCGCGGTCGTCTCCGCGACGGAGCGGAGGATTTGAGTCACCCAGTAGTCCTTTTCGAGGAAGGGTGCTGGCTGGCCCAGGTCGCGCGCCGCGATGGCGAATAGATCGTCGAAGCCCGGCTCGTCTCGGAGGCGCGCCATCAGGGGCGTTTCCCGATCACCGCGAGCGCTCGGTCGCGCACGGTCGCGGTGCGTGCACCCTCGATCTTCGCGGCCTCGACCCCGAAGCCGGACGATGCGAGGAGGTAGCGGAGCCGCTCGCGCACGCGGGGCGGCTCGGTGCGAGACGCGGACACGAGGCGGCGGACGCGGACCCGGTCGTTGTCGAGCACACGTAGGAAGCGGTCCATGGCGGCGGGGCCGTCCAGCTCGACATAGCGGTCCCAACCCTCGAGTGCCTCGAGGAGCGTGACCTCGAGGTCGTTGAGCCGCGCCTCCCGACGCCCGGTGCGCGACGCGCGGTTCACCAGACGCACGTCGGGAATGCCGGTTGGGGTGCGGCGGCTGACGGCGATCACGGGCATGGGCGCGACCTGTGTCGAGAGGCCGAGCAGGTTCGTGGCATACCACTCCGCGGCGCCGACGGCTTCGCTTTCGCCGAGCACCTCTCGAACGGCGTCAACGGGCGGAGCCACAGTCATTCCGAAGCGAGTCTTGCGGCCGCGCCAGTAGACGTTGCGCCGGACGCGTTCCAGGTCACCGGCTTCGACGAGGCGCGCCAAGGCCATATCGACGGCCTTGGGATCTCCGCCGAAGTCCTCGACGTGCCAGAACCGCTCCGTCGAGCTGCGATTGATCTTCCGGCGCACCTTGTTGGCAATGGAGAGAGTGTCTGCAACGCGAACCATTTGTCGATGTCTCGTGACGAGAAAACCACAACCCGAACGGGGTTGATAATCGCATTGCTGATGACGACCGTCAAGCTGAGAATGAGGAAGCGCACGACGATGATCAGGATGATCACGTTGACAACGATCTCCCGCATGATCTCGAAGAAGACCTCGAAGAAGACCTCGAAGAAGACCTCGACTATGAAGTCGAGCACCCGCACAAGGTCGAACTAGGCTTGGCGCAAGTCAACGGAGCGCTCGGTCCATCGCGTCGGCCGCATCTCGGCGCAAGGTCGGCACGATCGCAGCGTAATGGCTCGCGGTGATGGCGATCCCGGAGTGGCCGAGCCATTCGGAGATGACGGCGAGCGGGACGCCTTCGGCGAGCATTAGCGTCGCGGCCGAGTGGCGAAGGTCATGGAACCGGGCCGCCGGCAGTCCAGCGGCTTCGCGAGCATCCTGGAAGCCGTGGGACACGGATCCGGGCTCGACATGTCGGCCGACGCTGTCCGTGACGAGGTCGTCCCGGTCCTGCCATGCCTTGTCGGCCGCTTTCCGCTCGGCCTCCTGGATTGTCTTGCGCCGCTCGAGGGCTTCTCTGGCGATCGAGGGCAACGGGATCGTTCTGCGGCTCGTGGCTGTCTTCGGCTGGGCGAGCTCCCAGCGTTCATCGCGACCACGCGCCAGAGACCGGCGAACGGTCAGCGTGCCAGCCTCGAAATCGACGTCGGGCCAGGCCAGACCCAGCAACTCGCCGAGCCGGAGACCGGTCGAAGCAGCCAGCGCGAAGATCGGCCCGAGCGGATCGTCGCGAGTCGAATCGAGAAGACGGCGCACGTCAGGCGCGGACAGGTAGCCGACCGGCCGATGCGGTACGTACGGTGGCCGGGCGTCGGCTGCGGCGTTGCGACCGACTCGGCCGTCACGAACGGCATCGGCCAGGGCGCGGCGCAGGGTGGCGCGTACGTGCCGAACGGTCAGCGGCGAGACAGGACGAGGCGGTAGACCGCCCTTCAGCGTCTCCCCATCCTTCGGCCTTCCTGCCTGAACGAACCGCGCCATCGCGCGCTCGACCTGGACAGGTGTCAGTCGGGCCAGAGAGAGCTTGCCGAAGGCGGGGATCAGGTAGGCGCGGACATGCTGCTCGCGGCGGAGTTCATCGAGCTTATCGCGAGCTGCCTGCGACGTCGCGGCTCGAACGACCCGGCGATGCCGAGTCCCATCGTCGTCGGTCCAGGTCACGGCACCGCGCCAGCCCTCGGCGGTTTCGTAGACGGATCCCTCGCCGCTAGATCGGCGGCGTTCCTTCCGGGCGGCACGGGCTTCTGCCACGGCAGCGTTCCTCCCACAGGATCGCTCCAGACAGCCTCCGGTTCGCTTCCGGGGCCGTCGCGTACCTGTTCGGGATCCTACGCTGTTGCTACCGGCAGTTCGTAGGGTGAGCCGCCGCGGGCCAAAAATGGGCCGATTCACGCTCAGAATGTTGGCGGAGAGGGTGAGATTCGAACTCACGGGACTCTCGTCCAGCGGTTTTCAAGGGTGCACCGGACCGGTCGCGGCGGTCCGCCATGGTTCGATCCGAGCGTCAGGGTGTCCGATTTGGGGCCTGTCCGTCCGCCTCTGCTCGCCGGCGAAGATGCCAGCGAAGCTGCCGCGAACCGCTGGCTAGAGGATCATCTTGGAGGCGCTACTGGAGTGGTGGCCACACTTTCCAACTGACGTACGCGATCGTGCCGGAAGCTGGGCTGCTGGTCGGGGTAGCGTAGTCGGGGCCCGCCGCGATCGCGAATCGCCTGGTATGAGCATCAGCAGCAGTGTAAGGCAGCGCCCAGAGATTCGAGGCCACAGCGAACGGTGGAGTTGGTCCGAGAGGCTCAGCGCGCCGACGGTGCCGCTTAGAGACGGCCAAGCCCGCAGCGGCCAGTCGTCTCTCTCCGCAGACGCGACACCCAGGCAGCTCGCCCACGAGTGCATTGGCCGCGAAGCTTCCCCTAAAGCAGGGCTACGGCTGGTACAGCTCAGCTGAGCTGTCGCTGCCTCCGGCGATCAAGACGCGGCCGTCGGAAAGCAGGGTTGCCGTTTGGCCGACACGAGCGGTGGTCATGGAGCCGGTCGGACTGAATCTGCCGGTCGTGGGGTCATACAGTTCGGCTGAGGCGAGGCTGCCGCCCGCGAGGCTATCTCCGGGGCTGTCGCTGCCTCCGGCGATCAACCTGAGGTCGCTGCCTCCGGCGATCAGGACGCGGCCGTCCGAAAGCAGGGTTGCCGTTTGGCCGCCACGAGCCGTGATCATCGAGCCGGTCGGACTGAATGTGCCGGTCTTGGGGTCATACAGCTCGGCCGAGGCGAGGATCTTGCCCGCAATGATGTCCGCGGTGGCGCCTCCGGCGATCAGGACGCGGCCGTCCGAAAGCAGGGTTGCCGTTTGGAAGCAACGAGCAGTGATCATCGAGCCGGTCGGACTGAATTTGCCGGTCTTGGGGTCATACAGCTCGGCCGAGGCGAGGCCCACCAAAGGGCCGCCCTGAACACCAAAACCTCCAGCGATCAGGACGCGGCCGTCCGAAAGCAGGGTCGCCGTTTGGCTGATACGAGTGGTGGTCTCCGAGCCAGTGGTCGCGAATGTGTTGGTGTCAGGGTCGAAGAGCAACGACGGTTCCGGATCGCCGCCACGGGCGATCAGCACGTGGCCGTCGTTGAGCAGTGTGGCGGTGCAGATCGTGCAGGAGCCCGGCATCGGTCCTACGGCGCTGAAGAGACCCGTGGACGGGTCGTAGACCTCGGCATACGTCGATGCGCAGACACCATTTGAGCCGGCTGCATCACAACCTATGAACAGGACGCGACCGCTCTTCAGCAGAGCGCTGACCATCGGAAGTCCCGCCACGTGTGGAGTTCCGGTGAAAGTGAACTTGCCGGTCGCCGGATCGTAAAGCTCGGCCGAGGCAACCGCAGCGAAGTTGACATCGTTCGGGCCGACCACGAGTACGCGCCCGTCCATGAGCAAGGTCGCCGACGCTTGCTGGCGCGCCTCCTTCATGGACCCCGTGGCGGAGAACGCCTGGCGTGAAGCTGTCGCGGAGGCCGACGGGTTCGCCGCAGAAGGGCCGTGCTGCCAAGGCCCAAACGACGTCGCGCCGACGACCGCCACGAGCCCGACAACCAGAACCGCGGCCGCCCAGCCAAGGGGCAGTCCGCTTGCCCGGACGGACTCGCGGCGCATCGCCAGATCAGGCAGCTCCCGGTTGTATGTCCGCTGGTCGGACGGCCGGGTTCGGAGCAGTTCTTCGAGGCGTTCTGGGGTCATCGGAATTCCTCCTGCCCGAATTGCCGGCGCAGTCTGGCGAGGGCGGTGCTGACGTGGCTACGTGCCGCCACTGGGGTGATTCCCATTGCCAGGCCGATCTGCTCGAAGGCCATGTCGGCTCGATAGCGCAAGTAGACGGCGGCGCGCTGGCGTTCGGGGAGTCTGTCCACCGCCCGCCATACCGCGTCTGCTCCGGCCGAGTCGGCCGGGTCGGGGGCAATCTGCACGGTGCCGGACAGGAGCCTGCCTAGGGAGCCGGCGACGCGCTTGTGAAGCCGGTGCCGATCCATCGCCAGGCGATAGGTCACCCGGAATGCCCACGCGTCCAGGTCCAGGAGCTCCTCGCCGGAGATGAGCTCGTGCCAGACGCGGAGCATCACGTCCTGGACCGCATCCGCCGCGTCGTCGTCTGACAACCCCATTCGCAGGGCAAAGCCGTACAGGTCGTCGCCTCGCCGCGTATGGAGCGAACGCACCCGGCGTTCCATCTCCGCGTCATTGCCGGCGACGGCCGCGGGCGCAGTGCTGGACGATCCCAGTCTGATCATCAATGCCCTCTGCTTGCTGTCCACTCCTCAAAGACGCGGCAGCCGCGCAATACGTTTAGGCGCTCGTGATTCTCTTCAATGTGAGAGCGACATTGTCGCCGTCGCCGAAGTGGCCGGCGGGCGCGGGCGCGGGCGCAATGACCGCCCTGTGAGGAAAGGATCGGCCGGGCGGAGTGGTTCTCGATGCACCAGGCGGGCCATTTCACGAGGGAATTCTTGGCGGAGAGGGTGAGATTCGAACTCACGGGACTCTCGTCCAGCGGTTTTCAAGGGTGCACCGGACCGGTCGCAGCGGTCCGCCAGCGTTCGATTCGAGCGTCAGGGTGTCCGATTTGGCGCCTGTCCGTCCGCCTCTGCTCGCCGGCGAAGATGCCAGCGAAGCTGCCGCCCACCCCTGGTCCGAGGATCATCTTGGAGGCGCTACTGGAGTGGAGCCGACACTTTACGAGTATTCATCCGCGACCCGTGGAGCCGGCAGGCAGAGGCAGCGGCGTCGACCTGACCGGCCCGATACCCGTAAGCGCTACAGGCGAGAGGACTTGAGGCCGAGATAACAAGCTAGTCAGCGAGGCTAGCGAGGCTTGCCGAGATCGGGCCGCGCCGGTCTGCCGGCAGGCATCGATACGCAACTCGTCCGATCACAGCCGACTTGGCGATTGGCCCGAAGACGCGCGAGTCCTGAGACGCCTCGCGATGGTCGCCGAGCACAAAGAGGTAACCCTGAGGCACACGCCAGCTCAAGGTGTCGGTCAGGGGTGTCGTGGCCTGGCCGTTGTAGACGTACGGCTCGACGAGCTTGACGCTGTTCACCCATACTGCGTCGTCGTGGATCTCGACTAGATCTCCGGCAACCCCGATCACGCGCTTGATGAAGGGAGCCTCTGAACTCCCCACCACTGCGGCGGGGGCCGGGAACACCACGATTTCGCCCCTGTAGAAGCTGGCGGGCTCAAGCACGACTTTGTCGCCCGGCTCCAACGTCGGTTCCATGCTGACCTGCATGATGTTGATCGACAGGGCACCAACAATCGTGCACGGGTCGACGATCGAGGTCGGCATGGGCGTCGCGGTAGAGGACGCCGGACTTGCGTTACAGGCGGTCGATGCGAGTGCGATGGCAACGAGGCCAATACTCCGGACCAACGGACCGTGCCAGCCTTGACCGTCGCTCACTTCACCCTCCGGAGAGCCACAGCTTTCAGCGGTTTCAATTGCCGCCACCCTTGTCGGTAATGAAGCTATCCCGTCCGTATCTGAACCACCAGGCTCCACCTGGCCGACCTTCGACCGGATCGAGCAGAACGCACACCTGTACTTGGTTCAGATCGATAGCCACCGCTTGCACCTCTGCGACTGGTCGCGACGTGCCCTCAGTCTACCCCTCTGCGGACGCACAACACCGCCGCGAACGTGGGCGCCGATCTTCAGTCACCAACCGTGCCGTCCGTGTTCGCGAAGACCCCTCGTCCCGAGCGTGCCGTCGCTATGTCGACACCGCCTTGCTCGGGAAGGAGCGGCGTCCGGACGGGGTGCCGCAGGCACGGAATCGGGTCCAGAATCTGTCCAGTTAGAGTCTCGGAACTCTCGAGTGATGAGCGGCGTAGGGCCACTGCCCTCGGGTGACATTGGCGAACACTCGCTAACGTTGGAGTGGCCGCGCCTGGTCGGGGCGAGAGGAGTGGATGCCACGCTTTCCAACTTGCGACCTACGCGATCGCGCCGGCTGCCGAGCTCCTGGTTGAGGTGGCGTAGCGGCCCGATAGGGGTCAGGTCTATGGTCAACGTGAGTCGCTGAAGCTGAGTCCGCCTTTGCGGTAGCGGTCGCGGCAGATGCCCGGCTTTGCGTAGCCGAGGTCAACGCTGCTTCCTTCGGCGAACTGGTACGCCGTTGGATCGAAGATCAGTTGTCGCGGGCCGATGGTTACCCAGAGGTGGGGCCTGATGACGTCTCCGTCCACGAGGTAGCCGCTAGTCGCTCCGTCGCTTCCGGGGTCACCTTCGCGCTCGATGCGCATCCGGGGATGGCGCATCTTGATAAGGGCGATCCAGGCAGGAGCAATCTCGAGACAGCAGAAAAGGTCCCGTCGGGAAGCGAACTCCCCGCGCAGATCGTGGATGGTCCGGACTACGCGTGCGGGCATTCCCTTCTCGATGAGGCCGTGCGGTTGGGAGCAGTCGTGGTCGTCTTTGTCCACATTGAAGAACGGGCGGAACCAGGACGCGTCTCTGCTCGCGGTCATTGGATCTTGAGCTTCACTGACTGGATGGCGCCAAGGGTGGCATCGGGGTCCAACGGAAGGGATTCGCCCCGCCGGCGCCGGTCTTCGCGCCAATCCGCCACGAGCTTGCCGCCTTTGGATCGGTTGCACGGGCGACAGGCGGGTACGACGTTGTCTACGGTGTGGGTCCCGCCGCATGCCAGAGGGACGACATGGTCCATCTCCAAGGACTGTGAAGCTCGGCCGCAGTACGCGCATCGCCCTTGGTAAAGGGTTCGTTTCGCTTCCCACTCCGCCGTCGTCAGCACGCCAGGAGCCTGAGCCCGTCGGGCGCGCGTCTTCTCCGTGTTTGCTTGCGCCTGCTCGGGGTGCTCGCGTATCCAGCGCAGCGCCGTCGCGATGGCCCGCTCCCGGTTCGCGTGGTACCAGTCACGCCCAGCCGCGCGGTCCGCGTCGAGGTTCGCTTGGTGGCGGGCCACGCGCTTCTCATGCCGTTCGGTGAGATGCGCGCCCTCATAGCGGGCAGCAATGCCGATGTAGACCTCGGGCTTGGCCGCCCGGGCGCGACGCTTGGCTGCCGCCCCATCGACGCGATGGTAGCTCTCGCGTGCGACTTGGCGAGCGTGTTCGGGGTCTCGCCGATAACGCTCGTTCTTGAGTCGCTTGAAGCAGTCCCTGCATTCGCGGTGGAGGTCGCCGTTCGATCGGCGATAGAAGTACGCCTCCGTCGCAGGCTTCTGGACTCCACAGACTCTGCAGGCCATGGCACGGCTGACAACCCGGCTCAGGTCTGGCTGGTCCTGGTCTGGCAGGGCGGTCACGGCGCGGCTCCTGGGTGGACGGCGGCGTTGAAGTCCTTGCCGCTCAGCCCGAGGTTCGCCGAGGCCCCGATGTATGTCAACGATTATTAGCCGAGCACTGTTAGCGAGCCCTTTTGTATTTCGCTATCTGCATTCGCCGTGGCATTTCCTCCGTCAGGCTTTCGTAGGTTGATGCCATTCGGGCCGGACGCAATCGCCTCCGTGTTCGATTGATCCGCGCCGCCGAAGGCGCGCCTTGATGCAGTAGAGAAAGTTGTAACAAGCGGCATCCGAGGTTCAGCAACCAACGTTCGGGTCCAGTCTGCGTACGCACTCAACTGCGCGGACATGATCACCAGCCCCGCCCTCTCGGTAGGTTCCTAACAGCGGATCGCGGCGATAAGAGGCGAACCCGCCCGATGACCCCGTGCATCGGGCCATACTCGCCGGTCGCAGCGATCTAGCGACATCCGTCGAGAACGCTTCCATCCGACCGATCGTTAGCTGGCCGTGGTTCGGTCCGCGATCTCCGCCGTCGTCCGAGATCAGGACTGCCGTTTCCACACAGGCTGACGGTCGCTACACCGCGGACCGGCGAATTTGGTACGCAGGATGGTACGCAGAAAGCCTTGACTCTCCAGGTTGGTCGGCCTAGCGTTTTCGGTGGCGATCGGCCCAGGTCCCGGTAAGGCATACCAGGGCAAGACAGACCGCTCGCCCCCACTTTCCGGAGCCCCCTACGCGAGCTCTTCACGGCGATAGCTGTGAGCAAAGCGTCGGCTGATTCCGGCTGGTCGAAATCAGAAAGGAGGCCATGACATGGCACTTAGCAGGCACATTCCCATCACCAACGAGCTGGTCTTCCCGGCAGGGGCATACGCCGTCGGCGCCGTCGAGCAGGTCGTCGACTTCGAGGCCTCGACCCGTGAGCAGCGGGTTCAGGCGCACGATCGCGACTCGGGGTTGCCGACCTGGGCGATCTCGGTATTCGACGCCGACCCGGAGGCGCGGGCCAAGGTCGTTCGCGTCAAGATCTCGGCCCGCAACCCGCCGACGCTGCCGCCAGCGCCTGCGGGTGCGCCGTTTCCCTCGGTCGCTTTCGAGGGACTGACGGCGACGCCATACGTGGATACCTCAGGGTCCCGACCGCGCCTGGCGTGGTCGTTCCGGGCGACTGCCGTCCGGGGAGCGACGCCGAAGGGGCAGGTCCCGCAGGCGCCCCATCGCGCGGATCAGGGCGCCTGAGGGACCAGCTGTGCTGGTCGCTGCGTCTCGGCCCGCGTCTCAGCCGGCGTCGCTGGCGGTGCTCACGCGCCGCTACGGCGCCGGCGCGCCTCGCGTCGTCGAGCTGATCCGGCGGACAAGGGGATGCACTCCGCCGATACGTCTGGTCGGCGAGTCGATCGCGGCGTCGGCGTCCAGCGGCGAAGTCCTCGCTCGTCGCTCCACCGACGCCGAGGCTCCGGGCTTCGTTCTCACGGCATGCGGGAATCGCAGGGCATCGCGGTGTCCTCCCTGCTCGGAACGCTATCGCCGTGACGCCTACTTCCTCGTCGCCGCCGGGCTGTCCGGGAGCGAAGAGAAAGGTGTCTCGACTGACGTTGCCTCGCACCCGCTCGTCTTCGCGACGTTCACGGCACCCTCGTTCGGGGCGGTCCATCGCCGGCTCGTCGATGCTGGCGGCGTGCGCCGCTGCCGGCTCGGTGGCCCGTCCGACCGCTGCGAACACGGGGTCTCGCTCCGCTGTCTCGAGCGTCACGCCGAGGACGATCCTCGGATCGGCGGGGCGCTCTGTCCGGACTGCTACGACTACGAGGCCGCGGCTCTGTGGAACGCGAACCTTGGAGCCCTGTGGCGCCGGACGATCACGTACCTGCCCCGCGAGCTCGCGGCCTTGCGCGGACTTAGCGTCGCTGCGTTGCGCGGCCAGGTCCGCGTCGCCTACGCGAAGGTCGCCGAGTTCCAGGCCCGGGGTGCCGTGCACGTCCATGCGGTCATCCGGCTCGACGGACCTGACGGTCCCGACACCGCGCCGGCGGGCGGAGCGACGGCGCAGCGTCTAGCGGAGGCCGTCGCCCGCACCGCGGCGCGAGTATCGGTCACGGTGGAAGGACCCGACGGTCGCGAGCTGATCGTCCGCTGGGGAGCGCAGGTCGATGTCCGGCCCATCACGCGCAACACAAGCGGTGGCGATGCCGACCGGACTGCGGTCGCAGGGTACCTAGCAAAGTACGCAACCAAGGACGCAGGAATCGCGGGCGGATTGGATCGACGGATCCGAGCCAAGGGAGCGATCGAGCGCGCCGAGCTCTCTGAGCACGCTCGAGCGCTGATGCGCTGCGCTTGGACGCTCAGCCCACGCTGGGCACATACCCTCGGCTTTCGCGGCCACTTCCTGACCAAGGCCCGTCGCTACTCGGTGACGTTCGCCGCGTTGCGAGGCGTCCGGACCGAATATCGAGCGCAGGCCGATCCGTGGCTCGCCCAGATCCGCGCCAAGGCCATAGGCGACCAGGTCGTCATCCGACGGACCTTCCACTACGCCGGATCAGGGCTGAGTTCGGCTGAGCGGGTTGTGGCCGCGAGTATCCATGGAAGCTCTTCCGGGCCGGGTCATTCGGGGACCATCGGTTCTGCCGTGGCGACCGATAGCCTGGAAATGCCCGGCGGCGGACTCCACTGGTCTCGGGATCGCGCGTCGCCATGAACGAGCTGCAAACGCTGAGACCTTCACCTGAGCGACTCCATCGCGGCTGGCGCCAGTCATCGAGTAGCCCGTCCCGGATAGACACGCACACTCTCATCCCCGCCCGGTCAACGAACACGTCTGACCTGATGAGCGACCGGCTGCATGCTGCCGTGATGGAACTAGTCGAGGCCTTGCGAGATGAGATTGCCGTCGAAGATCGTCCGAGCGAGCGCGAGCCCGATCGCCTGATGAGCATCGCGCAGGCCGCCCGGGCTCTGGGCATCGGCCGGACGGCTCTGTATTCGGAGATCGCTGCTGGACGCATCCGGAGTGTGAAGGTGGGCCGGCGACGATTGGTCCCGTCGTCAGCCATCAACGAGGTTGCGTCGGGTCGAAGCTGACGAACGCAGTGCTCAAGCGCTCCGTGCGGTTGAGGACGCCAGCCGGACTATCACTTCAGGGCCCGGTCCATCGCCTCGGCGGCCTCGCGCCGGAGATCCGGAGTAACGTGCTGGTACACGTCGGCAGTTATCGCGATCGAGCTATGACCCAGGGTCTCGCTCACGACCTTGAGCGGCACGCCCTGGGACAGCATGAGAGTCGCTGCGGAGTGCCTGAGATCGTGGAAGCGAACGTGTGGCAGGCCGAGCCTATCGACCGCCGTGCGAAAGTATCCCGAGACGTTGTCCGGGCGCGCGGGGCGGCCCAGCGCGTCGGTGAAGATGAGGTTGTGCCGGTCCTGCCACGCTGCGCCCGCCGCAAGTCTGGCGGCCGCCTGGCGGGCCTTCTGACGTCTCAGGGCCTCAATCGCGATAGTTGGGAGCATGACGGTCCGTCGGCTCTTAGCCGTCTTGGGCTCGGCCAGCCTCCACGTCCGGCGCCGCTTGCCGGTCTCAGGGTCGATGTTGTCAACCGCGGCGAGCGAACGTCGGACGACGATCGAGGCGCCGTCGTCGGCTACGTCATCCCACGAGAGGCCAAGCAGCTCGCCGAGACGGCAGCCCGTACCGAGGGCGACGGCGTAGAGTGGCCCCCCAGGATCTTCAGCCGTTGCGGAGAGGAGGCGACCAGCCTCCGATGGTGAGAGAGCCCGCATCTCCCGGCCGGCGACTCGTGGCGGCCGCGCCAGCGCCGCAGCGTTGCGGTTCAGGATGCCCTCACGGATTGCGTCGTTCAGCGCCCGCCGCAGCGTGGAGCGGGCGTGCCGGACGGTCTGTGGCGAGAGGCCGCGCTCGAGCAGCTGTCCAAGCCTCTGCTCGACGTCTAGCGGCCGCAGGCGCGTCAGCGGCGTCCTGGCCAGCGCGGCCCAGTACTGGGTGACGTGGCGGGCGTACTCGGTGTGCGTCGCGGGCCGAAGACGCGGCTTGCAAGCGACGATCCAACGGGCGAGGTATTCGCCGAGCGTCTCGCCGGTCACCGCGCCGGCAGCGCTTTCCTTGCGCTTCGCGTCGAGCTTCCGCACAACCTCAGCTCGCGTTCGGCCGCTGACATAGACGCGCTTCTGGCGACCGTCTGGGAGGTCAACCAGAACGGATCCGCGGAGCCGGCCATCCGCGGTTTCGTAGATGGCCCCCTCGCCGGCTGACCGCCTCGGGCGCTTGGTGTCCTGGTCCACGCTGCGTTGCTCCGATTCCGAAGCGCTAGTGAAGGCCTCCGGTTGGCCCGTGGGGCCTTCGCGCTTGCACGGCAGTGTACAACGCGAAGCTGCCACGAAGCTGCCAGAGGACCGCCGTGGGGTTCACCAGGTGCGCCAGATGGTCCGTTTCACGCTCAGAATCTTGGCGGAGAGGGTGAGATTCGAACTCACGGGACTGTCGTCCAGCGGTTTTCAAGACCGCCGCAATAGACCGCTCTGCCACCTCTCCGCGGTGGGTTCACGCTCAAATCATGCGTGAACGAGATCGCCTGATGTTGCCAGATGTTGCCAGACATCGCCTCGTGTGGGGTCAGAAGTGGGGTCAGGCGTTGACGCGACGCACCGATAGACCCGGATTCGCGAGCTTCTGTGCGATTCGCGATTCGTGGACATCTCGGCGCTTCTCATAGAGGATAGTCGTGCAAGACTTCAGAGGATGAGAACGTGGAAAAGTCGGGCGCTAGCCAAGGCCAGTCGGCATCGGAGCTCATCTCGAAAAGAATCGCCGAACTCGGGGACTGGCGCGGGGAAACCCTCAGCAGAATGCGCAAGCTCATCAAGGAAGCAGACCCGGACGCCGTCGA
>CABDYO010000108.1_pt1 | contig 48701 bp, 48 predicted proteins | sample 3131971 | NCBI WGS metagenome assembly CABDYO01 (sample SAMEA5534338, study PRJEB31848) | metagenome | biome: tundra; feature: field; material: soil | place: USA | collected 2013-05 | depth 0.45 m | reverse complement strand
CCCAGATCCAGCACGCCGTAGTAGTTGATGGGAATGCCCACGAGGTAGCTCACCTCGTTGACCAGAGTCGTGACCGGTTGGTCGGGCGAGTTGAGCCAGCCGTTCTTCACATATGTCGGAATGGCGTTGATCTTGATCTTGCCCGTGCCGCCCCAATACAAGGGATAGCCGGCGGTGTCTCGCGGGACGCTCACCATCGAAATTCGTTGCGTCTGGGTGTCAACGCTGATGACCATAAGCGAGTCGTACAGACGTTCCGACCGGGTTGTGAACTGGTCGAGTCCAGCGAGGAGAATCGTTACTCGCGAACCGCTAACCGGAACCTGTGCGGCTTCCGCACCGTTGCCGCCTACCGTAAAGACGCCCAGATCCATCTGGTATGCAGACTGGACGTAGAAAGCGCCGACCGCGTGGCTGGCCACGATCGCCACAAGCAGGAAGGCGAGAGCCATCCGTTCGCCGAGTCGCTTCTTTGGGCGGTCGCCCGCCGACCGGAAGGCATGCACGACGGCGATCAGCCGCCACACGCCAAGGACCACCACGGCCACGAATACGGCGCCAGCAACGGCAGGGTCGAGGAGGTGAACGATCAGGACCGCAGGGCCGTGTTGGGCCTGGATGAGAACGACTCCGGCCAGGGCAAGTACGGGCGCTGCGAACAGCAGAGCGGCGCGCCGTCGTCGGGCGTAGAGCTGGCCGAGGCCGGGCCAAATGAACGATAAGAGGGCGGCCAGCGAGGGAGAAGCGGTTCTCCGTTTGGGCGCGGTTATCTTCGTGTTGATGAATTCGGGCATGCCAATGACCTTAGCACTGCTTCGGGGTTGGGCCCCTCTGGACGCCCGAGCCACGCACAGCGTTACGGCGTGGCGTGCGTCCTGGTGCCCCACTAGGTCCCACAGCCGCGGAACCAGACGCCGATTGTTGCTACTCCTTGTGCGCGGCCTCCACGGCCTTGCGGTGGACCTCGATCACCTTCTCGGCGATGTGTTGCGGCACGTCCTCGTAGCGGTCCAGCACGGCGCTGAAGGTCCCGCGCCCGCCGGTGATCGAGCGCAATTCCGTGGCGTAGGAGAAGAGTTCGGCCTGGGGCACGTGCGCGGTGATGATCTGCATGCCGTCCTTGGTGTCCATACCCAGGACGCGGCCACGGCGGCCGTTCAGATCGCGGTTCACGTCGCCCAGGTAGGCCTCGGGGATCCGGATCTCGGCCGTCATGATCGGTTCCATGAGCGCCGGCTTGCACTCGAGGACGCCTGCCTTGAGAGCCATCGAGGCCGCGATCTTGAAAGACAGCTCGTTGGAGTCAACGGCGTGGAACGATCCGTCGTAGAGGGTCGCCTTGAAATCGCTGAGCGGATAGCCGGCCAGGACGCCTTCTGCCGCCGACTCGCGAATGCCCTTCTCGACGCCGGGGAAGAAGTTCTTGGGGACGGTACCGCCGACCACATGGTCGGCGAATTCGACGCCGCCGCCCGGGTTCGGCTCGATCGTAATCCAGACGTCCCCGAACATGCCGTGGCCGCCGGTCTGCTTCTTGTATCGGCCGTGGGCCTGCGTCTTGCCGCGAATCGTCTCCTTGTACGGAACTCGCGGCGTCTTGGTGACGATGGCGGCGCCGAACTTGCGCTTGAGCCGCTCACCCAGGACGGCGACGTGGGCATCGCCCATCGCCACCAGGATCTGCTCGCCGGTGTCGCTGCGGATCACATGAGCCGACGGCTCCTCCTCGAGCATTCGCTGCAGGGCGGATCCCATCTTGTCGAGGTCGGCCTTCGTCTGCGGCTCAATCGCGACCTGGAGCGTCGGAACGGGGAACGAGAGAGGCGGCAGCGCGTAGGCCTGCTCTCGAGAGGCCGAGAGCGTGTCGCCTGTGCCGGTCACGGTGAGCTTCGCGACTGCGCCGATTTCGCCGGCGTGCAGCTGCGCAACGGTCTCCTGGTCCTTACCGTGCAGCAGCAGGAGCTGGCCAACGCGCTCCGGCTCACCACGGGTGGAGTTCCAAGCCTGGCCCTGGCCGTGCAGCGTGCCGGAAAGGATGCGGATGTAGGTCAGCCGGCCGACGAACGGATCCGCGGTCGTCTTGAAGACGCGGGCCACGAGCGGGCCGGCGGCGTCCGTGGAGAGCTTGACTTCCTGGCCCTTGGAGTCGGTGACGTCGATCTCACTGAACTCCGCGGACGAGGGGAGGTAGTGCACGATTGCGTCGATTAGGGCCCGAACCCCGATGTCCTTCGAAGCGCTGCCGACCAGGACCGGCGCCACCATGCCGGACCGAATCGCCGTGTGCAGGCAGGCCTCGAGTTCCGCGTCGCTGATCTCCTCGCCCTCGAGATACTTTGTCAAGACGTCGTCGTCGGCCTCGGAGGCGGCCTCGAGTAGCTGGTCGCGCCGGGCAGCGACCTCGTCGGCCAGGTTCGCCGGAACCGGGACCTCGACCTCCTTGCCGCCCTGCAGCTGATAGGCCTTGCGATGGACCAGGTCCACGTACCCGGTGAAGGCTTCGGCCGTGCCGATGGCCACGTGAAGCGGGGCGATCTTCTGCCCGAACGCGGTTCGGAGCGCGTCCAGGGCGCCGCCTGGATTCGCGTTCTCGCGATCGCACTTATTGATAAAGAACAGGGCCGGGCGGCCGTTGGCGCGAGCCAGTGCCACTGCCGACTCAAGGCCAGCCTCAACGTGCCCGGATGCGTCCATCAGCAGCACTGCCGTGTCCGTGGCAGCGAAGCCCTGCACGACCTCGGCCGCGAAATCGGCGTAGCCGGGGGTGTCGACGAGTTGAATCCTGGTCCCCTCGTGCTCCAGGCTGGCGACGGCGAGGGTCAACGACTGCTTGCGCTTTAGTTCCTCGGGCTCGTGCTCGAGGCTGGCTGTGCCGTCGTCGACGCGGCCCAGCCGCGTGATCGCACCGGCGTCGAATAGGAGGTGCTCTGCCAGCGTCGTCTTGCCGGCCCCGGCGTGGGCGGCCAAAACGACGCTGCGAAGGTGGAGGAGGTCGACACTCTTGGTTGTCATCGGCTCATCGATCCTCTGGTGGCGTCAGATGGCATCGGACAGGCGGCGCCATAAGGGTGCGTGCCGCGCGGCCATGATAGCCCCGCGGATAGGGCCGCGCGTGGCCGCCGGCGAGCCTTGGGCGAGAACGACCCGCGCCTTGGTGCGACTGGTGTTCGTGTCGACGGTTGTGCGGCTCATCGTCCTGGGCGGCGGGCTCGAAGGCTCGGCTGGGCGGTATACTCCGCCCGATGTCTGGACATTCGAAGTGGTCTCAGATCAAGCGCCAAAAGGGCGTAAATGATGTCAAGCGCGGCGCCGTCTTCACCAAGATGGGCCGCGAGATCAGCGTTGCCGCGCGAGCCGGCGGCGCAGACCAGGATGGCAACTTCCGGCTCCGCCTCGCCGTTGAGCGTGCCCGGGCCATCAACATGCCGCTCGACACGATTAAGCGCGCCATCGAGAAGGCGACGGGCGGTGGTGAGGGCGAGCAATTCGAGGAGATTACGTACGAGGGTTACGGCCCCGGCGGCGTGGCGCTGATCGTCGAGACGGCCACGGACAACAAGAACCGAACCGCTGCCGAGGTGCGCTCCATCCTGACCAAGGCCGGTGGCCAGCTGGCGGGCTCGGGCAGCGTTGCCTGGCAGTTCGAACAGCGCGGAGTCATCACTCTGAGCCCGGGCGGAGACGCGGACGAGCTGTCTCTCATCGCGATCGATGCCGGCGCGGACGACGTCGACTCCTCAGGCGACCAGGTGGAGGTCTTCACGAAGTCGACTGAGCTGGAGGCTGTTCGGCGGTCACTCGAGTCGGCCGGCGTTAAAATCGAGTCGGCCGAGCTGGCGATGGCCGCCAAGAACACGCTCGAACTGGACGCCACCAAGGCGCGGCAGGCTCTCCGCCTCATCGAACTGCTCGAAGACCAGGATGACGTGCAGCGCGTCACGGCCAACTTCGACATCCCCGATGAGCTTCTGGCCGAGGTCGGTGCGTGAGCGAGATCCGCGCAACGGATCTCGTTAAAGGCAACCTCGCCGCCAGCGAGGCCCACTCGTGCGAGATCCGCGCAACGGATCTCGTTAAAGGCAACCTAGCGGTAAGCGAGGTTGCCTCGTGATCATCCTGGGCATAGACCCGGGAGTTGCAATGCTTGGCTACGGGCTCGTGGAGCGGACAGGTCCGCGCCTTCGGGCGATCGATTACGGCGTCATCAAGACCCCCTCCGATCTTCCGCTGCCTGAGCGCCTCGAGTCCATCTACCTGGCTCTGAATGACCTGATCGAGCTGCATGCACCCGCGCTCATGGGCGTCGAGCGGCTGTTCTTCACCAAGAACGTCCAGACGGCCTTCGCCGTCGGCCAGGCTCGTGGTGTCATCCTCCTGGCGGCGGCTCTGCACAAGCTGGAAATTCGAGAGGCGACGCCCAACGAAGTGAAGGTCGCGACTGCGGGATACGGGTCATCCTCGAAGGACCAGGTGCAGCGTATGGTCCAGGCGATCCTTGGAATGCCGGAGTTGCCGGAACCGGACGACGCAGCGGATGCCTTGGCCATCGCCATCTGCGTCGCCAACCGCGAGCGCTCGGTCAGCCGGATTCCCACCGGCCCGCTCGATAGGTCCGCCCTCAAACCACCGCCGAGCGGCCGCACTCCCTACGAACAGGCCGTGCGCGAGGCTCTCCGTCGCGAGCGGTTGGGTGTCGGTCCCGACGCACATGTTTCGCACGCCCCGAAGCGCAAGACGGCCTCCTAGAGGCGGTGCCCGGGGAGCGGCCCCGGTCAGTGGAGCGAGCGAGCCTCGGCGGTTTCTCCGATCTATTGCCACCGACACTCTTATGGCACGAATCGGATCGCACCCGCGCCCAGCAGCTATCGCCGATGCCGAAACGGCGGCATGTTCGCGTGCGCCGCGGCCCCATAATCCCACTCGGGACCGTCCGCTGAAGACCTCGCAGCCGATACGGCGTATCGTCTTTCCATAAAAGTGGCCCAGGCCATAATCCGGGGGAATCCCCGCGCCAGGGAGACGAGTTCGTGATCGCATCCCTCGACGGCCACGTCAGCGCCGTCTTCGCCGATTCGCTCATCCTCGAGGTCGGAGGGGTGGGCTATCGCGTCTTTGCGGCGCCTTCGGTACTCGCTGCGGTGCCGGTCAGCGGGCGGCTCAAACTCTTCACCCACCATGTCATTCGGGAAGATCTGCAAGCCCTATACGGCTTCCGCAACCCCGAGGAACTCGGCTTCTTCGGACTCCTCCTGACGGTTACTGGCGTGGGCCCGAAAGTGGCCCTGGGAATCGTAGGCTCACGGCCGGTCGGTGATCTCCAGTTGGCGATCCTATCGGACGACCTGGCGCTATTGACTGCGGTGCCGGGAGTCGGCAAGAAGCTGGCGGCACGCGTCGTTCTGGAACTCAAGGAGAAGGTGGCCGCGGCGGGCGTCTCCGTGGGTGGGGCCACGGGAGGCGGGCCAGCCGGAGAGTCGGAGGTCGTGGCCGCGCTGCTGGCTCTGGGCTATTCGGCCGGAGAGGCGCGTCAGGCTTCGCGCGAGGCGCTCTCGGACCTGAGCGTTGCAGTGGGCCTGGAGGAGCGCGTCAAGGCCGCGCTGCGGACGCTGCTGAAGGGGTAGATGGCAGGCTGGGAACGCCCTTTGTCCGAACTGACTGGTGGTAGAACGCCCGTTCGCTATGGTACACTGCCGACATGAGCGAGCGCTCCGGTGACTGACATTTCGAGGATCCCGGCCGGAAACGTCGAAGACGAGGCGGAGGTCGTGGTAGACCGGTCGCTGCGGCCGCACACCCTTGATGAGTACATCGGCCAGAGAGAGCTGAAAGCCAATCTCTCGATTCTGCTCGGGGCGGCTCGTCAAAGAGGGGACGCCGCAGACCACGTGCTGCTCCATGGCCCGCCTGGCCTGGGCAAAACCACGTTGGCAACGATCATCGCCCGAGAACTCGGCGCCAACATCCGATACGCCAGCGGACCGGCGATCGAGCGGGCAGGGGACCTTGCCGCAATTCTCACGTCGCTGGATGAGCGCGATGTCCTCTTTATCGACGAGATCCATCGCCTGAACCGCGCAGTGGAGGAGATCCTCTATCCGGCGATGGAGGACTACGCCCTGGACGTCATGATCGGCAAGGGACCGTCGGCGCGGAGCCTGCGGCTCAGCCTGAAGCCGTTCACCATCGTCGGCGCCACGACTCGGGCCGGCCGAATCTCGAGCCCGCTGCGAGACCGCTTTGGGGCCACTTATCGGCTGGACTTCTACGACATTCCGGACCTCACCGCCATCGTTGAGCGGTCGGCGCGCCTGCTGAACGTGGACCTCCACCAGGACGGGGCCACGGCCATCGCCCGGCGCGGCCGGGGCACGCCACGCGTGGTGAACCGCCTGCTGCGCCGCGTCCGCGACTTCGCCCAGATCAACGGCGACGGAACCGTGGACGCAGCCACGGCGGACAGGGCCTTGGCCGCTCTCGAGATAGATGATGAAGGTCTCGACGGCACTGACCGCAAGCTTCTGGCGGCCATCGTCCAGAAGTTCGGCAGCGGTCCGGTCGGGGTCCAGGCCCTCGCCGCGGTATTGGCCGAGGAGCCGGAGACGGTCGAAGACGTGTACGAGCCGTTCTTGCTGCGCCTCGGCTTCCTCGACAGGACACCGCAAGGCCGCATCGCCACGGACGGTGCCCGCCGGCATCTTGCTCGGCTCGGCTACGACGTGCCGCCGCCGCGACGTTCGGACGGTGACCAGGCGGCGCTGTGGGACGGATCGCTCGCGGCCATAGACGCAGCGACGCCCACGGACCCAGCCGCGCGCGCCGACTGATGTCGAGCCCCCTGGAGAGTGCCAAAGAGGACCGCCTCTCGCCAGCTCAGTTCGAGGTATTGGTTCCTCCACCCTCTGACGGCTCGACGCAGGCCCGACTCGGGCGATTGACGCTTCCGCACGGCATCGTCGAGACGCCCCAGTTCATGCCGGTGGGCACCAATGCCACCGTCAAGGCACTCGATCCGGACGATATTCGGGCTGTCGGCGCCACCATCATCCTGTCGAACACGTATCACCTCTACCTGCGGCCCGGCCACGAACGGATCGCCGCGCTCGGTGGGCTGCACAAATTCATGGCCTGGGATGGGCCCATCCTGACGGACTCGGGCGGCTTTCAGGTCGTCTCGTTGGGTGAGCTGCGCAAGATCGACGACGACGGGGTCACCTTCCAGAGTCATCTCGACGGTTCCTACCACCGTTTCACCCCCGAGCTGTCAATCGCCGTCCAGGAGGCTCTCGGCGCCGACATCGCGGTCGCGTTTGACCAACCCGTGCCGCCGGCCTCGTCAAGCTCGCAGGCTGTCGCCGAGGCCACCGCTCGCACCCACCGCTGGGCGGAACGTTGCGTGACAGCCCATTCGCGGCCGGATCAGGCCCTCTTCGGCATCATCCAGGGCGGTCTGGATCCGGCGCTCCGAGCGGAGTCGACCCGCTTCATGGCCGACCTTCCGTTCGACGGCATCTGCATTGGCGGCCTGGCAGGGGACGAGACGCCCCCACAGCGCGAAGCGATTCTCGAGGTCGTCGTCGGGGAGTTGGAGTCGGATCCGCGGCCCAGGTACCTGATGGGGCTCGGCTCGCCGGCCGACCTGCTTGAGGCCGTACATCGCGGCATCGACATGTTTGATTGCGTCCTGCCGGCCCGCGTAGCCCGGAACGGCCAGCTGTGGGTCCCCGGCGGGCGCCTCAACATGCGCAACGCTCAGTTCGCCGACGATCCGCGGCCGGTCCAGGAAGGCTGCCGCTGTCTGCTCTGTCGCAACTTCTCGCGGGCGTATTTGGCGCACCTTTTCCGGGCCGAGGAACTGCTGGCCTACCGCCTGGCAACTTGTCACAACCTGACCTTCACCCTAGACTTTATGGCTGAAATCCGCTTCGCACTCCGCTCCGGCACGTTCCTAGAACGCATGCCTGAGCTGCGGGCACGCGCGCAGCCGTCAAGGTTGCGTGCATCGGCAGTGCATTCGGAGTGAAGAGCCCAGCCGTAGCCTGTAGCACGCGGAGGCGCATCAGATGGCCACTCGAAATCCTCCCCGCCGTGAAGCAAAGAAGAAGCCCAAAGAAGGCCCCGGCAAGAACAAGATCCAGCCCTTGCTCGAGCCGCCGACCAACGTTGAGGTCTGGAAGCCCAAACGCAAGCCGCGGACAGAAGAAACCGAGAGCTGACACGCGGACGGACGCCTTCGTGCGACCCGTTCCGGCAATCCGTAAAGGAATGGAGCGAGGAGCAAGGTGGTGATAGTCGAGCGAGGGGCTGAGGCCCGCGGCGCATCAGGCGCCGGCAACGACCGCAGCAAGGCTGTGGAGGCGGCCATTCTGGCCATCGAGAAGCAGTTCGGGCGGGGCTCGATCATACGTCTCGGTTCGTCCGAGCGCCAGGCTGTCGACGTCATACCGACCGGATCGATCGCCCTTGACCTCGCCCTTGGAGTAGGCGGGATCCCGCGCGGCCGAATCACAGAAATCTTCGGTCCCGAGTCGTCTGGCAAGACCACGCTCTGTCAGCACATTCTGGCTGAAGGCCAGCGCAAGGGCGGCGTCGTGGCGTTCATCGACGTCGAGCACGCCCTGGATCCCGGCTATGCCCGTTCGTGCGGCGTTAACGTCGACGAATTGCTGGTAAGCCAGCCGGATACCGGTGAGGACGCCCTGCAGATCACTGAAACGTTGATTCGCTCGGGCGGCGTGGACTGCGTCGTCGTCGACTCAGTGGCGGCTCTCCTGCCCAAGGCCGAGATCGAGGGCGAGATTGGCGACTCCTTCGTGGGCCTCCAGGCCCGCCTCATGAGCCAGGCCCTCCGAAAGCTTGCCGGAGCCGTCAATCGGTCGAACACGGCTCTCGTCTTCACCAACCAGCTGCGCGAGAAGATCGGCGTCATGTTCGGCAATCCCGAAGTCACGCCCGGCGGTCGCGCTCTCAAGTTCTACGCCAGTGTCAGGCTGGATATCCGACGCGTCGAGACGATTAAGGTAGGCACCGAATCGGTCGGCAACCGGGTCAAGGTCAAGGTCGTGAAGAACAAGGTCGCGGCGCCGTTCCGAATGGCCGAGTTCGACATCATGTTCGGGACCGGGATCTCGCGTGAGGGAGGCCTGCTCGACGTCGGCGTAGCCATGAGTATCGTTACCAAGACGGGGGCCTGGTTCACTTTTGGCGAGACCCGCTTGGGACAGGGGCGGGAAGCCGCCAAGGAGTTCCTCAAGAGCAATCCGGAGATCGCGGCCGAGGTGGACAATCTGATCCGAGGCAAGATCGCCGAGGTTTCACTCCCGGTCGAAGGGATCGGAGAGGCCGAGTAGTCGGCTATGCCCCGGTATACCGGCACGGAACGGCTTGAGGCGAGAAGGGCTCGGCTGGAACGCCACGCCGCTGAGACAGACGCAGGCGTCGTCGTCAAGGCGGCTGCCCGCTATCTCGAGGCGAGGACGCGTTCAATCCACGAGCTTCGGCGGCATCTAGGGGCCGCCCGATTCCCGGAGTCGCTGGTGGAGCAGGCCATCGATCGGCTCGTGGAGCTGGGCCTGCTCGACGATCTGGCCTTTGCCCAGGCATGGGTGGAGTCGAGGGACCGGGCCAGGCCGCGGGGCAGTCAGGCCCTTCGCCGCGAGCTGTCGCTCAAGGGGATCGACCGGGAGATCATCGAAGGGCTGCTGGCCGGCCGGCGCGTCGCGTCTCAGGCCGACGACATCGCCGAAACTGGTAGTCCGGACGAACGCGTCGCGGAAAGACTGTTACTGAAGAACCGTGTCTCGCTCGCGCGTGTGGCGGACCCGCGACTCCGCCGACAGCGCGCCTACGCCCTGCTGGCTCGTAACGGGTTCGACCCGGAGATTTGTCGGGACATGAGCGCCCGCTGGGCGGCAACACAGAGCGGCAGCGACGAAGCCGGTGGCCCGGAGACGACTGAGTAGAGGCTCCGGCCCCAGCAGAGGCAGCCACCCCGGGGACTCCGTGGCGGGAACGGTCCAGGCCGAATGCACAACGTTCCATGACCGGTTTCTGCGCGCGCCGTAAACTAGTTGTCGAAACGAACACGCCGTCGCCGGTCCACGTTCCGGTGACGACGCCAGTCCGAATCATTGACAACGCGGCATCCACCCGGTCTTGCTCCATCCAGCAGATGACAACGAGGCGGGGGTTCGGAGCTGCTTCAACTCCGATACACGTACCTCCGGTCGCATCATCAGACCGGGTGGGAGGCAAGTTAATATGGATTTCGCCATCGCGGCCATCGCCGCTGCGGCCGTCCTTATGGGCGTGGTCGTTGGCTTTCTTGCCCGAGGCCAGTTCGCCAACTCGGCCATTCAGACCGCACAAGAGAAGTCCGCTCGTATCGTCGCCGAGGCCCGGACCCAGCAGAAGGAGCTGATCCTCTCCGCGAAAGACGAGAAGATGAGCCTCCTGCGTGAGGCAGAGGTCGAGGCCAAGGCCAAGCGCGCCGAACTCGCTCTTCTCGAAACTCGGCTGCTTTCCCGCGACGAGCAGTTGGATATGCGCTCCGACATGCTCGAGCAGCGTGACCGAAAGCTTCTGGATCGCGAGCGTGAGTTCGAGCAGAGCCGCCAGGAACTAGCGCGTGCTCAGCAGGATCACGTCGCCGCCCTTGAGCGCGTCAGCGGCATGTCTGCGGCCGAAGCGAAGGCCCAGCTTCTCGAAGCGGTACGGGAGGAAGCCGAGCGCGACGCCGTCCGACTCGCCAAGTCCATAGAGCGTGAGGCCCGCGAAGAGGCCGAGGATCGGGCTCGTGAGATCGTGCTGACAACGATGCAGCGCATCGCCGCCGACCACACTGCCGAACACACCGTCTCCACCGTTCACCTGCCCAATGACGAGATGAAGGGCCGCATCATCGGCCGCGAGGGACGCAACATCCGAGCGCTTGAGCAGGCCACAGGTGTGGACCTGATCATCGACGACACTCCAGAAACGGTCGTGATCAGCGCCTTCGATCCGGTCCGGCGCGAGATCGCTCGTCTGGCCCTCACCAAACTCATGCAGGACGGCCGCATCCACCCCGGCCGCATCGAGGAGGTTGTGGCCAAGGTCCGCACCGAGCTCGACGTCGTCATGCGACAGGCCGGTGAGCAAGCCGTCTACGACGCCGGCATTTCGCCCCTGCCGTCCGAGATCGTCAAGTTGCTGGGCCGCCTCAAATACCGCACAAGTTACGGCCAGAACGTCCTCATCCATTCGATCGAGACGAGTCGGCTGGCGGCGATCATTGCCGCCGAGCTCGGCGCAGACGTCCAGGTGGCCAAACTCGGCGGGCTGCTCCACGACCTTGGCAAAGCCATCGATCATGAGATGGAGGGTCCGCACGCCCAGATCGGTGCCCAGATCGCCCAACGCAACAACCTGTCGGCGAAAGTCGTGAATGCGATCGCCGCCCATCACCAGGAAGTTGAGTACGAGAGCCAGGAAGCGCCCATCGTCCAGGTGGCAGACGCCATTAGTGCGTCTCGGCCCGGTGCTCGAGGGGAATCGGTCGAGACCTATATCCGTCGTCTCGAAGACCTTCAGGCCATCGCCGAGGGTTTCGAAGGCGTCGAGAAGTGCTTCGCAGTGCAGGCAGGACGAGAGGTTCGAGTCCTCGTTCGACCGGAGCAGATCGACGACCTTAGTGCTACCCGAATGGCCCGAGACGTGGCCAAGAAGATCGAGGCCAGCCTGACGTACCCTGGCCAAATCAAGGTCACGGTTATCCGCGAGACGCGGGCCGTCGACTACGCCAAGTAGCGGGCGGTGGTAGCCACCGGCGGTTCACCCAGGCCTGACAATGGCGGTCGGCGCGTCTGCCGCATCCTCATGATCGGCGACCTCATCGGCAAGCCCGGGCGGCTTGCCGTCGGGGCGCTGCTGCCGGGCCTGCGTCACGAACTCGGCATCGACTTCGTGACCGCCAACGGCGAGAACGTGGCCGGGGGAATGGGCCTGACGGCCTCCACGGCCGAGGCGATGTTCAAGGCCGGCGTGGACGTGATCACGTCGGGCAACCATGTCTGGGACAAGCGCGAGATGTACGAGGTCATCGAACACGAGGAACGCATCCTGCGGCCGCTCAACTACGGCACGGACGGCGTGCCGGGGAAGGGCTGGGGCGTCTTCCACGCCGAGGATGGCACGGAGGTGGCGGTCCTCAACTTCCAGGGCCGGACTTACATGATCCCGATCGAGAACCCGTTCACCGAGTTCGACCGGCTGATCGACCAGGCGTCCGAGCCACTGCCGGCGGTTCGAATTGTGGACTTCCACTGCGAACTGACGAGCGAGAAGAATGCTTTCGGCATCTACCTCGACGGTCGAGTCAGCGCGGTCGTGGGCACGCATACCCACGTCCCTACGGCGGACGAGCGGATCATGCCCAAAGGCACGGCGTACCAGTCCGATCTCGGGATGGTCGGCCCGATACACAGTGTCATCGGCTTTGATCCGGCCACGGTCGTGCCGCGTTTCATCAACGGCCTCCCGACGCGGTTCGAGGTTGGCTCGGGCCCGGTGGTCTTCAACTCCTGCATGATCGACGTGGATGCAATCAGTGGCCGCGCCATCGCCGTCGAACGCGTAGTCCGCGTGTTCGAGGGCTAGTGTGGGCGACCAACAGCGTGGCGCCGGCAGCGGTTATCGCGCCAGGCCAGGCCAAAGGGTTGTGCCGCCGTACCCGTCCCGGGTCGACCTCCACTCCCATAGCCGCCGTTCCGATGGCGTTCTGGAACCCACCGAACTGGTCTCGCAGGCGGCCGCGGTCGGCGTAAAGGTCCTGGCCCTGTCCGACCACGACACCCTGGCCGGCGTACGGGAACTGTGCGCACCGGGCGCGCCGTCGCTCCCGCTGGACCTCCTGGCCGCGGTGGAGATCAACAGCGTCGCCACGGGCATGGGCGATCTGTGGGAGGGGGAGCTGCACATCTTGGGCTTGGGCGTGGACATCCACGACGACGCATTCGAATCTGCCCTCGAGCGCCAACGCGGCTATCGAGTCAGCCGTTTTTGGCTAATCGTCGAGCGCTTGCGCGAGCTTGGCCGCCCCATCGACGCACAGGTGGAGCGGTATCTCGCCGAGTCCGGCGCGGTGCCGGGTGCGGCGCTCGGACGGCCGCAGATCGCCCGCTGTCTGATGGCTGCCGGCTACGCTTCATCTGTCGACGACGCAATGCGGCGTCTGTTGGCTCGCGGTCGGCCCGCCTATGTGGCCCGTGATGGACTGGCGCCCCTGGCAGCGATCGCCGCCATTCGGGCAGCCGGCGGCTTGGCCTCGCTGGCCCACTTTGCCGATGCACCTCAACGCCGCGACCTGATCAGGGAGCTTCAGGAGAGCGGCCTGGCCGGTCTGGAAGTCCACTACCGCCACTTCGACACCGAAACGGTGGCGTCCCTGGATGCCCTAGCGGGCGAGTTGGGCCTGGTGCGGACCGGCGGCAGCGACTACCACGGCGACGGGGAGACGTACGCCGAAGCCCACGCCAATCTCTACGTGCCGGACGAGGACGCCACGGCTCTCTTCGGCGCCTTTGGCGGTGCGGCTTCGGCGGTTGGAGGATGATTGAAGACATGATGCTGCCACAGCTGCCACATCGAGCGACTGTCGCCACCGACCCCGCCCTGGCGGAATTCAGGCCCGAGGCCCAGGCCCTGCCGAGCTTCCACATGTGGACCCTGGGCTGCCAGATGAATCAAAGCGACTCGGAAGAAATGGCGGGCCAGCTGATCGCCGCCGGATGCATACGCGCACCGTCGATGGAGACGGCCGATCTCGTCGTCATCAACACGTGCGCCGTCCGTGAGCACGCCGAGGCTAGGGTGATCGGTCGCCAGGGTCTGCTCGCGGACCTCAAGCGGGCTCGGCCGGGCATGCGCGTGATCCTGACCGGCTGCGGGGTCCGCGAGTCCGAACGCGATGGCCTGGCTAAACGCTTCCCGGCCGTGGACATGTTCCTTCGACCGGACGAGGAGCCCGAGCTGGCGCTCCGTCTTGGACTTGTCTCGGCCCAGGCTCCGATCGGCCTGCAAACCGTCTCCACCGCCGCGACTACCGTCCTCGGCGGGCGACCGGTGAGCGCCGCCGATCGGCTGGCCGCCTCGCGTGTGACCGCTCTCTCGGAGGAGCGCGTCGCCCGTTCGTCGACGATTTCGGCCTGGCTACCGATCGTCTACGGTTGCGACAAGACGTGCACCTACTGCATCGTCCCGTTCAGCCGCGGCCCGGAGCGGAGCCGCCCGTTCGACGACATCGTGGCCGAGGCGCGATTGATCGCGGCCGCCGGGTTCGGCGAGTTGACACTGCTCGGCCAGAACGTCAACAGCTACGGCCACGATCTGTCGACTGAGCAGCGGTTCGCCCACATCGAGACCGAGCGGACCGCAGGACGGCGATTGGACCTGCTCTCAAGGCCAGACCTGGCCGAACTACTCCACGCCATCGATGGCATTCGTGGCACCGACGGGCGTCCAGCCATTCCGCGCCTGCGCTTCATAACCTCGCATCCATGGGACCTTTCGGACCGCCTGATCGAGGCCATGGCTTCGTGCGAGTCAGTGGCCGAACATCTGCACCTGCCCATCCAGTCCGGCGACGACGGAATGCTCCAGCGGATGGGGCGGCAATACACGGTCGCGCATTACAAGGAGCGGCTGGCGCGCATCCGCGAAGCTGTACCAGGAATCGCGATCTCCACGGACGTGATCGTGGGCTTCTGCGGCGAGACTGACGCGGAGTTCGGCGCCACGCTCGCCGCGCTGGAGGAGATCCGTTTCGACACGGTCTTCGCCGCGGCCTACTCGCCGCGACCGGGCACTCCGGCCCTTCGCATGGCCGATGACGTGCCGCCCGCCGTGAAGCGTCGGCGCCTCAACGAGCTGCTGGCGGTACAGGAGGGGATAGGCCTGAAACGCAATCGCGAGTGGCTGGGCCGCGACGTGGAGGTGCTCGTGGAGCGGGTCACGCCGCCGCGCAGCGGACTCGTCGCTGCGCCCTATAACGGCTCGGACGCACCCGCCGACACTGATCCGGATGACGCTGCCGACGCCGGCGGCGTTCCGGACCTGGCCGGTGCGGCAGGGGAGGGGAGCGTGGCCCTGGCAGGGCGCACTCGTCACAACAAGCTCGTTCACCTGGCTGGTGATCCGGCGCTCGTGGGCCGGTCCGTGAGCGTCCGGATCGAGCACGCCGGCCCGTTCGCGCTGCGCGGGCCCGTCGTCGCCACTCCCGTCGTCGCCGCGCCCGTCGTAGGGTGACCGCCTCCGCTCTTCCGCCGCTCGTCGTTGTGGCCGGCGCAACAGCCAGCGGCAAGACCGCGCTATCGCTCGGCCTGGCCGAGGCGCTGGCGGCGCGCGGCATCCCAGCCGAAATCATTTCGGCCGACTCACGCCAGGTCTACCGCGGCATGGACATCGGTACGGCCAAGGTCACGTTGGAGGAACGGGCCCGCATCGTTCACCACGGGCTTGACCTGGTCGATCCGAACCAGCCGTTCAGCGTCGCCGATTTCGCGGACCACGCATCGGACGCCCTGGCCGGAATTGCCGAACGTGGCGGCGTGGCCCTTCTCGCGGGCGGAACAGGCTTCTACTTGCGGGCAATCGCTCGAGGCCTGGCCGTGGACGCGCTGCCTTGGGACGCTGACGTACGCGCGGCCATCGAGGAAGCTTTGGTCGCCGACGGCCTCGTTGCGCTCGTCAGTGAGCTCCGGAGCCTCGCTCCGACGCGCGCTGGCGTAGTGGATCTGCGCAACCCGCGCCGCGTCGTGAGGGCCCTGGAGATCGCCCGACTCCGGGGAGACGCGCCACTCCCCGAGCCTCGGGGATACGGGCGGTCGGTCCTGTGGCTCGGTTTGTCGGTGGAACCGCCGGTCCTGCTCGAGCGCATTCGCCAGCGCGCCCGAGCCCAGTTCGAGGCCGGCCTCGTGGACGAGACGCGCGCCCTCCTCGCCAGTTTCGACGCAACCCTGTTCAGCTTCTCCGGCATCGGCTACGCGGAGGCAAGAGCCGTCATTGAGGGCCGTCTCTCACCGGAAGAGGCCATCGCTGAAGACGCCCGCCGCAACGTCCGCTTCGCCCGCCGCCAGGCCACCTGGTTCCGGCGTGAGCCCGACATCTGCTGGCTTGACGCCACACGCGAGATGCCACACAACGAGGCGCTGTCATCGACGCTGGAATACCTCGCCCGGCAGACGTGATAGGAACTCCTGGCTGCCCCGCAACCACCTTAGCTATGCTTGACATACTTGCGTAGCTTGCATAGACTCGACCTATGTTGATAGGTTCTGTTCCAGCAACGGCCGATCCAAAGGCCCTCCGGGAAGTAGCAGCCGCCCTTCGTCACACCTCGCGCGACATGGTTTTGCTGATACTTGCCGGCCTTCGCGCGGAGGCGGGAAGCTCAGCACCACTGGACGAGGCCTTCGGCCCTGAGCCGAGCCAGGCGGCCTTTGCGGATGCGATCGCCTGGAATGTGGCCGTTGGCACCGAGCGTCGCCGGGACGTCATCAGACAGAGCGTGACCCGTCATGAGGCCGCCCGTCGGCTTGGCGTGAGCGCCCAGGCAGTCAGCTATATGCTCGATCGAGGAGCGCTCGTGGGCCTGAAGGAGGGGCGCGAATGGCGCCTCCCGGAGTGGCAGTTCGAGCTGGAGTCACCGACAGGCGTACTGGCTGGGCTCCGCGACATCGCGGCCCGCTTCCCGGCGAGCGTCGTCGCCCTCTCGCGCTGGATCCAACATGAGAACGCCGATCTGGGCGGTTTGACGCCTCGGGCCGCCTTGCGGCGAGGGAACGTCCAGGACGTTGTCCGTCTCGTCGAGACGCTCTAGGCGATCGTGGTCAGGCATCTCGTCCCTCCGGTTCGCCCGTTGCGGGGCGGGAATTCCTGGACCTGGCACCCGCAGGAACGTTGGTTGCGGATATACCATCGCGACCACCTCACGCCCAGCGGCGACGTACGACGTGCCTTTGGCCCGCTATTGCGGTTTGACCATCATGCTGGGGCCCCAACCGGGCCCGCCATCGATCCCTTTGGGCGGACGGTCATCTACGCCGCCAAGACGCTCCGAACGTGTGGCGGCGAGGTCTTCGGGGACGCGGGTGAGGCGACGCTCTGCCCGCACTATTACGCCGCCGTGGTCCGCCCCGCCCGCCCGACCGTCGTCCAGGACGTCCAGGGGAATGGCTCGATGCTAATCGGCGCCCTGCCGGCGTTGGGCAGCGCCGACGTGGCCCGTGGCGAGACTCAAGCATGGGCCCGCGCGATCTATGAGGACAGGCCGGCGTCACCCGCAGTCGCCGGCATCCGATATACGAGCGCTCACGACGAAGGGCCGTGCGTCGCGCTGTGGGAAACGTCACCCCGGCTCGTCGTCGTGCAAGACCTGCCGCTCTCCGACCCGGGTCTCTTCCGCCGCTTCACGACTGCCATGCGTGAACTCAAGATCGAGTCGCACGCCGTCTTGTCCGGTGAGTGTCGCCGTTGCCGGGATGCCATCGGCTATCCTGGCTCGGTATGACGAAAGACCTGATCGACCTCAGCGCTCCGGCGGAGCGCGCGTTCCTTGTGGCAGTGGACACCGGCGACGATCCCGGCTGGACGGCCGAGGAATCAATCGGGGAGCTGGCCAGCCTGGCCGAAACAGCCGGCGCCCAAGTCGTAGGTGCCGAATGGCAGAACCGCCGCCATGTCGACCCCAACTATTACGTCGGCAAGGGCAAAGTGGACGAGCTGGTCGCCGCCAGGTCCGAAACCGGCTACACCATCCTGATCGCCGACGATGAACTCTCGCCGTCCCAGCAGCGCGCTCTCGAGGAAGCCGTTAAGACCAAGGTCATCGATCGGTCGCGCCTGATCCTCGACATCTTCGCCCAGCACGCACAATCACGCGAAGGCCGCCTCCAGGTGGAGCTGGCTCAGCTGGAATACCAGCTGCCCCGCCTGACCAAGATGTGGACCCACCTTTCACGAACCGGTGGCGGAATCGGCACGCGAGGGCCTGGCGAGTCGCAGCTCGAAACGGACCGGCGCCTAATTCGTGACCGCATAAAGAAGTTCAAGGAACGGGTCGAGCAGGTCGCCGAGCAGCGCCGCACGGCCACCAGAGCCCGCGACCGGCGCCTGATCCCGACCGTCGCCATCGTCGGCTACACGAACGCCGGCAAGTCAACACTACTCAACACGCTAGTTGGGTCGGTCGTTGTCAAGGCAGAGGACCGCCTTTTCGCCACTGTGGACCCGACGTCGCGCCAGGTCAAACTCGGCGAGGGCCAGACGGCCATCGTGACCGACACGGTAGGTTTCATCCACAAACTGCCCCACCAGCTCGTGGATGCCTTCCGGGCCACTCTGGAGGAGGTCACGCGCTCAGACGTGCTCGTCGAGATCGTGGACGCGTCGGATCGCCATTTCGCCGAACACCGGGCGACGGTCCAGAAGGTACTGGCGGAGCTTGGAGCAGGGGACAAGCCGCGCCTGGTGGCCTTCAACAAGGCCGATCTCATCGAAGCGACGGCTCGCGACGGCGACACGCCAGCGCCAGCGATTGCCGGTCAGGTTCTCATCTCGGCCGTGACTGGTTACGGCATCGAGACGCTCAAGGCTGAGCTCTCGGCGCTGCTCGCCACGCTCTGGGTGGACGTGGATGTGGCAATCCCGTATCGCGCCGGCGAGTTACTCGCGCGTGTTCGTGAGCGAGGCACGATCGACCTGGACTACCGCTCCGGCGACGTGCGCATCAAGGGCCGTGTCAGCCCGCCGCTCGCCAACGAGTTGGAGGCAGTGGCCGCCAAGTGGCACGAGTCGCTCCGGGCGGGCGTCGAGGACTGAGCCGACGGCGAGGAAGCGGCTGGCGACTTATGGAACACCTGTGCGCATGCAGCAGGGCCGGTCCGCATCGCTCCACCTACCCGTGTTGGCAGGACGTGGACAAGTGCCCAAAATGCCGGGATAGCCGCCGAAACTGGTGGATAAGCCACTTCCATGGCGAGAGCGCGAGGACTACATTCTGTCTTGCCCGGAGGGGCCAGCGAGATCGACACCAAGTCAGCGGTTCTGACGGAAACGGTGCAACGATCGGCGTGAAAGCTCTCGGACCCGCAACGGTACCTGAGTCGGATCGCAGAACGTAAGCCGCGGAAGACAGAATGTAGAGGGCTCGGTGGCGAGTCCGGCAGTGGCCGGAGCGCAGGCCACCGCTAGTGCGAGGAGTTTTCGGACCCCTTGCCGGCGGAGGTCAAAGCGACCAGTACACGCGGACTTGCAGAAACGATCGAAGCGGTTCCTCTGGGCGTTTTGTTGTGCCCGGGCAAAAGACGCCGGCCGGTGGGCTGCAGCGCAAGCAGGGGAGGGGAGAGACGGGGTATTCTCGGCCGCGACCCCGCACCACCAAGGAAGTCGATGCCATCCGCGAGTCCCCGCATCTGGATCATCATCCCGACATATAACGAGTGCGAGAACGTCGGCCCAATTACCGAGGCCGTGCTCTCGGCCGTTCCAGACGCTCACGTCCTGATCGTCGACGACGGGTCACCTGACGGCACCGGCCAGCTGGCCGATGCGATGGCCGCCGCAAACCCGGCCATCGCCGTACTCCATCGCCGCACGAAGGAGGGCCTGGGGCGGGCCTACATCGCGGCATTCAAGGCGCTCCTTGTCCGCGAGGCCGACCTGGTAGTCCAGATGGACGCCGACTTCAGCCATCCAGTTCGCTTCCTGCCGTCTCTCCTCGAGCCTCTTCGCTCTGGCAACGCGGATGTGGTTCTGGGGTCGCGATACGTCAAAGGTGGCCAGATACCGCGCTGGAACATCATGCGGCGCCTGGTCAGCCGCGGCGGCAGCGTATTCGCGGGCGCAGTTCTCCTCATGCCATACCGAGACCTGACAGGTGGATTCAAGGCCTGGCGCGCCCCTGTTCTGCGCGCGATCGATCTCGATCGACTGCACGCCGGCGGCTACGCCTTCCAGATCGAGACGACCTTCCGAGCCAGACTGGCCGGCGCCCGCATAATCGAGGTCCCGATCACGTTCGAGGAACGGCGCCTCGGCACGTCGAAGATGAGCATGAGCATTTTCATGGAAGCGTTCCGCCTCGTCCTTGCGCTTCGGGTGAAGAACATCAAGCGGCGCAAGCGCCACCTGCCCTAGCACACACGTACTGTTTAGAGGCGTGAGGGACGGCGCCGCTGGCAGGGGATTGTGGGCAGCTGAGGAGACGGTCTCATCTGCAACCTGGGAACTGAAAGCCGTAGCCCTGCCGGAATGGCTTGGCTACTACGCAGGTTGCGTAGATAATCGACCGATGAAGGAGATGTTCAGCGAACGGACGGCGGCGACCCTGGTCGCCATCACGGCGCGCCCTGCAGGCCTACGACTCGCGGAACTTGCCAGATTGACCGGGGGACCGTTGTCGAGCTCGCAGCGAAACATCGAGTCGCTGCTCGATGAAGGCATCCTTATCCGCGATGGTGAGCGTCGGCCGCGGTATCGCATGGCCCCCGATGCCCCGGCAGAAGCGCTAACGCGATTGGCCATCTGGAGGTTGTCGCCGAGCCGCGCCTCCCAGATCCGTCAGCAAGTGCAGGCCATGGACGGTGACGCCGAATTGCCTCGGCTTGATCTCGGCGCTCGTCTCCGCCTGGCTACGAAGGATCCGGAGACAGGGGAGCGCCTCAGGGACATGGCCGAGCGACTGATCTGGTGGCAGCGCGCCGAGCAAGTGCTTCGTCGCCCCGAACGACTCGTCGCCCAGGCTATGGCTATAGGTACGAGCGACGACGCCGATTTCGTCGAGACCATCTTTGGCATCGAGGCTATGCGTCATGTCCTCGCCGCCGCCCCAGCAGGGATCTTCGAACCACGCAAGTGGGACTACTGGCACCTACGCTTCGGCTATCGTCGGACGCCGCCGCTGCCAACGAGACCGACATGAGCGAGTTCATTCCTAACGTCGCGATGCTGCCGAGAGCCCAGCACGTCCTGTGGCCGTCGCTTCACGAGATTCCGCACGGATTCGTACTCTACGGCGGGACGGCGCTCGTCAGCTGACGCCGCTCGCAGGCGCATTGCCTGAACTGACTATGCTATTAGGCAGGCGCAGCCTAGTATGATAGGCTGGAGGGGATGAAGCGCGAGAAGCTCCTCCGGCGGGTCGCCAGGACGGCGCGGAGTCGGGGAGTCACGTGGAGACTCGATCGGCAGGGAGCGAACCACGAGGTCTGGCGTTGCGGGTCCGTGGAAGTGACGGTGCCGAGGCATCGCGAGATCAACGAGATAACCGCGATCGGGATTCTCACGAGTCTCGAAGACGCGTTGGGAAAGGGCTGGTGGCGGTCATGAAGCCTAACTACCTGGTCAGGGCCGTTCGAAGCGGCCGATGGTGGGCGATCGACGTGCCGGAACTGCGTGGGGTCTTTTCCCAAGCCCGACGTCTCGATCAAGTCGAGTTCATGGCGCGCGAGGTGATTGCGCTGATGCTCAATGTGTCAGAGGACTCGTTCGACATCACAGTCGAGCCCGATCTCGACTCTCTTGGCGGGGTCCGCGAGGCAATTGAGGCGGCCCTTCGTGAACGGGAGCGCGCCAGCGCCGCGCAGGATGCCGCTTCCAGCGCAATGCGCCACGCGGTCTCGGAGGTCCGCGCCTCCGGCTACACGTCGCGTGATGCAGGCCTTCTGCTGGGCGTCAGCAACCAACGAATCAGCCAGATCGAACGGCAGGCGGCGGACCGCAAGCGGTAGTTGATTAACCGTCCTGATATGACCATGTCTTGACCACTTAGACCAGTCTGACCTATTCTTGCACTATGCACGAACCGCTCGTTCCCACCATCGACTTCTCGCCGGCGAAGGCCCAGCTGTCCGACGTCATGGACGAAGTCTTCCATCAGCACCGCCCCCGTCTCGTGTCGCGGCACCGCGGCAAGGAGCGGATGCTGTTGGTTCGGCCGGAAGATCTGCTCGCCATGCTGGGGGACCGCCAGCTGAAGGTGGGCGCGATCTATGACGGCGGGGAAGTCACTCTCCGAATCCCGGAAATGGGGCTGCTCGGTTTCGGCCAGACGCTCGACGAAGCGATCGACGACTTGCTCGGCGAGCTGCGCGTATATGCGGAGCGATATTTCGAAGAGCCGGCCCGCTACATGGGGACCAGCCGCGCAGACCACGCGGCGACGCTCTTGCGGTTTGCATTGGCAGAGGAAGCCGAACAGCGCTCGATGCTCGGCCTGGAAGAGAACGCCGAGGCCGAGCCGGAGGTCGACAGCGCGCCTTGAAGACGCCCACCTGGGACGAAGGCCGGGAATTCCTGCAGCACGACCGCTGGACGGCCGACCGAAAGCGCTCCACTGACCACGACTACTTCACGAAGGCACTGCCAGACGGCGAGATCCTGATCACGAAGATCTCCCGCTCGCGCCAGAAGGCGATGAGCGGGGGCCGCTTCAAAGCGATCCTGTCGGACCAGCTCGGCATCAGCGAGGCGCAGTTCTGGGAAGTGCTCAGGACGAAGAGGCCGGCTACGCGACCGGTCCCAGTGCCCGAACCCGAGCCCGTGTCTATGCCTCTTTGGCTTGCGCGCGAGTTGGAACGTGCCGGTATCACCCCCAGGGAGATCGAGAGGCTCGATGAACCACGCGCGAAAGCGCTCCTAGTGGAGATCCGCTTGCGGCCGCCCGGCTGAGCCGCGGATCGGCAAGAGGTCGCGAATGATCGTTTCCGAACCGGGCATCGCTGGCACCGTATCGGAGCCAGGGAAGGGGAGAGGGTCTGAGTCACCGCATAGTCGTGTGGAACCTGGCCTGGTGCTCTTGCCCCGAGACATGCCAGGATCCGGCCGGCGACCCTAAGACCGCGCAACATTGACACGCTAGGTATTAGACATGTAGTCTTACGTCATGAGCGAGAAGCGCGAAGGCGCAAAGCTGGTTGTGAACCGCGACCTGGTCAAAGCCGCCATGGACGCTGCGCTCGGCATCCCCTACGAGGCATATGAGGAACTCGTCGCCGAGTTCATCGAAGACGAGTTCGTGGACATCTATGGGCGACCGGAGGTCTGGTCGGACATAGCGCTCGGCGTCGTCGAGCGTCTGGAGGCCCTTCGATGAGTCGCCTCGCCGCATACTCGACGCTTGAGCGCCTCGGCCCCATCGTGAGCACCGCCGAGGCCGCCGCGGCCCTTCGCCGCACCGCCAGCTCGACGAGCAGGCTCCTTCGCGGCCTGGAAGAGGTTGGTCGGGCGCATCAGGTGCGCGCGGGCCTTTGGGCGCTCGGACCCAATCTACCCGACCCATTCGAGATTGTCGGGGAGCTGACGCGTCCACATCCGGCCTACGTGTCCTTCCTCTCGGCGCTCAACCACCACGGCATGATCGACCAGATCCCGCGCGAGATCTTGGTCGCGTCGCTCGATCGGGCCCATCGGATCAAGACGAATCTGGGCACGTTCGCGATCCACCATCTGGCGCCCGAGCTCTTCGGCGGCTGGCAGGAAACAGGACGTGGTCGGGTGGCTACTCCGGAGAAGGCGGTTTTTGATCTCAGCTACGTGAGCGCGGTGCACGCCGGCAGGCCCCGTGGCATCCCTGAGCTCGATCTACCGACCGGCTTCGATCCGAAGGCGATCGACCAATGGGTCAACCGCATCGACAGCGCGCGGCTGGCCACGATGACGCGCCTCGGTGTCGCCCACATGCTGGCGCGCGCGACACCGTGATACAAGCCAGAGCCACGCCGACTGATCCATAAGCGGTCTGGCCCATTCCCGCGGTCGAAGATGGGCTGTCAAGAATGTATTGGAACTGCCGATAAGAGAGGCTACGTCGAGTTGTGTGCAACTACCAAGTAAAGACGCGCGCCCCGGCGCGACGACGGATCCAGGGGCTGTATAATCGGAATCAGCCAGCCCACCGCTAGCCGCAGAGCCACCGCCGAGCAAACCCACTGCTCCTCCAAGACCACCGCCGCGCAAACGGTTGGTGGTCTCTCTGCATCTAGGCCGGACAGAAAGAGGCCGGACCTACTCTCACGAGCAAATCCGGCCCTTGGCAGCCTTGGTGGGCTTGGAATACCGCGTCCCACGCACGTATCCCAAGACTTCGAAGGCATCAGAGCGCCGCAAATCGCTCGTTTCCTTGGGCGAAATAGTACGCCCGTCCGACGTTTCCTGTATGGGGAGCCTGCACGGCTCCCCGGATCACACCGTCAGGAGTCTCGAGACCGTCAAGGGTGCGCGATCTGCGATCGCCGTCCGGCCGTGGGAGGGCCGGACGCCCTGGACGGCATTACCGGCAGCGGCACGAGTTGGCCAATCAGGAGCGAGTAAGGCAATTCGTGTGTCAGCATCCAGCGAGATGACAGCGGCGCGCGCTCGCAGCCGGCCGCGGACCCGTTCGCGGATCCGTGGCGAGGCCGGCTACGTGGACAGGAAGGCCGTGGGCGGACCACGCCAGCCCGGAGTGCCATCGCTGCACCATTCGTAGCTCAGCGGCCCTCCCAAGAGCGCCAGGACAGCAGCACGAACACCAGCTGCATCGAGTCCGGACAGTCGAATGGTCAAAGGCTGGGTGCCTTGCGTAACCTCGTAGGCATGCGACCCTCGCGGCCGCTCACCGCCAGCCATACCCTTCGAGAGGTACTTAGCCACATACCGCCCGACCAGGCGAGCAGACACCGGCCCCGTACCCGACTTCTTGAACCGTTCGACCTGGACGCCGCCCTGGCCCCAGCAGCGAGCCAGAACCATCACAGGCACGTACCCAGTCAAGGCAGCGTGCACATGCCAGCCATGGCCTCCAGGATGCCACTCTGCAGCCGTCAGGACCGCCACTCGCGGATACATCGCCCGTAGCCGACGACGGAACCGAGCATCATCCTCCACAACACCAGCCCATGACTGCTGGCCCTCGCCCGCGTAGGTCATGCTCAACAGCCGATCCGCCCGGTTCGCTCCACACCAGAGCGTCGCCCGAGTCCGAGTCCGCCGTACAGAACTCTCCCTAGGCTCGGCCATCGGAGCAGTCGTCGCCGGCATACGCCGGCCGAGCGACTTGCTCCCGATCTGCCGATAACCAGCGAGATGTCCTGACCGTGGCAGCGGTTCGAGTCGCACGATCCCGAGATCAGCTGATCCGTCGGCAAGACAGTCCACAAGCTCTCCGCCCTTGCGGCCCTCCCACATCGTCGCCTGGCCGCCCGTCGGATGGATCGTCGCAATCGTGCGTGGCTGCCACCGTTTACTGCCGATAAGAGAGGTTATGTCCGTTGCAGCGGCAGAAGCGGACCTGTCCCTTGTGAAGTCCCATGGAAATGTCCCAGAAGTGTTCAGGCGGGTCCATCCGCATTCCGAGCGGTGTTCACTGGCTTCGTAGCCTGATGCAGGAGCGCTCTCGCGAGTTCGGTACTCGCCGTGCTGATCGCTTCGTGCAGCTCCCGCAACCGGTCGAGAACGTCGAAGAACTCGGCGACGCAGCCGACGATCCGGTCCTGCTCAGCCCTCGGTGGAACAGGTACCGGGATGTCGTTCACACGGGACTGGTTGAGTTTCGCGCGAGTGGTCCCCGTAACCCGGCCGCTGTAGTCGAAGCTGTTGAGCCAATGCAGTAGGTACGGATTGGACATCTCGATGCCGCTGATGGCGTGGGCATGGTTGTTGACCCATGACTTGCCCGAGACCAGGTATGCCTTCGGGCGAAGTGGGTCTAGAAATGGAACTCCATCTTCGCCGAGGAGAACCAACTCCTCATCGAATAGATAGTCGTCTATCCAGCCTTGCTGCTGCGTCGCTCCGTAGTACGGGTAGAGCTGGTCGGCCGGCTTGCCAGCGATCCTCCGCTGGCGTTCGGTGGCGTTGACAGGCTCTCGGCGGAAATCCAGGACCGCGGCGACTTCTGACAACCGCGCAGACGCCCATCGCGGGGGTAGTTGGAACGCGAAATCGCCAGCTGATGGGGCTGGAAGGGCTATCGCATCGTGAATGAGATGGTCTTTGACGAGCTTCTTCCGTGTGCGCCGAATGCGCTCCAATAGGATTGCACCCGGCTCGTCAGTCACATCCTGAGGCACCAGCGCTCCGCTCACTGCCAGCCTCATGACGATCTGTCGAAGGTATGCGATCCCATCCGGGGCACCAACTACGGCTTGGAGACTGGCGCGAATACCATCGCGGGGCAGGCTGAAGCCCTCTGAGGCGTGTTCCAGCATTCGAGCCAGGTCATCTAGTAGCCCTGCTTCCTTGGCGGAAGCCTCGGCGACTCGACGCTGAAGCGCCAATGATTCGCCGTGTTCCGGGCTTGGCCTGTTGGGATTCGGGATGTCGAGGTTGTACCTGCGCTCTCGAATTTGAGCGATGCTTACCTTCCAGGCCTGGGCGGTCTCGCGACGATCGTGCCACCATTCAGTCTCTGGGCCGAATTCCTCGACGCGCATCGGTCTGGTCTTGGAATAGGACCCGACGCCATCTGGGTACGGGTGTTCGTAGTACCAGACATCGACCGTTGGCGTGCCCTTCTCAAGGAACAGCACGTTCGTCTTGATGGTGGTGTAGGGGGCGAAGACCCCTGCTGGCAGCCGAACGATCGTGTGGAGATTGCAGTCCGCCAGCAAACGCTCCTTGATCCGTGTCTTCACGCCTTCCCCGAAGAGAGTCCCATCCGGAAGCACCACCGCTGCTCTGCCGCCCGGCTTGAGAAGTTCCATGATCATCACAAGGAACAGATCAGCGGTCTCGCGCGTACGAACATCGACAGGGAAGTTGTTCTCTATTCCGTCCTCCTCTATTCCACCGAAGGGCGGATTCGTGAGGATCACATCCACGCGGTCACGTGTTGAGATGTCGCGCAGAGGCCTGGCCAAGGTGTTGCCGCGCTCAATCAGCGAAGGTACGTCGATGCCGTGCACGATCATGTTGGTGACGCACAGCAGATGCGGAAGCGGTTTCTTCTCGACGCCGTGGATGGTCTCCTGGAGCAACCCTTCCTGATCGGTGGTCCTGACTTCTGTGCGACGAATGTGCTCAATCGAGCCAGCGAGGAAGCCTCCGGTTCCACAGGCAGGGTCTAGGACCTTTTCGCCGAGCCTGGGATTCGACATCGCAACGGCAAACTGCGTCACTGCCCTAGGCGTGTAGTACTCGCCGGCGTTGCCGGCACTCTGCAGGTCTCGGAGAATCTGCTCGTAGATGTCCCCGAACAGATGACGATTACGCGCGTCGTTGAAGTCGATGTCCGCCTGGAGTCGGTTGATCACCTGGCGGAGTAGGGTCCCAGACTTCATGTACTGATAGGCATCCTCAAATACGCTCCTGACGAGGAGGCGACGCCTGCGCAGGGTGCTCGCTGGCCCGGTCCCCTCCCCCATGGCATCTACATTGGGGCCGACGTCCATTCCCTTGAGCGCCGGAAAGAGTGTTTGCTCGGCGAAGTTGATGAGCGTGTCGCCCGTCATTCCTTCTGAGTCAGCTGCCCACGCGCGCCAGCGAAGGTCATCAGCGCGACGGACACCGCCATTCTCGTGCCAGGTGACTCCAACCAGAGGCGACCTGAAGCCGGGCTCGATTAGCTCTAGCTCTTGCTCCCGGTCGTCCCAGATCTTGAGGAACAGGAGCCACGTGAGCTGGCCGATCCGCTGGGCGTCTCCATCAACACCGACGTCTTTGCGCATGATGTCCTGGATGGACTTGATGGTCGTTGACAGCGACACGCGGTTCGAGCTCCTCTTGGGCTATGCCGGCTGAGAGTAGAGCGCTTCCTCGAGGTCGTGGACAGCCGACAAGTAGGCTTCCTTTCCGCCGAAGCTCCGGACAAGCTCGACGGGGGTCCCGAGATCAGAGAGCGGTTGGACGCGGAGGATACCGACGTCTTGGACGTCTACCAGTCCCCCATCGGCGTATTTGTCCAGCAGACCGTTGAGGACAGCCCGAGCCTGGTCACCATACCTTGTGAACACATCGCGCTTCTTGACTGCCTCGGCGCGCTCCCGTCGTGTGAGTGCGGGACGGTCGTAGACCACGTGGCAGATCAGGTCGAAGGCGTCGAGCTCAGGGCCCACCTGATCGTGTAGGGCTTCCAGGAGAACGCCCTGCTCCTTGAGTTCTTCGATGACCGCTTCCTTTCGCTCGGCGGCCGACCATCGGCGCAGGAAGTCATCGAGGCTTGCGTACTGCGTCTTCACGGTCTTTCGAGTGTAATCACGGAGCGACTCCGTGATGAGTTTGCCGTCGTTGCCGTAGTACTGAACTCGCTCGGCGATGACAGACACGTCCACGCCACTGACGATGTACCGCGTGGACTCTCGTTCTTCGGACTCTGGGAATTCGCCGCCATCCTCCCCTTCGCCATCTGGCGGGACCGGCGAGTCATTGGGTCCGGGCTCGTAGATAACGACCGGCTCGCCATCCCACTCCGGGTCCGCGAAGAGCTCAGTCGCCTTCTTGAAGTCCATGATCGTGAACCAGAGCTTCCCGGTGTCCTCGTGGATCCGAGTCCCCCGACCGATGATCTGCTTGAACTCAATCATTGATTCGATGTGTTGGTCGAGGACGATCACCTTGCAGGTCTGGGCATCAACTCCGGTGGTCAGCAGCTTGGAGGTCGTCGCGATTACTGGATAGCGGTGCTCTGGGTGAATGAAGTCGTCGAGCGCCGCCTTGCCGACGGGGCTGTCACCCGTAATGCGCACCACGAACTTGTCGTTGGTCGCTTCCTCTGGCATCCTCGCGGCGACTTCGTTCACGAGCGCCGATCGCATCCTCTCGGCGTGGTCGATGTCCTCACAGAAGACAATCGTTTTACCGTAGCGGTCTGTCCCAACAAGATAGGCCACGATCTTCTTGGCAACGAGCTCGGTTCGTTTCTTCAGGACGAGCGCCCGGTCCATGTCGCGCTGGTTGTAGATCCGGTCTTCGATGACCTGGCCGAGGTCGTCCGTCATGCCAGATGGTGGACGCCAACCCTGGAGATCCTTGTCCAGGTCGATCCGGACGACCTTATACGGGGCGAGAAAGCCGTCCTCTATCCCCTGCTTGAGGGAGTAGCTGTAGACCGGAGGGCCAAAGTAAGTCAGCGTCGAGACTTCCCGCGTTTCTTTCGGCGTTGCGGTCAGGCCCAATTGGATGGCCGAGTCGAAGTAGTCAAGGATCTCCCGCCAGGCACTGTCGTCTCGGGCGCTTCCGCGGTGGCACTCATCGATCACCACGAGGTCGAAGAAGTCTCGAGAGAACTGCCGGTAGACGTTCTTCTCCTCCTCTTCGCCGGTCACGGCTTGATAGAGGGCGAGGTACACCTCGTACGACTTGTCAATCTGGCGGTTGGCGACCTTGGTCATTACCGAACCGAACGGCTTGAAGTCGTTCTGGATCGCTTGATCGATCAGGATGTTCCGGTCCGCTAGGAACAGAACGCGCTTGACTCGCCCGGCTTTCCAGAGTCGCCAGATGATCTGGAACGCGGTGTACGTCTTGCCAGTGCCGGTCGACATTGCCAGGAGAACTCGTCGTTGGCCGGCAGCGATCGCCTCCACGGTGCGCTGCACCGCAACGCGCTGGTAGTAGCGGGGTTCCTTGCCGCTCGCGTCCTCGTGATACGGGTACCTGGCGAGTGTTTCAGCTTCGGGCGTCAGCCCTTTCCAGGCGCGATAGAGGCTCCAGAGTTCTTCAGGCGCGGGGAATTCGTCGAGGCCGAGTTCTCGCTCGACTGGGTTCGACTGACCTGTTCGATCGTGGAACAGGAAGGCGTCACCGTTCGAAGCAAAAACAAACGGGACATCCAGGCTTTCGGCGTATGCGATCGCCTGCTGCATGCCGCCACCCACAGGATAGGTGTTGTCCTTGGCCTCAACGACCGCGAGCGGCAGGTGCGGTTGGTAGAACAGGAGATAGTCGGCGCGCTTCCGCTTGCCCCGGACCGCGATCTTGCCACGGACGATCACACGGCCGTTGGTGAACCCGAACTCACGGCGGACGTGCCCGGCTTCCGTCCATCCCGCCGTACGGATTGCCGGCGTGATGAACTGGTCGCAGATCTCTGTCTCGTTCAGGCTCTTCTTGCTCATCGTCGTTCCTGCGCCAGCAGACCCTCATGCCGCGAACGGAACGACGCCGGCTGATCGATGGGTCCCCCGTCCATACCGCTCCCGTCTTGCTCGTAGGTTTCAACAATACTGGATGCCGGTGCCGGCGTAGAAGCCGTCCTAGCGTCGAACCTGGCCCCGCCCGCATCAGCCGAAGGCGGGGAAATCGTGGCCAAAGACGACGGACCAGCGCTCGAACGCTGCTCCACTGTTCCCGTTAGCCTCAAACGCGAGTGCGGCCTGGGCCTTCGTCGCATCGTCGCGCAGAGCGTTGACCGCCTTGCGTCGGCGCTCCAGGTCGGCGTCGAGGTAGCGATCGAGCCAGTCCCCCTTCGACCAAGGGTCGTGGAAGTGGCCGTCAGCTAAGTCGGCGACCTTATCCAGCGTCTGTGCCAACGCGATGGGCAAGGGCGGCATCTGCTTGGCTTTGCGCCAAACCTGTTCGACCATCATTTCGAGGTGGAACGAGTCCAGCCGACGGTACTCGTTCTCGTTCCAGAGCTTCATCAGCCGAACCAGAGGTTTGAGGTTGCCTCCGAGTCGTTGGTCTGACTGCAGGATGAGTGCGTCGTGGAAGGGCGGATTCGTGCGTTGCCAATCGCCGCGGCCGTTGGGCATGTAGAAGCCCATCTCGCCAGGCTTCAAGAACGGTCGCCTAGTGAGTAGTGACAGATTGTCGGCTTCCACCGCGTCGAAGACAGGGATGAGATCTACTCCCAGACCCTCGCCCAAATCCATGCACAGGGCAACCTGCCGGGTACTCACGGTCGTGTTGGAATACTCGTTGTTGAGCGCGTCGCGGAGCCAGTACAAGAACTGCCGCGAGTCCCGCTGGTAGGTCCTGACATAGGGTTTCGCGGCGAGGACGACCATGACATCGACGTCGCGTTCGCGACGGATGACCGTCCCTCGCCCGTAGGACCCGATAGCACAGGGCGTCCGGCTGACCTCGTAGCGGGCGAAGAAGGCAAGCAGGTGGCGGATCCGCCCCTGCGCGAGACTTCGTTGGCGTGGCGTCAGCTTGAGGTCAGAAAGCAGAGAGTTGAATGCGGCGGCAACGGTTCGGGCCATCAGCCGTATGCCGGGAACTGTCTACGAAAGACCACATTCCATCGCTCGAAGGCTTTGGCGATCTCGCCCTGCGTCGCGAAGTCCAGGGCTCGTTTCGCATCCGCGGCGTCTGAGTCGAGCATCCGAGCGGCCAAATCGCGCTCTGCAGCGCTCAGGTAGGAGTCGATCATCTGGCCAGACGATGTCCACGGATCGAGGAAGCTTGACCTCACCCAGTCGCTGGCGCACCTGAGCGTTTCAGCCACCATCGCGGGCGTCGGCGTAAGAATCGTCGCGTTCTGCCAGATCCGCTCGACGATCATCTCGAGGTGAAACGAACGGAGATGCCGGCCATTGGCGTAGTTCCAGGCCTTCATTAGTCGTACGATTGGCTTCAGCCCGAAGTTGGTCCGACCGTTGGCTACGGTCACGAGGGCGTCGTGGTAGGGCGGGTTGGTGAGCTGCCAGCCCCCACTCCCGTTGGGTATGTAGAAGCCGCCGGAGATAGCCTCGAAGGTCGGAACCAGATCGACCTGAAGACCGTCGCCGAGCTTCATCCGCACCGCTACCTGCTTGGTGCTGACCTCGGTTTCCCCGTACGCCGCGTTCAGGACGTTCCTAATGCCGTACAGAAACGATCGCGAGTCGTCTTTGCTGCGGGCCCAGTACGCATCGCTCAGTGCGACCATCAGGTCGATGTCGCGGCTCCAACGGATTATCGTCTCTCGGCCGTAGGAACCGATCGTCCATGGCGGCTTTGCGCAGACATACTTCTGAGGGAATACCTCCTGGATGTTCCTGACGCGTCCGGCCGCGATGTTCTGCTCAGTTGCAGTCAGTCGCAGATTCGACAGAAGCTCATCAAACGCGCTTGGGATTGTCGTCGCCACCGGTATCCCCGTCTTCTGGACCCCGCTCCCAGAGCGGGTCATCCTCGTAGTTGTAGTTGCCGCTCTTGATCTGAGCCTGGACCTTCTTGTACGTCCAGGGAGGGACCTCGCGGGGTTCAACCTCGCGAAGAGCGTCAAGGCGACCACCGAGTTCGTGCATCTGCTTTCGGAGTGTCCCCAGATCGGCGTCGCTGTTCAGATCGATCTTGCGAAAGCGCCGAGCCTCGCTTCGGATGGCAATGTACTGCGCCCCCTTGACGCTGTGAGCCGCGGCCTGGTCGTCGGCTTTGACGAACAGGCGAACAGCTCCGACCATGGCGCCGGCGAACCCGATCACGGCTGTGATCCGGGGGTCAGCCCCGAAAAGGGCTGTAAGGCCGGCGGCCCCGGAACCAACAGCAGCCCCAAGAATTGCGGCGGGAAGGCCGATCTTCGTCGCCCGACCTCGCCATGCCTGTCCCGCCATGATGTGCTGGCGGCCCGTGTATTCGGCGTCGATCGCTATGCGTTGAGCCTCGTCGGACAACTCACGCCGAAGCCTGGTATCACGCCCTGAGTCGGTCATGACTCCCCCAAGGAAGAGTGATGGTAATTGGTGCAACCAGTTTGGAGCACAGGCGGGCCATGTCAAACGAAAAGACATCGTCGTCAGATGAGCGGCCCCTGGACGAGCGATTAGCTTAGGGTGTTCGCCATGGCGCATCGGGGTCGGCTAGTGCGTCACCTGTTCAGTGACCATCGTAATCACGGGAGTCCCCGAGCCACGCGGCAAACCGGATCAGGCGGGTGCCAATGGACCGGGACCCAGCGGTGACCCATCGTTCCATGGACCTGGCGGCTTGGCCAGGTAGCCGGCGAGTCGTACAAGGTGCGCTTTGGCTGCCTTCGGAGCTGGCGGGCCCCCTTCGCGCGCGCTCTTCGCTTCCACGAATGCCAACATGCAAGCGGCGAGTTCGGAATCGTCGACTCTGCGCGCGAGTGTCACAAGCAACCGGAGATCAGCCGCGGCTTCTGAATATGGCACATCGATGTATCGGTGCGCGTAGACGGCTGCCAGGAAGCGGGTATGTTGAGGTGAAATCACAGGACTGCCGTTGATCGTGGCCTTCGCAAAGAACTCGACCAGCGACACCTCCTTGGCAATGCCCTGAGATGATCGAAAGCGACGAAGGGGCTGCAACGGAGCCTTCGTGAAGAGCGTTGCCCCTTTGCGCAAGAGCCGCAGATGCAAGGTGTGTATATCCGTCGGTATGTACGGCTCGAGCGACGCTACCACCGACAATGGGCTAACCGAAGCCGCCCGATGCGCCTGGCCGTTGACCTCAATCCGACCAGTGGAGATTCTGATGCGCTCGGGAACAACGCCCGTGACGGCGAGAAGGATCGCTATCCGATCCGTAATCGGTAGATCTCCGAAGCGATCCATGACACTCGGGTGATCTAGCTCCGCTAGAACGCAATCGATACCTGCGAAGATCGCTCCAGAGGACTCAACGGCGGAAAGAACGATGTCGACCAAGTCGTCGTCATGCAGTCTTATGGACCGGCTCCGATTGCGACCTAGCAGCACATGCGCGGGCTCAACGTCAAAGTCGGCGTGCGCATCCGCGTTCCTGATCCGATCATCGAAGCCAAGCAGGATGCCACCCAGCCCCAACCGTCTTGCGGCCTGGTGCATGGCGCTGTAGTCGGAAGTTCGCTTGACTCGTTGCGACGGGTCGGCCGCGACGACCAGCCCAACGAGGCATGCCGACACGCGCTCGGTCAGGCGAGAGCCCAAATGCAACACGGCCTCGACTTCCACCCGTCTCTCGCCTGAGAGCTCGCGCAATAGCGTCTCGGTGGCGAGCTGGGCTTCGTAGAACACGCGCCGAGCGTTCAACAGGTCTGTGCGCCAGCCTTCGTCATCCAGGAGCGTGACCAGATGATCACGATGCCCATCGAGCCGCCGATAGACTTCGGCGGCAACCTCGTAGACCCGGCGCTCATCGAACGCTCTAGCGACTTGGCCTAGGTCAATGAGCAAACCCACGCCTATCCCGCGCGGGCCATCCCTTAGCCCGGTGATCCGTTCGTACAGTGTCAGACCACGAACGTCTAGGTCGACAACGTTCTGGGCTCCCGTGGCATCGTAGGCGGCGCTTACCGCTGTCACGATCGAGCTGGGCAACCGGATCGTCGTCTCGATACCCCACCAGGCCATCCGCTCGTTCAATGTCCTGATCGCCTCTGCCGCGGCGTTCAGATGATCCTGACCAGCCGCCTCAGCTGCGGGAAGAACGTCTGGATCCGACTCCGTGGAAGCCTTCAGATAGACGGCGGCGAGTAACCTCAGCTGATCGACGGTCTCTCGCAGGGGGTCCCACACAGCAAGCCAAGGCCGACGCCGAGGCACCGCCGCAGCGCGATCCCTGACGACCAACAAAGCATCCACTGACTCTTGGAGACCCGCGGGTGACCCACCCTTCTCTCCGAAAATGGCGAGACCTTTGAACAGCCCGTCGATCCACGAGCCAAGAACAGCGACGGCTTCCTGTAGCTCCAGCGGCTGACTCGGCACTGCTGGCTCACCTACTCGGCGGATTAGGGCCGAAACCGCTGTGCGCCTGCGAGCCACGTGTTCGTCCTCACGTGCCTGCCAGGCTCCGCATTCGCATGACCGACTAACGGGCCCCGTCTGGCCGCAGTCATCGCAAGTGACGGACTCGAATACAAACCTACACGACAGCAGGTTCGGCTGATCGTCTGGTTCCCGTGTGGAAATGCCACTCATTGCGGCCTGCATTCTGGAAGGCTGAACGCGACTCTTCCTGAAGGAGTCGACTCGCGCGAGCGGGATCGGTCGACGGACATCATGCCGCCGGTGTCCAGGCAGTCGAGACATGGGACGGTGAAGCTGGCCCGGTGCGGCGATCGAAGTGATCCCTATGGTCCCGGCGAGCCGGCTTCCATGGTCCAAGCTTGGCTGGACGGTCGCGCAGAGGCAGGCCGTCCATCGTCTGCCTTCCGTTCGTCTTTCCTCCTTCGTCCTCGTAGAGGTACCCCATCTCGACGTTGCTGACCTTGTCGGGGTGGAGGTCCACCTCGGTCACCTTGGAGAGGACGAGATACAGGAGCTTGGCGCGGTCGAGGCGGCCGATCTGGGCGTCGAAGTCGAACTTCTCGATGACGTCGCGGGTGTCGGCGTCGAAGGCGGCGATCCAGGCGCGCAGGTTGCCGGCGACCTGGCCCGGGTCGGCGAGGATGGCCCGCAGGTTCAGGCGCGAGGTGTTGTAGGCCTCGATGCCGGTCACGGTCTTACAGGACGGGGCCGACGGTCTGGACGGTCAGCGTCTTGAAGCGGGCGAGGACCTGGGCCTTGGTGGGCTCGAGGACGCAGTCGAGCCTGCGGAGCAGGACGAGCGGCAGGATGACGCGGCCATACTCGGACCGCTTGTAGTCGCCGCGCAGCAGGTCGGCGATGGCCCAGATGAGGCCGGCGTGGTTCGTGGGCGCGGCGTGGGTTGCGGCGGCTTGCGTGGGAGCGCGGGCCTCGGCCAAGTGGGTCCCCCGGTGTGCGTGACGGTGCTCCCCTACTCTAGCGAGCCAGAGCCTCGTATGACAGACGGCCGCGACGTCGGCCTGGTTGACACCAGAACCATCGTGCGTATGATCGTACGCATGAGACGCATAGCCGAGTCAGGTCCCCAGGTCGCCTATCAGGCGACTGATCTAGCGCGCCACCACCGCGCTGTCATCGATGCCGCCCGTTCAGGGCAAGCGCTCTTGCGGGATAAGGACGGAACCACCCTCGTCCTCGCGCCCGCCGCGGACATCGAGCGTACCTACGAGATCGCGGAGCTCGCTCTGGAGTTGATTCGCGCCAGGCAAGCGGTTGATCGGGAGACGGAACAGCGCTCGGCCGGCCTGTACGGGGATCTCGCGTGGCTGAGCGTCCTGCCTGACGAAGTCCAGCGACGGTGCCTTGACGAACTCACCGAAGCGCTGCTCGTCGCCTCCTCGGGTATGTCTCTGCGACCGGTCGAGCTGTTGTTGGGCGACTGGCGGGCGACTGCCGAGGCGTGGGCGGATCCGGACACTCGCGAGGCGCTCGTGGCGGAGGAGGCCGCGCCCCTCGTTGACGTTGAGCTGTAGGACTCACGCGTTCTGATGCCGAAGCCGCCAGCCCGCCAGGAGGCGCCGCGTGCGGCCACCGGACCGTGGACTGTCAGACCGGCATCTGCTCGGGCCCAGAAGGAGTGGAACCAGGCCACGGCAGCGGACCCTGAGTTGATGTCGGGGCTGCGCGAACGCCTTCGATTGCGTCCGCTGGATCGGTCCGACAATCCCAATCGCACACATCAACTCAAGCCACCTCTGGCGGAGAAGGTCATCGGCGGCAAGCGGCTGCCGCAGTGGCAACACGAACTCAGCAGCATCGGTCTGGTCTTCTATTGCCCAGATCGGGCGGATAGGGTCGTGTGGGTCACCAAGGTCGATCTAGCGCACCCGAAGCAAACCGACTGAGCACCGTCAACAAGTCGCTAGATGGCCACACCATGCCGCCGCGGGACGGTGAAGCTGGCCAGGGGCGCCTTACGAGGCGATCCCGGTGGTCCCGGCGCTGCGGCTCCGACGGTCCAGCCTGAGTTGGAGGATGGCGCGGAGTCAGGCCGTCCAATAGCATCTTTCCGTCCCTTCGGCCGAAGGCCAAGTCGTCCGTTCGCCTAGCTGGCTAGAGGTAGCTCATCTCGACGTTGCTGACCTTCACCGAACGCCCCGAGATGTAGCGCGGGGTTGGCGCGCGGCGCAACCTTTCGTTCAGCGCTTGACAGCGCAAGCTTCGCCGGCGATCGTTACCTAACCTTGGGAAGTTGAGCGTAGATCGCAAGGTTAGAGAAGTGGAGTCCGATGTGGGTCATTTCGTAGATCGTCGCTGGGAGGGCGACGCTTCGGCGTACGGTGGACGCAAGGCCCGCCAGGGCTTCACGTATCGCGCGTTTGTACCCGATTCCATCGGCGAGCTCCAGCCGCTCGTGTCGTTTGAGACCTCCGGCGTCGTCCAGGCCGCTGAGGAAGCCACCGCGGGCCTCAACGAGGCCGAATCCGTCGCGGGCCTCGAGGCGGTCGGTCCTCTGCTGCTGCGGTCGGAGGCGGTTGCCTCATCGAAGATCGAACGGCTCGCCGTCAGCCAGCTGAACCTCGCCCGCGCACTCGTGGATCCACGGTCTGCCAAAGGGACCGCGCGGGCCGTCGCGGCGAATGTCCTGGCGCTCGAACGCGCCGTGGCGATCGGAGACGCGGAGGCGCCCCTGGCGGTCGTGGACCTCGTCGAGATTCACCGCATCCTCATGGCTGACGACGACCCCGAGGGCGCCGGCATCGTCCGCACCGAGCAAAACTGGATCGGAGGTCGACAGCCGAGCCCGGTCGATGCAGCCTACATCCCGCCTCCGCCGGAGGAGGTACCGGCCCTGCTGGACGATTTGATCGCTTTCCTGCGGCGGGATGACCTGCCGCCGGTCGTCCAGGCGGCGATCGCACACGCTCAGTTCGAGACGATCCATCCATTTGCCGATGGGAACGGGCGGGTCGGCCGGAGCCTGATCCATCTGGTGCTGCGCCGCCGCGGACTCGCCCCACGATTCGTGCCGCCTGTGTCGATGGTCCTTGCTGCGCATCCCGATGCCTACGTCGCCGGACTCGTCGGGTTCCGCGAGGCCGACGGGCTCGAACCCTGGATCGCGTCGTTCGCTGAGGCCTCGGGTCAGGCCGCCGCCGCATCGAAGCGTCTGGCCGAGGCGGTCCGAGAGCTCGAGGAAGAGTGGTTCGAAGAGGCTGGACGGCCGCGACGGGACGGCGCTCCGGCGAAGATCATCCGTCTGCTTCCGGCCCAACCCATACTCACCGCGGCGACTGCGCGGCTCGGTATCGGCACCAGCTACGAGGCTGCCCGAGTCGCACTGCTGGCTCTCGAAAAGGCAGGTGTCGTCCGCCAGATCAGCGGCGGTACCTACGATCGAACCTATGCCGCCGACCGGTTGTTCGATCTGATCAGACGGTACGAAGAGCGAACGCTCTCCGGGTGAGCGCCGAGCACGCCGGTTGCCGCGTCACGCCGTGACGTCTCGAAGCAGCCGCTGGATCTCGTCCTCCAGCGCCTTGATCTCGGCGTCAATCTCGGCGAGGGGGCGCGGCGGGACGTAGCGGTAGAATGCCAATCACATCGAACGCCTCAAGGCGTTCGGCCCAGACCTTCCTTACCCCTGGTCCAGGCGGCGGAGCAGGACGAACGGCAGGATGGGTCGGCCTCGGCATTCTGCCTGGCGGTGCTCGGGCCGAGCGACCCCGACGCTTGATGCCAGATAAGCGGCAGTGAATGGCCGTCTGGCAGACTCTGCGGAGTCACTCACCAAGCCCAACATGCGGAGTTCCCACCTTGTCAGGGCAGCCTCATCAGTCCGTACTTGACGATGCTCCTACTCGGGGTAGGATAGTCGCCATGACTACGGTGAAGGTCTCGACGACCCTAGATGCTGCCAATGTGGCGGAGGCGAAAGCGCGCGTCGGCGACCGCGGCTTCTCGCGGTTCCTCAACGAATCACTGGCCATGCGACTCCAGCGGGCTCGCCTGGAGGATCTGCTTGCGGAGATGGCCGAGGAGTTCGGCCCCATCCCGGATGATGCGCGCCGACGGATCGAGGGGCAGGAGTGGCCTCGGTAGAGCCGCTTCCACGGTTGCGGCGAATGATCCTCGATGCAGGCGGAATACTGGCCTTGACCCGTGGAAGCGCAGATGTCCGGGCCGCCCTGGATCGCGCGGTCCGCGAGGGGTACGTCGTCCTCATTCCGACGCCTGTTCTTGCCCAGGTTCATCGCGGCGACCATGATCGGGCTCACGTCGACCGGGTCGTCAACATGGTTGACGCCCTGCTGCCCACATCGGCGCTTGTTGCGCGCCGTGCCGGAGAGCTGCAGGCGAAGGCCGGCACATCCGATGCGATCGACGCGATCGTTGCGGCCGAAGCGCTCGAGTCCGTACCGTCGCTGATTCTGACGAGCGATCCCGGTGACCTGGAGCGCCTTCTGGAGGGAAAACCGGAAGCGGCGCGAGTGGTTGTCATCCGCGTCTGAGCGGATCCGCCAGCCACGGGACGGTGAAGCTGGCCCGGGGCTACAAACGAAGCGATCCCTACCGTCCCGGCGCTGCGGCTCCGGCGGCCCAACGTTGGTCCACCGGGAGGCGCGCAGGCAGGCGGTCAACCGGCAGCCTTCCGTCCATTGGGCCGAAGGCCAAGTCTTCCGTTCGCCTTCCTTCGGTACGCCAGACGCCGGATGATCAGTACCAGCCGACTCCGGGGATCAGAACGCCGTCCTTCCAGTACCCGCTTCGGAAAGCCAGAGCGGCGCACGGCGATCCATAACGCTTGATCATGTAGTCGACGCCCCACTCCGCCTGTACTACCGGGTTATCCCGCCATGCCCGGTACAGCCACGCGGCTACGGGGTCGCCGGCCTCTTCCGCCGCCCTGGCCTTGGCCTCTGCCCAATTGGCCAGCTTGCTGGCCGGCTTGGCCTGAGGCAGGCCATAGGCGCCACTGGTTTTGTTGGTGGCGAGTGGATTCCATCGCGCCTCGTACTCGAATATCAGGCTCGCGCACTGAGACTGAGCCATTCCCCAGTGCTTATCCACCTTCGCGCCCAATCGAGCAACCAGATAACTTCTCGCGTCCTGGATCGTTGGAACAGTAATCAACCCAACCTGGCGTGGACGCGCCTCGAGTACGGCGGACGCCGGGATGCTCGATTCAGGCTTGATCGCGATTGATTCGGCGGACGGGGTCGCGCCAGGCGTCGGTCCGGGTGTGGGGGTCGAGGTCGCACTTGGCGTCGGTCCGGGCGTTGGGTTCGAGGTCGCACTCGGCGTCGGTCCGGGCGTTGGGTTCGAGGTCGCACTCGGCGTCGGTCCGGGTGTGGGGGTCGAGGTCGCGTCCGGCGTCGGTCCGGGTGTGGGGATCGAGGTCGCGTCCGGCGTCGGTCCGGGTGTGGGGGTCGAGATCGGGCCCGGCGTCGGTCCGGGTGTGGGGTTCGAGATCATCGATGGCTGCTCGGTGATGGATGGAAGACTCCCGATCTGAGCGGAATCGGCTGCACCGATGACGACCGGCTGACCGCCGGTTGGCGCACCGTCGGGCGGCGCCGCGCCGGCGGAGGCGGAGGCGGGTGGATTGACGGCCAGGGCAGAGCCGGCAACGACGACCGCGAGGATCGCGGCCCAAGCGCCGGCCTGTGAGATACCACGCAGGCGGCCGCAGAGAACGGAGCTGCCAGCTTGAAGACATCCGCGACGGCGATGCCGGACAAGGGTGGCCAACTCCCCATCGGGAATCTGGAATTCGATGCCCCACTGATCGAGTGCATCGTCCGGCGCCGGCCAGGCTGCGGCGATCGAGAGGCGCCAGGAAGAAATGACCTGGGCGAGGCTCGATGATTTCGGCTGCACGAGTTCATCGAGCTCCTCGGGGAGCAGCGGAAACTGGATACCCCATTGATCCCGGACATCGAGGGACGACCGCGGGGCCGGAGTTTGGCGCATGTAAGCACTGTCGGGGAAACGCAGCCTGTTTTCCAGAGTACTACCGGAGGATTCCTCAAGCGCCGGATGTACTGCCGGCACACGCAGCGGTGCCTGCAAAGCGCGGCCGCGTCCCGTGGAGTAGTGGGACTTTGGGCACTGTGTGATCCCTAGCCAGTCTTGCGACCTCGTGGCCGCGGTCGGTTGGGCAATTGACACGTCGCGACCTCGTCAGCATTCTAAAAGGCCCCGTCAGGAGCGCGTTACGACATCCGAAAAGCGAGGCTAGGCCTGGCCGAGCGAGGGACGACGATCTTGCGCTCAGCGACAATGACTGTTCCGTAGGCCGGCTGCCCGAGACGGTACGTGGACCACAGCGCGCCGGGGTCGGTTCCCGCAGACCAGATCTGTCAGAGTCTCGCCATGAGCACGGATGATGCCAAGCGCATCTTCACCGGTATTGCGGCGTCGTACGACCGCGTCGCGACGATCCTGTCGCTCGGGCAGGATCCGCGATGGCGGAGTGTGCTCGTCGACGCGATCGACGCCCGTCCCACAGACCGCGTTCTAGATGTCGCAACAGGGACCGGAATGGTCGCCCAGGTTCTGCACGATCGGTACGGTTGCGCCGTGGTGGGGGTCGATCAGAGCGCGGACATGCTGCGGATGGCCCGAACTCGAGTCGGGGTCTACGAGACCATCATCGAAGGGCGCGCGGAGACGCTGCCGTTTCCGGACGAGGCCTTCGACCACCTCAGCTTCACGTATCTTCTGCGTTACGTCGACGATCCTGCGGCCACAATGCGGGAGCTGGCTCGAGTCGTGAAGCCCGGCGGTCGGGTGGCGATGGTCGAGTTCGGCCTGCCCGAAGGTCTGTGGCGCCCGCTGTGGTGGCTGTACACGCGCGTCGGGCTCCCGCTCGCGGGTCGCATGTTCTCGGCGAAGTGGTCCGCGGTGGGCTCGTTCCTCGGTCCGAGTATCGAACGCTTCTACGCCCTCCATCCGCTTTCGGCCGTCGAGCGGTACTGGCGCGAGGCCGGACTCGGCGACGTGAAAACAAGCCGGATGAGTCTTGGGGGCGGCGTCGTCATGAGCGCGACGAGGGTCGAGTCGACGCCGGCGCCCGTGTCGTCAGCGCCCGCGCCCACGGCCGCCTCGTCTCTTCTACAAGCGACTCTTCCACCGGCGTTTTATGCAACGCCAGGCGGCGGATGGCGTGATTACTGGACGCTCCTCCATCCCCCTTACACGGTCTGGCATCTCTCATACGTGCTGCTCGGCGCCGCTCTTGCACCGGCGCCCGATCCGCGGATCGTTGCGGGTGCGCTAGTTGCGTTTGGGCTCGCCGTTGGGGTCGGCGCCCACGCCTTCGACGAACTTCAAGGCCGGCCCTTGCGCACGCAAATCCCATCGCCGGTGCTCGTTGCCCTCGGCACGGCGGCGCTTTTGGGCGCGGTCGCGATCGGCCTCGTTGGGGCGACGATGTTCGGTCCGCTCTTCCTTCTATTCGTGATCGGCGGCGCGTCGATTGTCGTCCTCTATGGTTTCGAAGTGCCGCTGGTGCACTCGGATGTCGGATTCGCGCTCGGATGGGGAGCGTTCCCCGTCGCGGCGACCGCGTACGCGACGGGCGCTCATCCGGTTCCGACGGTGATTGCGGCCCTCGCCGCCGCGCTGCTGAGCCTGGCGCAGCGACGGCTCTCCACCCGCGCGCGCTCGATCCGTCGTCGCGCCGTGAGAGTGAGCGGCGAGATCGTCTACTCGGACGGATCGAAGGAGTCTATCGACGCGGGCGCGCTCATCGGCGCGGCCGAAGGAGCGCTCTCCATCTTGTGGCTCGCGATCTTCGCGGTGTCGCTCGCGGTGCTGCTCGCACGCTGGCTCTGACTGGAGAGCTAAGAGCGGTGCCGGCCCGACCTAGTACTTAGGGCGGCGCGTCTCTTCCTTCTTGGGTGGGCGGGGTTCGAAGCCTGGTCGCGGCGGGTGCGGAGCCGTCCCGGGGGCCATGTCCGGCTGCTTAGGCCGCGGACCACGAGCGCGGGCCGCTTCTACCTCGAGCGCGAAGGCTGCCGCGCGCTCAGGCGGAACGGCGCGCTCCCACTCGGCAGTGATCTGCTTAGCCCGCGCGTTTGCCGCCGCTCGCTGCTCGCGTTCGTGTCTCGACCTCTTCGTCATTTGGTCCTCATCTGGGATGCCCGGCATCTACGCCGACTGAGGCGACAATCTTGCCCTAATCGCCGCCGCCTGTCCTGCGCCCGCTGCAATGCCCAGACCGGCGGCTCCCGCCCGCGCAAACCAGGCCTATTAAGTGAGGCGGCGGTTAGGCCGGTTCCGGACTGTGGCGTGAGATCGCTATCCTAATCTGACGCGACCGGCGTACGGGTCGCCAACAGGAGGAGGGTCAAGTGAACGACTCCGGCCAGCCCGCCGACAAGGGTGACTCCGGGCAAGTCGGCGGTTCGGCGCAGCCTGCCGAGTCCGCCGCGGCAGCTGCGTCCGCCGCGGCCGCCGCGGCCGCGTCCCCGCAGCCTGACGGCCCGCAAGAGCCCAGTACGGCAGAGATTGCATGGCGCAAGGCAACCCTTGCTGCCGACGTCAGCCAAATGCGCGGCATGGACACAGTGGATACCTGCCGTATGCGGCTGGTCGCGCTGCGAACCCGCATCGAGACTAACTGGCCCCAGACACGCGGCGGCGTCTTCAATCGCGGCCAGGGTCTTAGCCGTGAGGCCACTGCCGATGTCAGGGCGCTGCTCGTTGCCCTGCCGACGCCACTCCCCTTGCAGGCCGACGGAGAGCCAGAGCCGATCATTTGCGAGGTGGATACCGACATGCGGGAGGTGACGGGCCGAGCCGTGGATGCGGGCCTCGCCCTGCTCGAGGGCACGACGCTCGAGACCATCTACCGCGGCCACGTCAAGATGCTCGAGGACTATCACCCCGGCGCGGCGGAGCCGATCGTCGTGTCCAATCTCAGCGTGGGCGTGCTCGTGGCCACGATCATTGGTGCGCTCGATGCGATCTCGGAGACCGTGATGGAGGCTGCCGGTGATGGCAAGGACGGAGCCTCGACGCACAAGGCGGGGAACAAGCCAGAACCTGTGAAGGAGGCCGCCCCACCACGAGCTGCGCCTCCCAAGCGAGGCCGAATTGTCCCGCGTATCTGACATCTACCGGCCGAGCCTCTCCACCTTGACCGATCTGTACGAACTCACGATGGGCGCCGGTTACGAGGCCGCCGGCGTGGCCGACCGAGAGGCCGTCTTCTCGCTCAGCTTCCGCACTTTGCCCTTTGGCGGTGGCTATGCCCTCGCCGCGGGACTGGACGACGCCCTCCAGATTCTCGGGCAGATGCGTTTCGAGCCGGAAGACCTCGAGCATCTGCGGAGCCTCCGCGGCACCGGCGACAACCCCCTATTCCGCTCCGAGTTCCTCGATCTCCTGGCCGGTTTCCGGTTCACCTGCGACGTTGACGCCATACCCGAAGGGACAGTCGTCTTCGCCAACGAACCGCTCCTGCGCGTCCGAGGGCCGCTTCTCCAGGCCCAGCTCGCGGAGAGCATGTTGCTGACGGTGGTTGGGTTCCAGACGCTCGTTGCCACAAAGGCGGCCCGGATCGTCGAGGCAGCCGGCGGCGGGTCCATCCTGGAGTTTGGGCTACGTCGGGCCCAAGGACCTGACGGCGCGCTTTCCGCCGCGCGGGCCGCATATATCGGCGGCGTGGCCGCTACCTCCAACGTTCTGGCGGGACGCCTCTTCGGCATACCGGTGCGTGGCACGCACGCCCACTCATGGGTCCAAGTCTTCGACGATGAGCAACGCGCCTTCGATGCGTACGCCGACGCTCAGCCGGACAATGTCACGCTGCTGGTGGACACGTACGACTCGCTTATCGGCGTCGCTCACGCCATCGAGACCGGCAAGCGCCTGCAGGCCCGTGGCCGGACGCTGGCTGCCATCAGGCTCGACTCGGGCGACCTCGCCTATCTCTCGATCGAGGCCCGCCGCATGCTTGACGAGGCCGGCTTCGGAGACACGAAGATCGTGGCTTCCAACGACCTCGACGAGTACACGATCGCGTCGCTTCGCGAGCAAGGCGCTCGGGTTGACACCTGGGGCGTAGGCACCAGGCTGGACACGTGTTTCGACCAGCCGGCGCTCGGGGCCGTCTACAAGCTGACTGCCATCTGCGAGCCTGGAGGCTGGCGCTATCCGATCAAACTCTCGGAGCACAGCGCCAAAATCTCGATCCCGGGTGTTCTGGGTGTCCGCCGCTTCGTGGACGGCGCCGGCCTATTCCGGGCCGACATGATCTACGACGAGGACCTTCCGGCGCCGCCCGACGGAGACGTTATCGTCGACCCGGCCGATGCTCTGCATATGCGGGCCATCGAACGAAGCTGGCGAGCCCAGGAAATCGTGGAACCAGTGATGCGCTCCGGCCTGCGAGTCCGGCCGTCGCCTACGCTCGATGAGATACGGACTCGGGCGCGCGACCAGGTTGGATCGCTGCATCCGGCCATCCGCCGACTCCTGAACCCGCACATCTATCCCGTCGGACTGGAGATGCGACTCCACGAGCGGCGTAGCGCCCTCGTCCTGGAGCACCGCCGAGCCCAGACGCCGGCCTGACCTCGCCCCCGGCGCCCCAACCATCGCTGCAGGCGCAGTCGGCTATGCCACGCTGACGGCCTCAGCAGACTCGGCGGCTGGCGCCGGCTCAGGCGCCAATTCGGGCTCCGTGGCTGGCGCCGGCTCAGGCGCCAATTCGGGCTCCGTGGCTGGCGCCGGCTCAGGCGCCGCTTCGGGCTCGGCGGTCTCAGGCTCGGCGGTCTCAGGCTCGGTGGCAGGCACCGCTTCGGGATCGGCTTCGACCGCGGCTCCGGCAGCCGCGATGCCTGCGAGGCCAGCCTCGACCGTGGTCCAGCGTGGATCCATGATCAGATGCAGAACCGCCGGCCGGCTCGCCTCAATGGCCTGGCGCAGCGCCGGTTCGAACTCATCATCGGTCCGAACCGTCAGTCCCAATGCGCCGCAAGCCTCTGCGACGGCCGCAAAGTCGACCGCCCCGAGCCTCGTGGCCATACCGCCGCCCGTGCCACGCCGATCCTGATCACGCCAGATCGCGCCATATCGGCCGTTGTCGAAGACGAGAGTAATCAGTCTGGCCCGCTCCCTGACGGCTGTCTCGAGGTCCGCCATGGTCATGGCAAAGCCGCCGTCGCCGGCCAGAGCCACGGCCAGTCTGCCGGGTCGTGCCAGGACCGCGCCGATGGCCGCCGGCAGCGCAAATCCCATCGGTCCGGCCGTCGAGCCGATGAATGTTCCGGGGCGGTGGAATCGGAGACCGCGCGCCGCCCAGGTGCCGAAGTCGCCGGCGTCGGTGGTGATGATGGAGTCGGCCGGCAGGACACGGGCCAGCGTAGTGGTCACGCGACCTGGATGTGCGCCTGGACCGTCCCACGCCTCGGCGTCGACCACTGTGGCCGCCTCGTAGCCGGCGCGATCGACGACGTTGGCGGCCGTGCGCTCGTCAAGCGAGGTCGCCTCGAACGCCGCGTGGCCTAGAACCCTCTGGGCGGAGCGCAGGAACGTGGCTACGTCGGCAGCGAGAACGACCTCCGGTCCGTCCGGCGCCCCGCGCGGCTCCATGTCCACCTGGGCCCAGCGAACTCCGGGGCCGGGGATCTGATACCCGAAGGTCGTCATCTCGCCCAGCCGAGACCCAAGGACGAGGAGCGCATCCGCTTCTTCCAGCCGCGCCCGGAGGCTTGCCGGAGCCCCGTTTCCGGTCATGCCCAGATAGAGCGGGTGATCGTTGGGGAAGACGTCGGCCCGGCGCCATGACGCGACGACTGGAACGCGCATCGTCTCCGCGAACCGAACGAGGGCATCCGTGCTGCGAGCGCGCAGAACTCCCGCACCGGCGAGGATCAACGGCCGACGTGCATCAGCAAGCAGATGGAGGATCTTGCGCACGAGGGTCGGATCCGGCTCGGCCTGATGTTCTGGGCGGCTGGCGCCCGGCTTAGTGGCCGCAATGGGCGGCGCCGCAACCAGCGCATCCATCACGTCGGCGGGCACTGAGAGCAAGACCGGACCGGGGCGGCCCCTGGTGGCGGCCGCCACTGCCCTCTCAAGAATCGCCCACGCCTCGCCTGGATCCTTAATCTCGACGGCCCATTTTACGATTGGCTCGAAGGCCCGGACGAGGTCCATCTCCTGAAATGCCTCGCGGCCTCGCAGATCGCTTCGAACCTGACCGACGATGGCGATGACCGGCGCCGAATCCGCTCTCGCGGCGTGCAGGCCGATTGCCAGGTTGCTCGCACCGACACCGCGTGTGCCGATGCAAACGGCAGGTCGTCCGGTGAGCTGGGCCACAGATTCGGCCATGAATGCGGCCGAGCCTTCGTGGCGCGCAGCGACCACTCGAATGCGTCGGGCGGCCAGCCCTTCGAGAAGACCCAGGACGCTCTCGCCCGGAACCGTGAAGGCAATCTTGACGCCGGCGCGAGCCAGCCCTTCAGCTAAAGCTGCGCCGACCGTAACGGTAGCGCCCGGCTCTTCACTAATAGACATGGCCCAACTCCTCCAGAACGCAGCGCCGGCTTACCGGGCAGGTCTTATCGGTAGTTCGTAAATTGCAGTGCCACCGGTTCATCAAGCTCCCTCAATCGGGTGATTACCCGCTGAAGGTCGTCTCTGCTCTTGCCGAAGACGCGGATAGCGTCTCCCTGAATCTGCGGCTTGGACTTGGGGAACTCTTCCCTGATCATCTTGCTGAGCTTCCGGGCCAGGTCCTCGTCCAGACCTCGACGCAGAGTGATGTGCTGCCGGACCTTGTTGCCGCCGGCGGGTTCGATCTTGCCCCAGTCGAAGATCTTCAGGGACAGGCCGCGCTTGACCGCCTTCGATTCGATCAACTCGCGTATCGACTTCGCCCGGAATTCGTCGTCCGTCAAGAGCACGAGTTCTGTCTTGGAGGGGGTCAGTTCGTACGTCACCCCCTTGAAGTCGTAACGCTGATGCACCTCACGCTGGACCTGGTCCAGGGCGTTGCGCATCTCCTGATCGTCAAAGTCGCTGACCACGTCGAATGAGGAATCGCCTGCCATTGACCCTCCGATTGATGTGCCGAAAAACGGCGCTACTAGAAACCTTAGCCCGATGACGACGGCTCCGTAGGGAACCCGAGCACGGGCGTCTGCCCAGGACAACGAATTGTGCCGCACTTGGGCCAACTTGGGGGCGCGACCGTGAACCGTGGCGCGGCCGCGATCCCTATTCTGCCAGGGCCGCGACGAGCAGCTCAGCGATTCGGTAGCTCTTGCCGCCGCCCATCACCAGCACGGCGTCGCCGGCCCGGACTTCCTTTGCCAGCCAGGCCGCTGTCGCCTCGACCGAACCCGGCGCTGCCGCCGTGAGTCCCGGCCTGCGCCGGGCCGTTGCCTCTGCCAGGGCGGCAGCCGAGGTGATCGTGGTGTCGGGATCGCGGCCGGCCCAGATATCCGCGATGGCCACCGCATCGGCCGTGGCCAGAACCTCGGCGAACTGGTCGATCATGGCCGCGGTGCGGTGGTAGGTGAGCGGCTCATACACGGCCCAGATGCGGCGGCCCGGTTCCAGCTGGCGGATGGCGGCGAGGGTTTCGCGAATGGCCGTGGGGTGGTGGCCGTAGTCGTCGTACACCACAACGCCCCTCCCCTCCCCCTTCCGCTCGAGACGCCGGCCCACGCCCGCGAAACTGGCGAGTCCCGCCGCGACGGCGTCCGGTTGCACCCCGAGCGCGAGGGCCGCTCCAGCCACACCCAGGGCGTTGCAGGCGTTGTGGCGGCCGGCGAGGCGCAGGCGGGCGATCAGCGGCTCCGCAAGCCCGCCGCCGTCCAGGCGAAGCGTGGTTCCTTCCGGGTCCGCCGCCATGATCGATCCGACCAGCACCTCTGCCGAGGCTGCTTCGCCGATGCCAGATTCCAGCCTGGTCCGAACGATCCGGCCCGGCCACGACTCCGCCTCCAGGCTTTCCACGACCTCCACGACGCCCGCGTCGCCGACGTTGGCCACCAGGACCGGCTCGGCAACCGAGATGGCGGCCCGCGCCAGCCACGCCGAGAAGCAATCGAC